>ERZ507644.1181-NODE-1181-length-1413-cov-2.01546_pt1 | contig 1413 bp, 1 predicted proteins | sample MGYA00513419_ERZ507644 | MGnify/ENA metagenome assembly ERZ507644 | reverse complement strand
TGACCTCTTTAATTCCCGACTGAATGATCGCTTTTGCGCACTCATTACACGGAAACAGTGACACATACAACTTGGCTCCGACCAGGCTTCCGCCACTGTAATTCAATATGGCATTCAATTCACTGTGTGTGGAATACACATACTTTGTCTCCAGCGGATTTTCGCCTTCCCTCGCCCACGGAAATTCATCATCTGAGCATCCTTTCGGAAATCCATTGTATCCCATGGACAAAATCTTGTTGTCCTGACTCACAATACAGCATCCGACCTGAGTATTCGGATCCTTGGAACGCATCCCGGACAGCATGGCAACTCCCATAAAATACTCATCCCAGGTCAGATAATCTTCTCTTTTATCTGACATGATTTTCAACTCCTTTATTTTGTGCCGAAAATACGATCTCCCGCATCTCCCAGTCCAGGCACAATGTAGCCATGATCATTTAAATGATCATCCAGCGCTCCGATGTACATATCGACATCCGGATGTGCCTCCTGCATCTTCTTGACCCCTTCCGGTGCAGCAAGGATACACATGAAGCGGATATGCTTTACTCCTTTGTCCTTGAGCATCTGGATCGCAGCAGCACTGGATCCGCCTGTTGCCAGCGTCGGATCTACTACAAATACTTCTCTCTCACTGCAGTCTGCCGGAAGCTTGCAGTAATATTCTACCGGCTCTAATGTTTCCGGATCACGGTACAGACCGATGTGACCTACTTTTGCGGCCGGAATCAATGATAACATTCCATCTACCATACCAAGTCCCGCTCTTAAGATCGGTACAACTGCCAGTTTTTTTCCTGTCAGCTCTTTTCCCACCATCTCACAGATCGGTGTTTTGATTGTAACGTCCTGAAGCTTCAGATCTCTTGTTGCTTCATAACACATCAGACTCGCGATCTCACTGATTACCTCTCTGAATTCTTTTGTTCCGACATCCTCTCTGCGGATATAGCTGATTTTGTGCTGGATCAGCGGATGATCCATAACATGTACTTCTGACATTATTGTCCTCCTTTAGTAAATGAATTTAAAATTTCTGCTAATTTTTCTATCAACAACGTAATCTTCTCATAACACTCTCCATATGCAGTCAAAGGCTGCCCATATGGATCCGGGATCTCTTCTGTTTCTCCCGTAAACTCAGTAAGTGTATATACATTGTCTGTATATTCGTTCGGATATTCAGAAAGTATCTTCTCCTTCTGAGCCTGTGCCATCGTCAGGATCAGTGTCTCCGGATTCAGGTTCTTCTCCGTAAACGGTCTGGAAGTATATCCTTCCAGCGTCATCTGATTGCTCTTTAAAATAGCTTCTGCTTTCTGATTTACCGGCTCTGGAAACAAAACGACCATTCCCTTGGATTCGATCCAATATTCCTGATCTAATGACTGATGCCTGAAAATCTCT
>ERZ507644.770-NODE-770-length-2655-cov-5.91308_pt1 | contig 2655 bp, 3 predicted proteins | sample MGYA00513419_ERZ507644 | MGnify/ENA metagenome assembly ERZ507644 | reverse complement strand
GGCAGTCCCCGCAAAGTGAACGGTTTCGCCAGAGGCTCCCCTACTAGGGGAGCTGGCGCGCAGCGCCTGAGAGGGCGCTTGTAAACTTTCTGTGCAAAGCTTGACTTTTGCGGGGAATGGCATATAATAAAAGTACAAAAGATAGAAGCAATGTAGTTCATTGCTCTCACCAAAGCGAAAGAAAACCCCCTCCTGGAGTGCCAGCTCCAAAAGGGGGTCTTCTTTATTTAGTGCTTACGGCCCGTAAACCATCTGTCAAGCCACTTGCAAATGTAATACGACGTTACATTTGCTCCGACAGACAGAACAAAAGATAGAATAGAGCTCATTGCTTTCACCTCCCTCCCGAATAAAATGGGCGGGCAAGGCCGCAAAACAAGTATACCATAAACTTCGACAAAAAGATACAATAAATGCCAAGGGAAGAGTGACTGTAAACTTTCTGCACAGCGCTTGACTTTTGCGGGGAATCGGGTATACTAAAGTCAGGAATGTCAAGGGTCAAGATCGTCACCCCAAAAAGGAAAAACCCCCTCGGAGTCGCTACCTCCAAGGGGGCTTTTTTGCGCTTTCCGGTACGCCAAAGCCTCTCCCTTTGGGAGAGGTGTCACCGAAGGTGACGGAGAGGGCAAGCCTGGCAGGAAAGAGCCTCTGCGTAGCGATAGGCAGGCTCTTTGTCGGAGCGATACTATCGCAGTTCAGAGCTGTTTGGCAGCATCCTTGCCCTCTCAGTCGGGCTTGCGCCCGCCAGCTCCCCCAGAGGGGGAGCCCTTGGCATGTCGGTCAGCTTTCGTCTGGACGAGCAAAGCACGATGTCCCGGAAACGGTAGTGCTCCGCTGTCTAGGCCAGCGACAGCTTGACAAGGAGCGTTGTCCAGAAGCCGCTGCCCTCTGTAGCAAGGCCCGCCCTTCTGCGCCACATCGGGAACGCTCCTGTTCACTGGCATGAAGAGACTTTTTCTTCCGGCGGTATCCTGCTTTCTGATGAAAACGCCACCGTGTTCTTGACTTCTTCCGATTTACAACCGGTAGCACCTACGCAAACAGCCACGCTCAATGCAATATGCTTTTTCTTTAATCGCATAAAAATCTTCCAAGCTTCTATTCCCCGGGCCGAACGTATTAGTTACACAGTGCTTTTTCACGCACTTCCGGTGACGCTGCGACAAGTAGATCGTAGAGGTTGACCATATCGGTGACGGCCTGTCGGTCGTCGGCAGTCCATGTGTAATCAAACTTGCTATAATCCGTTCCCTCGAAACGCATGATAACGGTATCGGCACTCAAAAGGTTTCGCAACCATTCGACTTCACTGTCTTCCATTTCAAAGGTGGCCCATGCAAACCATTTACCAAGCTCTTTGTCGTATCCATAACCGGAGTTATCATAATCGCAAATGTAAGTGTACTTATAATCTCCACCGCGCAGAATGATGTCATTGATATCCAGCTCGGAAGAGCCCATGTAAGTAAAATCTTCCCAGAAAACAATCGTGTTCCCCTTGTCCCAGATATAAAGGTTGGGGCCAATGCCACACGTCTTGCGCTTATCGATGCTGTCATCATGCGGGGTCGTAATCGCCCAGCAGTCTTCTACTGCATCGTAGTTGACATTGCACTTTGCAAGTGCATCCTGAATACCAAGAATCTGCTGTGCTTCTGCCAGCACACCAAAATTGGTGACAGCAGCTTTTCCTGCATCATCCAACTGGTTATAGGCATCCAAAGCGGCCACGATTGCCGCGCGTCTGCTGCGCGTGACAGTACCGATCTGGCTGATCAGCGCTTCTACCTGCTCCGGGGTCACAGCACGATTCTGCTGCGCGAGCACCGCAAAGGGAACGTCCCCGGCGGGGCTGGCGGCCAGCGCAGGCAACGCTGTACCCGAAATCAGCGCAGCCACAATTGCGCTTGCCACAAGAACGTTGCATTTTTCTGTAATTTTCATTCGATGTTCCTCTTTCCTCTGGATTTCAGCGTATAGCTGTTGTAACATAAAATTATAGATACAACAAAAAGCAACTCCACAATTTCCTGCATCTGTTTGTCGAGCTCGCCCATCCCGGCGGGCTCTTTTTTTGTGCCCATAAGCTCTTCAACGGTAATGCCAAAGTAGTCCGCAATTTTTTTGCGGCTGGACATTCTGGGTAAAGCGCCGTTTTTCCAGCTTGTCGGCATAGAGTTTGAAAAAACAAGCTCTTCTGCAACAGCAGCAGGTTTTTCCCCCCCACACCGTCCTGTTGATCAGGTGTCAATGGGCGGGCACCGGGTGCAAAACAAGTATACCATAAACTTCGGCAAAAAGATAGAGGAAGCGATGCGGAATGCCAAAGCCTCTCCCTCTGGGAGAGGTGTCACCGAAGGTGACGGAGAGGGCAAGCCCGGCACGAAAGAGCCGCCGCGCAGCGATAGGCAGGCTCTTTGTCGGAGCGATACTATCGCAGTGCAGAGCTGTTTGGCAGCGGCCTTGCCCTCTCAGTCGGGCTTACGCCCGCCAGCTCCCCCAAAGGGGGAGCCCTTGGCAGGCCGGGCCACTTCCTACTGCCTGCCCGAGGCTCGAATATGGCGCAAAAGGGCGGGCCTTGCTACAGAGGGCAGCAGCTTCTGAACAAGCGCACCTTGTCACGTTGCCGCTGCCCTAGACAGCGGAGCACTA
>ERZ507644.634-NODE-634-length-3987-cov-19.6857_pt1 | contig 3987 bp, 4 predicted proteins | sample MGYA00513419_ERZ507644 | MGnify/ENA metagenome assembly ERZ507644 | reverse complement strand
TACAAGTGCGAGGGCGAGCGCTGCAAGTGCAAAAAATCTTGTCTTCATTATATCTGTCATTTTATTAGTTAAATTCCATTTCAATAATTGCTGCACCTCAGCAAAATCAATGCAAGCTTTGCTTCTGTGTTCGGTTTGCTAATTATTTACAAATCGGCATTTACATCATCACCTTTCACTTCTTCCCAGCCGTTGATTTCGGCTTCGTCCACTTCCATGCCTTCGGGTGTCTCAACCAGCGTTCCGCCGAGGGTCAGCGATTTGCCCTTTCTGGTGTTGAACTCCTTGAGAGCTTCTGTGAGGTCGCTTTTCAGCGTGGTGGGGGTCGGGTTGCCGTCGGCATAGCGGATTTCACCCATCAGCAGTTGTTCCGTGCCGGTCACACCCATCAGCCGCACCGTGGCTTTCCACTTGCCGGCATCGTCACCTTCGGTTATCTTGGTGAAGGGCAGCACGACGTTTGAAGCGGCTCCGTAGGTATCGGTAGCGAAATCGAGTGTTCTGGCTGCACCCGTCAGATTGGCAACAATCTCCGTGATGCGTCCGGCGGCATCACCCGTCGGTTTGATGATAAGTGTCAGTTCGCGTACCTGCTGCTTCATTGCAGCGGTCAGCGGATAGTCCTTGTCTTTCTCGATGCTCACCTGTTTCGTATAGGTGAAGAACCATCCCGGGGCATTGTTCACAAAGACATCCGCGCCTGCCCGGTTTCCCGTGGCTGCGGCAATGGTGGCGGTGGTGCCGTTTACCGTGATTCCTTCAGCTGGGTTCCACACAGCAAGGGTGTAGCTGCCTGGAGCAAACAGATGGTCGGGGGCATGGGTGGCGGAAGTCTCCGTACCCGCATAGTCGCCCATAGTGACCGTCCACGTGGCAGGTATGTTGATACCCTCACCGCGTGCCGACCAGTCGGCTGTCACCGCAATCTTCCCATAGTCGGGATGCGGCGTGTCATAAAGCGTGTCCTTCACGCAGGAAGAGAGCAGCACGGCGGCTGCCATTCCCATCATATATATATATTGTCTTGCTTTCATACTCTATTCCTCCGTATTAGAATAACTTCCATACCAATGTCACACCGGCGTTGATGGGGCCACACCAATTTTTTGTCTCGTTGCCACAGCGCACGCGCACACCATCGATGACTTCATATTTTTCGAAATCGGCATTCAGGTAGCCCATGCCGAGGTTGAAATCAAGAGTCAGTGCCTTGTTCAGCCGTAGCTGATAGCCAGTGGTGATGCCGCCACCCATCAGGTCGCCCTGCTTGCCTGTTTCGGAGATCTTGTAGTTGAACTGTCCGGCCTTGAACATCGCCCCCAGATACCAGGCTTTCTTCTCACCCATGTAATAACGTATTTCCGGAGCCACTTCCCAGAGTGCATAGCGGCGGTCTTTGTCGCTCCAGCTCCAAGAAGTCCACGAGCCGTTTACGGCAATGCCCCACGATGGGCAGATGCGCCATTCAAGTCCTAAATCTGGTGTCAAGGTAGCCCAGCGCAGCAGGTTGGCACGCAGGGAGAGATGATAATCAGTTGTGATTTTAGTTTCCGACGGCGTGTCGGCAAGTGTATTTTGTTGAGCGGTTTTCTCGGCTTCTGCCTTTTCAGCGGCAAGTCGGGCTTCTTCCGCCTTGTGCTGCTCTTCGGCAAGCCGTTCCTGCTCGGCACGCTTCTCGGTTTCTAAGCGTTCGGCTTCCGCCTTGTGTCGTGCTTCTGCTTCCGCATCCGTCACGGCTGTTTCTTTTACTGGTACCGTCAGGCGCACGGTGACAAAATCACCCTCAGTCGCATGGTTGTGGGTAATGAAGTTTTCTTCCTTGATTTTCGCGCGTGTAATCAGTTCTGATTTCACACGGTTGGCACGGATCTTCGCCGTGGCAAGGTTCTCGGCTTCACCGCCCAGCGAATTGCAGTATCCGTCAACCAGTAGCGGCAACTTGCCGTCAAGAATTGTTGCTTTGTTGTTTTCAATACATTCCAACAGGCGGGCAAGTTCAGTGTCATTGCCATTCCAAGGAACGTAGAACATGTCCTTCTGCGGAACGAAGCGGAAGGTGTAGGTCGTGTCTGTTTTCTGCTGCGCAATGACAGGAAAAGTTACCGTCATCAGCCACAGAAACAAGGTAAGAAAAGTGATTTTTCTGCTCATATAAACTTGCATTTATTATCTTTGTCCTCTCCAAAGATAATAAATGTCATTCTATGCCCAAAAGATTAGAAAAACTTTTGCTGTAAAATTTTAGAAATAATGTCGTTTGAGCATCTTTTTGTCGAATTAGCACTTTTTGAATTGTCGAATTAGCACTTTTTTGTCGTTTGAGCACTTTTTGGAAATGGGTTTCTGTGACCTTTTCCGATGCTTTTTTACTACACAAATTATTCCCGATTTGATTTTTTCCATTTGGCAGGCGTACATCCTTCTTTCTCGGAAAATAATTTGATAAAGTTACTTTGGGAAAGAAAACCAGAAGACTCAGCCAGCTTCTGTATATTGATTTCTGGATGCTCCTTCAGTATGTTTTTCGCATACTCCAACCTGAGACTGGTTATCCATTCGCGGAATGTCATTTTATACGTAGTCTTGATATAAGCGGAAAGATAGGTACGGTTCGTATAAAGTATTTTGGACAGTTCTTTTATGGTAAGTCCCTGCTGGACATAGCCGTCTGTCTTTATCCAGTTGTCAACCCTCTCTATAAATTCTGTATAGGACCTAGGAACTTCTTTCTCAGAAACTATTTCATGTTCAGTTTCCGAATTTGTCAGAAGTTCTTCTTCAGATTGTATATCCTGCTCAAACGCATTTTCTACCTGTTCATAGAACAGCAGGTAGTTCTGATAGCTGTAGAAAAGATAGCTGTAGAACGGTATTGACGACAAAATCCAGATAAAAACATATTCATCTGGCAGAAATGTCAGCAATCCGCATCCGACACCGAAGATAAGTGCCCAATATGTGAATATGGAAAGCCATTCGATATATGCGCCTATATCATCCGCCTGAGTTTCATTGAAAATCCGAATTGCTCTACGATATGCAATTATGACTCTGCGAGCTAAAACGACTCCAAAAACGACTAACCAGGCAGCTAAAGCAAATAAAGAGAATTTTTGCATGATTCCGCTTGGCAACAGGAACAACACAACTCCGGAAAGAGTTGAAAATATAATCCATAAAATGATATGTGTCCACACACGCCGTTTGGTAATGTAAAAACGATCAAGCAACATTATCAATGCCGAACTGAACAGAGAGTAGCACAGAAAGTATGTGGACATGTTCATCAATATGGAAGAATTCACATTTTTGAATCGGATGCCAAAGAAGAAATGTACCGAATAGTTTGCTGAAAGCAGCAACATAGCTATACCCATCATCTGTCGGGAGCGGAGATAATTCGTGAAAATTTTCTTTTCAGGAGTCTTTGCAAACAAAAAATAAAAGCCGAAGAATAACATTAACGGCAGTGCGGTACAAAGTGAAAAACTGTATATAGATGGTTCCATTGTTATGCTTATTTAGTTTTGATACAAATTTTGATAAATTTCCGAATTATAAGCCAGTTGGGATAAAAAACAGAAATATCTCCGAGTGCTCGCTGCTTGAGTTAAAATGTCAAGACCGACTCACCTAAGATCTTGCATCAACGTGCTCTAAGTCACAAATTACATTAATTTTGGGAAGAAATCATTAGGTCGTTACTCCTTCTCTCCATGAACGAATTCATACCATAAATTCAGTATATCTTGCGCTTTATTTGCATATGGTATATTTACTTTTGAGTCTTTCAATTGTAAATAATGAGTCACCAATGCAAACTTGCTCGATAAATGGTATAAGGTTACCATTTTTATCAAGCGACTCTTTGCCAAATATTTATACCTTATCTGCACGTTTCTTATTAAAATCAAATAATGTGAATGAAGTATTTTTTTTCATTACAATTCTTTATAAGGATTATGTTCAGGAACCCTAATGAGTTCT
>ERZ507644.511-NODE-511-length-5514-cov-5.83898_pt1 | contig 5514 bp, 5 predicted proteins | sample MGYA00513419_ERZ507644 | MGnify/ENA metagenome assembly ERZ507644 | reverse complement strand
ACTAGTACATCGTTTTCGAAATAACTATACCACTCACTTGTCTGCGAATCCGATTGCACAGGTCTAAAAGCCTCAGCGTAGCCCGCTACGCCTGCGTTTTTATACCAGCACACTCGAATCCGCATCCTACGCGATTGGTATAGTTATTTACGAAACGCTGTACTAGAAACAGAAATTTGAAGAGAAAGCATAACCAAAGCATAAGAAATACGATGTTTATTATGAGAACCTTTTTTGATATGATATTTGCATAGGCTATTTAAAACTACGAAATAAGGGGAAAATGTATGGAAGATACTTATATTATAGAGTTGTTCTGGAGTAGAGATGAAAGTGCAATACAATTGGTTGACAAGAAGTATAATTCTACTTGTTATTCTATTGCATGGAAGCTTCTTATGAATAGGGAAGATTCTGAGGAGTGTGTAAATGACACATGGTTTGCGGCATGGCGTTATATACCACCCAAAAGACCGCCAAAACTGGTAGCTTTTTTAGGAAAAATCACAAGGGGATTCGCAATTGATATGTTAAGAAAAAAACATGCGGCAAAACGGACAGACATGCATATTGCAGACATAACGGAAGATGTAGAAAGTTTAAATATTGCCATAATGCATAATTTAGATGAACATATGGAAGCTGAGAAACTGATAGAAATTATAAATCGTTTTCTGGGTGGTTTATCTGACAGGGACAGAGATATTTTTGTCCAGAGATATTGGGTAATGGAATCCATCAAAAATATTGCCACTAGACATAAGATGTCAGAAGGGGCAATTAAGCAAAATCTGTTACGGAATAAAAGGAAACTGAAAAAGATATTGGAAAAGGAGGGACGTCTATGAAAAAGGATGAATATAGCTTCTTGGAATTATTCGGAAACATAGATGATGAATATATTGTCCAAGCATTGCAACCGTGGAAAAGGCAGACGAGAAGATACATGGTATATCATATCGGGAGAAAAGCGGTTTGCCTGGCATTTATTGTGATGTTGGGACTTTGCCTGGCATTCCATGATCAGGTTTATGCTGCTGTTAGTAGATTTACCACGATGATTGCTGAAATCCTGCAAATATCAAATGACCTAGAGCCTTATACCGATGTTATCAACACCACGCAGGAGAAAGATGGAATATCAATTACATTGAATGAAGTTATTTTGACGAATAATAGTTTGCTTGTATCTGTAAATCTGGATGCAGAGACTGAATACGATGGTATTGGGATAAGTGTGGGGGAAAGCATTAAAATAAATGGTAGAGAATATGCATGTGATTCATCAAGGGTTTATCAGAAACAAAATTTGGAAGAAAAAAAACATCAATATGTTGTGGAATGGATTTATGATGAAGGTGTACCATTGACAAAGAAAGCGGATATTGAATTAGGGATCGTAGTCCATAAACAAATTGAGGATATGGACGGGGAGACATTTACATTTGCTTTTTCTGCTTCAAAAGAAGAATTGCAGAAAAATACAGTGCATTTAAATCTAAATCAGGTGATAAGTTTAAGTGAGGGAGAAGCTGTAATCAGAGATTTTTCTATTAACAATGTTACAAGCAGTTTGAAGCTGGAAAGTGATAAATTTTATCCTGAAGAAAATCAGTACTATGTTGAAATCACAGATATGCAGGGGGATAAATATAGATATTCTTTGGTAAAGAAGGACGATAAATTGTTTACTTTTCAAAATGATGAAGATATACCTTCCTCTAACAGTGAATGGCTGGATGGGCAAATTTTTTCTTTGTCATATGCGTATGATGCGGAAAATAAGGATTCGATGGATTTCGGAACAATAGGAAGCGGGGAAAGTGAAATTTTTAAAGTAGATTTCGCAGAAATGCAGCCTGTTGGGCAAAAATTTAGAATTAAATTAAAAGAATAGTGTTTGTACTTACTAATTCATTATGAAATTTAAGTAAAAGGGGCTGTCGGTCGATAAATACTTTCTGTTTTTGGCCGCAAAAAATCCTTGTTTGGATTTTTTCAGCCGCATTTTTTTCTAGGCAGTTTTTCCTTCAAATTTTCTCAGTTTTTCGTATAAAAAACGATGATATTTATTTATATTTCTTCCAATAGCATACAGCATGAATTCTTTATATACCTTATCTGCCGAACGGTAATTAAAACGCCGGAAGTTCTCATTTTCTTTGATATCTCCAAAATGTCCTTCCGTCTGAATGGAACGTGTCTGGCGTTTCAGGATCCCGCGTTCACTCTGGATATTGGCATGCGATCGTTCTTTCAGTTCCTCCCATTGTTCATTGATCTTCATGACTTTGTTCTTTTCGGCATCTTTCTCCGCATCATACTTATACAGACAGCGCGCTTTATGTTCACATCCGCTGCAGTCTGCACAACCATATACCTCAAAGGTCTGTGTATATCCATCCTGCTCTTTGCTCTCTGTCCTGAGATGCCACAGTTCACGTCCGTCATGGCAGATATAGAACTGTTCATCTTCAAAGATCCCTGTCCTCATGTTGTAATATTTACTGATATCTTCTGAATAAGCGCGTGTTTTTCGCTTTTCATGATCCTGCAGTTTTATATAACTGGATATTTCATTCTGTTTTAAATAAAGCAGATTTTTTTCACTACAGTACCCGCTGTCCGCAGTTACTTCTTCCAGAATACTCCCGAAAGCATTCTTATGTTTTTCAAGGACCGGGATCAGGGTATTATAATCGGTGCGGTCGCTGCTTACATATCCATGTACGATAAAATAATTCTCTACCGCGATCTGAACATTATATGCTGGCTTTAACTGTCCGTTCAGCATGTGATCTTCTTTCATACGCATAAAAGTCGCTTCCAGATCTGTTTTGGAATAACTGTTTCTGTCTTTTCCCATGATCTCAAAGCATTCTTTATATTCCATCAGTCGTTTTCCGCATTGTTCCAGTTCCTCATGCAACTGTTGAAGTGCAGGTTTTCTTTTTCCTTTTCCGTAAACAAATTCGATTCCCTCGTTGTCTGCGATCATCGTGAGATTGTTCTGGAGTTTCCGTATTTCAAGCGGTGAACAGTTATCGATCTCTATAATACGGTTATTTGAAAGCTTTTTATGTTTTACAAGCTTTCGTTTTCTGTTCTTTTCGATCACTTCCCGGACTTTATCCATCCCTTCGATCACAAACATCTGTGCATTTCCCAGCTCGTACTTTGTCCCATAATCATTCTCCTGCAAAAAAGAATTATATTTTTCAAAAAGCTGGTCGATAGAGTCCAGAAGTCCTGCCAGATGGTAATTGATGCTTCCGCGCCATACAAAAGTATAACGGTTCGCATTTGCCTCTATCTTTGTACCGTCAATAAAAAGTTCTTTTAATGTGACCAGCCCTTCTTTCTGCAGCCGCCGCATAAACTGGTAATTCAGATCATCCAGGATATCAGATGTTAGTTTCCTGTTTTTAAAGTCATAAAAAGCATCACGTTTCGGTTTTTGTCCGCGCGTCAGCCAGATAAAAGCAAGGTCTCTTTCACACAGATCAACAATACGGTCAACAGAACGTATCCCCCGCATATTTGCATAGGTAACTACAGCATACATCATAATTGGGTTGTACCCGGTTCTTCCCTTATCTGAACAATTGGCTAACAAGCCAGAAAAATCTAATTCCTCCATCACTTTTTTCAGGGTATAGACTGGATCGTCGTCAGGTAAACTCAATTCGAAGAAACTAAAGTTAATTTTCTGTTGCCCTAATTCAAAAAAATCATTATAATAATTATTGGTTAGCATAGTTACATTATAACATGTAACGGAGAGAAAGATGGTTATCATTAGCCATCTTTTTTTCTTTTTTCAGATAAATTTAGGGAGGGTATGACTCGTTGTGAGTCATACCCTCCCTGATTTGGAACTATCTATTTCCCGACAGCCCCATGCCTTTGGCACACATCTTTATGAGAACGGTACGGATCTTCTCACGATCAAGGCACTGCTCGGACATAAATCCCTAAATTCCACCACGATCTATGTGCATCTTGCTTCTAATGGTACCGCAAATGCTGTCAGCCCTTTTGACAGGATGGGAGGTGTCTTACATGAATAATTCCAAAATACACAAGATCTGGAACTCTTCTTATGCGGATTACTGTGCTTCTGGTTCTTTCCAGTCGGATATCCAGAAAAAAACTTCCAGAGCTATCATGAACTGTAAGTCTGGCAGACTGGGTATGAACATTTCCCAGTGTCCGGACTGCGGTCATCTGGAATTCCATAACAATTCCTGCCGTAACCGTAACTGTCCGAACTGTCAGGTTGTCAACAAAGAGGTCTGGGTGGACAAACGCAGGGCTGAAGTCATTGACACCCCTTACTTTCATGTGGTCTTTACCCTTCCTCATGAATTAAACCCTTTGGTCTACTGTAACCAGCAGCTCCTCTATGCGCTCCTGCACAGATGCTGTGCCCAGACACTTTTGGAACTTTCTTCCAATGAAAAGTGGCTCGGCGCAACACCCGGTATCATACAGGTCCTGCATACATGGGACCAGGAGATGGGATACCATGTACATATGCACTGTATCATTTCCGGCGGTGGACTGACTGCTGACCAGAAGATAAAAAAGAGTAAAAGTACATTTTTTATCCCGGTCGGGGTTCTAAGGGATAAGTTCAAAGGAAAATATCTGGCAGAACTGGATTCCCTTTATAAAGGCCACAGGCTGACTTTTTCCTCTTCCTGCGAAAAACTCAAAAACTCCTATGAATGGTCTGGATTCCGTAATGATCTTTACGAAAAAGACTGGTGTCCTTATATCAAGGAAACTTTCAACGGATTCGGCAACGCGATCGAGTATCTTGGCAGATATACGCATAAGGTTGCCATTTCCAACAGCCGGATCCTGAACGTTGATGACAAAGAAGTGACTTTTTCCGCACGCGGCAGGAAACCTGGTGATCCACGCAGGATCATTACGCTGGACAATACAGAATTCATCCGCAGATATCTGATGCATGTACTTCCGGCAGGTTTTCAGAAGATCCGTTACTATGGATTCCTGAATAACCGGAGCAAAAGCAAAAACCTGAAATTGATCTTCACTATTCAGGGACATCAGCGTTTCCGTGCCAGATATACAGGTCTGTCCATAGCTGAACTGATAAAAGCAGTCTGGAAAGTAGATATCTGCATCTGCCCGGAATGCGGATGCAGTCAGATGCACAGTATAGGAAGAACGTATGGCTCTTCCTGATCGTCTTATACCGCTTACTCAATATCTTTTTAAAGACCTCCGAAAGAAGGTCTGCGAAGCATGCCCATTTTTCAAAAACAGCCCAAAGATCATGGTAATAATTGCAAAAAAACACTTGTGTTCCAGCCTTTGAAAATGGCTTTTTCTCCAAAGAGAAAGAATACAATCCCCATATACATATCGGCTGAATGTCCGCGTCTTGGTACAATTGGAAAGAATCACATTCAGAGCAGTTCTAATTCATCTCAGAACTGCTCTTTTTATCTGCTCTGAATCTGATACTTTCCTAATGAATTT
>ERZ507644.424-NODE-424-length-7105-cov-6.94908_pt1 | contig 7105 bp, 10 predicted proteins | sample MGYA00513419_ERZ507644 | MGnify/ENA metagenome assembly ERZ507644 | reverse complement strand
GGGAATCTTGTTGGGGAGTGCCTTCCCCAAACCCTGCTTATGCGGCTTACGCCGCTTGAAAATCTCCGCAAATTCTTTTCGGATTTTTTCAAAAACAGTTCCGCTGCACACCCCGTTTTTCTCCTATTAGTGAGCGGACACCACGCACAGAAAGGAGGTCAACCACCTATGAAACGATATAACACGCCCCACCGCAGCCGGGTAGTCAAGACCCGGCTGACCGATGAAGAATACGCCGACTTTACCGCCCGGCTTGCCCCTTATGGTATGAGCCAGTCTGAATTTATCCGGCAAGCCATTACACGGGCAACCATACGCCCCATTGTTACCGTTTCCCCGGTCAATGATGAATTGCTTGCCGCTGTCGGGAAGCTGACCGCCGAATATGGCAGGATCGGCGGCATCCTCAATCAGATTGCCCGGTATCTGAACGAATACGGCGTACCGTATAACGCCCTGTCCGGCGAAGTCAGAGTCGCCATTTCCGACCTTGCCGCCTTGAAGTTTGAAGTCTTGCAGAAAGTAGGTGAAGCTGTTGGCAACATTCAAACATATCAGCTCTAAAAATGCCGACTACGGAGCAGCCGAGCAGTACCTCACTTTTGAGCATGACGAGTTTACCATGAAGCCCACGCTGGACGAGAACGGGCGGCTTGTTCCCCGTGAGGACTACCGCCTTGCCACTCTGAACTGCGGCGGGGAAGATTTTGCCGTTGCCTGTATGCGCTCCAATCTCCGCTATGGCAAGAACCAAAAGCGGGAAGATGTGAAGTCCCACCACTACATCATCAGCTTTGACCCACGGGACGGAACGGACAACGGTCTGACCGTTGATAAGGCACAATCGCTGGGCGAGGAATTTTGCAAAACACAATTCCCCGGACACCAAGCCATTGTCTGTACCCACCCGGACGGGCACAATCACTCTGGCAACATTCATGTGCATATCGTCATAAACAGCTTGCGGATTGAAGCTGTCCCGCTTCTGCCCTACATGGACAGACCAGCGGACACAAAATGCGGCATGAAGCACCGCTGCACAGACGCAGCTATGGAATATTTCAAGTCCGAAGTCATGGAGATGTGCCACCGGGAAAATCTGTATCAGATTGACCTCTTGCATGGCAGTAAGAACCGAGTGACCGAGCGTGAATACTGGGCGCAGAAGAAAGGGCAGCTTGCCCTTGATAAAGCCAATGCCCCGATGATAGCGGACGGTATCACGCCCCGGCAGACGAAGTTTGAAACGGACAAGCAACGGCTACGGCAGACCATACGGAAAGCCCTTGACCGGGCGGGCAGCTTTGACGAGTTTGCCGCATTACTTCTCCGGGAAGGTGTAACCGTTAAGGAAAGCCGGGGGCGGCTGTCCTACCTTACCCCGGACAGGACCAAGCCTATCACAGCCCGGAAGCTGGGGGACGATTTTGACCGTACCGCCGTCCTTGCCCTTTTGGAGCAGAACGCCCACAGAGCCGCCGAACAGACCGCAGCCATACCCGAATACCCCGACAGCATTATGGAGCATTTACAGCGGAAAAAAGCCGCCAAAACCGCCCCGAAACAGGACGGATTACAGCGTATGGTTGACCGGGAAGCCAAGCGAGCCGAGGGCAAGGGCGCAGGCTATGACCGCTGGGCTTCCCTGCACAATCTCAAACAGATGGCGGCTACCCACAACTTTCTCATGGAAAACGAACTGCTTGACCTTGACAAGCTGGACGCAGCCGTGGAGAGCAGCCGGAAAGCCCTGTCCGAAGCGAGGGAAAGTCTGCGGGGCATTGAACAGAGCATTTCCGATAAGAAAAATCTGCGAAAGGTTGTCAGCGATTACCGCCGCACCCGCCCCGTCATTGACGTTCATAAAAAGCTGTCCGGGACATAAAAAGCTGTCCGGGAAAAAGGCAGACCGCTATTACCAAGCCAACGAAGCGGATTTTATCATCTATGAAGCCACCCTGCGCCAGCTAAAGGTGCTTGCACCGGGGAAGAAGCTGCCAGCCATTTCAAAGCTGAATACAGAGATTGAAACCCTCATTTCCGAGAAAAACGCAGCTTACAACACCTACCGCACCGCCAAAGCCGAGCATGAGCAGCTTGCCACAGCCAAGCGGAACGCCGAGCAGATACTACACGGCACACCAAGCCGACAGAAGAAACAGGAACAGGAGCGATAAAACGCCCCGAATTGATACCGAATAAGAACAGGAGGACGCACCATGACATTCACAAGAAGTGAATTAGAAATGATTTACCAGTACGCCGCTACTGACCGGGCGGCTACCGTTGCGGGGCTTGCAGAGATTGTCCCCGTACTCAAAGACCCTCTCACAAAGGCAATCGTGAAAAACACCATTGACAAGCTGGAGAAAATCCCGGAGCCGGAGTGCAGCTGCTTTATCGCTGATATCAAAGCCCGTTTCCTTAAAGAACGGGACAACTCTATCCGGCGGCTTGCCGAAGCAAAGGCACAGGCGAAAGAGCCGATTATGCAGGGGCATGACCTTACGGGTTTTGAACGCTATCTGCCACAGAACCGGCACATGATTGTGGTTGATATTTTGAGCAATGACAGCCCCGTTGGGTACAAGGGGGATTTTCCTCTCTGACGAGGGCTACAAGAACGCAAAGGCAAGCGAACAGCGGGGAGAAGCCAAAATCCGTAGCCATGCCGCCGTATGCTGTGGAAGTCTGTACCCGGATAAAAAGCCGGGACGTGACCGTTAAAAACCGCCCCGAAATGATACCGAAACCATACAAAAGGCAGAGGGTATGCCATACCCTATCCGCAATACCCCTAACCTTTCCAACGGGGCTTACAGGGCAGATTTTCCCCGAAAATGATACCGGGAACATACAGATTTTGCCCCTGTCCCGTTACACCCGACCAAACCGAAGAAAGGAGCGTTTTTTCATGCCGAGAATGAGCAAGAAGCGGCGGCTGGAATGGGCGTTCTTCCTCAATGAGCGAAACCGCATTACTTTCAATGCCCTTTGCCGGGGCTGTACCCATGACTGCAAGCAGAGTTTTAGGGCTATCGTGGTACTCTGCCCCCGGTATTACTCAAAGAGATGGAAAGCCCGCCCCGCAGATAAGGAGAACCAAAATTATGTCAGATAACCGCAAATATTATTACCTCAAACTGAAAGAGAGCTATTTTGACGATGACGCTATCGTGCTGCTGGAAAGTATGCAGGACGGTATGCTGTATTCCAATATCCTCTTGAAGCTGTACTTAAAATCGCTGAAATACGGCGGGACTTTGCAGCTTGACGAGAATATCCCCTACACCGCCCAAATGATAGCCACCATTACCCGCCAGCAGGTCGGCACAGTTGAACGGGCTTTGCAAATCTTTATGAAGCTGGGGCTTGTCGAACCGCTGGACAACGGGGCTTTGTATATGAGCAATATCGAGCTTTTCATCGGTCAATCCTCTACCGAGGGGGAGCGCAAGCGCAGGGCAAGAATGAAGATTTCAGAGCAAAAACGGCTTAGTGGACAAGTGTCCGAAGCAAAAGCGGACATTTGTCCACCAGAGATAGAGATAAAGAAAGAGATAGATATAGAGATAGAAAAAGAGAGAGAGTTAAAACCGGGACGAGCCACCCCCGCCGCTTACGGCAGATACAAAAATGTGATTTTGACAGAGATGGAACTTTCCGAACTGCAAGCAGAACTGCCCGACAAGTGGGAGTATTACATTGACCGGTTATCCGGCTATATCGCTTCTACCGGGAAGAAATACAAGAACCATGCCGCCACTATCCGCAGATGGGCGGCTGACGATACCGCTAAAGCTGCCCCGAAAAAGGGCATACCCGATTACACCTACAAGGAGGGAGAAAGTCTATGAAGCCAGCTTTTGAAGATATGAATTTACAGATACCAGCAGCCACCGCCGAGCCGGAGGACTACACAGGTGAGGACGGTCTGCTCTACTGTGGCAAGTGCCGGACACCGAAAGAAGTCTATTTTCCGGCTGATAAAATCGCCCTGTTTGGGCGTGACCGCCACCCGTCAGAGTGTGACTGCCAGCGGGCGCAGCGCATGGAGCGTGAAGCCGCCGAACAGCAGAGAAAGCACCGGGACAAGGTAGAAGAACTGAAACGCCGGGGATTTACCGACCCGGCTATGCGGGAATGGACTTTTGCCAACGATAACGGCAGAAACCCGCAGATGAAAACCGCCCATTTCTATGTGGAGCATTGGGAGGACATGAAAGCCGGGAACATCGGTTATCTGCTCTGGGGCAGCGTCGGCACAGGCAAAAGCTACCTTGCTGGGTGCATTGCAAACGCCCTCATGGAGAAAGAAATCTCCGTAAAAATGACGAACTTTGCCATTATCCTGGGTGACCTTGCCGCCACCTTTGAGGGCAGGAACGAATATATTTCCAACCTCTGCCGCTATCCGCTGCTTATCCTTGATGATTTTGGAATGGAGCGTGGCACAGAGTACGGATTGGAGCAAGTCTACAATGTGATTGACAGTCGTTACCGAAGCGGCAAGCCGCTGATCGTCACGACCAACCTCACGCTTACCGAGTTACAGAACCCGCAGGACACGCCCCACGCCCGGATTTATGACCGACTGCTTGAAATGTGCGCCCCGGTCTGCTTCTCCGGCGAGAACTTCCGCAGGGAAAGCGCACAAAACAAGCTAAACCGCTTAAAGCAACTGATGAACGATTGAAAGGAGTTCGCCTATGACCGAGAAAAAAGAGCATATCAGACACGACATGAAAAGCACCGCACCCGCCGACTGCGTGACGGAAATCCGCATAGGGAACTCCGTCCTTGTGGTGTCCGGCTTTTTCAAGCAGAGTGCCACGGAAACCGCAGCCGACAAAATGGCTAAGGTGCTGGAAGCGGAAACCGCTACGCAAAAATCGGCAATATGACGGGCTGTAAAGAAGCATTTTTCACATTTTGCCGCTATACACGCCGCCCCGCTGTATGGTACAATCAAAGTACGGAATAGTGGGGCTGGCTGTCGGAAACGGAGGAAACCATGTTAAGACAGACAACCCAAAACCTTATTACCGCCCTTTATCCGAGATTATCCCATGAAGATGAACTGCAAGGAGAAAGCAACTCTATATCCAACCAAAAGCGCATTTTGGAAACCTACGCCAAGCAGAACGGCTTTACCAACCTCTGCTGGTACACGGATGACGGTTATAGTGGTGCGAACTTCCAAAGACCCGGATTTCAAGCCATGCTTGCAGACATTGAAGCCGGAAAAGTCGGCACAGTCATAGTCAAGGATATGTCACGTTTAGGGCGAAATTATCTCCAAGTGGGAATGTACACAGAAATGCTTTTCCCACAGAAAGGCGTCCGCTTTATCGCTATCAATGACGGAGTGGACAGCGCAATGGGCGACAACGATTTTACCCCGCTGCGTAATCTTTTCAACGAATGGATGGTGAGAGATACGAGCAAGAAAATCAAGGCAGTTAAGAAAGCAAAAGGTCTAAGCGGAAAGCCTGTTACCAGCAAGCCCGTGTACGGCTACCTCATGGACGATGACGAGAATTTCATCATTGACGAGGAAGCCGCCTCGGTAGTCAAGCAGATTTATCAGCTCTGCCTTGCCGGAAACGGGCCTACCAAGATAGCCCGTATGCTGACCGAGCAGCAAATCCCCACGCCGGGGACGCTGGAATACCAGCGCACAGGCAGCACACGCCGCTACCACCCCGGCTATGAATGTAAGTGGGCGACCAATACTGTTGTTCATCTTCTGGAAAACCGGGAGTACACAGGCTGTCTTGTGAATTTCAAGACGGAAAAACCATCCTACAAGATGAAGCACAGCGTAGACAATCCCATTGAGAAACAGGCGATTTTCGAGAACCACCATGAGCCAATCATCGACTTGCAGACGTGGGAACGGGTGCAGGAGTTACGCAAGCAGCGCAAACGCCCCAACCGCTACGATGATGTGGGCTTGTTCTCCGGCTTGCTGTTCTGCGCCGATTGCGGTCATGTGATGTACCAGCAGCGGTATCAGACCGACAAGAGAAAGCAGGATTGCTACATCTGCGGCAGCTATAAGAAGCGCACCGCCGACTGTACGGCGCACTTCATCCGCACCGACCTTTTGACGGCGGGTGTGCTGGACAATCTGCGGAAAGTGACCGCCTATGCACAGAAGCATGAAGCCCGGTTCGTGAAGCTGCTTATCCAGCAGAATGAAATGGGCGGCAAGAGGAAACAGGCGGCAGCCACGAAGCAGCTTGAACAGGTGCAGCGCCGGATTGCAGAACTTTCCCGCTACATCAAGCGTCTGTATGAGGACAATGTAAACGGGAAAATCAGTGATGAGCGTTTCATGGAAATGTCCGCAGACTACGAAGCCGAGCAGCGGGAACTGAAAGAGAAAGCCGCCGCATTGCAGGGCGAACTGGACAAGGCACAGGAAGCCACGGTAAACGCTGAAAAGTTTATGAACGTTGTCCGCAAGTACCTTTCTATCGAGGAACTGACCCACACCCTCTTGCGTGAAATGGTGGAGAAAATCGTTGTCTATGAATGTGAATATGACGAGAACGAAGTACGCCGCCAGCGCATTGATATTTATTACAGCTTTGTCGGCAAGATTGACTTGCCCGAAGAATAAGCCCGACCTATCCGACACCCTGCGCAAGTGTCTGATAGGAACGGCAAAATTTTTTACACTTCTATTACTTCTTTATCGCACATAAGCAAAGAGTCAGGGTATGAAGCAGCTCATGGCTGGCGGCGGTGTCGCTCTGGTGGGCATCACCCTCATTCCTCTGCTGTCTGGTCTGTTCGGCTAAGAGCCGCAGGCGGGTTTTCCCGCCTGTACATACGCAATCGCTCCATCTTTGCTGTGGATAACAGCCCTTTATCATAAGGAGCGCATTGCAATACGAATCTCCACCCATCAATGAAAGGCGGTGCTATTATGCAGTTTTTGACCCACATTATTTTTCTCCTGAATCTGCTCAAGACCCTTATCAACCACTTCAGCTAAGGACGGTGACTGCTGAATGGAAACCGTTCTCAAAGCCATTGCCGACTGGATCAAAGGCATCCTGACGGCAGGCATTATGTCCAATCTTTCCGGCCTGTT
>ERZ507644.361-NODE-361-length-8498-cov-8.04003_pt1 | contig 8498 bp, 7 predicted proteins | sample MGYA00513419_ERZ507644 | MGnify/ENA metagenome assembly ERZ507644 | reverse complement strand
GAATATCTGTATCGTGTTCGCCCAGCTTGAACGGGAAACGATACAGAAGCGGGTGACGGACGCTTATTATTCCCGCAGCCAACGAGGGTTTAAGATGGGTGGAAAAGCCCCTTATGGCTTCCATACAGAGCCAATCAAGATGGACGGTATCAACACAAAGAAGCTGGTGGTAAACCCAGACGAAGCGGCAAATATCCGGCTGATGTTCGAGATGTACGCCCAGCCCACAACCTCCTACGGGGACATTACCCGGTACTTTGCCGAACAGAGAATTTTATTCAACGGCAAGGAACTAATACGCCCCACGCTGGCGCAGATGTTACGCAATCCTGTCTATGTGCAGGCAGACCTTGATGTGTACGAATTTTTCAAAAGTCAAGGGACAATCATTGTCAATGACGCTGCCGATTTTACCGGCATGAATGGCTGCTATCTGTATCAAGGTCGGGATGTGAAGCCCAGCAAAAAGAACGATTTGAAAGGCCAAATGCTGGTGCTGGCTCCCCATGAGGGCATTGTCCCCTCCGACATCTGGCTGACTTGCCGCAAGAAGCTGATGAACAACATGAAAATCCAGTCTGCCCGGAAAGCCACCCATACATGGCTGGCGGGAAAAATCAAGTGCGGAAACTGCGGGTATGCCCTTATGAGTATCTTCAATCCCTCCGGCAAGCAATACCTTCGCTGTACGAAACGGCTGGATAACAAGAGTTGTCCGGGGTGCGGGAAAATCATCACTTCGGAGCTGGAAGCGGTTGTTTATCAGCAGATGGTGAAGAAGCTGGCAAGCTACAAAACGCTGACGGGCAGAAAAAAAGCGGCAAAGGCAAACCCGAAAATCGCCGCCCTGCAAGTGGAGCTTGCCCATGTGGACGGCGAGATTGAAAAACTGGTGGACAGTCTGACGGGCGCAAACAATGTGCTGCTCTCCTATGTGAATGTGAAGATAGCGGAACTGGACGGACGCAAGCAGGAACTTCTGGCGAGGATAGCGGAGTTGACGGTGGAAGCCATCAGCCCGGAACAGGTCAGCCAGATTTCCGGCTACCTCGACACTTGGGAGGATGTATCCTTTGATGACAAGCGGCGTGTGGTGGATTTGATGATTACCACCATAGCCGCCACAAGCGATAGTTTGAATATCACATGGAAAATCTGACGGGCGGAACCCCTCCCGTCAGATACCTACCCTGTGTAGTCCCTTGTAAACTGTACTTTCAAACATAATCAACATCATGAGTAGTGCTGTTGCAAAGACTATCGTAGTAAGCGAGAAACCCTTTTTAACTCGGTTTTTATCTATATCGTTTTTAGCAATTTTTTTCGTGATAGCACTGGTATCATTCTCAAAAGGCCATGTCATAGCCTACCACCTCCTTATTCCACAATCTTGCCGTCCTCAATGCGGACAATCCGATCTGCAAGGCGGGCTATGTCGTCATTGTGGGTAATCATCACAACAGTTTGCCGGAACTCCGCACTGGTACGCTTGATAAGCCCCAGCACCTCGGCACTGGTCTTGCTGTCAAGGTTGCCGGTCGGCTCGTCGGCCAGCACAATAGCCGGTTTGGTAATCAGGGCGCGGGCAATCGCCACACGCTGCTGCTGTCCGCCGGAAAGATTGTTCGGCATATTTTTCAGTTTATCTTCCAGTCCCAGCAGGTGAACGATCTCGTCCAAAAACTTCTGATCCACCGTGTCCCCGTCCAGCTCCACCGGCAGGACGATGTTCTCATACACATTCAGGATAGGAACAAGGTTATAGTTCTGGAAGATAAAGCCGATGTTGCGGCGGCGGAAGATGGTAAGCTGTTCGTCGTTCATTTTCGACAGCTCTTTGTCCCGGACAATCACATTGCCGGAAGTAGGGGTGTCCAGCCCGCCCATCATGTGAAGCAGGGTGGACTTGCCGCTGCCGGAGGTTCCCACAACGGCCACAAATTCACCGTCATTTACAGAGAAGTTCACACCGTCAAGGGCGCGGGTGATGTTCGGCTCTGTGCCGTAATACTTTTTCAGATCAATCGTCTGCAAAACGCTCATACTAAAAACTCCTTTCAAGGCTTTCTGCCTGTTGATATGCCCACACGCAGGACAAGCCCCGGTTGGAGCTGACCGAGAAGATCGAAGCAAACTTCTACTCCCAAGACCTGACCTCGGCAGCATCCCAGCCCCGGCAAAACGAAAAGCCGGCGGCAACAAAAATCTCCGGTAGGGAAATCCTTGAAGCCATCCGGCTGATGGACGCAGACGAACGCAGAGAATTGACGAGAGCCTTGTTCGCCTAAAATTTCTTCTTTTTATGCAAAGGAAAGCAGGCTGTGCAAACCTTGCGCAGAAAAGCCCCTGATTCGGGCAAATGTGCAAACGGTGTGCAGAAAGTGTGCAACCGCTTTCCTACATAAAGAAAGAACGCCAAATCTTACGATTTGGCGTTCAATATCTGGTGCACCTCCAGGGACTCGAACCCTGGGCCCACTGATTAAGAGAGCAAGCCGCCGGTTCGTCTCAATTTATGGAAGTTTCGAGTTGTCGTTATTTTTAATCAAAGCAACGTAATTTTTAGCTCAGCAATTTCTGCACTCTTTGTCGGATTTTGCAACGAAAAGCACCCTCTGCACGTTTTGAAACCGTGCAAAATCCGTGCAGAAACCGTGCACTTACTCTCTGACAAATAAAAATCATCCTATCTCCCACCGACTTGACGGCATTGGTTTGAGTGGCCGCTCACCAAAATCAAGTCTAGGAGGATATTACTATGATGCAACTGCTTTCCTGCCACTATAACATGGACACCAACCGGTGGAAGCCCGGTTCGCGAATTGCACTATGCTGCATAAAGCAATGGATACCTAATGATTCAATTTTGTCCTAGTGTCCAATTTGTCCTAGTGTCCAAAAAAAAAAAAAACGGGCACATATCACCACCGGAGGGCTGTTTTTGTTATCCTAAATCTTCGCCGTTGGTGGCAATGACCTTCTGATACCAGTAGAAGCTGTCCTTCTTTTCGCGGCTCAGATCACCCGTGCCGTCGTCAAACTTGTTGACGTAGATGAAGCCATAGCGCTTTGCCATCTCACCGGTGGAGGCACTCACCAGATCGATGCAGCCCCAGGGGGTGTAGCCCATCAGGTCTACACCGTCCTTTACAGCCTCGGCCATCTGCTCGATGTGGGCCCGCAGATAGTCGATGCGGTAGCTGTCGTGCACCTTGCCGTCCTCGCCCTTCATGTCATAAGCACCCAGACCGTTCTCCACCACCATCAGGGGGATGTGGTAGCGGTCATAGATCTCGTTCAGGCTGTAGCGCAAACCAATGGGGTCGATTTGCCAGCCCCAGTCGGAAGCCTTCAGGTAGGGATTCTTCTTTCCGGCAACGATGTTGCCGCCCACATCATCGGCATCCTTGTGGGTGGTGATGCAGTTGGACATATAGTAGCTGAAGGTGTAGAAATCGACAGTACCGGCCTTCAGGATGGCAGCATCCTCCGGCTCCTGCCGGATGGTGATGTTATTCTCGGCAAAATAGCGCTTCATGTAGGAAGGATACTCGCCGCGGACATGCATATCAGAGCAGAACCAGTTGCTGATCTGCATGGCCTTCTGGTTGGCGATCTCGTCGGCCGGGTCGCAGGTCAGTGCATAGCTGGTGATAAAGCAGATCATGCAGCCCATCTTGAACTGAGGGTAGTGGTCGTGGGCATACCGAACAACCTCTGCACTGGCCACAAACTGGTGATGCAGCGCCTGAAAGCGCTCCTGCTTGTTGTCCGGCACCTTGTCGGTAGGGCCTTCAAAGCCCCGGATGGTGCCTGTTTCCAGGATCGCGCCCATCGGCATGGTGCCACAGTTGATCTCGTTGAAGGTCAGCCAGTACTTGACCTTATCCTTGTACCGCTCAAAAATGGCCTTGCAGTAGTTCATATAGAACTCGATGAGTTCCCGGCTGGCCCAGCCGTTGTATTTTTCCACCAGCGCATAGGGCAGCTCGTAGTGGCTGATGGTGACCAGCGGCTCGATGCCGTGCTTCTTGCAGCAGTCAAAGACCTTGTCATAGAATTCAAGGCCCTTCTCGTTCGGCTCGGTCTCCATGCCGGTGGGGAAAATGCGGGTCCAGTTGATGGAGGTGCGGAAGGTCTTGAAGCCCATCTCGGCGAAGAGAGCAATGTCCTCCTCGTAGTGGTGGTAGAAGTCGATGGCCTCATGGCTGGGATACAGCCGGTCGGAGCGGACAGCAGTTGTCACCCATTTCGGGCTGGTGTGAGAGCCATTGGTGCACAGGTCAGGGACACTGGGGCCTTTGCCATCCACATCCCATGCGCCCTCGAACTGGTTGGCTGCACAAGCACCGCCCCACAGGAAATCATCACGGAAAACGCTCATAAGTTTCTACTCCTATTCTATTTTGTTCTGGTTCAGGCGGGGTTCTGTTCAAAGAACAGCTTCAGGGCACCGATCATGTTTGCATCGTTGCCATAGTGGCAGCGCACCAACTCCGGCTCCAGCATGGGAAGCACCGGGCAGCGCGCAAACAGGCTGTCCAGCTCGGTCTGAATGGCAGGCAGCAGGGCCTCTGCCGCACTGATGCCGCCACCAATGGCAACGCGCTCCACATCCAGCACGCTTTGCAGGCTGACGATTCCAATGGCCACCCGCCGGGTAAACACTTTTAAGGCCTGCCGTGCCTCCGGTTCCCCGGCATTGTAAGCCGCAAAGATCTCCTCGCCGGTGGGCAACGGGCCCTGCAGCGACAGTTTCTTCTGCCGGGCATATTCCCGGATCAAACCTGTCGCCGAGGCGGCGCCTGCCCACAGGGGTGCATCCGAGAAAGTTTCCACCTTGTCCAGCTCAAAGGTTTCTGTCTCCATGGCTGCCATATCGGAAACAAGGCAGCTGACTTCCCCTGCTGCGGCGTGAGCGCCCATCAGCACCTTCCCATTCAGGATGATGCCGCCGCCGATGCCGGTGCCCAGCACCAGCACAAGGCCATTCTCCACACCGGCCAGCGCACCGGTCCAACCCTCCGCTGCTGCGGCACACTTGCCATCGTTGGCTATGGTCACCGGCACGCCCAGCCGCGCCTCCACCTGCGCAGCAAAGGGCTGCTCCCACATAAAGGAGCTGAGCATTCCACCGGTATGGGCGATGCCGCTTCTGGTTTCGATGCGGCCCGGCATAGAGATGGCGCAGCCCACGAACTGTCCCTGAAGGGGAGCGGCGAAGCCCTCGATGACCGCCAGAAGGTCATCCATATTCGTCAGCGGTGTCGGAACCTTACCGCCGGAGATTTTCTTTGCATGTTCATCGGCCAGGCTGTATTTGATGAAGGTTCCGCCGATGTCGATCAAAAGATACTGTTTCATCCTTTTCCTTCTTTCTTTTTCAGACAAATCCGAACAACGCTGCCACACTGAGCATCACTGGCAGCGTGATCAGCGACAGCAGGGTGCTCAGGCAGACCATCTGCACAGCGTAGGAAGAATCCAGCCCCAGACGCTGGGCATATACTGCGATGTTGCTGCCGATGGGGGCCGCATTCACAATGATGAGCACCGTGCCGATCTGCCGCCATCCGGCAGGAAGAATCATCAGACAGGCGATCGTCAGCAGTGGGATCACCACCAGCCGTACTGCCGAAAGGGCGTAGAGCCGGGGGCGGGTAAAGATGGCTTTGAGGTCGGTTCTGGCCAGATAGACACCCAGCACGATCATGGCAAGCGGAGCATTCATGCCCGCAATGGCCCCCATGGGGGTGCGAAGGAACTGCGGCACCGGGATGCGGCAGAAGTAGACTATCACACCGCCCAACAGGGAGAGTACCAGCGGATTTTTGAGCACTGCCCCCAGTTGGATGTACTTTTTGTCCCCGGAAAGCTTTGTCTGGCCGTAGGTCCACTGCAAAGCATTCAGCAGGGCCACAAAGCCTGCTGCGTAGAACACAGCTTCTCCACCCAGCACTGCTGTGACCAGCGGAAGTCCCATGAACCCGGCATTGGAAAAAGCCACACCGATCTGCGCCATGGGGTCTTTGCGGAAAAAGAGCCACGACACCGCCATGGAGAGCAGCAGCACCCCGGCACCTGCCGCAATGCTGACAGCCAATTCCACAGCTCCCTTTGCCGAATACTCAATACAAAATGATTTTAGCACAACACAGGGCAGCACGCAATATAACAGCAGGTGAGCCAGTGCCTTGCTGCCCTCCTGGGTGATCAGTCCGGTACGATAAAGCACATAACCTATGATGAGATAGAGGAACATCAGAAGGATCTGACCCAGAACAACACCAAAGACTCCGGTCATTGCTTTCCTCCCTGTTCTTCTCCGATTTTGCGCAGCAACGGCAGCAGAGCATCCATCACAGGGCGGTAGCCGTTGGCATACAGGTGCATTCCCTCAATGGTGTACTCCGCTTTCAGATTTCCGGCAACATCGTACAGGTCCTTGTTCAGGTCGAGGAATTCCGCTCCGTATTTCCGGGCCAATGCCTGCACGCCCTCGCTTGCCTCCCGGATACGCTCATTGGTGCGCCAGCGGAAGCATTCGATCAGGCCCGGGTCTTCGGCCACGGTGGGGTTTACCGGATAATAGGCCAGCAGGTAGAGCTTTGTTTCGGGCAGTTTTTTCCGGATCTGCTGCACGATCTCCTCATACCGGCCCAGCATGGCGGCGCGGTCGTAGTCCGGGCCGTTCAGGTCATTGGTGCCGATGTTCAGGAACAGGTGCGCAGGCTGTAGCTCAAGGATGCACTCGTCCATAGTCTCCAGCAGTTCGGTGGTGGTAAAGCCGCCGATGCCCCGGTTGTACAGGGTACAGTGCAGATCATCGTCCTGCAAAAACTCATACAGCGGAAACTGTTCCATCAGGCTGGAACCGGCAAACACCACCGCTCCTTTCTTTGCATAAGGATTCAGGCGGCGGAACCGCTCCCGCTTGATCTGCTTTTCCCGCTGGCTCTCCTGCTGCCGCAGTTCGTTCAGAAGGACATTTCGTTCCTGTTCCGTCATGGTCTTGGTTCCTTTCTCTCAGTTCTCGTGCAGGGGCAGTTCTACAAAGCTGCCCTCCCCCAGCAAGATCTCCTGGTGAGCGATGCGGGTCTTTCCCTGTTCAGACCAGACTCCTGCGTAATTGCTGTGAACGGCGTACTGCGGGAAGTCGGAAGAAGAGACATCCAGCCGCAGGCAGCTGCCGGGCTGTACCGTCCAGTTCATATCCCACATCTCCACACAGACCTTTGCTGTCTGACCGGGAGTATAGGTCTGACCCTCCGGCAGGTCGGCAGCAATGGTGGTGATGCCGCCCCGGATGTTATAGGCCCTGCCATCCGGGAACACTTCCATCAGCTTGGCAGTGAAGGCAGTATCATCCACATCGGTCGAGACATTCAGGTGCACCTTGATTTGCCCACAAATGGGCAGTGCTTTTTCCAGCGGAGCGCTGACGAAGCTGACCACATCGGGTCGATAGTCCGGCTCCGGCTGCAGCAGGCTGCCTGCCTCGGCAATGGTGGTCAGAACGCTTTCTGCGCCATGGCTGGGCACGGGGGTCTCCGGGTCATACACAAAGGTGAGCTCCCCTTCTGCCGGCTCGGCATTCAGAGTTGTTTCACCCAGATAAAGCTTTTCAGTCCGGCTCACGGGGGCGGGCCATGCCTCCAGCGTTTTCCAGCGGTCCTCCCGCATCACATAGGTGCGCACCCGCTTTTCCGGCTGTTTTTTCTGCTTCAGCAGCAGGTCGAACCATTCCAGCATCCGGTGGATATCGCCGTTTTCCAGATTGTGCTGTTCGCCCCATGCAATGCAGAGCTGGGACATATGATTCCAGCAGCCGATATCCAGCCAGCTGTGCTCTTTGGTCTCAGGGGCCAGAGAGGCATAAGTGTTGATTGCACTGCCAAAATGGTGATCGTACCATGCATCGATGATATACACCGGAACCTTGGTATTTCCGGGCACATCGGCTAACAGCTTCCACCAGCCCTGCTGCCAGTAGGCATCTGTGCGGCGGGTGGCGTGGATCCAGTCCTGATACCAGTCCAACTTTCCACCCCACAGCGCTTCATCCACCTTGTCGTGGGGACGGAAGCGGCAGCTTTCCAGATAGTCCGCTGTGACCGGATGGCCTGCATTCTGCATTGCCCAGCCAGTCAGCACATCGTGGCGGAACAGCCCCTTTTCATAAGCCGATTTGAAACGGTCGGTGCCATAGACCGTCAGCATCATTCCCTTGACCTTGGGCGGAACGATGTCTGCAATGGCCCAGCCGGTCAGGGCCAGATAACTGGCTCCGAAATAGCCGATGCTCTCTGCCCAGGGCTGATCGTTGAGCCACTGCAGGGTATCGCGGCCATCCGGGCGCTCATTGACGTTGGGTTCCCAATGTCCCTCGCTCTTGCCCGTGCCGCGGCAGGTCTGGACCACATAGCCGTAGCCCCGGCGGGTCAGTTCTGCACCGTTGATCTCATATAGCGGCTAGATCGGAAGAGCACACGTCTGAA
>ERZ507644.356-NODE-356-length-8730-cov-4.52265_pt1 | contig 8730 bp, 9 predicted proteins | sample MGYA00513419_ERZ507644 | MGnify/ENA metagenome assembly ERZ507644 | reverse complement strand
TTGAAATAATGCTGGATATGCTGGAAATCCTTGAATGTCATGGCAAGATTTAAGGAAGCATAAAGTTCCTTTAATTCTGCTTCCGGCATTTCCTTGAATCCGTCAAAGATTTTTACATCTTCCGGTTCCGGGAATACAGTTACCAGTGTTTCCGGTTTCTGCAGACCTGTCTCACGGGAATCTACAGGGTTGATGCAGTGATGCTTGATAGCATCAAATTCTTCATCTGTGATAGTTCCTTCAATTACATAAGTAGTTGCGGAACGAATGATAGGCTGTGCATTCTCATCCAGGAACTGTACACACTGAACAGCAGAATCTGCTCTCTGGTCAAACTGTCCCGGTAAAAATTCTACAGAGAAGATGCGGGAGCCTTCTGCTGCCTCAAAATTCTCCAGATATAAATCATCTACAGGTGGCTCTGCAAAAACAGTTTTGCATGCTTTATCAAAAACTTCATCAGAAATATTTTCTACATCATAGCGGATCAGCACACGTACTGCTGTTACGGATTTAATTCCCAGATAGCTGCTGACCTCATGTTTTAATTCCTTTGCCTGTACAGCGAAGGCCGGTTTCTTTTCTACATAGACACGTCTTACGTTACTCATAGAAACTCCTTTCTTGTGTATGCATTGTTTTAAAAATGCTTTAAAAGCACCTTGCAGCCCGACTCCAGTGAACCTGCTGCTTGAACTATTGCTTTCTTTATAGTATCATAGGAAATATCATTAGTAAAATTAATATATCTTATATTTTTTATTAATACAATTAATTAATCACCGTTCACACTCCACTGTCGACGAGATATTGGGGAATGAATATGCCAAAATCCCGAGACATACAATCTAAAGTTCCATTGCTGCCGACAATTTGTATCATCACATTATTTTATGAAAGGATTTATTTCTATGGATATTAATCTTGAACTATACAAAGTATTCTACTATGTTGCCACCACCCTCAGCTTCTCAGAGGCCTCCCGCCAGCTTTTTATCTCCCAGTCAGCAGTCAGCCAGTCCATTAAAACTCTGGAAAAGAAGCTAAATCATCCTCTTTTTATCCGCAGTACCAAAAAAGTATTGTTAACTCCTGAAGGAGAACTTCTGCTCCAGCATGTAAAACCGGCTCTCCAACTTCTGGACGAGGGAGAATCTCTCCTGTCAGGAGACAATCTGCTGAAAGGCCAGCTGCGTATTGCTGCCAGCGATACGATCTGCCGATATTTTCTCATTGATTATCTTCAGAAATTCCATCAAACCTATCCGGATGTCCGTATCAAAGTCACAAACAGTACCTCCATCGGCTGTGCAGAGCTTCTGGAGAAAGGTCAGGCAGATCTGATTGTATGCAACTGTCCTAATTCCAGACTTGGCAGTCATTTTCAGACACGTGTGCTAAAAGAATTCCACGATGTATTCGTTGCCAATACGGATTACTTTCCTGTACACACTGTTCAGACTGAACTGCAGGAGCTTCTGAACTATCCGATCCTGATGCTTTCCCCCAAAAGTACCACCAGCGAATATCTGCGAGAGGCATTTACAGCCCATAATCTCAAGCTTCTTCCTGAAGTAGAGTTAAACAGTAATGACCTGCTTCTGGACCTGGCACGGATCGGACTGGGAATTGCCTGCGTTCCTGATTATATGTTAAAAGAAAATGATCAGCTGACACCGCTCATGTTAAAAGAGCCTCTTCCCGGACGTCAGCTTATACTTGCCCAGCATGACAGTCTTACTGTCTCTCAGGCTGCTGAACGCTTTATTGAAATGTTTACTTCCATATAATAAAAGAAGTCCTCACTCAGTACTGAAACAACAATTTTTATAATCGCGTTTCTTACTGAATGAGAACTTCTTTTTCTTATTTCGGCATTACAGCCAGCGCATCAGTAATATACTGATTGTCGATTGCTGCAAAGAATCCGCCGTCTGCCTTGGCTGCATAATCCATATCGATCGGCATTTTTCCAAGTACAGGAACCTTCAGCTCTGCTGCGATCTCATCAATATGGCTCTCACCGAAGACTTTGATCTCTTTTCCGCAGTCCGGACATTTCACATAGCTGTAGTTCTCTACGATTCCAAGTACCGGTATCTTCATCATCTCAGCCATATTAAAGGCTTTCTTAACGATCATCTTAACCAGATCCTGAGGTGATGTTACGATCACGATTCCTTCGATTGGCAGAGACTGGAATGCTGTAAGCGGAACATCACCTGTTCCAGGAGGCATATCCACAAACAGATAGTCTACGTCGCCCCAGATAACATCTGTCCAGAACTGTTTTACCATATTTGCAAGAACCGGACCTCTCCAGATTACAGGAGTATCCTCTGTAGGAAGCAGAAGGTTGATGGACATTACCTTGATCCCGTTTTTTGTGATCATCGGGTAGATACCTTCATCATTTGCCATTGCTGCACCCTTTAATCCATTCATTTTAGTAATGGACGGTCCTGTGATATCCGCATCCAGGATACCGACTTTGTATCCCTGTGCTGCCATCATGTTTGCCAGAGAGCCTGTTACGAAGGATTTACCAACGCCACCCTTTCCGCTGACAACCCCGATCACATGTTTTACATTTGACTGAGCATTCATTTCTGCCTGAAAACTCTGCTGTTTCTTGCTGCTGGAACAACCTTCGCAGCTTGCTTTGTCGCATGAAGTGTTGTTACATTCTTTTGCCATAATTAATCTTCTCCTTTATATTTACGCACTGCTGTACTGACAAAATATTGTTACTGTTCACTCTGTTCACAGTAACGTAGCCAAAATTCATTCCAGATTGCCTACGGCAATGGAATTTTGGCTTGTATGTCTCGGGATTTTGGCATCTTCATGCCAAAACACCTCGCGGGATAGTGGTGTGTGAACAATAACAAAATATTCTCTATTGCCAGTGTGGAGCGTGTCTGAAAAATCATTCCCACAAATTGTGACGCACATCTTGCGTAAAGCATTTTTCAAACAAGCTCCAGAGTACGCATATTACTTTACAAATCTGTCAATTGCTACCTCAAGTTCTTTAATTGCCTCTTTATCACCATGTTCCACTGCATCTACGATACAGTGTTCGATATGATCCTGCAGAATGATCTTACCTGTATTATTGATAGCAGATTTCACTGCTGAAAGCTGTATCAGAACTTCCGCACAGTCTCTTCCGTCCTCTATCATACGTTTGATAGATTCCATATGTCCGATTGCTCTGGACATACGATTCAGCACTGCCTTTGTATGTGCATGACTGTGATGATGCCCATGCTCCCCATGAGAATGTTCAACTACCGTCCCATCCTCCAGTACATGCGTATGTGTCTTTTGTTCCTCGGCCATAACATTCCCCTTTCTCTTTCAGAATATCCGATTCTTTACCGCTTATCTGTCTTTATATCCTCACACACTGTCTGTGGCTTTCCTGCTTACAGCACTTCCGTACAGCGTAAATGATATTATACCACATTTGTCAAATTTCTGTAAAGGAGCAACGCTGTTTTATTTGTGAAGTCGTAATATCAAAAATAATGGTTCCATCCTCCAGGACAGTTTTTTCATAGGAAACTTCTTTTCCTTTGAATTTATTTCTGATATATTCTTCCGGATCCTCAAGTTCCAGCTCTTCCACAAAAACATCACGCATCTGATTCCGCGGACATTTATTAAAAATTTCCCATATCAGTTCATATTCTTTCATATTCCATCTCCAGTCCGTAAGACGGATATTCACAATCCGTTTCACTATTTAGCCCTCTTCGGCTGATTTACGGCAATCTGCACAGATTGTCCTGCGGTTTTTCCCAACCAGTCTGAGACTATTATAATTATTTTTAGATTTTTTGTCAAAAATAATTGCATGAAGACGAATTATAGCGTATCATAGTCTATAATTATCAAAACAGCAATGTTACTGTTCATTTTGCAGCCTGATGTTTTTGAATTCTGCATATTCACAGTAACTGTAACTATTCAGTACTTTCGGGAAGCAGTGTACCGGATAGTTACCGACAGCTACAAACTAATTACATATATAAAGGAGAGAAATCTATGAAGCTTTTAAAAGACCGAATTCTTAAGGATGGAGTTGTAAAACCGGGAAATATTTTAAAAGTAGACAGTTTCTTAAATCATCAGATGGATATTACCCTCATCAATGAAATCGGCAAAGAATTCAAACGCCGCTTCTCCGACTGTCCAATCACAAAAATCCTTACAATTGAAGCATCCGGTATCGGTATCGCCTGTATTGCTGCACAGTACTTTGATGTACCTGTAGTTTTTGCCAAGAAAGCACAGAGCGTGAATCTGGATGGAGCAATGTATACAACTAAAGTAGAATCTTTCACTCATAAGAAAGTATATGATGTGATCCTTTCCAAGAAGTTTCTCGGACCTGAAGATCATGTACTTCTGATTGATGATTTCCTTGCTAACGGATGTGCACTTCTCGGCCTGATCGATATTGTTAAGAAATCAGGGGCAACTCTTGAAGGAGCCGGTATTGTTATTGAGAAAGGATTCCAGCATGGCGGTCAGGAGATCCGCGATATGGGAATACGTCTTGAATCTCTTGCCATTGTTGATTCCATGACAGACGATTCCTTAACCTTCAGAGATTAACTATAAAAGGATGGGAAAACCCATCCTTTTTTTGTTCTATGAATTCTTTATTTTTTCTGATCTGATGTTTTCTCCACTTTTGAGTTATCTTCGGAATCATAGATCAGATTTTCTCTCGTTTCACCTTCTGATTTATCTTCTGTTTCGGGAGTTGGTGTCACTTCTTTTGAATCTTCCTCTGAGGCTGTCTTTAATGTCACTTTCGGCACAGGTGTTGCCTCTGGCGCAGGTGTGGGATCAGGAGCGATCTCATCTTCCGTATAAGTTCCGTTATCCACAAGAATCTGATAATTATCCTTGTCGATCATCTGTGCTCCACATGTAAAAGTTCCCACAATCTTTACTCCGTTATCATACTGTGAATAATCTTTTACGTCAACTTTCTCTCCTGTCAGATAGTCAATGGCCATCTGTGCTCCGCCCTTAGCCAGTTCCTTACGGTCCATAAACATGGTAAATGACATTTTACCTGCTGCAATATCCTTTACTGCCTGTGCCTCACTTCCATATCCTGTGATCATCGGCCATTCATCACTTCCCGGTTCCAGACCACTGTCACTTAAAATTTCCTCTGCAGCATAAGCAAATCCGTCATATGCAGTACAGATAATATCCGGAGCCTTCTCCTCTGCATAAAACTCACTTATAATCGAATCAAGTTTTGTCTTTGCAGATGTCTCGCTCCATCTCATGATTCCTGTATCATCAAATGACGTATTTCCGGATTTACATACAAGTGTTCCATCATCCAGATATTCCTGAAGCCCTTCCTGGATTCCATTACACAGAAACAGTGCAGCATTGTCATCCGGAGATCCCATGAGAAATTCTATTGTATAAGACTTCTTATCCTCTCTGGCTTTATCCAGATCCATTTTTTTGATAATTTCTTTGGCAATATCCTTTCCTATTGCTCTGGTATCATAAGTTGCATAATAATTGATATCCGCAGTATCCCGGATCAGACTGTCATAGGAAATAACCGGTATTTCCTGCTCTTTGGCAGTTTTCAGGATATCTGTCAGACCATAGGAATCTACCGGATCAATGATCAGGGCAGAAACCTGCTCATCAATAAATTCCTGAATCTGGGAAATCTGAAGCGCAGGATCGCCGCCGGCATTCTTCACATCTGCCTCATATCCTCCATCTTCAATCTGCGAAGTCATCTCTTCGCTGTCAATTTTTGCATCCTCATCGTCATCAGAAAGAAGCACACCTATCTTTCCGGCAGAAGCTTCCGTTACCTCAGCATCTTCCTCTGATTCATCATCTGAATCTTTTCCTGAAGAATCTCCGTCTTCTTCCTCCTTCACTGATGTCTCTTTATTGTCTTCGTCTGATTTTGCACTGTCTCCTGCCTTGCTGCTGTCATCGGCATCAGAAGCATTTTTATTTTCTGCCTCTACTTTTTCACCTTCCTCAGTTACTTCGCCTACGCCCTCTTCTTCTACCTGGGCGCTTTCATTTGCTGCTTCTTTTGCCTCATTCTTCCCGCAGGCAGACAGGAACATGGAGGATACCATTATTCCAAGCAGAATAGCTGTTGCTCTTCTTTTCATAATACGATCCTTTCTGATATCATATTTATTTATCAATTCCCTTATAATCTTTTGCAATGTTCTTCAGATAATCCCGATAGGCAACGGCTGCTTTCTTTGGTTTCAGAATATGTACATTTCTTCCCATAGAAGTCAACCATCCAAAAAATGCCTTATCAACCACAACCTCAACAGTTACAATAAAATTATCCTCCCCCTTTATTTTGCAGAAAATCTCCGAGCCAAAGGTACGCTGGATTTTTTTCTTTGTAGAATTCTGACATACAAGCCTGATTTCTTTTATATTCTCTCCTGTTTGGGAGGGTATCGGAGCACTGATCTTTGCAGGTGCTTCAGATTCTTTTCCAATCTGTTCCTGCACATTTTCAGATTTCTCTCCTGTTTCGCCATCTGGCTGATGTATTATCGTATTATCCGCTTCTGTTTTATCTGAAGCGGATTTTTCCTCATAATATCCGCCTTCCCGTCCTCTTCTGTAATGTATATCCATTCCAAAATCACGCAGGGTTTCCATATCATCATAAATACTCTTTCGCTCAGCTCGAATCCCCTGTTCTTCCAGTTTTGCCAGAATCTCCTGCATGGTGACAGGATTTTGGCTGGTTGTCTCAGACAGCATTTTCTGCAGATACAGTATTTTTCCTTTTTGATTACATGATTTCGCCATAATTATCCTCTTACAAATCTATGGTATATATAGTCATTTGCTTCTTTTTCCTGACTGTCATCTAACGGTGTAAGTTCTGTTTCTTTTCCATACTTTCTTTCCAGCGCATGTTGAATGAGCCAGTCTGCAAGCTGCGGATTCTTCGGAAGTAACGGTCCATGCAGATAAGTCCCTATCACATTCTTATATACTACGCCTTCATAGCCTGACTTACCGTCATTTCCTGCACCGTAAAGTACTTTTCCCAGTGGTTTGTTATTATTAATGCAGGTTCTTCCTCCATGATTCTCAAATCCAACGATCGGCATATCAAACAGCTCACTCTGCAGAACGATATTCTGGATCAGACGGCCTTCGCCCTGCTCTGTATACAAGTCTACCAGGTCCAGTCCTTTCATGTTTCCCTGATCTGTTTTGTAATACTTCCCAAGTAACTGATAGCCACCGCAGATTGCAATGACAACGCCGTTATCTTCCACATAAGCCTTAAAATCCGGTTGGATTTTCTGTAGCTTCTCACATACGATCATCTGTTCTCTGTCCGAACCGCCACCCAGAAGTACGATATCAAGCTTCGAGAAATCTATTTTATCATCCAGCTCAAACGGTATGGTCTCAGCCTCAATCCCACGCCACTGGCATCTCTTCATCAGACACTGGATATTACCTCTGTCACCGTAAAGATTCAGAAGATCCGGATATAAATGTCCTATTGTAATTTTCATTATTTCTCGCCCTCCAGTCTCTTCAGAATATTTCTGGTACTGAATAATGCTGTATAGTTTACCAGCACATACAGATTCCCCACTCCGTCCTCTACTCTGTCGCGGATTGCTTTCTCAACATCGCCCTCGAGGACAGACGGGATATCCACATATTTCAGCCGCAGACGCATATCCTGACAGCGGATACCGCTTACAGTAATAGATTTCACTGAATCATTTCCGAGAAGATCAAAGTCAACATCCCAGAGCCAGGAAATATCTGTTCCATCCTGAGCATTATCATTGATCGCAATAATAATGTCCTTCGGTGCCTGATCCTGCATCACTGCGGAAATATTCTGATTAAATCCCGCCGGATTCTTGGCAAGATTTAAGGTTACTCCTGTTCCCTTAATGCGAAACTGCTCCATACGTCCGTTTTCCGGATTAAATCTGCGGAGCATATCCCCGAAATGCTCTCCCGCAAATCCCGCAGTCCTCACTCCCGCATAAGCTGCCAGTATATTATACACATTATAAAATCCCTTATAATTTGCTACAATGTGTTTTCCTTCTACACAAAAGCTAAGCTGGTCGCCTACCTTTACATCCTCCGCATCAAAATCCGGCTTCGGTCTTGCAAATCCGCATTTTGGACAATAATAATCTCCCAGCTGGCTGTAATGATAGAAACGATATTCCAGTTTTTCACCGCATCGCTTACAGAAACGTCCCTCCCTGATTTCATTTGCCGCAGATTTGATCACCGGTTTACTGATACCATAAGTTACATATGGATTCCCGGAATCCATGGCAAGATATGCGGATAATGCATCATCACCGTTTACAATAATCTGCATCTTCGGAACCTTGCGCATCATTTCTTCCAGAATGTTCATAGTGATATCAATCTCTCCGTATCTGTCAAGCTGGTCGCGGAAAAGATTTGTCAGAAGCATATAGTCCGGTTTGATTCTCGGAAAAATATGTCTGGTGGATGCTTCATCGGCCTCAATGCATGCATAGTCCGCATCAATTTTACCATTCCATTTCGAAGCCAGCACAAATGCGGCAACAACTCCATTGAGCATATTGGAACCTGTATGGTTACAGATTACTTTCTGTCCTTCCGCTTCCAGTGCCGCACAGAGCATATTGTTGGTAGATCGGA
>ERZ507644.234-NODE-234-length-13568-cov-6.75409_pt1 | contig 13568 bp, 11 predicted proteins | sample MGYA00513419_ERZ507644 | MGnify/ENA metagenome assembly ERZ507644 | reverse complement strand
TAAGTTTTTTCTGCGAACATTACAATGTGCGAAACGGAAATTGTTTCTTGCCGTGCGTTAAATATAAGTCCTACTATCACAACTTTATCGCAATAAATTTCACAAAACCATCTTGACGCACCCTGCAAACCATGATATTCTCTGTCACAAATCCCACCGATTTTGTGGATTGGTTTGAAACCATCCACAAGATGTGGTCGTGTTCATTTTGAACACAGCCACAGAAAGTGGTTGGTTATCACCGTGAGACCCACCACTTCAGTGAGGGAAAGTCCGCAAAAGAATTTACCGCCCCGCAACACACCCGATTCATTTTGCCGCTGTTTCACCCGACAAAATCCATCGCTATGCTGCATGGGCGGTATTTTTCTTTTACGGGAAACGCACCTTGAAAATCTCATGAGCCGACCGAACGTGATACCGACTTTTCGTCAACACCGCTGCACAAACAGGGGCAGGAACTGCGTTCGGAGCAAACGGTGACCCACATACATGAGCAGCACAACCTCTACTTGTTTTTTTTTTTTTTGCGTCTTAACAATTCGGAAACAATTACCCAGAAACGATTTTGAGCGCAGCGGTAGAGGGCAAGAACCGTCCCGTGGCCACAAATTTTCAATTCTTGAAAATGTTCTGTCCATCCGGGACTTCACTTCTCAAACTCTTGCGAGTTTTCCAAGTGATCTTGTTGGGGCGTGCCTGCCCCAAACCCTGCCGTGCTTTTTATCATGCTGAATTTTCGATTTAATCATGTTATAATAAAAGCAAATACTTTTCAATTACGGATATATCGAGGAGTCATCATGGTTAAGCTCATTAAAGGCCAAAATGACCTATTATCACAATACCCAGACTGCATCAACGAATGGGATTTTAAGAAAAACCACCCACTTTCACCAGATACCATCACAGCAGGTTCTTCAAAAAAAGTCTGGTGGATTTGCAGCAAAGGGCATTCTTATGAACAAAGCATAAATCTTCATATTATACGTGGTTATAGCTGTCCCTATTGTTCGCATCAAAAAGTGTTTGCTGGTTACAATGACCTTGAAACGCTCTTTCCAGACATTGCAAAAGAATGGCATCCTTCAAAAAATGCAGAACTTACACCGTCCAACGTAACAGCGTACAGCCAAAAGAAAGTATGGTGGCTCTGCCCAATGGGACATTCCTATGAGCAAACTGTTGAACGGCGGGTGCGACGTGGAAGTGCATGCTACTACTGCTCAGGGCATAAAGTGTTAAAAGGATTCAATGATTTAGCTTCGGTCAATCCCAGCCTCGCTGTCGAATGGCATCCATCTAAGAATGCTCCGCTGACACCGTATGAAGTAACTGCTGGAAGCGGAAAACGTGTATGGTGGCTTTGCCCTATCGGTCACGAATATCAAGCTACTATCCATGACCGCAATACAGATAACACACAATGCCCTATTTGCAATTTAAGAGTCCAGACCTCGTTCCCCGAGCAGGCTACCTTCTTTTACGTTCATAAGCTCTATTCAGATGCCATCAACAAATATAAACCTGCTTTTCTGGGTTCTATGGAGCTTGATATCTATATTCCCTCTATTCATACCGGAATTGAGTTTGATGGTGCAAACTGGCACCAATCGGATGAGCAGTATGAACGGGACATCCGCAAATATAAATTATGTCAAGAAAATCACGTGAAACTCATCCGTATCAAAGAAAAGAATACTCGCAATTGGGTTGACAATGCGCAAACTGCTGATGTGGTTTATACCATTTCAAAGGTCAAAAAGACAGGCGAACTCGAAACTGTCCTTAAAGTCATTCTCGATTCTATAGATGCTTCCTCCAATATGTGGACTCGAACAGATCCTCGACATATTCACAGTCAAATCGATGTAAATATCGAACGTGACCGCCCGCAGATCTTAGGATATTTGACAAGTATTGATAATTCCCTCGCAATTTTACGTCCAGACGTTGCCTCAAAATGGGACTATGTGAAGAATCAGGACTTAACTCCAGACATGTTCACCGTCAGTTCAAATGAAATCATCTGGTGGAAATGTCCAGATTGTGGACACGAATGGAAATGTAGCATTAACAGCATGACACGAAAAGGGCGCTTTGGGTGCGCTGAATGTTCAAAAAAACACCGTGGAAGAAGTTTTACACAAGGTGTAGTTAAAAAGGTTGGTTCACTCGCTGAAACCATGCCAGAACTTGTCAAAGAATGGCATCCCATAAAAAATGGCGATTTAACTCCAAATGATATAACCGCCGGAAAATTCAAACCTGTCTGGTGGCTTTGTCCGAAATGCGGTTACGAATGGCAAGCAAGTCCCAATAACAGAAAAAGAGGAATTGGTTGTCCATGTTGTAGCGGTCGAGTTCCCAAAACAGGCGTAAACGATTTGGAAACACTTTATCCCGAGCTTTTAAAAGAATGGAATTATGAAAGAAATAGTTCTAATAATCTTTTTCCATCACAGCTTCTTCCTAAAAGTGGAAAGAAAGCATGGTGGAAATGCTCTAGTTGCGGACATGAATGGTATGCAGTTATTGCAAGCAGAGTAAAAGGGCATGGTTGTCCACATTGCTCCAAAAGGAGAAAGAAATAAATCTGTAAATCCACTTTATGCTGATGAGCACAATCGTTATGCAATCCTCCAAAAGCACCCAGAGATTTATTTCTCCACCATGCCGCTCCGATTTGAGAACCGCGAAGAAGCCATTGCGTGGATTTGCCGGAATCAGTTGGGACGGCGCAATCTTTCCCCCGAACAAAAGCGTTACCTGCTGGGGAAGCAGTACGAAGCCGAGAAGAAAGCTGCAAAAATCTTTCGGGGCAATCAGTACACTTTAGCAAAGAAAAGTGGTGGTGATCACGGTGATAACCACCACTCCGGGAAGAAAACCTGCGACCGGATCGCAGAGGAAAACGGTGTCAGCCGTGCCTCCGTTCTTCGTGCCAGCCACTATACACGAGGCATCGACATCGCAGATAATCTCTCTCCCGGCATCAAGCAGAAAGTCTTTTCCGGCGAAGTGAAGTTCACCAACGAAGAAATGTCCAAGCTTGTGCAGGCAAGTGTCGAGCATCGTTCAGATGTCCTTGCTCAAATACTGCATCCAGAGGCATTGGAAGTGTTGGAATCTGCCAGCGCTGAATTTGAACCTGAAAAAGCGGAATCCGTTCCCATGCCCACACCACAAACAGAAGAATTTCGGTGCTATCATGTACCGGACGAGTTTATGAAGGTTTACAAATCCTTGAGCCGTGCGACCGAAATGATGAAAAACTCATGGAAGAAAACGCTCAAAAACAATCCCAGCTATTTCACTGACCCGGAAAAGCAGAAGGTTCTCCGCTTCGCAATGCAGCGACCTGCTAACTACCTGACTGAAATCGAAACCTATCTGGAAAAGGCTCTTGCAGAAGCCCTTGAAGAAGAAAAGACCGCATAACAGCAGACACCTGTAAGCCATCAATAAGCCACCAGTCGCAAGTGCAGGGCGGAAAGCATCCGCGCCCTTGCGCCTGATAAAAATTGGAACCTTGATTTTCTCGCCCGGCTTTGCCACGGTGGGACGATCAAAGGAGCGTGCGTTTGAACAAAAAGAAAAAGTCCACAAATACTTCCCCTTATCCCGATGAAGTCATCGACCGTCTGGCACGGGCATTCTACCCGGCCATCCTTGCCTGCTGGAACAGCGAGGAAGGCCAAAGAGAATTTGCTGCGTGGCAGGCGGAACAAGCTCATCACGCCACCAGTAAAGAAAAACAGAGCGTTCCCGACGGGGCACGCCCTGTTGTACATATCGTTATCGTATGTGGATTTTTCAGGGTGCTTCCTTCGGGGCGCACCCTGTTTTTGTTTTGTCCAGAGAGCAAATTGTGCCATAACATATTATAATCCAGCGCAGCCTTCAAAATGTCTCTACTACACCACAATCTGTGCCACATTCTTGCTAAATGCCCACCTAAGTGGGTGCCAAAATTACAGAGCGTTCCTCTCAGAGCGTCTGCGCCTTCTCTGCCAGAAGATCCCGGATACACTCTGCAGCCGTCCACGGAACAACTACATCCGGCTGAACTCCGCGCTCGTCCACGCCATTCCCTTCTAGTGATGCCATCGTGCGGCTGATGGGATAAGTAAAGCTGAACGCATCGTACAACACCGTTACGGGGTTCGTGTAATCCAGCGTACCCATGGTGGGACGCCCCAGCAGCACGGCTCTGCCCTGCTGTTTTGCCAATTGGACAAAATGTTCTGCCTCCTGCTCGCACCAGGTATCGGTCAACAGGACCACCTTCTCCGGTCCGCGGTGTAGAATGGGCATTTCGGCGGGAACGGGTAGGGCTTCCACCTCATCCACCCAGCCTTTGCCGCTCTGGTTGCGGTAATAGCTGGTCCACTGCTGCGCCATCTGCCGCAGCGCGGGATCCTCATCTACAAGATAGGGCTTCAGCATCCGGATGAGCCGGGTGCAGTTCATTTTCGTGTAGTTGGTGCGGATGCGCCGGTCGCCGAAGATTTCCCCGGCTGTGGTATCCTCTGCCGCAATGTAGGGCAGCAGCGGCAGAAGTGCTTCTTCGTCCTCCCCACGGGTCGTGCGCAGATCGATCACCAGCTGTGTGCAGCCATCCAACTGCGCCTGATGGGCCTGCACAAATGCTTCCAGCACCACCGCATCGTTCAGGGTACCGGGGTTCAGCAGCAGCGTCCCTGTCCCCAGTTCCTGCACAGACGGCGCGGCATCCCCTTCCACCGGGTAGCGAGCCAGTTCCAGCGTTTCCTCGGTGCCATCGGCATGGCGCACCGTGATGTCCCGTGCCAGCTTCAGGTAGCCGTTCCATTGTTCCCGCTCCGGCACATCGGCGGCCAACAGCGGATTGGGCAGGTTCTGCACGATGCGCTTCGGCGCAGTCCGGTTGATGGCCAGCACCGCATCGCCCGGATGCAGGCGCGTTTCCTGTGTTACCAGATCCACAAACATGCCCTCCGTGCAGCGGCGCACTGCAAACCCACGGGAAAAAGGGGGATAGTCTGCGTCATGCAGGGCAAATTTTAGGTTGCGATCCCGCATACCGGCGCAGTACTGGCTTACCGCCTGCAGCACCAGCAGCGAGGACATCCGCCGGTCATAGTAGGCCTGTCCCAGCATGGTGACAAAGGGTGATGGGTCGTGCCGCTTCTGCTTTGCATCCCAGCCCGCATAGTCGTTGCGCATAGTCAAAAACAGATCCTTCAAAAGCTTGTTGCTTTCCATTTCCAGCCCTCCTCGGCGGATGTTTCGGTTGCATAAAAACGGCTGCTGCGCAGTGCTCTGTACAGCAGCCGATTGTTAGGTTCAGTGTGTCTTTTGCGGATAGTGCCTATCTGCGGCAAGCTCAGACGTTGTCCACGCAGAACTGACCTGCCAGACGGCCATGCGTGACAGCCATGCCGATGGAGTTACCAGCGCAGGGGGTGCTGTAGCCGGTGCCATAGCGGCCGCCCAGACTGTTGCCGGCTGCATACAGGCCCTTGATGGGCTCGTAGTCGATGTTCAGCACGTTCAGGTTCAGGTCAGTCATCATGCCGTTCATCGTGACCATGCTGGGGCTTGCGCTGCGGTTGCCCAGAGTCTGGGCACAACCATAGAACGGTGCCTCGCGGATGGGGATCAGGGCGCTTGCATCCTTACCGAACTTGTCGTCCTTACCGGCATCACACATGGCGTTGTACTCGTCGATGCTTGCCATGAAGGTGTCCATCTTGTCATCGGGTACGCCCATTGCCTTGGCCAGTTCTTCCAGCGTATCGCACTTAAACACCTTGGACATCATACGCTCGGCCACAAAGCAGCTGCGGATGGTCTGCTCCTCGCTGGAGCAGGGCAGTGCCTCCATATCATCAATCAAGTCCTGATAGTACTGCGGACGGCCTGCGTTGGGGCCAGAGTGCTCGATGCCGCAGGCGCAGATGCTCTTCATAAAGTTCTTGTCGGTGACCAGCCAGCCAGTGGCGTTCTTCTGGCGGGCGGTGGCGGTGGAAGCGCCGGTCACATTGCCCTCATTGCAGAAGCGCTTGCCGTCGCTGTTGAGCCACAGCATGCTGTTGGCACCCCAGGGAGTGGAGTTGATGCCGCCGCCCAGAATCATGGTGCCGCGGGGAGCCGGCTCAATCATGCCGCCTGCCCAGCACATCATCTTCAGGCTGGAGCCATCACGGCCGCCCATGAAGGAGAAGAAGTCCTTCTTCAGGCCGCCTTCCCGCTCGTTGCGCTCCATGTACTCGTTCATCAGTGCCCAGCACATCTCCGCATTGCCTGCATAGTCGCCGCCGCACATCACAACGCCCATTTTGGTGTTGTACTTGATGATCTTGCCATCGGCGTTCTTTGCGATCACGCCGACCACATCGCCGTTGTCATTCTGTACCAGAACCTGAGCTGCGGTACCGTAGTACAGCTGTGCGCCGTAGTCCTGCACAGCTTTGTCCAGCTGTGCCTGCTGCACATACTTCAGCACGCTGTTGGCGGCAACGCCATCCACCGGTTCTGCACTGTAGGGGCCCATGAACTGGATGGTTGCGGGCCAGGTGCGAGTGCCGGGCTTACGGGGGTAGTTGGTCATATCCAGACAGTCGTAGATATTCTTGCCTGCGGCGATCTTGTCATAATCTGCGTTCAGGTGGATGATGGTCCAGCCGTCCTCAGAGTTATCGTAGGTGTAAACGCGCTCGTCCACACCCATCTCCTTGCAGACATCCAGCATGTGGTCCAGCGTCTCGCCGGAATGCTGCACATACAAGCTGACAATGCCGGGGTCAGCACGGCCGCCGCTGCGGGTAACGAACTCATCGCAGATCTGCCCCAGATCCCATGCGGGGATGCCTGCATCCTGTGCAAACTTGGAGTTCCATGCGCCGATATCCTCGCCATACCATGCAAAGTTATCCTCGGTCTGGGACTCGATGCCCACGACCTTTGCGCCCTTCTCGGCAGCGCCCAGAACAGCAGCCACACCGGCGTGACCCAGACCCACGACACAAACATCGCAGTCCACCTCGCTGTCCACACTGCTGAAAGCAGGTGCTTCACCCAGCCAGTCGCCGGGGCCGGAGTAACCGAACACACGGCCGTCTGCCTTGGCGGCAGCCCGTGCTGCGCCACGGGGATCATCGCCGTAGCTGGTGCTTTCGTCCTCGGCACCGCCGGTCAGACCTATTGCCTGCTGGATGCAGTCTGCGGCAGCTTCCTTGACAGCGTTGGAGGTGACAGTAGCACCAGAAACGCCATCGATCTCAGCGTTCTGGGCCTCCATCAGCATGGTCTGGAAGTCAGCGGCAGAGTTGACTGCCAGATCCAGCGTCTCGTTGGCGGTATCCACCTTTACCTCGGTGATGGCGGTGTCGGAGAAGGTCATGGTGACGGTGATGTCATTCATGCCCTTTGCCGTGGCGGTGTAGGTGCCGGCGGTGTAGACCGAAGCCCCGGAGGTAGCCACAGACGAGCTGGAGGAATTGCAGGCAGACAGAGCGCCAGCCGTAACGCCGCTCATGGCGGCGGCAGCAGCAATCTTCAGAAAGCCTTTGCGCGAGATCTTGTTCATGAGATTTCTCCCTTTCCTGACGTTTTTCATCGTTCTTCGTGTCAGACATGCGTTGCACATATCCTGTGTTTTTAGTATAATGATAAAGTCTTAACAACCGGTGTTCTCATTTCTTAACAATTCTTAAGTTTGTTGCGTTTTTCTTGCCAAAACCGCAGCAAGGAAGAAAAATAGACCATAGAATGAAGTGTGTTTCTGATAACAGGAGCGAAATGGAATCATGACACAATGTAAGATCCTTGTAGTGGACGACAATGCCGACATCCGGGAGCTGCTGGAGATCCTGCTCACCAGCGAAGGCTACGATGTCACTCTGGCTTCCAGCGGAGAGCAGGCCCTTCAGCTGCTGCATCCGGAGCTGGATCTGGTGATTCTGGATATCATGATGCCCGGTATGTCCGGCATCCGGGTGTGCGAGGCGATCCGGAAGCAGAGCAATGTCCCCGTACTCTTTCTCACCGCAAAGGGGCAGGAAGAGGATATTTCTCTTGGGCTGCGGGTAGGTGCCGACGACTACCTGCCAAAACCATTCTCCCATACCCAACTTACGGCGCGGGTCAAGAGCCTGCTGCGGCGGTACCGGGTGTATCAGGGCAAGGGCGACCCGGAGGACGAGGCGTGGCTGGTGCGGGGACCTCTGAAGATCAGCCGCACTTATAATGAAGTAGAAAAGAACGGCCAGCCCATCGACCTGCCAGAGCTGGAATACCAGATGCTCCTGCTCATGGCTTCCCATGCGGGGCACATCTTCTCGGCGCAGAACCTCTACGAGAGCGTGTGGAACGAGCCTTATCTGTACTCTTCCAACGGTACCGTCATGGTACACATCCGGAAACTGCGGGTCAAGCTGGAAGACGACCCGCAGAACCCAAAACTGATCCAGACTGTCTGGGGAAAGGGATACCGCTTTGGCTGATTTCCGGGAAAAGCTGCTCCATGGTCTGCGGGGCGAGCTGGTGCGCGCCATCCTGCTGGCCATTGCCGTATCTGTCCTGCTGTACAATATCCTGCAGCCCATCAGCAAAACTGCACTGCAGACCTACTACCTCAACTCGGATTTTCTGCCGCGCAAGACCGATGCTGTAGGCACCATGCTCCAGCAAAACGTTGCCGAGAGCGGCATTTCCAGCAAGCAGGTACAACAGATGGCCGACTGGTACTCTAACGACGGCAGGCCCGGCGGCTGCATCCTGCGGGTGGAAAAGGACGGCATCGTCATCTATGATTCTGCCCTGAACAACGTGGAGTATTACCGCACCTACAGTCAGGCCTCCAAAACTCTGGACGAAGAAGCCTATCTCCGCACCTACCCGCTGAAATTTTCCGATGGTAGCGCCACCCTTTACGTCTACGGCTACTTTGATTTTTTTGTGGACGAAGCCGTGCGCACCTTTGAGTTCTGGCTCTGCCTGCTGCTGGGCATCTGTATCGTCCTGTGGGCCGTGTGGAAAAAGCTGAACTACATGGAGCTGCTGAACCAGAGCATCCGCGTATTGGAAGGCGGTCAGCTGGACTACAAGGTGCCTGTGCAGGGCACCGATGAGCTGGCACAGATGGCTCGGAGCCTGAACGAGATGAGTGCTTCCCTCAAGCAGCAGATGGAGCAGGTACAACAGGCACAGACACAGCGGTACGATTTGATCACATCCCTATCCCACGACCTGCGCACGCCGCTGACCGCCCAGTTGGGTTATCTGGAACTGCTGGCCGAGCACCGCTACCAGACCCCCGCGCAGCACGACGAATATCTGAACAAGTGTGTCCACAGCTGCCGCAGCGTCATCGAGCTGAGCAACGGACTGTTCCGCATTGCCAGCGGCGAATCCCCTCAGCGGGACCCCAAGCTGGAACAGTTGCCCGCGCCGGATATCTTTCTGCAGGTTTTTTCTGAAAAGCTGGCCCTGCTGGAGGAGACCGGATGGCAGGTGCAGTACCTTGCCCCTTCTTGTACGCCCTGCCTGCTGTGGCTAGACATCGATGCTCTCTGCCGCATTGCTGACAACCTAATCTCCAACCTACAGAAGTACGCCGACCCCGCACAGCCTGTCTGCTTTGAGGTCACCGCCGAAGATGACCGGTTCTGCGTCCGCCTTTCCAATGCAGTGTGCGCCACCCCGCAGGGCGATTCTCACGGTGTCGGCCTGAAAAACGTTGCTGCTCTGATGGAGCGTATGCATGGGCAAAGCAGCTATACTATTGAGAGCAGGATCTTCTGTATCACGTTGCATTTCTCCCGATAATGCACTCTGCCCAAGTCAGATACATCTTTTATCTCACATACGCAAACCCGCCCCGGCTTCCTGTTGCGGAAACCGGGGTGGGTTGTTTACTTTGCAGAGCTATCTGATACACCTGTGCAGTTCCGTGCCATCCGGCAGGAGCCGTGTGGATAGAAGGTGCCGAAAAGCGAAAAATAAAAAGAAGAATAAAAATACTGCTTAAAATACCATTCCAGTTGCTTTTGGAACAGCATTTTTCTTAATCTTCTAACCCATGGCTCCCGGTTACGTTTTTCAAATATTCCTTCGGGTCGCCGTTCAGAATCAAATCCGCATAGTCCAGTGGGTCATTGTAGATAAGGTAGTCCAGTTCCGTCTGCTGCGCCATGGTCACATCCAGTGCATCCTCGACCCCAATGGAGTCAATAAAAATTTTTCTCCCATCTTGGAGAGTCAACTCCACACAGCCGGTGTCCATGTTGAATTTGCAGGCTCTTTCATCGTACTTCATGTTTGTGTCCTTTCTACCTTACGGCACTCTTACCGTGGTCTGTCGTGCTTTCTTATGATAAGGTCTAGGACGTTTTTCGATGGAAGCAAGGGATTCGTTCTGTTTTCCAAAGAATACAAAAAATCCGAACCCTTCTCCTATTGGAAAAAAGTTCGGATTTTGTTGTTGTGGTGCACCTCCAGGGACTCGAACCCTGGGCCCACTGATTAAGAGAGCAAACCGCCGGTTCGTCTCAATTTATGGAAGTTTCGAGTCATCGTTATTTTTAATCAAATCAACGTGATTTTTCACCCAGCAATTTCTGCACCCTTTGTCGGATTTTGCAGCGAAAAGCACCCTCTGCACGTTTTGAAACCGTGCAAAATCCGTGCAGAAACCGTGCACTTACTCTCTGACAAACAAAAATCACACTATCCACCACCGACTTGACGGCAATGGTTTGAGTGACCGACCCAGATATCCTAAATTATCTCTCTATGTTTACAAAACATCTGTGATTCTCTCTTTCTATTACGTAAGGACGCAAATGAAGGGCCCCATAAACGTCCTACTAAAAAAAGGAGATTATTACTATGTTACTCAAAAATGGAAGTACTGGCAACTATGTTATGTACCTGCAGTATGGACTGCATATCATGTGCTGCCCTCCGGGTAGTTTTGACAGCAAATTTGGCTCTGGTACTGAAAATGCTGTTAAGAAGTATCAGGGCAAAAAAGGTCTTACCCAAGATGGCATTGTTGGCGATGGTACATGGAACGCACTGGTAAGCGACATTAAAACCATCCAGCAGCTCCTGAAGAACAAAGGTTATTACGCCAGTACAGTGGATGGCCTTGCAGGTTCAGGCACTTATAACGCTGTTATCAGTTTTCAGAAAGCATCCGGCTTGACTGCCGATGGTATGGTCGGCAGTGCCACCCTAAACGCATTGAACGCTTCTTCGGGCGGTACAAGTGGTCAATCTCATTCAATCACTCTGCCTACTGATAGAAACTATCTTTGGGCACAGAAGAATCCGGACATTGTTAAGCTTGTTGGAAATAGTGGTTGCTCTCTTGTTGCCGTGTTGAATACCGCTAATATCTATGGGCCTCGTGAATTCACCCCTAACGAAGTCCTGACTGCCTGTGGAAATTGGGGTGCAAACGGTCTGAATACTTGGGCTCTTCCCAGCAAGTGCAATGGTAAAATCGACACGAGCAACTACACTCATGGCGGTAAGGAGCAGGCGACTGTATTCAGTGCAGTCAAAGCAAGTATTGACAATAACCTTCCCATCATTATTCGGCTCAACAGTAGCGATGGCAAAAAGACGCATTTTGTCACAGCGATTGCTTATACTGGCAGTTGCTCCTCTGCAAGCAGCATTTCCGTCATTGATCCTGCTGGTGGTGTCATTCGAACTCTTGAGGAAGCGGGAACTGCACGCAATGAAACCGTATACGGTGATTATATCGCAACCGCTCGTCGCTCCTAAATATCTCTACTCTCTTCATCAACAATAAGTTGTAAAGCATCATTTTTAACATATATCCCCCCCAAAGTCTTTTCTCAACTCTCGAAAAGGCTTCGGGGGGGATTTTTCAATGCCTATTATATGCAACACTTTTCACTATCTGCTTATCCAAGCTCAGGCGAGTGATATTTATTTACTCTCCACACATCCCAAACTTTTACCAACTGCATTTCATATTCGACTTTATTCATGTCATCATATGAATACTCATCATGTTCCTCATACGTTTCATTGGGATTATAGTATGCAATCATTACAAAATTTACTTGTGCTTCCGTTTTATTTTTCAAATAGTATCGCACTGAGCAGAAATCATCCGGATAATATTCTCCCACATATCCAGTAAAATATGGAATTTGTGCCAAATCATAGTCATCACAAACGGCAAGTTTTCCATTATAATTCACAAACTTTTTCTCAATTGAATCTTGTGACAAGAAATCATTTGTAAAAATAGATTTCATATATTCTTCAAACTCTTTATAAGAATTTTGATAGACCTCATAATCATGTCCGTTCAGTTTTACATATGTCGGCGCATTTTGCGTCATAGGCACAAAAGTCGGAGCATCTTCAATTTTAAAATTCAGTCCTTTTAAGTTACTTGATTGTCCCCAAAGTGCATAGTCTATTTTCTGCGCTTTTTCAAAAACAGTATATTGATCTTGATCTAAAAATACCGAGGTCGAATCAACTAACGTCTGGGAAAAATCTTGCAAATCATTTTTTTCTTCAGAATTGCATGAACTTGACGATGTATCCTGTGACGAAACTACTGTGGACATTGATGATGCTGTTGTATCATTCATTCCACATCCCACCAAATTCACCACAATACAACCTAGAATCACTATCATTTTTACACTTTTTGCACAATTCATATATGTTCTCCTTTTTTATAAGTTTATCAACATATTGTTTAGTCTCTATTACCTTCTTGTAAACTTTTTATATTAGCTCACAAAAATCTATTTTTCCGTTTACAAATCTTAACATTTTTTCTCTTTCCTCTTAAAAGGAGGAAAGAAAATTGAATTATACGCTTTTTGACCTTTTTCTAAATGCATATAACGGCAACTCCTTTGCACAGCTACAAATCGTCCAACGTTTTCAGCCATTACTGAAAAAATATGCAGCTCTTCTTAAGTATGAGGATGCCTATTCAGATTTACAATTATATCTTCTCGAATTACTGCATTCCGGAAAATTGACCAAACTTCAAAGAAAAGATGACGGCACATTAGTGAAATATATTGAATCCTCTATCCGGCATCAATACATTTCGCTTAACAGCCGAAAAAACGCCGTAGATAACTCTGTCATCGCAAGCGTTGATGAAATTGATTTCGATCAGATGTCTTTGTCCTCAAACGATGAATATCCTGAACTATTGATTTCCGATTTACATTCTGTTCTTCAACCTTCTGAACTGACCTTATTATCTCAATTTGTTTTTAAAGGAATGAGCATCGCAGATATAGCAGAAAAATCTGGTGTCAGTAGACAAGCTATCAACCGTAAAAAGCTTTCCATATTAAAAAAATTAGAATGTGCATTCTTCCCTAAAACTTCCAAATAAATTCTCATTCATTTTGATTTCATTCTTTAGTGTATAAAAGCTATTTTCTTCGCTCCCTTTAATCAAACCACCACGGCAGTTCCAGCCACAGGTTATCCATGGCCTGTTCCTCGGTCTTTTTGGCGCGGCCTTTTGTCAGGTGAAAGTATATCGCCGTGCCGATCAGCGG
>ERZ507644.214-NODE-214-length-15026-cov-4.58647_pt1 | contig 15026 bp, 9 predicted proteins | sample MGYA00513419_ERZ507644 | MGnify/ENA metagenome assembly ERZ507644 | reverse complement strand
TTCATGCGGACAAACCACTGCGGTTTAATCATAGGTTCTACCGTAGTCTTACAGCGGTCATGGGTTCCTACGCTATGGGAATGAGGAACTACTTTCACCAGAAGTCCCAGCTCCTTTAAGTCCTCTACCATGGCCTTTCTGGCTTCGTAGCGGTCCATACCTGCGTATTTGCCGCCCAGTTCATTGATGGTAGCGTCATCGTTCATGATATTGATTTCCGGAAGGTTGTGTCTCTTTCCTACCTCAAAGTCATTGGGGTCATGGGCCGGAGTAATCTTCACACAGCCGGTTCCGAATTCTTTGTCTACATATTCGTCTGCCACAACCGGAATTTCTCTCTCTGTCAGCGGCAGCTTCAGCATTTTGCCTACCAGGTCTTTGTAACGCTCGTCTTCCGGATTTACCGCGACTGCAGTATCTCCTAAAAGGGTTTCCGGACGTGTGGTTGCGATTTCTACGAATTTTCCTTCTTCGCCCACTACCGGATAATTGATGTGCCAGAAAAATCCGTCCTGGTCCTCATGCTCTACCTCTGCGTCAGAAATAGAGGTCTGACATACCGGACACCAGTTGATGATTCTGGAACCTTTGTAGATATAGCCTTTTTCGTATAATTTGATAAATACTTCCTGTACTGCTTTGGAACATCCCTCATCCATTGTGAAACGTTCTCTCTCCCAGTCTGCGGAAGCACCCAGTTTCTTTAACTGATTGATGATCTTTCCGCCGTACTCCTCTTTCCATGCCCACGCATGTTTTAAGAATTCCTCACGGCCGATATCGTGTTTGTCGATACCTTCTTTTTTCAGCTTGTCGATAACCTTAACCTCTGTAGCGATGGCTGCATGGTCAGTTCCCGGCTGCCATAATGCTTCATAGCCCTGCATCCTCTTGAAACGGATCAGGATATCCTGCATGGTTTCATCCAGCGCATGTCCCATGTGAAGCTGGCCGGTTACGTTTGGCGGCGGCATAACAATGGTAAACGGTTTCTTGTCCGGATTTACTTTTGCATGGAAATATCCATTGTCCATCCATTTTGTGTAAAGACGCTCTTCGATTCCCTTAGGATCGTAGGTTTTTGCAAGTTCTTTGCTCATAATGTCCTCCTAATTATATATCTGAAACTAAAGTATCTACGGATTACTCCGTTATAAAGCAGTCACCCTGACAACCAAACAAATAAGCATACTGACTTCGCTTTCCGCATCCAGCCAGATAACTGTGTCATAAACTTATTCGATAAAAAACGCCCCTCACACGCATTATACGTGCAAAGGGCGACATAGATCGCGGTACCACCTTAGTTTGTCTCTCATTCCCTTAACGCGGGATACGTGAAAACCTACCATGCGCGTATATAACTCTGATATGATTCATACACACTCACTTCAGCCTCCCGGCTCCAAAGCTACCTTCAGCACTTCTGTTCCCGGGAAACCTTCCAGCTTATAAGCTTCCCTCTCTGTGGGGCATTACCGCCTACTCCTCTTTTTCACAGCCTTTTTCTGGATTCTACTATAATGAAAAAAGGCTTTCTTGTCAAGAACGTTTCTCCGGTTTTCACAAATTTATCTGATGTCATACGTATATTTTTCCCGCATTGTCGAACAAAATTTTATCAATAATATCCTTTGCATTATTTACGGAAAGATATCCGTCCTCTATTTTTTCTCTCAGAACACTACACAGTGAAAAACGGAATGCAAGAAGGGAGCCATAACTTTCCTCTACTGTCCACGTATCACATCCCCAGCAGATTTTATCAATCTGGGACATCTCGATCAGCTGATGCATTACACGTTTTGATGCAGTGTAGGATAAGATTGGAAGCCAGGTCAGATCCGGATACAGATTCGGATATCCGTCTACTATGGAAAAGAGATCATCTACCCATGGAAAGCCGCAATGCAGCAGTACGAATTTTGTTTCCGGATTATTTTTTATCACATTGTTCAACTGCAATATATTCGTATCTATGACTTGTCCCATTCCTGTATGGCACTGCAATGGAAGTGACACTTCCGCCGCAATTTCACATATTTTCCAGAACAAATAGTCCTGAAAACATCTGATATCCTCCTGGGTTATATCCGACTCTTGTAAACGGAATACCCTTTCAGCCTGCTCCCGCGTCACTTTTTCAAAATGAAGACTACGCTCGTAGGCCATCGCTATTTTTAAGGCCACACAGCCCTCACTCTTTTTTTGTATGATCCACTTTCTGACCCACTCCACATAATCCTGTAAATTGTCCGGCAGCTCACCGAAGTTCTCTTCCAGTGATACACCGTCATGATTGCGAAGTCCTTTTTTATAGCCCAAAAAGAACAGATCCAGTCGAAAAGCAGGCGTAAACAGTTCCGGTCTTCCATTGTCAGAGCCCGGATTCCAGTAGGTATCTACGATTACTTTTTGATACTTACACTTATTTTTCAGCACATCCATGTAAAAGTCGGGATTTTGATGCGCTTTTCTGATCTGATCTGAAATCTGATTCCAGTTCTGAGCTGTGATCGGCTCCGATATTCCATACAACTCCCCGATTGCCTTTTGAAGCCAGACAAAATAAGATTTATATCGTGTTTTTTCCAGATATGCAGTTCTGCTTTCTGCTGTTGTCCCCGGAGTTACCTGCTGCCATTGTAAATACGTATTATTTATCAGCTTATCCAGATCAAAATCCACCATCGCCTGTTCCGGCAGATGATGTGAATGCGTGTTCCTGATTTTATGATCGGATATATAGCTCATTAATTCCTGCTCTATCTGATTTGCTGTTCCCATGATAATATTCCCCTTTCTTCCTCTTATCCATTCTATCCGTTTGACTACATATTTAAAAACCACAGAAAAACAATTTCTTCTTTCCTGCAATAAAGCGACAAATCGTTTATTCCACACTTTTCAGGGATTCTACCATGTCAATCTTCTTTAATTTCTGATGCATAAACAGATTTACGATCATGGAGAATCCAATTGTCAGCAGTCCGCAGTACAGGAAACTGACAGGATTAATATTTCTTCCGAACATGACCGCATCCACTTCCACAGTACGAATAATATACCTGTGCAAAAAGATTCCGAATACAGCTCCTGCCAGCACGCCGATGAGAGTAAGGATAACATTCTCCCTGTACACATAGGCAGAAACTTCAGTATCATAGAATCCCAGCACTTTCAAAGTTGCCAGTTCTCTCTGGCGCTCCGTAATATTTACATTGTTCAGATTATACAGAACCACGAAAGCAAGCATTCCCGCAGAAATGATCAGCACTATGATTACCGTATCCAATGCTCCAAGCATTCTGTGAAGCTGAGCCTCCAGACTGCTGGTATAGCTGATGCTTAATGCAGCCGGGTGCTTCAGGATCTCATTTCCCACCTCAGATTCTGATTCTTTGTACTCCTCTTTTACTGTGAACACAGTTGCAGAATAGTTCGGCTTCTCCCCGAAGGTCTGTTCATAGACATTTCCTGTCATATAAATATAATGTCCCATGTAATTCTCTGTCACTGCTGCGATCTTTGTCTCATAATTTTTTCCATCCTTTGTGATGGTCATGGTATCCCCGACTTTCAGTCCTGTCAGGGTCGCCGTCTTCTCACTGATCACTGTACCTGCTTCCGTCAGCTTATATTTCTCTTTTGTCTTTCTGTCCTGAAGAGTTACATCCTTATTAAAGGTCTCAAGATTCTCAGGCACATACACATATACGCTGATATTGGATTTATTTCTGGGAACACTCATCTTGGTAAACTGCACATGGGTATATCTCTCGATCTGGCTGTCATTCTTCAAAAATTCATCCAGCTCCTGTCTCTCCTTATCCGTTGCATCCTCATCATCAATGATCGTTCCTGTATAATGCTGAAGCTCCTGATACTGCCGTCTGGCAATATCCATAATGGAATCCCTGAGTCCAAAACCCACCAGCATCAGCGCCATACTTCCTGAAATACCGAAAATCGTCATAAAGAAACGTTTTTTATATCGGAAAAGGTTTCTCAGAGTAGATTTCCATGTAAAATTCAAGTGCTTCCAGAAAAGCGGGATCCGTTCCAGCAGGATTCTCTTACCCTCTTTGGGAGCAGGAGGACGCATCAGTGATGCCGGAGTTTCCGCCAGTGCCCTGTAACAGGAGAAAATGGTGGCTCCGACAGTACACACAGTTGCCGCACCTGCTGCTATCATTGCAAATTTAAACTCATAACGGATCTGGATATTGTTCATCATGCCCTTGTACATAATGCCATACCCGTTAATAATAACCAACGGCAGGATCTTCTCTCCGATCAGAATTCCCAGAATACTGCCTCCCACAGTGGCAAGAAAGGCATACAGCAGATATTTGGATGCAATCGCATACTTGCCATATCCCAACGCCTTCATTGTACCAATCTGGGTTCTCTGTTCCTCCACCATTCGTGTCATGGTAGTCAGACTTACCAGTGCAGCCACCAGGAAAAAGATAACAGGGAAAACCTGTCCGATACTTCTCATTCTGTCTGCATTATCCCCATAATCTGAATATTCCGGCAGATCATTGCGGTCCGTTACCATCCATTCCGGCATACTGATATCATCGATCTCATCCTGGGCATCCTGAATCTTCTTCTCACCGTCTGCAATTTCTTTCTCTGCATCCCTCTTGCCGTCTTCGTATTCTTTTTTACCTTCTTCCAGATCCTTCTCAGCTTTTTTGATGTCCTTTCTGGAATTCTTCAACTTCTGTTCGTTCTCTGAGATTTCCTTCTCTCCATCCCTCAGCTTCTGTTCATTGTCGGCAATCTCTTTCTCGCCGGAAGCAAGCTTCCCTTCATTCTCCCGGATCTGTGCTTCTCCTGAAGCAAGTTCTGCCTCCTTCTCCTCTAACTGAGCCTGGCCGGAATTTAGTTTTGCTTTTGCAGCATCGATCTGTTCCTGTGCTGACTCAAGCTGGGCTTCTTTTTCCTGAATCTCTTTTCTGGCTGGTTCCAGCTTCTTCTCCTGAGCCTTCACCTCTTTCCATCCTGCATCAATCTTTGCCTGGGCATCGGGAAATGCGGCCTCCTGCTGGTTCAGTTCTGCTTCCTTTGCATCAAGCTGGGCCAGTCCGCTCTCCACCTGGCTTAAACCACTCTCCAGTTCACTTCTTGCTGCTGCGATCTGGTTTCTGGATGCTTCCAGCTGGGCTGCCTGACTGTCCACCTGCTCCTGATAAGCAAAAACCTGTGCTGCCAGAGCCGCCAGGTCTTCCTCGGAATATGTGCCTGAAGCTTGTGCCTGCTCATACTGTGCCTGCAATGCTGCAAGCTGACTTCTGGCACCCTCAAGCTGAGCCTCTCCTTCTGCAAGTTCGGCCTCCTGCTGCTCAATCTGCGCAAGTCCCTGATTGCAGCTTTCCTTTTTGGCATTTAAGTCCTGTCTGGTTGCTGCAATCTGCTCTCTGCCTGACTGGATCTGCGCCTTTCCATTGTCAAGTTCCTGCTGGCTCTGGGTAAGCTGCGTCTTTGCATCCGCAACCTGCTTCTCACCGGCGCTTAGCTGATTCTTGCCATCCTCTAGCTGCGCCTTTCCATCATCAAGCTTTGCCTGGTTTTCGGAAACCTCCGCCCATCCTGCATTCAGCTGTTCCTTTGCAGATGCAATCTGCTCTCTGCCACTGGCAATCTGCTCTTTCGCACTGGCAAGCTGGGATCTGCCATCCTCTAACTCCTTCTTTGCATCTGCAAGCCGGGCTTTTCCGTCCTCCAGCTCCTTTCTGGCATCTGCAAGCTTTTTCTTGCCATCCTTATATTCCTTCTTGCCGTCTTTTAACTTCTTTTCGCCGTCTTCCAGTTCCTGTCTGGCATCTGCAAGCTTCTCATCAGCCTCCTTCTTTCCATCTTCAAGTTCCTGCCTGGCATCTGCAAGCTTGTCATTGGCTTCCTCTACAATCTCATCATATCTGACCTGACACCGTTCTGCCTCAATCCCCTCCACTTGCTCCTGCACTCTCTCTATCAGGGAATCATAAGCATCTGTATAGCTGATCAGATCCTGTGCCCCATGAGCCTGCACATAGATTTGTGTATAAACCTCCTGGTCAAAATCCTCAGGGAGCACATAGGCAAATCCATTAACCTCACCGGAACCCAAAGTGGAATTTCCGCGATTATAGGATATGTAGAGAGGACTCTCTCCTAAACCTACAACTGTGTAATCTGTCTTTTTCAGCAGTTCGCTGTCTCCGCCCTCTTTCAGGGTAATCTGATCACCCACCTTATATCCATTGCTCTCAGCAAAAATACAGTCAAGGAAAATCTCTCCGCTTTTTTCCGGAGCTTTTCCCTCTGTCACTGAGATCCGGTTCATGGTTTGATCCACAGCTTCCACATGAAGTACCTTCTGCTTCTCGCCTTCTCCACACATTACATCTGTACCATAGGCGCCCTCTGCATTCTCTACTCCGTCCACCTTCCTGATGGCAGCTACATCATCCTCCGTCAGTCCCAGAGTTCCCACTACTTTGATATCCATAAGATTGGTTTCATCATAATAGGCATCACCTGAGAAGCGCATATCCGGTGACGACGCCTGTATTCCGGAAAAGAATGCAACTCCCAAAGCAACGATCATAAATATGGAAATAAACCTGGCCTTACTTTTGCGTATCTCCATCCAGAAATCTTTATGCATTGCTTTCATATTCATCACCTACCATTCAATCTCCTCTATGGGTGTAGGATGGTCATTCATCGTCATCCTGGAAACCTTTCCGTTCTTGATCTTGATCACACGGTCTGCCATAGGCGTCAGCGCCGAGTTATGGGTAATGACGATCACTGTCATTCCACGCTCCCTGCACATATCCTGCAACAGCTTCAGGATTGCCTTACCAGTCTGGTAGTCCAGTGCACCTGTAGGCTCATCACACAACAACAGCTTGGGATTCTTCGCCAGTGCCCTGGCAATGGAAACTCTCTGCTGCTCACCACCGGAAAGCTGTGCCGGGAAATTGGTCAGTCTGTCCTTCAGTCCCACTTCCTCCAGAACCTCCCTGGCATCCAGCGGATTTTTACAGATCTGCAATGCCAGTTCTACGTTCTCCAGCGCTGTAAGATTAGGCACCAGATTATAGAACTGGAATACAAATCCAATATCATTTCTCCGATAGCCGGTAAGCTGCCTGCTGTTATATCTGGCAATATTCCTTCCATCCACCAGAACTTCTCCGCTGGTAGCCTGATCCATACCCCCAAGAATATTCAGCACTGTCGTCTTGCCCGCACCGCTGGGACCAACGATCACTACAAACTCTCCCTTGGCAATCTCAAAGCTGATCTCATCTACTGCAACGATCTTTACTTCTTTGGTTCCATATATCTTGGAAACCTTATCCAGTTTTACATATGCATCTGTCATCTCGCTCATCCGCATTTCCCCTGTAATTTTATTTTTGCCATACCGGTAATTTTATTTTGTTACAATTATTAACGATTCTTTTGACCCCGATTTATTTCCGTATTTATTTACAGGCAGGTCAAATTCTGACCTGCCTGGTAGTCTTAATGGTTATATTTATTGTAACACATTATACCTGTAATTAAAAATAAAATATTCATAAAAAATCCAGATACGTCAAAACCGCCTGATTATCTCAGGCGGTTCATCATTTTGACTATGCACAGCACATGCCCCTTTCTTCTTAATTGTATGTACCAGAACATCTTATATCTTCTTTACCCGTTATTATTTTACATTAAGCTGATGACGAAAATATAAAAGTGGGACTAAACATACATCATCTGACCTCGAATCTTTATTTTTACCTATGAAACTTTCTTTCATTTCTGTCAGGGACCTTTTGCCTGATATAAAATCAACCCCAGGCAGCTTTTTTTATTTTATCACCGCCTGAAATTATTACGCCCAGTACCATCCATATAATCTGGTACCATCTTTAGTTGTACAGTATGCTCTCACATAATAATTTTCATTCTTATTTAATTTTCCGGTTTTATCTGTATAAGATGTAATATTTCCATTTTTTATAGTTTTGATTTTTCTGTACTTCCGGGCATTTTCATCATATCTGTACAGAATATATCCCTGTGCGCCTTTTGCCTTTGTCCACTTAAACGTAAGGTTTTTCCCCTTCTTCTTTTTATAAACATCACTTACATTCCCCGGTCGTCCCTGGACAGTCACTGTATTACTCTTCTTACTGTACTGGTCTGTATATATTCCGGCTAATGTTCTTACCCGGACTTTGTATTTCACTGTTCTCCCTACAGGGCTCTCAGGCTTATATGACGTAGTATTCTGGTCAACTTTGCTTACACATTTATATTTTTTTGTGGCTGTATCATATCTGTAAATATAATATTGAAAAGTATATTCTACCGGTGTCCAGTTTAATGTAGCATTACCATTTTTTGCATCATAAGATACTTTCAGTTTCGGTACCGGTACTGCTGTCGGTGCTGGTATTGTCTTGCAGGTCAGATTATGTTTCTTTGCATATTTTTCCGCATAAGAGCCCTTATCCGCGTAAATAGTAATGCCAGAAGCACCATCAAAAGCATCGTCACTGATTGCTGTTATACCGGAAGGCATAATAATACTCATATTTTTGCACTTTGCAAAAGCTTTCGACTCAATCGTTGAAGTTTTCCTCTCAATGAGCACTTTTTTTACATTTGAGCATCCATAAAAAGCTTTCCGCCCAATCACTTCCACAGCAGACCACACTCTTACCGATGCCATTGTATCATCACAATCTACACAGAATGTTCTGGAATCTCCTTCACTCCAGTCATCATAATAAGAAGTACCATCTTTATCTGTCAGAACATAATCATCATTATCCGTAATTTCCATAAATACCCTGTTCTTGTCTGCAAAAGCCTTAACAGACTCCGGAATTCCATTATCTCCTGCTCTGAATATTACCTTTGTATCCGCGTCAAAAGAATCCTGTTCTATTTCTGTGTCAAAAGAATCATAGTAGGAAACACCTGTATACTCCCACAGCTTCGGACAATTATAAAATGCCCTGCTTTCCAGCTTCGCTCCCTGATCAAAAGAAACTTTTCTGAGATTTTCACAGTTCTCAAAAGCAGATTTATCAATGCGTATATGATTTTTCCTTCTGTCAGCTCCCTCTTCTGCTTTCACAGTCTTTATGTTTATACATCCGTAAAAAGCTCTCTCTCCAACCTCTGAAACTACTTTTCCATTATACTCATAAGGTATTATGACATTCTCTGTATCTGTTCCCTTTGTCAGGCGGTATGTATCAGATTCTTTAAGATATTGATATGTAAATCCATTCGCATCCGCTTCCCCTGAGGATACTCCTGTTGCTTCATCCAAAAATCCGTCTGTATCTGCATCTGATTCCATTTTATCCTGAAATGCATCAGTTTCAGGATCCTGGCTATCTGTCTGGAATTCCTGTTTCTCTTCTTCTGCTCCATATTCCTGTACTTCCCCATCAGAAAATGTTACAGATTCTGATGCATAAACCGGAGCACCGGATAAACCAAGTGCTGCCGAAATAGCAACCGCTATGAACTTTTTTCTATCCATAAAAATTCCTCCATTCCGTGATATTTAACCGTTAATGTTAATATATCACAAGATGGAGGAATTTTGGTAATTATGGCATTAAATGTATTTTGATAGACATGAATCTTATTCTTCCATCTTGTTCCCCATAAAACAAAGAGTCTGCAGCATTTAGCCTGTCTTTTTTAATCTGCAGATCCTCAGGAAATAATCATTGCATAATTTGTGATCACTCTGGTCCACCGCGTATCAATAACTGGTCTGTTTAATGTCTGATAAGCATCCACCTGTACCATTATCTGTACGGCAGTGTCCAGTCCTTCATTATTTTCATCCTCATTCAGTTCCAGAGATCCGTTGACCAGAAAACTTTGAGCTGTTTTTTCTGCACCATTGGTAATTCCAGTCACAGGCTCAACAGCATCTGCCAGTCCCTGATAAATCCGGTCTCCTACAATAAAAGAATCCTGTTCCTCATAATCTTCTTCCCACTTTGCCATCTGGTCATCCACTTCAAAGTTCTTAAGACCGGAAGTATCTACCCGTATTCTGGTTTCCTTTTTTCCTAAATTTCTGACTACTACATACTTCTCCACACGAAATTCCGGATTATAGAAATCGCTTTCTGTAAACTCTTCTTCTGTACCTGTTGTTATGGTCAAATCATACTCTTTTTCAGAGGAAGCTCCCACAATTACTTTCAGAGTAACCGGGCAGGAAGCACCTTCTTTTGTCTCAAATGTAACTGTCTCCTCATAGTTTCCGGCAGGAAGATTCTTCTTATCAACAATATCCACAGCAGCACAACTTCCAGTCTGCATTTCTTCATCTGTATTCGTATCGAAAATCGGTGAATAGGAAAAATCAAAATACCTGCTCTGCGGAAAATCAGACAGATGAAGTATATCCGTTCCTGCATTATAAAGAAATAATCGATTAACTTAATTTCTTTCACAAACAAATTTACCCGTTTATAAAGTACTATATCTTTTATCATTCTGAAACAATAATTCCTGTCTGTATTTATTTTTTATTTCCGGTTTACAAATCATGAAAAAACGTCTCTTTACAAAGTGAATTTGCAAATTCCAAAAATTTAAAGGAGGCAAAAAAATCATGCCAGGAACATTCAATGGAACAACTTTAACCATTTCAGCTACACCCGTAGACCATGCACTAATTCCCGATGAAGGTGCAACAAACGTAGCGGGAATTGCAATTGTGGGGTCAGATATGTATTGCGTAAAGACAACCGGTCTTAAAACTACATTACTCAAAACGACTGACTACATGGCAACAAAAGCAACTGCAGTAAAAAAAGATCTGAACTGGTTCGCTCTGGGACTTACCAAAATTGGAAATTATCTGTATATGCTTGCAGAAGACCATAAAGGTTACGGCGGTTCTACAACCATCGTAAAACTGGATACCAAAGGCAATCAGCTCGGTACGTACAGTATCAATGAAATTTGTCCAAAAGGCGCATTAGGTATCACTGCTGCTGACGGAACTAACGAGAAATTTATCATTATGCATTACGCTGACAAGAGCAATGCTGGGACATTAACTTTCAGTGTTGTAGACTGGAAGGCTGCTAAAGCAGCAAGTACATTCACAGTTACTAACTCAGGTTTTGGTTATACCACACAGCTCCAGGATATCTACTATCACACTTCATTTGGATTATTTATCCTGACAAATAACACTTTTTCAACACTTCAGAACCGTATTCTGGTAGTTGATTATCATCTTACTGATGATAAAGGTAAAAAATACACTCCATGTTCGGTCATCAATGTAAATAAAACAGGTGAATATAAACAGTACAACCTTGAATCAATCTGTATGAAAGCCAATCACCTTGTGCTTGCATCCAATGTTATAACATCCGATGGAACCGCAGAAGATAAATTCTCTGTACTGGAAGGCATTACCTACTCCGGTAAAACCTATACTTTTGCATGCGGTTTTAAAGCAGGAGCCCGTGTGCCTACCAAAGTAGATCCCAACTATGAAACAACCAATCTGGGATGTGTATCCTTTAACGGAAACAATACTCCATATTTTATAAAACAAAGTCAAGATAAAGTCGCTGTTCTTGGCTACTGTAAAAATTATATGAATACAAGCGCAGGTGTATCTCACTTTAAAACATTCACTGACGGTTTATTAGGTCATGCCAACGGTATGAGCTGTTTTAACGGAAAATTCTTTGTTGTCGCAAGAAATAACAAAGTGGTTGCTATCAGCAGTAACAAAGAGGATGAGGAAATAATATATACAGTAACTCCCAACGATAACGATAAATCATTTGCTCTTAAAGCAATTAATTATTTTTATGAGGCAAATACAGCTTTATTATTGTCCGTTGTTGACGGAACATTAAAGCTCTATAAATGTACATTTGAAAATGAAAAAAATGTAAAAGCCACTTATCTTTGTACACTGGTAAACGCCGGTCAGCCTACATCCCAGGATATTTTCTATCACAATAAATTAGGGCTTTTTGTCGGAACCAGTAATCCACATACTGTAAGTGGAGTAACGACTAAAATCACAACAAAAAACACCTTGCTTCATTATAATCTGAAAAAACTTGATGATAGCAAACTTTTATATCCGGATTTCGGATTTGTTACAGATATTCCTGCTAAAGATGCTCAGGGCCGCACATATAACAGTTTTGAACTGGAATCAGTGGCTCTGGATCAAAATAATAAATTAATCGCTGTGTGCAATGTCAATGTCAAAGATGCTACCCACACCAGTGGTTTAGCATCCACTGACGGCTTCTTTCAGTATAATACGCTTGAATTTATTACAGCTTGATTTCGCTACATCAATAACAGCATAAATTTCCATTATAAAAAGCAGGCAGTTTTTCGCCTGCTTTTTATAATTCCAATTTTCTATTTAACAACAACTTTTTTATTATCTGACCATACGCCAAACTGTTTAATACCATTCAACAACGTATATGCATGCGCTTTCAAATAGTAAACTCCCGGTTTTATATTTTTAAAAGTAACTGTATTTTTCTTTTGATTTTTTAATACAATATTTTCTCCTGAATCTGCATTCTTAAGTACGCAATCAAACCCATCACTGTATTTTAAATTTCCAAACTGTGCGGTTACTGTTTTCTTTTTCCCGGTAATTTTTATTAATTTTATATTATCTTTATTTAGTTTAACAGGAGGCATACGCATTTCATTAGACCACCTGCTATAACTTTTTTTACCATTTTGAACAGTATAAGAACGGACTCTGGCAAATCCCATAGTCGGCACTTTTTTTAATATACAGGTTGTGTTTGCAGAATTTTTATTAGCTAATACCTTAGTACCATCATATATTTGATATTGATATCCATCTGCATTCTTTACTTTTCCGCTCAAATCAATTGTAACATAGATTTGTTTGTTTACTATATCTGAATCAACAGATTTTATATACGGACGATTTGTTTCTGGTTTTGAAGCAGTTCCCTCACTTACAAAAGGAATACCATTCATCTTACAGTAATAGTATGCATATGAATTTTTCTTTCCATGAACTGTTAGAGAATCACAATTTATGAACGCCTCAGCACCTATCTCAGTAACTGTTTCAGGTATATATAACGTTTTCAGTTTTCGACAGTCAGCAAATGCAAAAAAATCTATACTTTGAAGATTTTGGGGAAGTTTAACACTCGTCAGTTCACCGCAGTATATAAATGCACTTTGTCCAATTTTTTTCACATTATCAGAAAGTATTACCCTTTTAAGCTTTGGACATGTGCTAAAGGCAAAAACTGGAACAGTATCTACTGAAGCCATCCACTCTACTTCTTCTATATTCAAATTATCTTCAAAACAAAATTTTTCTACTTTAGAAACCGAAGGAAGAAGCATTATCTTCTTATAATCTCCAGTTGGGTATTCTCCATACACACGGCTCTCTGAAATTTTCAACTGTTCATACTTATTTTTACTTTCAATGGTTATCTGTGATTTCATAGCAGCTTCTGCTGAGACAGATGCAGAAATTGCTACACACGTTAAAGCAATCAACAATATTTTCTTTACTTTCTTTGACTTCATAGAATCTCCTCCAATCAATAATATTCATCTATTATCATAGTATATCACTAACTATAAAAGATCCTGTATTTCTGGTATTAAAAGTATTCTAATGACCCCGAACCAAAATGCAAATTTAAATTAATCTCCACAGTTTTGCAGCAACATATGTTCGCCTGTAGTCTGAAAGCCTTTTGTTTAGCAGCTGCCTTAATTTCCAGCCTGGAATAGCCCTAAAAGCATCTCGGGCTGGAAATTTACATGTTATTGGCACCTTGAATCTGTGCTTCAGTCATACACATATCATGTTCTTTCGCAAATTTAAGAGTTGCCTTTAACCCTTTGGTTTTTTCTCCTTTCAAACCTTCGAATGCTACTTTTACATCTATCATGTAGCAGTATTCTAAAAATCTTTTCAATGCCTTTTCCTTCTGGCTGTTCTTAAATAATAATTCCCATACAGACATCATATCTTCATGATAGAGAAGAATAATGATATCTCCATACCTGACTGCAAAATAGTATTCCGTTAACATTTGATCACGCCTCTTCAGATTTACTGTGCAGGTACTGCATGATTTCTTCATAGCTCCGTCCACTCTGTGCTATAGCATCCAATAACTTTTTCTGGCGAAGTGCATCCCTCTTATCCAATAAATCTTTTAATGTTGCTGCCGCAGCATCATACCGATGCTTTGCTTTCACCAGATCCCGCTGTGCTTTTTCAATTTTAGTGTCCAGTAGTTCTGCGTTTATTTCACGTGCCATATTTACCGCCTTTCTTTCTGAATGTTTGATTTCTTAAGTGTATTACTGATCTCTCCGGCTCGATAAGTAATGTTTCCTTCATTCATCCCAAAAGCCTTTAAGATTTTTTTCTGCTTTGCTGTTACAGCATGGTCCAGCCGGTATACATTATCCGTCTGGCGTGTCATTTCAATCTTCTCAAGTTCCCTGATTGCTGCCGGAACTGTCATATAATTCTGTTTCTTCTCAAGTTTTTCGTTCTCTTCCTGTAATGCAGTATAAATTTTGTTTCGGATTATCAGTGCGATGAATTGTGTAAAAATCCTTCCCTCAACTCCTTCGTTTGTATGTGAACGCATGCTCTTGTTTCCAAGGAATGATTTATCAGAGGCAAAAAGTTTCTCAGATACATCACGGCTCTTATAAAGATGCAGTGCTTCCTTTGCGGTCATCCTTTCGGATGTAATAATAACAAAGTATCCGCATAATGATATTTCCCGTTCTGTCACAGTTGTTTTTTCTTCCGGATATAAAAACACGCCATCTTTATCGTAGTGAAGATAAAAGTATTTTTCGTAAGCTGAACCGAACTCTACTGTTTCATTCTGATGTGACATCAGCAAAGCTGTCCGCTCTCTCAGTGCGTTTTCAAAATGCTCCCGTTCATCAGCATCTTTTGA
>ERZ507644.145-NODE-145-length-23324-cov-6.45_pt1 | contig 23324 bp, 20 predicted proteins | sample MGYA00513419_ERZ507644 | MGnify/ENA metagenome assembly ERZ507644 | reverse complement strand
GGCCAGCAGGATGCGAGGCCCGCACCAAGGGCCGAAGCAGATGCTGGGAGCCGCAACCCGGGCAGTGGCACGGCGGAGCCGTGACGGAGAGGTTTAACCACTAAAAAACAGCGGAGAAGAGCGGCTTTTCTCGCTCTTCTCCGCTTTCCCGTATCAAACGGGTCTATAAAAAAGTGTAATTTAGGAGGAATCATTTTGGAAATGCTTGCAAGACTGGCGAACCTGCCCGGTGCTCTGCCGGGTGCGTGCGCACAGGGCCTCATCTGGGGCATCATGGCCATCGGCGTTTACCTCACCTACCGCATCCTTGATGTGGCGGACCTGACCGTGGACGGCTCCTTCGGCACCGGCGGCGCAGTCTGCGTCATGTGCCTGCTCTCGGGCCAGAACGTCTGGGTGTCCCTGCTGGCTGCCGTGCTGGCGGGCCTCGCCACCGGCCTTGTCACCGGCCTGCTCCACACCTTTATGGGTATCCCGGCCATCCTGTCCGGCATCCTGACTCAGCTGGCCCTCTACTCCATCAACCTGAAGATCATGGGCAAGGCCAACCAGTCCATCAACGTGGACAAGTATGACCTGCTCATCTCCCTGCGCTGGGTCAAGGAGTTCGCGCTCCACAACCCCATCATCATGGTCATTCTGGTGTCGGCTGTGGTCATCGCCGTGCTGTACTGGTTCTTCGGCACCGAGCTGGGCTGCGCCATCCGCGCCACCGGCTCCAACCCCGCCATGTCCCGCGCACAGGGCATCAACACCAACTTCAACATCGTGCTGGGTCTGGCCGTCTCCAACGCTCTGGTGGCGCTGTCCGGTGCTCTGCTGAGCCAGTATCAGGGCTTTGCGGATGTCGGCATGGGCCGCGGCGCCATCGTCATCGGTCTGGCCGCTGTCATCATCGGTGAGGCTGTGTTTGGCCGCATCTTCCACAACTTCGCCCTCAAGATGGTGTCCGTCTCTCTGGGTGCCATCATCTACTACATCGTCATCCAGCTGGTGCTGACCCTCGGCTTTGACGCAAACCTGTTAAAGCTGCTGAGCGCATCTGTCGTGGCTGTCTTCCTCGCCGTGCCGTACTGGAAGGGCAGATATTTCGCAAAGCCTGCGGCCAAAAAGGCAAACAAGGAGGGCGCAAACAATGCTTGAGATACAAAATGTTTCCAAGACCTTCAACGCAGGCACCGTCAACGAGAAGACGGCTCTGAACGGCCTGAACCTGAAGCTGAATGAGGGCGACTTCGTCACCGTCATCGGCGGCAACGGCGCAGGCAAGTCCACCATGCTGAACGCCGTCGCCGGCGTCTGGCCCGTGGACTGCGGCAAGATCATCATCGACGGCGTGGACGTCACCCGTCTGGGCGAGCATCAGCGCGCCGCCTACATTGGCCGCGTCTTTCAGGACCCCATGACCGGCACTGCCGCCACCATGCAGATCGAAGAGAACCTCGCCCTCGCCGCCCGCCGCGGCAAGCCCCGTACGCTCCGCATCGGCATCACCAGGGCGGAGCGGGAGCAGTACCGTGAACTGCTCAAGAGCCTCGACCTGGGCCTCGAGAACCGGCTGACCGCCCGTGTGGGCCTGCTGTCCGGCGGCCAGCGTCAGGCGCTGACTCTGCTGATGGCCACCATGAACAAGCCCAAGCTCCTGCTGCTGGACGAGCACACCGCCGCCCTCGACCCCAAGACCGCCCTCAAGGTGCTGACCCTCTCGGCGAAGATCGTCGAGGAAAACCACCTGACCACCATGATGATCACCCACAACATGAAGGACGCCATCAAGTACGGCAACCGCCTCATCATGATGCACGAGGGTCACATCATCTACGACGTCTCCGGCGAGGAGAAGAAGAACCTGCAGGTCTCCGACCTGCTGGCAAAGTTCCAGATCGCCAGCGGCGGTGAGTTTGCAAATGACAGAATGATCTTGTCCTGATAAACCGCACTTCAAGCTCCTCCGAAAGGGGGAGCTTTTTGCTGGCTGACGGTGTGGAAAGGCTCTCCCTTTGGGAGAGCTGGCGCGAAGCGCCTGAGAGGGCAAGGATGCCAGGAGAGAAGCATAAACACAGCGATAGTATCGCTCTGACAAAGAGCCTGCTTATCGCTGCGCGGCGGCTCTTTCGTGCCGGGCTTGCCCTCTCCGTCATTGCTTCGCAATGCCACCTCTCCCAAGGGGAGAGGCTTTGTCGTCGCCGTTACTTTTTTCTCCTGAACTTCACTTTCCTGATTTACAAAACAGGCCGAATCGTCTATAATAAAGGACGGCGGCCTGTTTTTGTGCAAAAACGGCCAAATCCAAGCACTGGGAGGAAATGCTGTGCTCATTCAACTCATCGAGGGCGTCTACCGTCTGTTGTGGGGCGACCTGCTCACCCTGCATCTGGGAAACGTGACCCTCAGTCTCTCGTTTATGGTCATCCTGCTGCTGACGGCGGGGGTGTTCTTCACCCTGCGCACAAGGCTTCTGCCGGTGCGGCTGTTCCGGGATATGCTGGCGGCGGTCTGCGAGAAGAACGACAAGGGCAGCGGCCTCTCGTCCTTCCAGACGCTGGTGGTGTCCACGGCCACCCGGGTGGGCATGGGCAATCTGGTGGGCGTCGTGGCGGCGCTGTCTGTGGGCGGTGCAGGCGCGGTGTTCTGGATGTGGGTGACGGCTCTGCTGGGCGCATCCACCTCCTTTGTGGAGTCCACGCTGGCCCAGAAATACAAGCAGCCCGACCACCTTTACGGCGGCTGGCGGGGCGGCCCGGCCTACTATCTCCACACCCTCGCGGAGCGCAGACGGGGCAGAAAGCTCCGCCGCTCGGTGGTGGCCGGCCTGTTTGCCGTGTCGGGCCTCATCTGCTGGTGCGGCATCAGTCAGGTGGTCAGCAACTCGGTGAGCGAGGCGTTCCAGAATGCGTTCTCCATCCCGCCGCTGGTCACGACGCTGGTGCTGACGGCGCTTGCGGCGGTCATCGTCCTGCGGAAGGAGGCCACCGTCAAGAGCCTCGACGTCATGGTCCCCATCATGGCGGGCTGCTACTTCGTCATGACCCTCTGGATCATCCTCACCCATCTGCCCCAGCTGCCCGATGTCTTCGTCCGCATTTTCTCGGAGGCGCTGGGCCTGCGTCAGGCCGTGGGCGGCGGCTTTGGCGCTGTGGTGATGAACGGCATCAAGCGGGGCCTCTTCTCCAACGAGGCCGGTTCCGGTTCGGCCCCCTGCGCCGCTGCTGCCGCCGAGTGCGACGACCCCGTGAAGATGGGCCTCGTGCAGGCGCTGGGCGTCCTCATCGACACCATCGTCATCTGCAGCTGCACGGCCTTCGTGATGCTGCTGGCTCCCGGGAGCGTCACCGGCGGGCGGCAGGGCATGGACCTTCTGCAGGCGGCGATGCAGTACCATCTGGGCAGCTTCGGCGTCGTCTTCATCGCAGTGACGCTGGCACTGTTCAGCTTCTCTACCTTTATCGGCATCCTCTACTACGCCCGCTGCAACGTGGCCTATCTCTTCGGCGACAGCTGGTTCTGGCAGACGGCCTACAAGGTGCTGGCGCTGGTGATGCTGGTCGTCGGCGGTATGCAGGCCTACACCGTGGTGTGGGACCTCGGCGACGTGGGCATCGGCCTGATGACCATATTCAATATGCTGGCCCTCTACCCGCTGTCGGGCGAGGCGCTGACCGCCCTGCGGGAGTACGAAGCCAAAAAGAAACTCAAGTAAACAAAAAGCCATCGGCCCAGACAGCCGATGGCTTTCGTTTTTATGCGCGGTGACCCAGCCGCATCTTGAAGTCGTTGTAGCCGAAGCGGACCAGCTCCCGGCAGGTGCCGTCCTCAGCCAGCGCCCAGATGGGCGGCAGGGGCATTCCGTTGAAGGTGTTGTTCTTGCAGGTGGTGTAGATGGCCATATCGCCGAAGATGAGCCGGTCGCCCTCGGCAGGCGGGGCGTCGAAGCTGTAGTCTCCCACGACATCGCCCGCGAGGCAGGTCGGCCCGCCGAGGCGGATGGTGCAGGGCTTTTCGCCCGGCTCGCCCGCGTCCAGCAGGGGAGGGCGGTAGGGCATCTCAATGACGTCCGGGGTGTGGCAGGCCGCCGACATATCGAGGATGGCGAGGCTGGTGTCACCGTTCTGCAGAGTGTCCAGCACTGTGGTGACGAGATAGCCCGCGTTCAGCGCCCACGCCTCGCCCGGCTCCAGGTAGACCTGTACGCCGTACTTCTCCTGCATCCGGGCGATGCAGGCTTCCAGCGCGGCAAGGTCATAGCCCGGGCGGGTGATGTGGTGTCCGCCGCCAAAATTGAGCCATTTCAGCCCCGGCAGCAGGTCGCCGAATTTCTCTTCCACAGCGTCCAGCGTCACGGCCAGAGCGTCGGCGTCCTGCTCACAGAGGGTGTGGAAGTGCAGGCCGTCCAGCAGAGCGGCGAGGCCCGGCTGTTTTGCCAGAGCCGCGTCCCACTGGGCGCGGGTGGTGCCGAGACGGCTGCCCGGGGCGCAGGGGTCATAGATGGCGTGGCCTTCCTGGGTGGAGCGCTCCGGGTTGATGCGCAGACCGACGCTCTTGCCCGCCGCCTTGGCCGCAGGGCCGAACTTTGCCAGCTGGGCCGGGGAGTTGAACACGATGTGGTCGGCGTAATCCAGAAGCTCGTTGAACTCGTCCACCCGGTAGGCGGCGCAGAAGACGTGGTTCTCCTTCTCGGGCAGCTCTTCCTTGCCCAGACGGCTCTCGTAGAGGCCGCTGGCCTCAGTGCCTGCGAGGCAGGGCGCGAGAAGCGGGTAGAGGTCAAAGTTGGAGAAAGCCTTCTGCGCCAGCAGGATCTTGCAGCCCGTCCGCTGCTGGACCCCCAGCAGGATCTCGCCGTTGCGGCGCAGCTGGGCTTCGTCCAGCAGATAGCAGGGGGTGGGCAGGGAAGCGAGTGCGCCCTCCGAGAGGTTTGCCAGCCCCGCGAAGGGCGGGCGCGTATCGACCAGCCGCATCAGTCCACCAGAGCCGGGCTGTGGCTCTCAGAGCGGGGCAGGCCGTACTTGTCCAGTGCGTCCAGATAGGGGTCCGGGTCGAACTCTTCCACGGTGTGGACGCCCTTGGTGGTCCACTTGCCGGTCAGCAGCATCAGTGCGCCGCACATGGCCGGAACGCCGGTGGTGTAGCTGATGGCCTGAGAGCCGACTTCCTTGTAGCACTCCTGGTGGTCGCAGACGTTGTAAATGTAGTAGGTCTTTTCCTTGCCGTCCTTTTTGCCGGTGAAGATGCAGCCGATGTTGGTCTTGCCCTTGGTGCGGGGGCCGAGGCTGGCGGGATCAGGCAGGAGGGCCTTCAGGAACTGGATGGGGACGATCTCCTGCCCGTTGAAGTTGATGGGGGTGGTGGAGAGCATCCCCACGTCCTCGAGGCAGCGCATATGGTCGAGATAGCTCTGGCCGAAGGTCATGAAGAAGCGGATGCGCTTTGCCTCCGGGATGTTCTTTGCCAGAGACTCGATCTCCTCGTGGTGGAGCAGGTACATATCCTTCTGGCCCACCTTGTCGAAATCGTACTCCCGCTTGATGCTCATGGCCGGGATCTCGACCCAATGGCCGTTCTCCCAGTAGCTGCCGGGGGCGGAGACTTCGCGGAGGTTGATCTCGGGGTTGAAGTTGGTGGCGAAAGCATAGCCGTGGTCGCCGCCGTTGCAGTCGAGGATGTCGATGGTGTCGATGGTGTCGAACTCGTGCTTCTTGGCGTAGGCGCAGTAAGCCTGGGTCACGCCCGGGTCGAAGCCGCTGCCCAGCAGGGCGGTGAGGCCGGCTTCCTCAAACTTTTTGGCGTAGGCCCACTGCCAGCTGTAGTCGAAGTAGGCGGAGAAGCCTGCCTCCTTGCAGCGCTTCTCATAGATGGCACGCCACGCGGGGTCGTCGGTGTTCTCCGGCTCGTAGTTGGCGGTGTCCATGTAGTTGACGCCGCAGGCGAGGCAGGCGTCCATGATGGTCAGGTCCTGATAGGGCAGGGCGATGTTCATCACGAGGTCGGGCTGATAGCTCTTGATAAGGGCGATGACCTCGTCCAGATGGTCGGCATCCACCTGTGCGGTGGTGATGTTGGTGGTGGTCTTGGGGGCAAGCTCTGCGGCCAGCTTGTCGCACTTGGACTTGGTGCGGCTGGCGATGCAGATGTCAGTGAACACTTCGGGGACCTGGCAGCACTTGTGGATGGCGACGGAGGCCACGCCGCCGCAGCCGATGATCAGAACTTTGCTCATGATGGTTTCTCCTTTATATCAAATTATGTTTTGTCAGACCTGAAACCCGGGCCAGCCCTTGTCGAGAGCGATCAGCAGCTCCCGCAGCACCTTGCAGGCCGTGGCCGTGGAGACGCCGGAGATGTCCAGCATGGGGGCCAGCTCATTGAGGTCGGCGCCCACGATGTTGGCCTTGGACACGGTGCGGATGGCGTCCAGCAGCTGCAAAAAGCTCACGCCGCCGGCCTCGGGGGTGCCGGTGCCGGGGAAGCAGGAGGGGTCGAGGCAGTCAAGGTCGATGGTGAGGTAGACCGGCTCTTTGGTGGCGCAGAGCTGCTCGGTGAGCGCGGCAAGGCCGGTGAAGTCGAACTTGTGCATCTCGGTATGCTGGGCCGCAAACTCGAACTCGGCCCGCTCGCCGCTGCGGATGCAGAACTGGTGGATGCGGCCGTCGCCCACGATCTCGTGGCAGCGGCGCAGCACACAGGCGTGGCTCAGCTTTGCACCGAGGTAGTCGTCCCGCAGGTCGGCGTGGGCGTCGAAGTGGATGATGTGGAGGCCGGGGTATTTCTCCGCCACGGCCCGCACCGCACCCAGCGTCACCAGATGCTCACCGCCCAGCAGGAGCGGAAGCTTGCCGTCGTGCAGGATCTCTGCCGCCCGGGCCTCGATGTCGGCAAGAGCGGCTTCGCTGGAGCCGAAGCAGAGCTCGAGGTCGCCGCTGTCGAAGATGTCGAAGTCGGTCAGATCAGCGTTCTGGTAGGGGCTGTAAGTCTCGAGGCCAAAGCTCTCGTGCCGGATGGCCGACGGGCCGAACCGTGCGCCGGGGCGGTAGCTGGTGGTGGAGTCGAACGGTGCGCCGTAAAGCACGATGTCGGCGGCGCGGTAGCTGCTGTCGCAGCCGATAAAGGTTTCAATATTGGGTGAGATCATTTGGGTTCCTCCACTTCGCGCAGCATCTCCTCGAGGAATGCCGGCAGATAGAAAGCTCCGACGTGGAGCCGGGTGGTATAGTAGCGGGTGCGCAGATTGAGCGTCTTCCATGCGTCGGCGTCCAGATCGTCGATGGGGTGGTACTTCTTGCTGGCAAAGCCGAAGAGCCAGTAGCCGGCGGCGAAGGTCGGGATGTGTGCCTGATAGACCCGGCTGACGGGGAAGGTGGACGCGATGCGCTTGTGGCTGCGCTGCATGGCGCTGGCGTCCTCGGTGTAGAAGGGGCTGCCCTGCTGGTTGACCATGATGCCGTCCTCTTTCAGGGCGTTGAAGCAGCTGCCGTAGAACTCCCGGGTGAACAGGCCCTCGGAGGGGCCGAAGGGGTCGGAGGAGTCCACGATGATGAGGTCATATTCCTCCTCGCAGCGGCGGATGTATTTCAGAGCGTTCTCGAAGTAGATGTGGACCCGGCGGTCGTCCATCCGGCAGGCGTTGCCGGGCAGATAGGCGCGGCAGGCTTCCACGACCTGGGGGTCCATCTCCACGAGGTCGATGCGCTCGACCCGGTCGTAGCGGGTCAGCTCCCGCACCACGCCGCCGTCGCCTGCACCGATGACAAGGATGTCTTTTGCCTCCTTGTGGACGGCCATGGGGACGTGGACGATCATCTCGTCGTAGATGAACTCGTCCCGCTCGGTGAGCATCACGTTGCCGTCCAGCGTCAGCACCCGGCCAAACTCAGGCGTCTCAAAAATGTCGATGCGCTGATAGTCGCTCTGCTTGGAGTAGAGCTGCTTGTTCACCCGGATGCTGTGCTTGACGTCCGGGGTGTGAAATTCCGAAAACCAAAATTCCATCTGCTTCTCCTTATGCCAGAACATTCAGGTGCAGGATGTCCGGGTCTTCCGGGCCGGTCATGCTGCAGCCTTTGGCCTTGGCGTACTCGATATAGTTCAGTATCTCTTTGGTGATGCGCTCGCCGGGGGCCAGGATGGGGATGCCCGGCGGGTAGCACATGACGAACTCGCTGCACACCATGCCCTCGGTCTCCCGGAGGGGCAGGCTCTTTTTGGGGGCGTAGAACGCCTCCTGCGGGCTGGCGGCAACGACGGGGTCGATGTATTCCTGGCTCAGCAGGCCGGCGCCGTCGGTGTGGTAGCGGCGCTTGATCTCGGCCAGTGCGCTCACCAGACGCTCGATCTCCTGCGGGCGGTCGCCGATGGAGAGGTAGGCGAGGATGTTGCCGATGTCGCCGAACTCGATCTGGATGTCATACTCATCCCGCAGGATGTCGTAGACCTCGATGCCGGCGAGGCCGATGTCCAGCGTGTGGACGCTGAGCTTTGTGGTGTCGAAGTCGAAGACCGAGTTGCCGTTGCACAGCTCCTTGCCGAAGGCGTAGTAGCCGCCCACGGCGTTGATCTCTTCGCGGGCGTACTCGGCCATGTCAGCCACCTGATGGAACACCTGCCGGCCCCGCAGCGCGAGGTTCCGCCGGGAGATGTCGAGGCTGGACATGAGCAGGTAGCTGCCGGAGGTCGTCTGGGTCAGATTGATGATCTGGCGCACATAGCCGGGGTGGACGTTGGGGCCGATGAGCAGCAGGCTCGACTGCGTCAAGCTGCCGCCGCTCTTATGCATGGAGACGGACGCCATGTCCGCGCCTGCCGCCATGGCGGAGACAGGCAGACTGCCGCCGCCGAAGTAGAAGTGGGTGCCGTGGGCCTCGTCGGCGAGGCAGAGCATCCCGGCGTCGTGGGCCATCTTGACGATGGCGCGCAGATCAGAGCAGATGCCGTAATAGGTGGGGTTGTTCACCAGCACGGCCACGGCGTTGGGGTGCTCCTTGATGGCTTTTGCCACCTGCTCCCGCTTCATGCCCAGCGAGATGCCGAGGCGCTTGTCCACTTCGGGATTGACATAGACCGGCACTGCGCCGCAGAGCACCAGTGCGTTCAGCACGCTGCGGTGGACGTTGCGGGGGAGAATGATCTCGTCGCCCCGCTTGCAGGCCGTCAGCACCATGCTCTGCACCGAGCTGGTGGTGCCGCCCACCATCAGAAAAGCGTGTGCTGCGCCGAAGGCGTCGGCGGCCAGCTCCTCGGCCTCCCGGATGACCGAGACCGGGTGGCAGAGATTGTCCAGCGGTTTCATGCTGTTGACGTCCACGCCCACGCACTGCTGGCCCAGAAAGGCCGTCAACTCCGGGTTGCCCCGGCCGCGCTTGTGGCCCGGCACATCGAAGGGGACCACCCGCATCTGTCGGAACTGCTCCAGAGCCTCGTAGATCGGTGCGCGGCGCTGATCCAGCCGGAACCGTGTACGGTTCTCACTCATGTTTTTTCCTCCGTCCCTGACTCCTGCTGCAAACCATGCGGGCAAACAAAAAAGCACAAGCCCTGCACAGAAATGCAGGCTTGCGCTTTGAAAAAACCGTTTGAATGCGCGGACAAAGCCTCCGGGGAAAAGACGCCAGAGCCGTATCGCAGCATGATTCATCAGGATTCAAAAGGACGGGATGACGAGAGTCTATATAGCAATTACACTTTTACTACTCTTATTGACCGTTTCACAAGTCTGCGCACGCTCTGCGCAATTTCATGGTTGTAAAGGAACCAACTTATAAAATTTAGAGCTTGGCCGCAAGGTCAAAAGCTGCTTTCAATCAAAAACAGCAGTCTTTGCGGCATGCGATCCAACGCTGTTGCCAACGAATAAAAAGTTGGATCGCTAACGCTCAATCAATAATGGCAGCTTGCGCCGCCGGTCGGCAGTGGACCCGGCTGTCCGTATGGCCTTAGCCCCGATGGGCGGTCCTAGTTAAATTGCTTTGAAAAGACTTCGACACGCTTCGTCTCTCAAAATCGTGTGTGATTTTATCATGCAAAAAGCGATTTGTCAATGATTTGACAGGAAAAAGCTCAAAAAATCTTTCGGGAGTCACATTTACCGTCATCCGGCAGGAAGTGCCGGCGCGGCATAACATGAAAAGAACGGCCCCGGTACGCAGTCTGGACGTACCGGAGCCGTTTTGGCTTGCTTTTAGCGCTTGATGTCGTAGTTCATGTTCATCAGGTTGCGGATGGAGCTGACATCGTCGGTGATGTTGGCATCGCCGTGGATGGTGTGCTTGATGGCGCTGCTTGCCACCGCAAAGTTTATCATGTCCATGGCCTTGTAGCTGTGGAGCATGGCGTAGATGAGGCCGCTGGCGAAGGCATCACCGCCGCCCACGCGGTCGAGGATGTTGAAGGTGAACAGCTTGCTCTCGAAGGTGTGGCCGTCATACCACATAAAGGCTTTCAGGCTGTTCTCGCTGCCGCTGTGGGCATAGCGGACGTGGCGGGCGATGCACTTCAGGCTGGGGTAGCGCTCGATGAAGTGCTGGAAAATTTCGTCCTGCTGCTCATAGCTGGACTGCAGAGGCACGCCGTCCTTCCAGTCGCCCTTGGAGTGGTCGTTCTCGTCCTTCCACAGGTGGTAGGGCTCGATGCCCAGCAGCACGTCCACATAGGGCAGGCACTCGGTACAGAAGTCGCGGGCCTCGTCCCAGGTCCAGAGGGTGGAGCGGAAGTTGCCGTCGAAGCTGACGGTCAGGCCCTTCCTCTTGGCCTCCTTGAGCATATCGATGATGAGGCCGCGGCAGTTGGGGGCCAGGGCCGGGGTAATGCCGCTCAGGTGCAGCCAGTCGAAGCCCTCCAGCAGCTCGTCCAGATCGACCTGAGAGAAATCGTACTCGGTGATGGCGCTGTGCTTGCGGTCATAGATGACCTTGGAGGGGCGGATGCCGTAGCCGGTCTCGAGGTAGTATGTACCCAGACGGTTGGAGGGCGTCTCATCCGGCTCGGTGAGGATCATGGGGGTGCAGTGGACGTCGTTGGAGCGCAGCCAGCGCACGGCGCTTTTGCCGAGGCTGTTGTTCGGCACGACGCTGAAGAAGGTGCTGTCCACGCCGAGGTTTGCCAGCGCGAGGGCGATGTTGGCCTCGCTGCCGCCGTAGCTGGCCTCAAAGTTGGTGGCCATGCGGAGCTTTTCGTAGTTCGGCGGGGTCAGGCGCAGCATGATCTCGCCGCAGGTGATGAATTTCGGTCCGGTCGTCTCGTGGCCCAGAATGGGGTTGAAATGTTCCATAACGGTCCTCCTGTTGCTCTTCTCGGGCATTTGAGCCGCCGCCTCTCATATACCCTTCTTGAGACGGGGCGTTTGGTGCTCAGCAGGGCAGCCAGACCCCACATGACGCACATCGTTGTATCCATTATAGTGCTTTCGGAGAGGATTTGCAAGGAAAAGAAAAACACTGTGAGAGAAAATTTGGCAGGATTTTTGTAGATTGTGACGATAGCCCTCTCAGGCGCTCCGCGCCAGCTCCCCCAAAGGGGGAGCCATTGGCAGGCCGGGCAACTCTGCGCTGACCGCTGAAAGTTCAATATGGCATAAAATATAGTGCCCTGCTACAGAGATTCACAGCAGTTTGACAAGGGATATTGTCCCGAAGCTGCTGCCCTCTGTAGCAGGGCACTACTGTTTTCGGATAGAGTAAGCTTTGCTCGTCCCGCGTGGGCCTGCCCGGCTCGCCAGAGGCTCCCCCTCTGGGGGAGCTGTCACCGAAGGTGACGGAGAGGGTCAAATGCCCGTCAAATCAAAGCTGGGTGTATACTCCTCCCGGGCGCTGCTCTTCTGCTGCATATAGCCGGTGGTCAGCCCCAGATCCATGGCATAATTGACCACCCGGCGGTACTCGTAGGTGGTGATGCGCCGCCCGATGCCGTGCTCTGCGGCCTTGTAAAAGGGGGTGTACTGGCTCATGACACTGGGGATGAAGCAGCCGGGGTCGGCCTCGTTCCATGCGGCCATCCGGTCGAGGACGGCAAAACTGTCGTCGATGTGGCCGGGCAGGGCCAGATGCCGCAGGATGACGCCCTTCTGTAAGATGCCCTCGCTGTCGAACACCGGATGGCCCGCCTGCGCCATCATGGCCTCGATGGCGGGCCTGGCCTGGGCGAAGTAGTCCGGCGCAGAGGAAAGCTCGGCGGAGAGGGAAGAGGAGACGTACTTCAAATCGGCCAGCCAGATGTCGATAGAGCCGCGCCACGCCTCCACGCTCTCCACCGTCTCGTAGCCGCCGGTGTTGCAGACGATGGGCAGACGCAGCCCCTCGACCCGGGCGATGTCCAGCGCCGCGATGATCCAGGGCCGCCACTGGCCGGGGGTGACGAGGTTGATGTTGTGGGCGCCCTGCTCCTGCAGATCGAGGAAAATTTCGGCCAGATGCTCTATCGTGATCTCTTTGCCCAGTCCCTCGGCGCTGATGGGGTAATTCTGGCAGAAGCAACACTTGAGGGTGCAGCCCGAGAAAAACACGGTGCCGCTGCCCCGGGTGCCGCTGATGCAGGGCTCTTCCCAGAAGTGCAGGGCCGCGCGGGCGGCTTTCAGGGTGCCGCCCGCCCCGCAGAAGCCTGTCTGCCCGGCGGCACGGTCTGCGCCGCAGCGGCGGGGGCAGAGGGTACAGGAGACAGGCGGCGTTGTGGAAATGTTTTTAGACATATTGTCCAACTCCTATGAGAAAGAATCATATTAAATTATCCGAGGCTATTATATCATTTTTGCCCCCGGAAGTGGTATACTAAGATTGAATATTGCATGTCATGCAATAATACTACATGATCTGGAGGACACCATGCGTACAGAGACCGAAGAGATCCGGGACAACCTGAAATATCTGAGCCTTCTGGCCCGGGACTACCCCTCGCAGGCAGCGGCCGCCAGCGAGATCATCAGCACACAGGCACTGCTCAAGCTGCCCAAAGGCACCGAGCACTTCATGAGCGACCTGCACGGCGAGAACGAGGCGTTCGTACATATCCTGAACTCCGCTTCCGGCGTCATCCGCGAAAAGGTGGACATTGTGCTGGGGGATACCGTGCCGGAGGGGACGCGGGCCGAGCTGGCGACTCTGATCTATTATCCGAACGAGAAGCTGCCCCAGCTCAAGGAGCGCTGCGCCGACGAGGAAGCGCTGGAACAGTGGTACAGCGAGACGCTGCTGCGGCTCATCGACATCTGCCGCCTCGTCTCCTCCAAGCACACCCGGGAGCATGTCCGGGCCTGCCTGCCGTCCAGCTGCGGGTACATTCTGGATGAGCTGCTCCACGCCCACTTCGAGGACCACGACAAAGACCTCTACTACGGCCAGATCGTCGGCAGCATCATCGAGAATGGCCGCGCCGATAAGTTCATCGTCCGTCTCTGCGAGCTCATCAAGCGGCTGGCCGTGGACAAGCTCCACATCGTGGGCGACCTGTTCGACCGCGGCCCCCGCCCCGACGTCATCCTTGACCTGCTGATGCACCACCACGATGTGGACATCCAGTGGGGCAACCACGACGTGGTCTGGATGGGCGCGGCGGCCGGCAGTCCCATCTGCATCTGCACGGTGCTGAAGACCACCCTCGCTTACCACAACCACGGCATGGTGGAGGACTGCTACGGCATCAACCTCCGCCACCTGCAGCGGATGGCAGAGCAGTTCTACGGCGACGACGACTTGACCATCTGGATGCCTCACACCGACACCGCCCGCGGCCCCTATACCCCCGGTATGCTCCATCGCTGCGCCGTCATGCATAAGGCCATCACCATCCTGATGCTCAAGCTCGAGTGTCAGGTCATCGACCGCAACCCGGATTTCAAGATGCAGGACCGCGACTTCCTGCGCCGCATCAACTGGGAGAAGGGGACCGTCATGGTGAACGGCAGGGAGTACCCCATGCGGGATATGTCTTTCCCGACGGTAGACCCCGCCGACCCTACCGCGCTGAACAGCGACGAGAAGGTGGTGCTGCAAAAGCTGGTGCAGTCCTTCCGCCAGAGCGAGAAATTACAGCAGCACGTCGAGTTCCTGTACGCCAAGGGCAGTGTCTACCACATCGAGAACGGCAACCTGCTCTACCACGGCGCTGTGCCGATGACGAAGAAAGGCACCTTCGCTGTGGAGCGGTTCGAGGGCCACGCCTACTCGGGCCGCGCCCTCATGGACTACTGTGACGAGCGCGCCCGCCGGGGCTACTTCGCCCCCGAGGGCAGCGCCGCCCGCCAGAGCGGACAGGATTTCCTGTGGTATCTGTGGTGCGGCAAGCTGTCGCCCCTGTATGGCCGCAGCGCCATGACCACCTTCGAGCGGCTGTATGTCGAAGACACTTCCACCCACACCGAGGTGAAGGACCCCTATTATACATGGTATAATGAGGAAGCTGTCTGCCGCCGCATCCTCGCCGAGTTCGGCCTGCCCGGCACCAGCCACATCGTCAACGGCCATGTCCCCGTGCAGGAGAAGAAGGGCGAGAGCCCCATCAAGGGCGGCGGACGCCTCGTGGTCATCGACGGCGGTTTCTGCCGCGCCTACCACGAAAAGACCGGCATCGCGGGCTACACGCTGGTCTATTCCAGCCGCACCATGTCCCTGCGCACCCACCAGCCCTTCGAGAGCGCCGAAAAGGCCGTGAACGAGAATCTGGACATCCTCTCCCAGAAGAACATCCTCGAGACGGAGAACCACCGCATCCTTGTGGAGGAGACGGACGAGGGCGAGATCCTGCGGGAGAAGGTCCACGACCTCAAACAGCTGGTCCGGGCCTATCAGCTGGGCTGGATCAAGGAGACCCGCTGCGACGACAGTGTGTGGTAAGGAGCGGCAAATGTAAAATTCTCCTAAAAATAAGAGACAAAACCCGAGGATAATAGAGAAGAAACTGGGCAAAACAGAAAATAATCGACGAGCGTGCATTGGGGCTTTGCTTTTTGCTGGAAGTTGTGTATAATAAAGTAGCTGTAATTGTGTCAACTGGTTGTGAGCTTTGTACAGCGAGAAGGAATAACGTACCTTGAACTGACCTTTTGGGCCTGCGGGGAGCGGGACTGTGACAAGGAGATCATAAAATTGGAAAAGTTTGTTATTACGGGCGGTAAGCCCCTGCACGGCGAAGTCATCATCTCCGGCGCGAAAAATGCGGCTGTGGGCATCCTGCCCGCTACCATTCTGGCAGCGGACGTCTGCGTCATCGAGAACCTGCCGGATATCAGCGATGTGGCGGTGAGCCTCAAGATCCTCAGCGTGCTGGGCGCAAAGGTCCGGATGCTGAACAAGAACACCTACGAGATCGACACCACCCATCTGACCGGCACCAACGTCCCCGACGACCTGTCCCGCCAGATGCGCGCCAGCTACTATTTCCTCGGCGCCCTGCTGTCCCGTTTCGGCAAGGCACAGGTGGCCATGCCCGGCGGCTGCAACCTCGGCCCCCGCCCCATCGACCAGCACCTGAAGGTGTTCAGCGCTCTGGGCGCAGAGGACAGTGTGGACTACGGCATGATCACCGTCCACGCCGACGAGCTGAACGGCGCTCATATCTTCTTTGATAAGGTGAGCGTGGGCGCTACCATGAACGGTATGCTCTCCGCTGTCATGGCCAAGGGTCAGACCATTCTGGAAAACTGTGCCAAGGAGCCCCATGTGGTCGATCTGGCCAACTTCCTGAATATGTGCGGCGCTGATGTGCGCGGCGCAGGCACCGATGTCATCAAGGTGCGCGGCGTCGAGCAGATGCACGGCTGCACCTACAGCATCATCCCCGACCAGATCGAGGCCGGCAGCTACATGGTGGCTGCTGCAGCCACCGGCGGCGATGTGCTGGTGAAGAACGTCACCCCCAAGCACCTCGAGCCTATCACCGCAAAGCTCCGCCGTGCGGGCATTGAGGTGGAGGAGTTTGACGATGCTGTGCGGGTTCGCCGCACCGGCGACATCCTGCCCCTCAAGATCAACACCATGCCCCACCCGGGCTTTCCCACCGATATGCAGCCCCTGATGGGCGTTCTGCTCAGCGTGGCAAAGGGTACTTCCACCGTCACCGAGAGTGTGTGGGACAACCGCTTCCGCTATGTGGACGAGCTGCGCAAGATGGGCGCGAATGTCCAGGTGGACGGTCAGGTGGCCGTGTTCGAGGGCGTGGAGAAGCTTTCTCCCGCTCCGCTCCGCGCTTCCGACCTGCGCGCCGGTGCAGCGATGGTCGTTGCAGCCCTGATGGCCGACGGCACCAGCGAGATCGAGGAGATCGGCCATATCGAGCGCGGCTACGAGAACATCGTGGAGAAGCTGCGCGGCCTCGGTGCTGACATCAGGAAGGTGGAGCGGATGCCCGCTGCACTGGAACAGGCTCTGTAATTAGAAAAACCTCTCCGTCACGCCTGCGGCGTGCCGCCTCCCCTGCCGAGGGGGAGGCATTGGCAGTCCGTCAGGTCCCTGCGTTTTTATGACTGCGCAGCAGACGGAGAGGTTTTATTTGTTGAGGTTTATCATGTCTGAATTCATCTCTCTTTATTCCGGGTCCTCCGGCAACAGCAGCGTCGTGCGCTGTGGGGAACGGTATCTCATCGTGGATATGGGCAAAGGCGTCCGCACCACCGGCGCAGCCCTCAAGGAGCTGGAGCTGAACATCTCCGACTGCGACGGCATTCTTGTCACCCATGAGCACAGCGACCATGTGAAGGGCCTTTCCACCTTCCTGAAAAAATATCCGCTGCCGGTGTACGGTGCAGAGGAGACGCTGGAATTTCTGGACGCAAACGGGGTCGTTCCCGCCAGCTGCGACCTGACGGCCCTGACGCCGGGCAGGGAAGAGGACGTCGGTGTCTTTGGGGTCAAAGCTTTCCCCACCAGCCACGACGTCCCCTGTGTGGGCTACCGCATCCACACCCCCGACGAGAAGACCATGACCATCGCCACCGACCTCGGCGTGCTGACTCCTGCCGTACATGAAGCCCTTTCCGGCTGCGACCTTGTGGCCCTCGAGAGCAACTACGACCTGCACATGCTCCGCAGCGGGCCGTACCCCTACTATCTGCGCGCCCGCATCGAGTCGGTCCGGGGCCACCTCTCCAACGATGAGTGCGCGGCAAAGCTGCTGGAACTCATCCAGGAGGGCTGCAAGAAGTTTGCCCTCTGTCACCTCTCGCAGGAGAACAACACCCCTATGCTGGCGCTGCAGACCGTCTTTTCCACCCTCGGTGCGGCGGGCGTCGTGCCGGACAAGGATTGTATCGTCCAGACCCAGCGGCGGAACGAAGTGAGCCCCGCGCTGGCGTTCTGACACTATAAAACCAGAGCAGGAAAAGGAGAAAAGAGCCTATGTCGTACATCATGGCGCTGGACGCCGGAACCACCTCGAACCGCTGCATCCTGTTCAACAAAGCGGGTGAGATCTGCAGCGTCGCGCAGAAGGAATTTGCCCAGTATTACCCGAGACCCGGCTGGGTGGAGCACGACGCCAATGAGATCTGGGCCACCCAGCTGGGCGTGGCCCTCTCGGCCATGAACAAGGTCGGCGCCCGGGCCGAGGACATCGCCGCCATCGGCATCACCAACCAGCGGGAGACCACCATCGTCTGGGACAAGGAGACCGGGGAGCCCATCTGCCACGCCATCGTCTGGCAGTGCCGCCGCACCAGCGAATACTGCGACGAGCTGAAGGTCCGGGGCCTGACGGAGAAATTCCGGCAGAAGACCGGCCTCATCATCGACGCCTATTTCTCAGCCACCAAGCTCAAGTGGATACTGGATCATATCCCCGGCGCCCGCGAAAGGGCCGAGCGGGGAGAACTGCTCTTTGGCACCGTGGAGACCTGGCTCATCTGGAAGCTGACCTGCGGAAAACTGCATGTCACCGACTATACCAACGCCAGCCGCACCATGATGTTCAACATCCACACGCGGGAATGGGACGACGAGATCCTGCAGGAGCTGAACATCCCGAAATGTATGCTCCCGAAGCCGGTGCCGTCCAGCGGCTTTTATGAGTACGCTGACCCGATGCACTTCGGCGGCGAGATAAAAATTGCCGGTGCGGCAGGCGACCAGCAGGCGGCCCTCTTCGGCCAGACCTGCTTTGCCTCGGGCGAGGCGAAAAACACCTTCGGCACCGGCGGCTTTTTGCTCATGAACACCGGTGAGACGCCGGTCACATCCCGGAACGGTCTTGTCACCACCATCGCCTGCGGCCCCGACGGCAAGGTGAATTATGCGCTGGAAGGCTCTATTTTCGTGGCCGGTGCGGCCATCCAGTGGCTCCGAGATGAGCTGCGCCTGCTGGAAGAGGCCCGCGACTCCGAGTATATGGCCCAGAAGGTCAAGGACACCAACGGCTGCTATGTCGTGCCGGCCTTCACCGGCCTCGGCGCGCCCCACTGGGACCAGTACGCCCGCGGCACCATCGTGGGCCTCACCCGGGGCTGCAACAAGTACCACATCATCCGCGCCACGCTGGACAGCATCTGCTATCAGGTCAACGACGTCCTCCGCGCCATGGCGGCGGACTCCGGCATCGCCATGAAGTCTCTCCGGGTGGACGGCGGCGCGTCGGCCAACAACTACCTCATGCAGACCATGGCCGACATCAGCGACCTCGAAGTCAAGCGCCCCCGCTGCGTGGAAACGACGGCGCTGGGCGCGGCCTATCTGGCCGGTCTCGCCGTAGGCTACTGGCAGTCTGCCGAGGACATCACCCGCAACTGGTCGGTGGACCGCGTGTTCCGCCCGGACATCTCGGAAGAGGAACGCACCAAGCGCATCAAGGGCTGGAATAAGGCTGTCCGCTGCGCCTATCACTGGGCCAGGGACGAAGAGGAATAAAAAGAGAAAAAACGGTCGGAGTTGCCTGACGAGTAACTCCGACCGTTTTTTGTTATTGGGCAGCTTGAGCGAGGGAAAATCACCGGCTAAGCTGGGAGAGTAAAAACGGCTTTAGCCCTGGACAAAAAGAAGCCTCCCAGTATGCAGAAGGCTTAGAACATGGTGAAGTGAAAAAGGCAAAGGAGATGGCTCTGAAACTTAACCAAAAAGGCACAGCACTTAAAGAAATCGATGACCTAGTAGGTTTCGATATCGCAACCGTAGAAAAATGCCTCACGCAGAAAGCTGTATAAGCAGATAAAATGATAAACCGCCAGTGTACCGTATGATAGATTTCACATGACATGCTGGCGGCGTTTTTGCTATAAAATAATGCTACATTGTTGACTTAATGCTGTATATATGCTACAATAAGAACAAGAGAGGTTAGCAAAATGTCAGAATATACGGTTAAGCAAATTGCAGAAATGCTGGAGACGAATCCGGAAACAGTTAGGCGATGGATACGGTCTGGAAAATTAAAAGCAGTTCAGAACTCTAAGAAGGCTGGAAATCTCATATCTTCGGAAAGTCTTCAAGACTTTCTAAAAAGTACTCCTAAATATGCGGAAATGGCAGCAATAGCAGCTATGCAGGGCATTGCCACAGTGACGGTGTCGGCACTTTTTCCGGCGGCTATAAGTGTTTTGATGGGAGGCTTAGTTAAAAGTGCTTTCCATAAAGATAGCAGAAGGGTTACAGCGGAAGATATTAAATCGTATCTTCAAAAGGAAATAACTACAAGCAGGCAAGTACTTCAACGAAAAACAGAAATGATTGAGCAACTTCAGAAGGAAGTTGCAGAAGAAAAGTCCAAATTGGAGGGGATGAATCAAATTCTCCAACAGGGGGATTTAAAGAAAATGGCAGCAGAGATTAATGCAAAGATTAATAGGTGAAAGGGAGAGATGATAATTGAGCAATCTGGGAATGTACCAGATGATTACAGTGTGGTCTAAAAAATTCGGAGGGCCGGCAAATCTTCTGATTGCAACAGCATGTGCAGGTTATGTTGTTTTACGTATCGGAGAGGGAACGGTTAGGACTATCATAAAAAGGGCAAAGAAGCATAATCAAGAAAAAAAGACGGAAACAGCCAAAGAGTATGCCGTTAATAGGGATTGTAAAAGCGACGAAGGGCTACAATTTTCGGAGGGTGATAAATTCAAAGTGCTTGAGCAGGATGGAGAAGCGGTTCTTATTGAAAAAATAGGGGCAGACAGCAATCCATATTTTGTTTCAGCAAAATTTTTAAATGAAATATCTGAGTTTAAGTGACGACAGTGGAGGATACACATGAAAAGAATTGATGCAGACGCAATCTATGATGAAAATGTGGACTATGATGTGCTGGAGCAGCATACCTATGCGGATTCAGGAAATCACATTTTTTATACTTGTCCTCGATGTGGCAATGAATATCTAGCTACATTTATCACAGAAGAGAATGGACAGACTATGTGTATTGATTGCTGGAACAGAATTTATGGATGAGTGAATAGAATGAAAATCAAAACCCTCCTTACCATGATGGCCGGGAGGGTTATTTTCGTGCCTGTATTCTGTTGACATCTAAATCCTACACTGAATACTCCAAGACACCTGAGTTTGTCAGCATCCTCATATTCGCCGACGATCTGGTAGTCGTTGAAGTCAGCGTAGGCTTTCATGCGAGCCTTTTGTGCATCCAGTGAGTAGCCATCGATCTGCATAGCCGTAGAAACACGGGTGTAAATGTAAACCTATGTCTTTTCCTGTGACATAAAAACCTTACAAAATGGTTGTTTGTTGTCTGTTTTCTGCTCCAGAAACTTAATGGAATCCAGATAATCCTGCTCCACATCGCTGAGGGTTTTAGCCTTGTATTTCCGATATTCGGTAGTGGCCTTGTCCACTGCCTGCTGGTGGGTCACACTGCCATTGCCAACAAGAAGCTGCTCACCGCTCATGGTTAAAATGCGGTCAAGGTGGTTTGCCCAATCCTTCATGGTCATGGGCTGTTCACGTTCTGCCTGACGTTCTGCGAAATCCAGATAACCGGAAACCAACTGCCCCATAGCACGAAGCTCTTTTTCGTGCAGATAGTTTTTGGCAATAGTAGCCTCTCGTAAAGTGGGCTGGTTTCCTGCAAAAGTGGTCAGACCCATAAATTCCTTTTCGGCATCTGCACGATTGTAAATGACCTCAGCGGCAGTCTGACCGTGGATGGCATAATGAATTTTATTCTGGACTTTTTTGAAGAACTGGACGGAGATTTCTGCTTTTGAGTCGTAGTCAATGCTGGTTGCATAGATTTCCAGAACCTGACGATAAAACACTTTTTCGGAAGCACGGATGTCACGGATGCGTTCTAACAGCTCTTTGAAATATCCACCGCCGCCCAGATTTTTCAGGCGTTCGTCATCCAGCGCAAATCCCTTGCGAATATATTCCTTCAGGATGCCAGTTGCCCAGATACGGAACTGTGTGCCTCGTTTGGATTTGACACGATAACCAACAGAAATAATGACGTCAAGATTGTAGAATTCGACCTGATAGGTCTTTCCGTCTGCGGCAGTTGTTGCAAATTTTGCAACAACTGAATCTCGTTCAAGCTCACCCTCTGCAAAAATGTTTTTGATGTGACGGGAAATTGTGGATTTGTCACGTTGGAACAACTCAGCCATCTGGTCAATGGAAAGCCAGACGGTGTCACCGTCAAAGGTAGTATCAATTTTGGTCAGGCCATCTTCTGTGGTGTAAATGAGGATGGAATTTTTGGGAGAGTCATCTGGACGATTCATTTTAAGCACCTCGTTCCGTGTATGTAATACAGTGGAAGGGAAGATCTTACCATTGTGTTGGGACAAATATTACAAGAAAATTATATCATGATGCAAGAGCGGCATCAACCGTATCTTGTCGATTTTTGTTGTTGGTTGAGGATACGGCGTTGTCTATTTCCAAGACCGATGCGTACTTCTCAATCACATTGGCTAGAAAGGTTGCGAATGCGCTTCATTCATCGAGTGTGGTTGCAGAGTATTCCGAAGGGGCAGGGCTGGTTTCTGTACGGCGGCAATTATTCAATAGGCAACTCCATTTCCTTGTAGCCCGGTCCAGCAGGGTGTAGAGAAGCTTTGCCGTGTGGCTCAGGTCTGTATCCAGCAGAAAGCGGGCATAGGGCAGATATTGCGGCAGTGGCATATTGGGTTTCAAGTAATCCGAAATGGAATTTACCTCCATTTTTACATCTGAATTAGTGCTAGACCGTTTGAGAGTTTTGGTTTCTATCATTATCCAGACGGTCTTTTACCGTCTGGAGATACCGACTGGCACGGTCGATAAAAATCAGCAGTTTCTCATTGTTCTTCGGTTCGGTAAGAATATCCGGGTATTCACGAAAGCACATTTCCCACCGCCGAACAAAATCCTCCTGCGCTCCCTGAATCTCGCACATCATGGCTTTGCCATCTGCCAAACGGCGAGGGGAATAGATGCTCTTGACGGCATCCTTGAGATTCTGTTTTTCTTCCTTGCTGAGTCCTTTCTTATGCCCCTGAATGTCTTGCTTGAAGGTCGTTATCAACTCATTGCCCTTTGAAGGCGAAGAATACGAATCTGTGATACTGGAATCCCGCTTGGCTTTATAGCCGTTCCACGTGATGATCGGATTCAGTACGCATTCTTCTTTAAGGATGTTCATTTCCAATTGGTGGGTTTCCTCAAACGACAGAGGGTTGATTTGATTCTGGAACTCTGGATCGATTTTAAGCTGGTTCAGTTTTGTCATAGGCAAACCATCCTTTCTGAAATGAAATAGAATATCATTGCTCTTACGCCGTTCTCTCTGCATGGATTTCCTGCCCCCTTCCAGCGGCGTTTTCCGGCTCGCTCTTGCGAGGTCATCGCCGGGTATCTCATGCAGACGGTCATGTGGTTTTCAAGGTTCGATGAAGGCTTGTAGAAAGCATATCACAATGAAGCAGAAATTTTTAGGAAGCATTCCTTCCGCTTTTTACCTTCAAAACCGGAAGTAATAGCTTCGGTTTGATGCAATATTGAATGAATCAATGCCTATTTTTCTGAAATGATTTTTTCTCCAAGAAAATTTGCTTATTCAGTGTCAGCGAGGACGCACAGCCAGCACGATTTTGTGCTGAATATTGGGTTTGGGCGAAGCTCAACAAGTGCTTTTGAAGTCGGATTTGTAAAAAACAGATTCAAAAAATTGCGAGTTGGTACCAACTCGCCCTGTTTGCTGCGGTTACAAACTCGAAAATTTTTGTGCAGAAAAATAACCGCCCGCTTCAAGTTGAACTTGAAATGATATGTACCCCTAATACTGGACACCCAGTATTGGGGGTATTTTTATGAAATACAGCTATGAGTACAAAAAGCAATGTGTGGAATTATATCGACAAGGGAAATGGCCAGAAACGCCAGTGGGAGTAAAGCAGAAAAATTTTCACAAGACGATACGGAAGTGGGCTCGGA
>ERZ507644.136-NODE-136-length-25319-cov-7.82358_pt1 | contig 25319 bp, 29 predicted proteins | sample MGYA00513419_ERZ507644 | MGnify/ENA metagenome assembly ERZ507644 | reverse complement strand
GGGTGGAGGAAAGCTCGGACAAGGGCACGACCATCGCGGTGGAGCTGCCGGCAGGAGCGGAAAACGATTTCTCCGGCGCGGATATCCCATAGCGCCCCTTGGCGGTTTCATGATGATCGTTTTTCAACCTCCACAATGTTATCGCAGCAGCTCTCGATCAGTTCCCTGTCGTGGGTGATCACGAGAATGGTTCTGCCGTTCCGCGCTTCGCTTTTCAGCCTTTCCGCGATCAGGCGCATATTCTGCCCGTCAAGGCCGCTGGTTGGCTCGTCAAGGATCAGTATCCCGCGGCCGGAAAAGACGGCGCAGGCGATGGCAAGGCGCTGCTTCTGCCCGCCGGACAGGGTGGACGGGTGCGCGTCCCTGTACTCGTAAAGCCCAAGCTCTTCGAGCAGGTTCCTTGCACGGCTCTTGCTTTCTTCTGTCGATCTGGTATTCAGCAGCAGCTCCTCCGCCACGCTTGCCGTAAAAAACTGCGTTGACGTGTCGTTGCCGCAGTAATAGATCTCCCTGCGCCGGACTGCCGCTCTTGCTTTTTTCCCATCTATCAGGATATGTCCCCTTGTCTGCCTTGCCAGCCCGCAGAGGATCTGCGCAAGGGTGGTTTTCCCCGCGCCGTTTTGCCCCGTTATGGCGGTCACCCTGCCTTTCGGAAAGGAGAGGGAAACATCATCGAAAATGACTTCTTTGTATATTCTTTTCGAGAGCCCTGCTGTCTTCAAGACGGCAGGGCTCTCGTCCAATACGGAGGGAGCGGGAGAGCGCTTTCCCTCGTGCGGAGAACGCAGGCCCATCCCTAAGATGTCTGCTTTTGGCAGGAGGAGCAGATCCTCCGGTGTATACTCGGCCGCTATTCTGCCATCCCGCAGATATAAAAAGCGGTCTGCGATCCCCATCAGCCAGTCGATCCGATGCTCCGCGAGGAGCAGGGTAAAGCCCTGCTCCTTGAGCTGCCAAAGGGTCTGCGCAAGCTGCCGCGTCCCGGCGGCGTCGAGGTTGGCCGTCGGCTCGTCGCACACAAAGACCTTTGGCTTCATGGCATATACGGACGCAATGGCCGCCCGCTGCTTTTCTCCGCTTGAGAGGACGTCAACTGCCCTGTCCCTCAAACGGGACAGCTTCAATGCCTCTATGGCGGCGTCCGTCCTCTCCCGTATCTCCCGGGTGGACAGGCCGTAATTCTCGCAGGGAAAGGCCACCTCTCCGGCAAGCTCGGAGGAAAAGAACTGGCTTTTGGGGTCCTGAAAAACGCTTCCTACCAAACGCCCGATCTCCCATGTGGAAAGCCTTGATATGTCCTTGCCGTCTATCCTCACACTTCCGCTGAAGGCTCCGGGATAATAGGACGGCGCAAGCCCGTTGACAAGCCTTGTCACGGTGGTCTTGCCGCAGCCGGAGAGCCCCGTCAGCACGACGCATTCGCCGCTTTTTACCGAAAGGGAAATGTCCTGCACGCCTCTGTCCGAGTTTTCGTATTGGAAGGAAGCGCGTGTAAGCTCGATCATGCCATGCTCCTTTCCAAAACCAAATAGGAAGCCGTGACTATCGCACATGCGGCTGCCGCGATGTGATCCCGCGCCCTGATCCTTTTCTCATAATAGCTGCCGCGCACGCCCGGACGTTCCGCGCCTCTTGCAACGGCGGAAACGGAAAGCTGATCCGCAAGCTGCAATACCCGAAGAAGAAACGGAACCAGCACATACTCCATGCTCTGCACGGGATGTGCGAGCAGCTGTCCCACCGCAGTCAGCCCCCGGTTTTTCATCGACCTGCCTACGCCCTTTAGCTCCGTCCGCATGGTGGGGAAGAAGCGAAAGACCACAAGAAGCCCGAGAATGAACGGGGTAGGCATACGGAGGCGGGATAAAAACGCGGAGAGCATCCCCGGCGGCGTGGTGATCAAATCCCATGACACCAGAAAGATCGGTGACAGATTCCAGAACATCAGAACATAAAATTCCGAAAAAACCGGCATGCGCAGCCCGTGGAAGCGGATGCCGTAGAGCAGCAGCGCCAGAAGCAGATAAAAGCAGCCATAGGACGCGGCAAGGCGGAAGTTCCGCTGTAAGACGAGATAAAGAAGCGCGCCGCCGGTCAGGATGCAGGTGAGCAGCACATTCCCGCCGATGGTTACTCCGGCAAAGACGCACAGCAGCGCCCACAGCTTGACCGGCACCGCAAAGGATGCGTCCGCTCTCATAGGACGCCGGCCTTCTGAAAATGCCTGCGGATCAGCCGACTGCCCACCATGCAGCCTAAAAAGCCCATCAGCGTCGTGAACAGCAGAATAAAGGTCAGCCAGCCGGGAGAGGTGTAGTAACGCACATAGGAATCGATGTAGCTCTGCTCCATGCCGCTTGCCAGCGCAAAATCGTAGTAGGTATCCCAGAAGAACCAGATGGGCAGCAGATTGACCCCGTTGTATAAAAGGCTCGCCACCGTCCAGGCGGCGGTCAGCCGTTTCGGTTTTTGGCAGGAGCCTTCCTTCCAGAGAATCGCCTCGCAGAGGAGCCCCACGAGAATATAATAAGGAAGCAAGAACCAGTTGCCCATCAGAAGGAAAATCACGCCGAGGATCGTCATATAGATCAGCGTCACAAACCGCTTGCCGATCCGGCTGACCATGAGCATATAGACCGGCGCGCAGAGGAACATGGTGATCCCCACCGACAGCACCATGCTGACAAAGTCGTTGGCCATGCAGACCATATTGACGACGAGCTGGATCACGATCAGCACTGCGGAGAGCAATACCGTTGTAATAACATCCTTGACCGTCCACTTTTTCTTTTTGTCCATAAATCCATTCCTCCGTTTTCTGTTAATTTATACTACTGTTAAGAATCCGAGCATCCACGCAGCTATAATTTGCAATCCAAATAAAACGATCGTAAGGACCGATGCTCTGGTTTTTCTCTTTACGGCATGGCGGATCCCCGTGAAAGACCCGAAGATGGCCGCTGCAATTCCGAAATCACGACACAGGCGCCTGGAACCGTTTTGCCAATATATTTTTCGGAAACAGCGTTTGCGCCTGCCTCATATGCGTCCGGTGTACCGGATGCATATGCAGGAACGCGGTCATAGTCAGCGCCGCAAGAAAGCATTGGAGGGTCTTGTATCTCATCCGTCTTTCCATAGGGTCATGACTCTATCGTCAGTCTAAAATCACAGCAGTCTCCGCCCTGTCCGAGCGTCTTTGTCCGTCCCCATTTGAGCTTTGGATGCATATGCCCGTAGGCCTCGTCATCCGCGCGGCAAAAGCCGGCCACAATCTCCGGGCAGCCGTATTTCACACAGGTGTCCTGATAGGGGCAGGCCAGCATGTCGAAGCACATTTCCTCCTGCTCTGTTCGTATCCAATCAGCCCGAAAACCGCAGTCCTCTCCAAAGGAGCTTTTTGTCATTTTGGCAAAGAACCTCGGCACCAGCTTATACAGACCCGGTATCTTCATTGCCCCTTGGATTTTTGCGCCAACGCCCGCTGCCCGCTTTTCATAATATCTATTCAGAAAAGCCGCCGCTTCCTCACGGGAGATTCCATTTCCCGTCATGGCGTCAAAGGCGGCGATGGCAGGATAGATGCGTTTCCTCGTATGCATATACATCTTTTTCGGCTCGTCGGCGTTTTCGTCCACGATTTCCGCATAACGTCTCCATGCATCTTCTATGATCGCGCCTGTCTTTTCCACGCCATACTGTTTTTCCATTGCAGATACCGCTCCGGTCAAGTATCTTTTGTCTAACCTTCTATCCATATGCTTTCCCGCCTTTCAGCGTCCAGCCGATCGCCCGGCTGCGCATTCCCACAAAGCGCCTGTACAGGCCGTCTTCGCGCATCAGCTCCTCATGGTTTCCGCGTTGAACGATCCTGCCGTTCTCCAGCACGATGATTTGATCTGCCGTGCGCACGGTGGACAGACGGTGGGCGATCATCAGGATCGTTTTGCCTTTTGTCAGCTCCCGGATGGCCTTTTGCAGCTCCTGCTCGTTTTCGGGATCCACGCTGGCTGTAGCTTCATCCAAAATGACGATGGGTGCGTCCTTCAGAATTGCCCTTGCAATGGAGATTCGCTGCTTTTCTCCGCCGGAGAGGCTGGAGCTTCCTTCGCCGATCGTTGTCTGATAACCGTCGGGCAGCGCCATGATAAAGTCATGGCAGCAGGCTTTCTTTGCGACTGCTATGATTTCATCCTCACTTGCGTCCGGTCTGCCAAACCGGATATTGTTCTCGACGGTGTCCTCAAAGAGATACACATTCTGAAATACGATGGCGAAATTCTTGAGAAGGCTGCCGCTGGTATATTCCCGCACATCCCGGCCGCCGAGCGTGATCTGTCCTTCCTTCACATCCCAGAAACGGGCGATCAGACCGACCAGCGTGGTTTTTCCGGAGCCGGAGGGACCAACGATGGCGCAGGAGCTTCCCTGGGGTACGCTTAAGCTGATTTGATGTAATACCTCCTTTTCCCCGTATCCAAAGGACATATTCTTCACTTCGATATTGAAATTTTCCGGCACAAGATCAGCCCCGTTTTCGTCCAGGGATGGAATGTCCATGATGTTATCCAGCCGGTCCAGGGAAGCCTCCACCGCGCGGGCAACGGAGGACATACTGCCCGCCACCTCCACGGCGGCATAGATCATGAAGCTGGACACGAGAAGCAGCAGGCACTTCTCCGGCGTGATGCTTCCTCCTGCCAAAAGATAGGGCGCAAAAACCAGAATAGCCGCCCGTGCGAGCTTGAACACCGTCTGATAGAGCGCCGTCATTTTGGAAAACGCCTTTTCAAGCACGATATTTGCCTCTTTGCTTTCCTCGATTGCGGTGTCAACTGCTTTTCCGGTGCGCTCCGCCAGCCCAAACGCCTTGACTACGCCCATGCCCTGCACATATTCCAAAACGGCAGTGACCAGGCCAGCTTGGGCTGCCTGACGGCGGGGCGCGTGTTTCCTGCCGACCTTGCCGATAAGCGAATAAACAAGGAGCGCCACAGCAAGTCCGGCCAAGGAGATCAGCCCGATCCGCCACTCATAGATCATAAGCCAAACGCCGATCACGATGGCGTGGATAAACCCGCCCGCCACATTTTCCATAATGGTAACGGACTGCTGCTCCAGATCGCCAAGTGTGGTCGTCACCGCCGCAGTGATATCCCCGAGCCTGTTTTCATTGAAATAGCCCATAGGCGCCCTTTTCAGGCGTTCGCCGATCTCCATGCGCTTTTCCGACCCGAACGCGAAGCTGCCAAGAGTTCTGGCATTGGCAGAAAGATCGACAAACACGATTCGCCCTGCAATGGAAACGATCATGATGCCAAGCGAGATCCAGATCGTGCTTTCAGGCATGACATCGCCGGAAAGCTGCTTCAGGATTCCTGTGAGCACCGTTAGGATGGCCATGATCGGGATCATCTCAAAGAATGAGCTGACAAGGTATGCAAGAAAAGAGCGGATAAGGCGCTTCTTCTGTAAGCCCGAGAACAACAAAAGTCTTTGAAACAGCCTTATCATCACGCCACCTCCTCTGCGGTATCTCTGCCCTGCATATGGGCTTTCCACAATTCCTTGTATAGATCGCTTGCTTCAAGAAGCTCCTCATGGGTTCCTTCCGCAGCGACATTTCCTTTCTCCACGACAAGGATCTTGTCTGCTTTTGTAATGGTAGACAGCCGATGCGCAATGACGATCAAAGTTTTTCCTGCTACAAGCCCTGCGATGGATGCTTGAATAACGGCCTCATTTTCAGGATCGGTAAATGCCGTGGCTTCATCCAGCACCACGATCGGACTGTTCTTCAGGATCGCCCTTGCAATGGCGATACGCTGCCTTTCTCCGCCGGAGAGGCGGCTTCCCGCATCGCCCGCCAGCGTATCATAGCCCTCCGGCAGAGCGGCGATGAAATCGTGACAGCTCGCTTTTTTTGCCGCTGCCTCGATCTCTGCGTCTGTGGCCTCCGGTTTTCCAATCCGAATGTTTTCCCGGATAGACAGATGGAACAGGAAGTTATCCTGTGATACATATGAGACAAGCTCCATTATCTGAGGGAGAGGAATGTTCCGCACGTCCACGCCGCCAATACGGACGCAGCCGCTCTCCGCCTCCCAGAAGGAGGCGATGAGCCGCGCAATGGTAGATTTACCGGAGCCGGAGGGACCCACAATGGCCGTCATACCGTTTTTTGCGCAGTCAAAGGAAATTCCATGCAAGACCTCCGTCTCTTTGTATCGGAAGGTAACATGATCGAAGGATACGTCGGCGTCCGCAAGGACAGCTCTCTCGGTCGGCCGCACAAGCTCCGGCTCATCCAGAAGATCCCCTACCTCTTTTACGGTGGAATCCACCATGGCCAGGCTGTCGGTGTACTGCAATGCCTGGATCAGTGGCTTTACGAGTCCGAGGGCGAGAATGATGCAGGTGATCAGCGTACCCGCCTCGACCCTTCCGTTTATAAAGAGCCAGCTCCCCAAGGGCAGCACGCCCACAAGCGTTGCCGTCAGGATGGAAAGCCCCATCACATAGTAGCCGTTGGTCTGCTTGAACCAGGTCACTTTGGCTGTCTCGTTTTCCGCCACGGCGTCGGCGTATTTTTTATATGAGCGTTCACCCTGATTGAACGTCTTCACCACTTCGATGCCGCCGATGTATTCCACCGTTGCGGCATCCATGTTTTTCCCTGCGGCAAGTACTCTGGCATATCTCTTCTCGTAATCCTTCATCATTCCCATATAGCAGAAGGCACCCACCGGAATCGTCACAAGAGAGATCAGCGCGAGTCTCCAATCAAGGCTGAAGAGGTAAACCAGCATTAGAACCGGGATCAGGATGTTGGCGGTGAGCTCCGGTACCATATGCGCCAGCGGAAGCTCCAGCTTTTCCACGGTGTCCACGATGATCGTTTTGAATTTCCCGGACGGCGTATCAAGGATCGTTCCCACGGGGACACGGGAGAGCTTCTCTGTTATCGCCATGCGGATATTCCGCAGAATGATAAAGGCAGACTCATGGCTTTTCATTGTAGAAAACGTTCCGAACCACACCTGCCCGAGATAGCCCGCAAACGCAATCAATGCCAGAAACGCCAACCTGCTGAAAGCATAGTCTTCGTGGCAGATCATAATGATCCCGCGGGACACCGCGATATAGGGGATCATGCCGCAAAGCGCCCCCAAAACCGCAAGTACAACGGAGCCGATCAGTTTCCCTTTGCACGGCTTCGCAAAATCCATCAGAATCGTCATCGCCGAGTTTTCTTTTCCCGTCATCATTCCTCACCTCGCAAAAGTCTTACAATCTTTTCTTTCTGCCCGCCGGAAAGGTCCTCCGCGATTTCTCCGTCCCGGATGAACAGTATTCTTGTGCAGATCCGCATCATAAACTCAATATCATGTGTGATGATCAAAAGCACCTTGCCTTGCGTCGCAAGGCTTCGTGTCAAGGTGCCGACCTCTTCCATACTTTTCAGATCCAGTCCGCTGGTAGGCTCATCGAACACCAGCAGCTCCTTGCCGCAGATATCGCTCACCACAACCGCAAGGCGCTGCATCTGTCCGCCGGAAAGAGACAAGGGATGCCGTTCCTTATACGCCAGCAGATCCACCTTTTCTAATGTGCGGTCGATCTCGTCTCTGTTCGGGGCTTTTATGCCAAGCGCGCATTCCGCCGCCACGCTGTCGGTAAAGAGCTGGTGCCCCACATCCTGCATGACCATGTATGCCTTTTTCCGTCTCAACCGCCGGCTCATCGGTTTTCCGGCCCACAAAACAGTACCGGAGCCGTTCTTTTGCAATCCGCAGAGCATTCTGGCGAGGGTCGATTTCCCGGCGCCGTTGGCGCCCGCAATGGCGATGATCTCTCCGCGGCTTGCCTGAAAAGAGATATCATTCAATACATACCGGCCGCCGAGACGGACGCTGATTTTCTGAGCGGAAAGCGATCCATCGGCAGCGATTGTTTTCACACCGCCCGATTCGGATACCGACAGATCCCTGACACGCAGTCCCATTCTGCGAATATCTGCTTCAGGCAGCGCCTTGAACGCTGAAGCCTCCATGTCCGACGCGATCCGGCCATCCCGCATATAAACGACGCGATCCACAATGTCCATCAGATACCAGATGCGGTGCTCTGCGATCAGAATGGTCTTTCCTGATATTTTCGCCCGTCGGAGCAAATCAGCCAATTCTCCGATGGCCTTCATGTCGAGATTCGATGATGGCTCGTCAAACACAAGGACATCGGGAGCCGAAGCATACACGCTGGAAAACGCGATCTTCTGCTTCTCGCCGCCGGACAGTTCAAAGATATTTCGGCCCCGGAGCCCGCTAAGATGCAGCTCCTCGGTAAGCTCATCCAATCGGGAGCGCAGAGCCTCTCGCGGAATGCCCCGATTTTCAAGCCCAAACACGATCTCGCTGTCCGTATCCGTATTGAAAAACTGCGTTCGAGGATTCTGAAAAACCGTCCCTACCGCATCCGATAGCGCAGCAATCTCTGTCTCCCGGGTATCCATACCGTTTACGTTCACCTGCCCCGAAAGATCGCCGTGGAAGAAATGGGGAATCAGTCCGTTTGCGAGCCGTGTAACTGTTGTTTTTCCACATCCGGATGGTCCGCAAAGCAGCACGCATTCGCCAGACCGAACAATAAGGTTCAAATCAAGGACTCCGCCGTTCCCGCCTTCAGCGTATGTAAAAGAGACATTTTGAAACGATATCATAATCAAAACACCCCTTTCATGCCCGCGTAGACCATGCCGGCAGCGAGCGCAGCGTAAGCAATTACCACCAGCAAATCAGCAAATGAAAACGCGATTTCCTCTATGCAGCTTCTTTCACCAGTGTGCTCAATGCCTCTTGTAATCGCTGCCTGCGTAATCTCGTCCGAAATTCTGGAAGCAGAAACAAGCAGGGGAACATAGACATACTCCATCGTCTGTACAGGATGGCTGATCAGCCCAGCCGCGGACGCTGATATCCCTCGCAGCGCCATGGCATCCCGTATGGAGGCCCACTCTTCTCTCATGGTCGGGAAATAACTGAGGGTAACGGCAAGAGCGATCGTGAGCCCCTTCGACAATCGGAGCTTTGTGACCGCCGCAAGAAATTCACTTACGCTTGTCGTTGCAATCAGAAAGCTGCCCAGCATAAAACAGGGAAGAAGCTTGCGGATATACACTGCAAACATATAGACGATCCCGCCGAAAGTCACGGGCAGCCTCGGTACGATAAAAAGCTGGATCAGCAGAAGCGTGAGAAAAAAAGCTGCGTATTTCAGCATTCTTTTCAGATCGCCGGAAATGCTCAGAAGCACAAGCGGAATCCCCGCAAGCACCCACTCCACCGCGATGCTTTTATTCATAAAAACGGAAACGCTTGTGACCGCGAGAATCAGAAGCTTCGTCCGTGGGTCGAGTCTCATTTATACAATCCCTGCTTTTTCAAAGTGTTTTTTCATAAGCTTCTTTCCAATCAGTCCGCCGATGATCGCGCAGACGATCGTCCCGATAATCATTGCGGGGATCGCCCACCAGGCAGCCCCAATCGAATGAATCACTCCTTCAAAGGAGGAGAAGTCACCTTTATTCCTCATAAAAGCATCAAACTGTGCGGGCATGACGACCATTGGAATGTATGCCCCCATCGGCGCAAGCGCCATGACGCAGTAGGCAAGCAGTTTTTTCTTAAAGGATCTGAAATCAGCGGAAGCGCAGATAAGATCCGCGATCAAGCCGAAACCCAGGAAGAATACGGACATCATCCAGAACATTCCTGTAACAAACAGCAAGATCGCCGCGATTACACCGAGAATGGAGAGAGCTCCCTTCTTCGGTATTTTTGCCACATAGAGCATGAAAACCGTCCCCGTAAAGAGCGCCACGATCATTGGCATAAACGGGAAAGTGACCGGCGTCATCTGCGCAACACCGCCAATCACAAACGCCACCACAGCATAGATGAGCGAAAAGATGCCCACTGATATAAAGTCCCTTGTTTCCAGCTTCTTCGAATCTGTTTTAAGCATAATAAACGACCTCCAATTTTATATCGTTTAGTTAGAATATGCTAACTCGCGTGTAAAAAATTAAAGTGCTTGTGTGATCGTGCATTATTCCAGCCGGAGCAAGCCTTTCCAGCCAGAGTTGAAAAACTTTGCAAGCTCCTCAATATACCGCATCGCTTCATCTTTGGGCATATCATGGGCAATCGTCTCACATACCGCCGTAAAATAGGCGCTGGTGATCATGTGGTGAAGCTGCTTTGTCATTTTCCCGGAGAGCTTTCCTCTTTTGCGGAGAAGTGCGTAGTATTCCTCTGAGCACTCTACCTCCAGCTCCACAAGCTCCTCCAAAAAATTTGCATAGCGCGTACCTTCCGCCCGGCAGAGGATCAGCTTGAAGGCATCAAAATGGGCGTACATATATTCCACAAAGACGCGCAAATACTCAGTGGACAGCTTCAGGCTGTCCTTCGTCTTTTCCTCGGAGACAAGATCGAAATGGGCGGCCTGTGCGGCTTTGAACTGCTCCAACAGTCCCTTTGCCGCCTCGCCCACAAGATCTTCAAAAAGCGCAGCCTTATCCGGGTAATAGCCGTAGAAGGCGCCTTTCGTGAAGCCCGCCTCTGCGACGATTTTATTCAGAGATGCGTCCTTGAATCCTTTTTCCAGGAATTCTTTTTTCCCCACTTCGAGGATCTTCATTTGAGTCTCTGTACGTTCCATTGATGCCTCCCGATATACCGGTAGTATATACTACTGGTATATTATAACCGAGCAGATCGAGTTTGTCAATGAGGTTTGTGATTTTTCTGTTTGCCCAGTTCAATGCAGAGGCTCTCTGTCCGCCTGTCCTGGATGCCTGCGCATATTCTTTTCAATACTCCAAGCATCACTATACAGCGCAAGGCAGGAACACCGCAAGTGGTGTCCCTGCCTTTTCGGATAGGCTGTTTGGCAAACGCAAACCGCGCAAGCTGTCGCTAAAGTTATGGTCAGCGGCGGGCATCATTTCTCACTCCGCCAATGCCTTGCCCATGGCGGGGCAGCCGAAGGCGATGGCGGCGTAGGCGTTCAGATCGCCGGGTGCGGCATGGAGATGATCGCCCCCTCGGGGAGGTTCTGAATTGCGATGCCAAGGGACAGGACAAGCGCGCTGGCCGTTTTCGTAAGGCGCAATCGTCATCCCGTAATCGTGCCATTTGTCGCAGCCGCCTTTCGCCCGCACAAATGCCCGGTCCATCCGTTTCCTCCAGAACGGCTTGTTGCAGTCCACGAACCGCAGCCTGCGGAAGATCGGGCCAGAAATAGACGGTCCCAAAGGCTGTGACCGCATCGAACCAGTCGTCTGTGAAGATCATATCCGCCACACTGCCTTGTAGAACGGCGCAGCATTCAGCCCCCACCGGGCCACGGCACTGTGCCCGACATTCATCATGGCGACCATGAGCTTCCCGCCAAGCCCCACAGGCTTGCGGGTGTTCTCAAAAAGCAACATCTTGCCCCTCCGATTTCACACATTCCGCATAGGTCAGCAGGAACGAGGCTTTCAGAACAACGCTTTTCCGCACGGACCAACCGTTTTGCCGCAGGAAACGCAGGTATCCCTCGCTCGTCCACCTGCTGTGGAGGGGAAAGCCCGCTAGCTTCATGAAAAAGGCTTTGACCTTGCCGGAAAACGAGTTCCCCGCGTGGGTGAAGGTGGGCGCGATGAGCACGCCGTCCTCTTTCAGTACCCGATGGATCTCGGCAAGGGCTTTCTCCGGCTGCGGCACGATGTGCAGCGCGTTGGACACGATCACTACATCAAAGGACTTATCCGCGTATGGCAGGCAAAACATATCCTGCACGGAAAAGTGCAGCTTCGCCGAGCAGTCGTCCCGCTTGGCCTCTGCAAGCATCTCCGCAGAGGCGTCCGTCGCCTCAATCTGCGCCGCCGCATTCACGATGTGCTTTGCGATCAGTCCCGTACCGGTGGCAAGCTCCAGTACCGTCTTGGCTTTCACGACCGGCCGGATCAGCGTGTACATCTCCTCATACGCCGCCCGATCCTTTCGCATAAAGCGGTCGTAACAACCGGCATTTCTGTCCCAGAAGCTTTTTTGTTCACTCACGGCTGTCTATCTCCCCATGCGGGCATCCGTCCCGCCGCTGCCTGGCGTATTCCAGCAGGGCGGCACACGCCGGGCAAAATGCCCCGTCCCTTGTCCCATGCACGCCCCGGCAATCCCGGCGTACCATGAGGGTAACGGTTTCGATCTCCTTTTCCCTGTTCAAGCGCTGAGTTCCTTTCTGCTCTGTATTTCAGTTAGCCTTCTCTAACCGCTTGGCAGAAGAAAAGGCAGGCCGCCTGTGTGCAGTCTGCCTTGGCTTCAGTCGCATATCAACCCCGGTTATCACAACGCCGTTGTCAGCGCAGGGGCCGGCAGCGGTTACTCAAGTAACTGATATGTACTGCTTCCGGCTATCATCCCTCGGGCCGATCCGATGTGCGGCTCTTTTGCTCTTGCTGTTCCAGCGTGTCCAGCAGCTGGCTTATGCTCTTTTTCCCGAACAGTATCTTTTCGCCGTTCAGCACGAGACAGGGTACGCTCATGACATTATACGTTTCCTTCAAGGCGGGGAAGTGATTCAGATCGTATGCCTCTGCCCTGACATTAGGGTTGAGGGCGGCTATGTGCTGGGCTGCAATCACCAGCTCCGGGCACATGGTGCAGGACAGCGAAACGAATATCTGCATATCTGTAGGTGCATCAAGAGCCTTTATTCGGCCCATAGTTTCCCCGTCAAGAGCCTGTCCCGGTCCGGCCACGTTGTAAAGCCCCATGATAAAAGAAGTAAATTCGTGTCCGCCCGGTACCCCGTGGAAAGCGAGACCGGAGTCGCTGCCGTCAGAGCGCAACACACGCACTAGCGGCATATGCTCAGCGCCTTCGGTAGCTTTTCTTACTGTGAGTTTGGGTGTGAGTCGTGCAAGCTCCTCCATATAGGAGCGGAGTTCCTCTGAAACAGCCTTCTCGTCAAGGCAAAGCTCCAGTATCAGGGGCTCCTGCATTCTTTCAAATACTGCCTCAAGCTGCTGCATTACCTGCTGCGGGAATATCCCCTCGGGCTGAGCCTCGCCGCCGGATGCCGCCTTCGTTTCTTTTATCTCAGGCTTTCGGGGGCGAAGACCAGTTTTTTCCTGCATGGCTGCGGCATACTTTTCCAGCGCAGTCGCAGCCTTTGCCCCATCGCCCACGGCGGTGACCACCTGCCGCAGCTCCTTCACGCACACGTCGCCCGCGGCGTATACGCCCTCAAGGCTCGTCCGCTGCGAGCCGTCCGTAACGATATAGCCTCTCGGGTCAGTCTCGATCTTGTCCCGGATCAAGGCCGTTTCCGGCTCGTAGCCTGCAAACACAAACACGCCGAAGGTATCCCCATCCGGTGCGAAAATCGTTTCCTCTCCGGTTCTCAAATCTCTGTATCGCAGGCTCCGCAGAGCCGTATCGCCCGTGGCCTCCACCACTGCGGTATGGGAGAGGACAGTGATCTTCGGATGCTCTTTAGCGGCGCGCGACACAGCCTCGGCGCAGGTGAAGTCCTCCTCGCGAATCAGTATGGTGACGTGCTTTGCGTAGCGTGTCAGGAAAACGCTCTCCTCCGCCGCGGCAAAGCCGCCGCCTATGACAAAAACCTCCTTGCCGGTAAAAAACTCGCCGTCGCAGGTGGCGCAGTAGGCTACGCCCCGTCCACGGAACTCCGCCTCGCCGGGAAAGCCTATCATACGCGGATGGGCGCCCGTGGCCAGAAGCACGCCAAAGCAGCGGTATTCTCCGCGCCCGGTCTTCACGGTCTTGACGTCTCCGTCCAGCTCAAAAGCCGTGACCTCGGCCAGCAGGAACTCTGCACCGAAGCCCTCTGCCTGCTGCCGCATTGTGTCCGTCAATTCTCTGCCGCTGGTTTTTGCTACGCCGGGATAGTTCACGATCTCATTCGTGATAGTGATCTGGCCGCCGAAATGCTCCTTCTCTACCACCAACACGCGATAGCGTGCCCTGGCAAGATAAAGGGCCGCCGTAAGCCCGGCCGGCCCTCCACCTATCACGATCACATCATAGAGCTGTTCCATCTCCATTACAGCATCCCCACAAGGTCAAGGCTGGGCTTGAGGGTCTCGGCTCCGGGCTGCCACTTGGCGGGGCAGACCTGATCGCCGTGCTCCGCCACAAACTGGCTGGCCTGAAGCCTGCGGAGAAGCTCGTCGGCATTGCGGCCCACGTTTCCTGCGTTGACTTCGTATACTACGATCTTGCCCTCCGGGTTCACAATGAAGCTTCCGCGCTCTGCAAGGCCGTTTTCCTCGATATACACCTCAAAGTCGCGGCTCAGCGCATGTGTAGGGTCGGCCAGCATGGGATAAGTGATCTTGCTGATGCGCTCAGAGTGGTCATGCCACGCCTTATGCACGAAATGTGTGTCGGTGGATACGGAATAAACCTCGCAGCCGGCCGCCTTAAACTCAGCGTATTTGTTCTGCAAATCCTCAAGCTCGGTGGGGCAGACAAAGGTAAAGTCTGCGGGGTAGAAGAAGAACAGGCTCCATTTGCCCAGCACATCCTGCTTGGTCACGGTCCGAAACTCTCCGTTCTGATATGCCTGTGCGGAAAAATCGCTGATTTCTTTGTTAATAAGTGACATAGTTTGATCTCCTTTTCGTTTTAATTGGTTTGATTGGTTTGATTGCCGAATCGGGGGACGGCGTCATTCCATTGTCATGGAGGGCGCGGTGTAGACTCGTGCCTTCAGCTCGCCGTTGAGCATATACAGCCCCTTGCTGTCTCCGCCGAACAGCTCCATCTTGGTGATAAGGTCGGCGGCATTCTTCTCTTCCTCGCCCTGTTCCTTGATGAACCAGTCCAGCATCTGCATGGTGCGGAAGTCCCTGACATCGTATGCGGCGGCGTAGATGGCATCGATGCCGGCGGTGACGAGTCTCTCATGCGCCAGCGCCCTTTTCAGAGGGGTCATGTGATCGTCTCGTTCCCACTCCGGCTTTGCGATGGCCTCAAAGGTGACGCCCTCGCCGTTGTTCTGCAAATACTGATAGAACAGCATGGCGTGATCCCGTTCCTCCTGCGCCTGCACCCGATACCAGTTCTCAAAGCCGTCTAAGCCCACGGAGGCGTAGTAATTTGCAAAATCCAGATACAGATAGGCGGAGTAGAACTCCTTGTTGATCTGCTCGTTGAGCAGCTTCGATACGTTTGCGTTCATTGAGTGCCTCCTTCAGCGTTGTTTTCTTCCTGTTCCCTGCAATCGGGACAGATATACCGGATTTTAAGATCATACGAGAGGATATCGCATCCCAGCGCGTACTCGATCCGGCTCTGTATATCCGGCAGATGAACGTCCGCGATTTTCCCGCACCGGCTGCAAATCAAGTGATCGTGCCGTTCCGTTCGATCGTACCGGTCCGGCGAACCCGACTCGGTGATGCGGCGCAGCAGACCCTCCTCCGTCAAGGTATTCAGATGCTTATACACGGTGCCAATGGCGATGCTGGGATGCTCCTTTTTCATCTCCATGAACACCTGTTCCGCCGTGAGGTGCCGCTGAAGCTCCGTTACGACAGCCAATATTTCCTCTGCGTATTTCGGCATACTGCCGCCCCCTAAATACAAGAATAAGTCTTATTCTTATATCTTTATTATATCCATATTCTTCTTTTTGTCAACTACAATTAAAGATTTCTCACTTTTTTGCAAATATCTATTGACATTTCCAACTGTGCCTGTTATTGTCACAGTATAAACTGTATCAGCAGTGAACACAGTTACATTGGAGGTGTATTCATGCGTCAGATATTACTTTTTGCGGCACTTGCCGCCTCGCTTGCGCTGCTGAGCGGCTGCGCGCTGTCCAGAGCAAAAGAAGACAAGGCGGAGGACATGACAGGCAAGGCGGCGTATCAGAAGATCAGCGCCGAGGAAGCCTATGAGATGATGGCCTCGCAGGAGGTCGTGGTGGTGGACGTCCGCACCCGGGAGGAATACGACGGCGGGCATATTGAAAACGCCGTCCTTGTGCCTAACGAGAGCATCGGGAGTGAAATGCCCGAGGCGCTGCCCGACAAGGAAGCCACGCTGCTGGTCTACTGCCGCAGCGGCCGCCGCAGCAAAGATGCCGCTCAAAAGCTGCTGGCACTGGGGTATCAGAGCGTCTACGACTTCGGCGGCGTCATCGACTGGCCCTACGAGCTTGTGAAGGAGAGATAAAGGGTGGACAGTTCCTTTAATCTGGCCGTCCACGCGCTGGTCTGCCTGAGCCACAGCGGGCGATCACTCAGCAGCGAGGCGCTGGCGGAGAACATCTGCACCAACCCCACCCGCGTTCGCCGGGTGCTGGCGGGGCTGAAAAAGGCGGGGATGGTGGAGACCCGGGAGGGCTTGGACGGCGGCTACCGTCTGACGGCAGACCCGGCGAGCCTTACCCTACGGCAGGTGGCGGAGGCGGTGAATACCCGCTTTGTGGACTGCGCGTGGCACAGCGGCGACATTGACCGGGACTGCGCCATCTGCTCCGGCATGGCGGGCGCGATGGACACGCTGTACCGGAACATGAACGAGGAATGCGCCGCCTACCTCTCGCACATTACGATCACAGATATTGAAACACAGCTTTTTACACAGAAATAGGAGGATATGCGACGCTTCCCATTGCGGCCAACCGCTTTGAAAGTGAATGGCCTGCGGGATCTGCTCCTTCCCCAGCAGCAGTTTGCCCAGCGCGTATGCGGAGCAGGGATTACCGGCCTCTGCCGATTTTTGAAACCACTCTGCCGCCGCTTTTCGGTCAATCGATATGCCAAGCCCGTCCTGAGATGCCTTTCCCAGCCGGTGTGCCGCGAAGGACTTCCGGTTCAGCTCATCTCGTAGCCGTCTTTGCAGCGGGCGGAACATCCTTCCGCCGAAGTCAGCGAGGATGCGGCAGCCGCCATCCAGTCCGCTGGCTTTGAGCTGCGGGGCGGCTTCCATAGCGGTCATATCCTCCAGCGCCCTTTTTAGAAATTGAAAAAGGGCGCCGCTTTTTTCGGCCCGTCAAAGCCGACAAAACGACGCCCAAATATTTGTGATTCTTTTTCTGCGATGATGCCGCTTATTTCGAGAGAAACGTCCTCTCTCAAAGGGCTGGAGGTTGGAAACTGTCCAAGACATGAGATCCTCCCGTTCAAATCCGGTCAGTTGCCCCGAAGCCTCCATAAAAATCTATGGTTCAAAAGAAGAAATCCGGGCTCAAAAAAGCCCGGAAACAGTTGATGCGCCTGACTTTGCGCCAGACGCATCTATACCGGTAACTCTTTATGGAGCTGCTATCCAGATTCGAACTGGAGACCTCATCCTTACCAAGGATGCGCTCTACCAACTGAGCTATAGCAGCACACTCACAGCTCGATTATAATACCATAAACTCTGCCGCATTGCAAGCGTTTTTTGCAAAAAAATCTGGCATTCTGCGTTTTTCTGCCCGGATGCGGAAAAACGGCTGCCGTTTTTCCACGGCAGCCGTCTGCATTGTTGAAACTATTACTCGATAAGGCCGTTCAGCAGGGCCAGGCACTTGCGGCTGTGCAGCTTGCGGATGGCCTTTGCCTCGATCTGGCGGACGCGCTCACGGGTGACGCCGAAGTCGCGGCCCACCTCTTCCAGCGTGCGGGGACGGCCATCGTCCAGACCAAAGCGGAGACGGATGACCTTCTCTTCACGGGGGGTCAGGCTCTTGAGGGCCTGATTGATCTGCTGGGCCACCATGGCACGGTCAGCAGCCTTGCCGGGAGCCTCGGCGTTCTCGTCGGCGACGAAATCGCCCAGAGAGGAATCCTCTTCCTCGCCCACGGGGCTCTCAAGGCTGGCGGGCTCCTGTGCCATCCGCTGGATCTCACGCACACGCTCGACGCTCATGTCCATGGCCTTTGCCAGCTCTTCCGGGGTGGGCTCGTGGCCGTTCTGGTAGACCAGCTGGTTGGTCGCCTGACGCATCCGGTTGATGGTCTCGACCATATGCACCGGGATGCGGATGGTGCGGGCCTGGTCGGCGATGGCGCGGGTGATGGCCTGACGGATCCACCAGGTCGCATAGGTGGAGAAGCGGAAGCCGCGGTCGCAGTCGAACTTCTCAGCCGCCTTGATGAGGCCGATGTTGCCCTCCTGAATGAGGTCGAGGAAGGCCAGATTGTGGCCCACATGCTTCTTGGCGATGGAGACCACCAGACGGAGGTTCGCTTCGCTCAGGCTGCGGCGGGCGTTCAGGCCGTCGCGGCGGGTCTTCAGCAGCTCCTGACGGCGCTCCTCGGTCAGGGGGCCGTTCTCCACAGCCTCCATGGCCTCTTCCTCAGCGGCCTTTTCCTCGGCGTCCTCGCTGGGCTTCTCGCTGCCCTCTTCGTCGATGTCCTCGGTGTAGCTGCGGCTGTTCTCGTCTTCCTCGAACGAGAAGCGGGCGCTGTTCTTTTTGATGTACTCGGGCGCACTGTACTTCTGGCGGTCGGCCTGCAGGATGTGGGCAGCCTCGGCGCCGGCGTGGATGCGCTTGCTCAGGTCAACTTCCTGCTCCGCGCTCAGCAGAGGGATCTGGCCGATCTGCTTGAGGTAGTTCTTGACGGGGTCGTCCAGCAGCTCATCCATCGCAGCCTTCAGGTCGGCGGGGTTCTCCTCGGCGGCCTCTTCCTCGTCGTCGCCGCCCAGACTCAGCTCGTCGCTGTTGTTCTCGGCGTTCTCCACCTCGGCGATGATGCTGTCCACGTCCAGATTCACATCGGTGTCGGCCTCATCCTCGATGATCTTGATGCCGCGCTCTTCAAGGAGCGTATAGAGCGTTTCCACATCCATCCTGCACTGTGCGGCCAAAGTTTTGGCCTCCTGTGCCGACAGGGTGCCTTCGCCTTTCGTCAACAGTTCCTTCAAAGTCATGCCCATTTCGCTCTCTCCTTCTCACTGCGGGGGAAGCGCCCCGCAAGTGAACTTGTCTCATAGTTTCGGCCTTGCTGCATCAAATCACAAGACCTCCGTTGACGCCGAACACCTGGCCGGTGATGTAGCCGGCGTCTTCTCCGGCGAGGTACAGCAGAAGCTTTGCCACCTCTTCGGCGGTGCCGAGACGGCCCACAGGGGTCTCTTCGGCCAATGCCGCTTTGTCCTCAGCAGTGAACGAGGCCATCATATCGGTGTCGATGACGCCGGGGGCCACGCAGTTCACGGTGATGCCGCTGGGACCTTCTTCTTTTGCCAGCGCCTTGGTCAGGCCGATGAGGCCCGCCTTGGCGGCGGAATAGTGTACCTCGCAGCTGCCGCCGGTCTGGCCCCACATGCTGCTCACGGTGAGGATACGGCCCGCTTTGCGGCGTATCATCCCGGGCAGGGCCAGCTGGCAGAGGTTGAACGCACCGGTCAGGTTGACGTCCAGCATCCGCTGCCACTCTTCCGGCGTGATGTCGGTGAACAGCTTCTGCTGGGCGATGCCCGCGTTGCTCACCAGCACATCCACCCGGCCCAGCGCCTGCTCGGCGGCGCGGAAGGCCAGCTCACAGCTGGCCCGGCTGGCCACGTCACACTGGACGGCCAGTACGCCCGGCAGCTCCTTCTGCAGGGCTGCGGCGGCCTCGGCGTTGGTGTGGTAGAACACCGCCACCCGGCAGCCCGCCGCGTAGAATGCGCGGGCTGCTGCTGCGCCGATGCCCCGGTCGCCGCCCGAGATGAGGACGGTGCGCCCCTTCGCCGCCGGGGCAGTGCTCTGGGGCTCTGCCGCAGATCCCGGCTCGCGTTCCGGTGCCGGTGTGTTCTCCGGCGCAGCGCTGACCGGCGTTTCCCTCGTTTCCTGCACCGGCGGTGCGGCCGCAGCCGCTTCTTCCGGCTCGGGCAGAGTCGGCCTGCGCTGTTCGTTCTTCGGCCCGGCGTCTGCAAGGTCAAATGTCAGCTCAAATTCGTCGTTGTACAAGAGTCAAACCCTCCTGTCCACTATTTTCGGCCGCAGCGCCTCTTCGTGTCAAAGCCTCTGCGGCGGGAAAGGAAACAGCTTCCCCCACCCCGCCGGAGCTGCGCTCTGCTCACTTTTTCCGGTCTCGTCCGGCTCTGCGGCGCGCCCGGCGGCATTTGTGTGGTTTCGACAAGTTTCCATTGAATAATATAGCACAATCGGGCGAAAAAATAAAGTGGTCACCGGTGATTATTTCACGCAGTTCCCACTTTTTTCACAGATTCAGGGCTTCACGGGCGGCTTCCAGCGGGGCTTTGCGGCCCGCCTGGCCCGCAGTGAAACGAAAAATTCCTGCAAAAGCTGCTGTGCCTCATCGGCCCGCAGTCCCTTCTCGATGACGGGATGATGGTTGAAGGGCTGGGCGAAGAGGTCTGTCACCGAGCCGCAGCAGCCCGCCTTGACGTCGGCGGCACCGTACACTACCCGCTTGATGCGGCTGTTGATGATGGCGCCGCTGCACATGGGGCAGGGCTCCAGCGTCACGAACAGCTCACACTGCCACAGCCGCCAGCCGCCCAGCTTTTTGCAGGCTGCGTCGATGGCCAGCAGCTCCGCGTGGTGGAGGGCGTTTTTCTCCGTCTCGCGGGTGTTGTGGGCGGCAGAGATGATCTCTCCGTCCTTCGCCACGACCGCGCCCACCGGCACTTCGCCCAGCGCAGCGGCCTTCCGGGCCTCTTCCAGCGCCGCGCCCATCAGCTCAAAATCGGTCATCCCATTCCCCTTTCTGCCAGCCGTGCGGCAAACACGAGGCAGTTATTTATAATATGTAACGCGCTGCCGGGCCATACGCTCTTCGCCTTCCGAGCCGCCCAGCCGAGGATGAGCCCCATGCCCAGCCCATAGGCCCGGGCCGTCCAGCTGCCGTGCAGGGCCGCAAAAAGCACCGCCTGCACCACCACAGCCCCCGCGCCGCCCAGCGGCTGCAAAAGATAGAGCGCCCCGCCCCGGAAGGCAAGCTCTTCCGCCAGAGGAATCACAAGGCAGCTGCGCAGCGCAGCCCACGCGAGGGCCGCACCCTCGGGCAGAGCCGTCTTTTCCGCCGGGAGCAGCAGCTGTGCTCCCGCCGCCAGCAGCGCCCAGAGCACGGCCGCCTCGGCCAGGACCCGGCACTGAGCCGGAAAAGACGTCTTTTCCGTTTCCCTTATCAGTCTTTTCACGGCGCCCCCTCCTGTCGGCGGACATTGTACCATACTGCCGCCCCGTTTTGCAAGCAGTTTTTCGTTCATTCGAAGAAATTTCACTCAAAAGATTGACATTCCGCCCGGCGTTCTGGTATACTTTGTACGACTTTTTTGTAGATTTGTCGTTTTACTAAAGACCCACGATGAACGCACCCATGGAGGTACGAGCTATATGATACGCATTCTTACCGATTCCGCATCCGACATCCTGCCCGCCGAGGCCGCGCAGCTGGGTGTGGACGTCATCCCCCTCAACGTCACCCTCGAGGACGGCACCGTCATCCGGGACGGCGTGGACCTGACTCCCAGCGAGTACTACGAGCACATGGCCGGCTGCAAAAAGCTGCCCACCACCAGCCAGCCCAGCCCTGAGCTGTTCGAAAGGTTCTACGCCGAGGCCGCTGCCGCCGGAGACGAGGTCGTGGGCATCTTCCTGTCCCATGAGCTGTCCGGCACCTATCAGTGTGCGAAGCTGGCCGCAGACCTGGCCAATGTGGACAACGTCCTCTTCGTGGACAGCACCAATGTCTGCCTCGGCGAGGGTCTGCTGGTGCGTATGGCCGCACACCTGCGGGACGAAGGCAAGTCCGCCGTCCAGATCGCCGCCACCCTCGAGCACGCCAAGGAGCACCTGCACCTCGTCGCCGCCATCGACGACCTGAAGTATCTGCGCAAGGGCGGCCGTCTGCCCGCCGCCGTCGCCGTGGCCGGCGGGATGCTGGGCATCAAGCCCCTCATCACCATCAAGGAGGGCAAAGTCGCCATGGCCGGCAAGGCCCGGGGTCTGCCCGGCGCGTACGTCGCCCTCTTCAAGAAGATCGAGGAGCTGGGCGGCGTCAATCCCCGTTTCCCCTCTCTGGCCGGTTACACCATCAGCACCCGCGAGGTGAACCCCATCCGGACCTATCTGGTGGACAATCTCGGCCTTTCCGAGCCGCTGGTGCGCCAGATCGGCTGCGTCATCGGCACCCACGCCGGTCCCGGTGCGTTTGGTCTGGCCTTCTTCGATAACGGGCTGGTCATCGACTAAGAGTATATAGGAAGAGGCTGCTGTGCATCTGCACGGCAGCCTCTTTTCGTTTTTCCTTACAGCATATCCATGATGAGCTTACCCAGCAGGAGCACCAGCACCACGAGCATCATGGGGCGGATGAACTTTGCGCCCTTTCTCAGGGCGAAGTGGGAGCCGATGATGTTGCCGACGATGTTGCTGATGGCGCAGGGGATGCCCACCGGAAAGACCACCAGCCCGCTGCTCAGATAGGTGAAGAGGCTGGCGTAGTTGCTGGCGAGGTTGAGCACCTTGGCGTTGCCGTTGGCGGTGCGCAGGTCGAAGCCCATCAGGCTGGTGAAAGCGATGATGGCAAAGGTCCCGGTGCCTGGCCCCACCATGCCGTCGTACAGACCGATGCCGAGGCCGATGCCCAGGGCCAGCAGGGTCTTTTTCAAATTCAGGGTGCCGTCGTCCCGGTTCTCGTCCGGGAGGTTGCGCCGCCACAGGATGACGACTGCCGCAATGGGCAGGATGATGAACATCATCATCTGCAGCACCTCATCACTGAGCATCAGGACGATGTGTGCGCCCAAGGCACTGCCCGCAAAGCTGCCGATGGCGGCGAGGATGCCCACCTTGAGGTTCATCGCGCCGTTCTTGAAGAAGCTGGCCGTGGCGAACGTCGTGCCGCAGGCGGCGCTGAATTTGTTGGTGGCGTAAGTATAGTGAGGCGGCAGCCCCGCGAAGAGATAGGCCGGCAGACTGATGAGTCCGCCGCCGCCCGCTGCCGAATCGACAAAGCCCGCAAAGCCGGTCATGAACACCAGAAATGCCATCATCGGCAGGCTGATTTGAATACCCATTGTTATGATTCCCCTTAATATTCCTATTTCTTCCACGATTTTACTTGTACAGCTCACCCTCGCAGGCCAAAATCTGGTCGAGTATCATCCGGGACACCCGGGCGCCGTAGACCATGGAGGGATGGTCATTGTACTCGATGATGTCGTGGAAGTCCTTGTTCATCAGGACGATGACATACTCGCCGTAGGGGGTGTGGACGATGCCGCCGTCGTTGCGGCAGGCGTTCATGCTGCCGCTCTTGCTGGCCACCCAGATGAGCTCCGGCTCGCCGGTCTCCTCGCAGTCGAGATAGAACTGAGGGAAGTCGTGGGTCAGCATGGTATTGTAGTGCTGCTGACGGAAGATGGCCAGCATCTCGGCGCTGGCCTCAGCGCTGACGAGCGTTCCCTTTGCCACCTGCGCAAACAGGGAGGCGTAGTCCCGGGGCGTCGTGGTGCCGAGGTCGCTGTAAATATCAAAGTGGAGCGGGTTGTGCAGGACGGTGTGGGCAAAGCCCATCTCCCGGATGCAGGCGTTGATGGTGTCCAGCCCCAGATAGTCGATGACCATGTTGGTAGCGATGTTGTCGGAGCAGATGATCATCATGGTGGCAGCGTCTTTAACTTTCAGACTTGCGCCCACGCCCAGCGCCCGGAGCATACCGGAACCGTCCACAAAGTGCTCGGGCTTGTAGGTGATTTTTTCCTCGAGGCTGGCTTTGCCCCGGCTGGCCTGCAGATACAGGGCTGCGAGGATATAGGCCTTGATGGTGGAAGCTGTCTCAAATTCCTCGTCAGCGCCGATCTCGACCGTGTGGCCGTGGAGGTCGTCCACAAAGACGCTCATCTTGCCCTGATAGGAATACAGCTCGGCGGCAATACGCTTTTCCAGCGTCATGTTTTTATCCATTTTGGAATCTCCCTGTCGTTTTATACATTATTCAGAGGTTTTCTTCGAAGAACCGCCGGGCGTTGCGGTAGAAAATGGCCTCCACCTCGTCCTCGGTGAAGCCCTCGCGGCGGAGTGCGTCGGCCAGCAGCGGGAGCTTGGAGCAGTCGTCCATTTCCAGCTTGCCGCCGATGCCGTCGAAGTCACTGCCCAGACCGATGAGCTCAATGCCGCCCACCTGCTTGAAGTGGGCCGCGTGCTTTGCCATCAGGGCCGTGGTGCTGCGGCAGAGCTTTTCTTCGGGCTGGTTGTCGAGGAAGCCGCTGCAGTAGTTCAGACCCACGAGGCCGCCCTTGTTGGCGAGGGCGCGGATCATCTCATCGGTGAGGTTGCGGCAGTGGGGCGCGAGGGCGCGGCAGTTGGAGTGGCTGGCCGCAAAGGGGCGGGTGGAGTGCTCCACAATGTCCCAGAAGCCCTTGTCGGACAGGTGGCTCACGTCTGCGATGATGTGCAGACGCTCCATCTCGGCCAGAAACTCGAAGCCCTTCTCCTTCAAGCCCGTCTCGGTGTTGGGGGCGCAGGGCCAGATGTTGTGGCCCCCGCCGGGGACGACGTTGGGGCTGGCAAGCTCGTTCTCGTGGTTCCAGGTCAGGGTCATCATGCGGACGCCCAGCTCGTACATCCGGCGCAGCACGCCGATGCTGCCCTTGCAGCAGCCGCCCTCTTCGATGGTGAGCATTCCGCTGATCTTGCCCTCGGCAGCGTTCTTGCGGATGTCAGAGGGTCGATATACCGGAGCAATATCCTCCGGGTATTTTTCCATGATGCGTTTGAAGACGTCGATTTCTTCCAGCGCCGTCACCAGCGGGTCGGCACCGGGGGTCTTGTCGCCCAGATTGACAAAGGCGGCGAAGCACTGCAGCATATAGTCGCCCTTTTTCAGTTTCTGCAAGTCGATATGCAGATCATTCTGCGCAAAGCTCTTGGGCGTACCCGCCTTTTCGGCGTAGCGCAGCTCACTCAGGGTGTCACAATGTAGATCAAAGACTTTCATTTTTGGTTCTCCTTTGATAGAGGGAAGATGCTTCTTCCATCGGGTCGAGGTTTCTTTTAAGTAAAATCACGCGCCTGTGGCGCGGATTTGGGTTTCTTTTTCGGTCAAATGGCTTTGCGCTCCGCGCGGGCCAGAGACAGAGCTGGTTTTTTCTTTAAGCTGGTTCTCGCGCCGGTGGCGCGGGGCTGGTTTTTTCTTTTGGTCAAGTGGCTTGCGCTCCGCGCGGGCCAGAGGCAGAGCTGATTTTTTCTTTAAGCTGGTTCTCGCGCTGGTGGCGCGGGACAGGTTTTTTCTTTTGGTCAAGCGGCTTGCGCTCCGCGCGGGCCAGAGGTAGGGAGGGGTGTTTCGAATC
>ERZ507644.134-NODE-134-length-25782-cov-7.69196_pt1 | contig 25782 bp, 19 predicted proteins | sample MGYA00513419_ERZ507644 | MGnify/ENA metagenome assembly ERZ507644 | reverse complement strand
GAATCCAAGCTAAAACAAAATGGATGCCTCCCTCTAAATTCAGAGAAGCATCCATAATGGAAGTTTAATTATTCAATTTTGATCCGGTGTCCAGAAAACTGGGTACATATCACTTCCGTGCGATCATCTCGGTATAGGCCAGCACCAGCGGGCCGACGCCCTTTGCGTCGTTGCAGACCACCGGCTCACTGAAATAGTAAGCCAGCGAGCCGTCGCGGTGGTCCTTGCCGCCGAGGCCGGCCACGAGGCAGATGCCGTCCAGCTGCAGGCTGCCGTCCGGGTTCTTGCTCAGATACTTGTCACAGGTGCCGTAGAAGGCTTTCTCGGCCCATGCGGCCATCCGCTTGGGCAGGTAGCCGAGACGCACGCCCTTGAGCACAGCGTAGGCGAAGAGGGCCGTGCCGCTGGTCTCGAGGTAGTTGCCCTCGACGCCGGGGTGGTCCATCACCTGCCAGAACATGCCGGTCTCCTCGTCCTGGAACTTGTGGACGTCCTCGATGGTCTGCTTGAACATCGCCATGATGCCGCGGTACTCGTTGTAGAGCTGCTCATCCATCCGCTCCAGCACATCCACCATCGCCACCATGAACCAGCCCATGGCCCGCAGCCAGAAGTTGGGGCTGCAGCCGGTGACGGGGTCGGCCCAGTACATCTGGCGGCTCTCGTCGTAGCCGTGGTAGTACAGGCCGGTCTTCTCGTCCCGCATGTGCTTCTTGATGTTCATGAACTGCTTGTAGCTGTCGATGCAGCCCTGCATCTTGTTGTAGCGGGTCTCGTACTCCATATAGAAGGGCTGGGCCATGTAGGTGCCGTCCAGCCAGACCTGCCACGGATAAATGTCCTTGTGCCAGAAGTTGCCCTCCTTGGTGCGGGGCTGGGTGAGCAGCTGGCTGCGGATGGTGTCGATGGCCTTGCGGTACTTCTCGTCGCCGAAGATGTCGTAGAGGATGAACAGGTTCTTGCCCTGATTCACGTTGTCGAGGTTATGCTCCTTCGGGTCGTAGGTCTTGATGGAGCCGTCTTCCTGCACGAACCAGTCGATGAAGTCCTTGGAAAATTTCAGATACTTTTCGTCGCCGGTAGTCTTATACAGGCTCAGGCAGGCGGTGATCATGCAGCCGTCGATGTAGTTCCACTTGTTGGGCTTGCCGCTGCGGACCTTCTCGATGTTCCACATGGGTGCCTCGGCGCTGGAATTGGCGATGAGGTAGTCCACATAATCGCCCAGCATGGACAAAATCTCTTCATGAGTCATGGCTTAGTCCTCCTCAAAATGGCCGACGTTGGCAAAGCGCAGGCGCTCGCCCTCGTAGCCCTCGATCCTGACGTTGTGCAGCTCGATGTTCTTGACGTTCTCGGCGTAGATGGCCAGCTTCTTGACCAGCGGGCGGTTATCGGCCATGGCAGCCTGACCCTCCTTGGCGTCGGGGTCGAAGGTGATGGTGACATTCTTCATGGAGACGCCCTCGATGGGCTGCTCGGGCAGGCCGTCGAAGTAGCAGCCCGCAAACTGTGCGTCGGTGGCCACGATGTCTTCCATGGTCAGGGTGCCGAGCTTCGGGGTGTACTCGTCCACGGGCAGAGCCTCACGGCACTGGACATAGGGACTGTGGCCGTCCGGGTCGCAGAAGTAGAACATATTGATGACGAAGGGAGCCTTGACGCCCCGCATCTCCACGTTGCGGAACACCAGACCGTCGATGACGGCGGTGTTGCCGCGGCCGCGGCGGGTCTTGACCCGGAGACCGCGGTCGGTGTGGTCCATGAGGCACTGGGTGACCACCATGTCCTTGACGCCGCCGCTCATCTCGCTGCCGATGACGATGCCGCCGTGGCCCTTGTCCAGCAGGCAGTTGCGGATGACGGTGTGCTCGCAGCTCTTCTTGAGCTTCATGCCGAGGAAGACCTTGCTGGCCTTCATGGCGATGCAGTCGTCGCCGACGTGGATGTTCACGCCGATGATGCGGGTGTACTCGCAGCTCTCGGGGTCGATGCCGTCGGTGTTGGGGGCGTTGTAGGGGTTGTTGATGTTGAAGTTCAGCAGGTCGAGGTGTTTGACGAAGATGGGGTGGATGGTCCAGGAGTAGCTGTTCTGCACGGTGATGCCGTGGAGGCAGATGTTCTGGCTGTCCACCATCGCCACGGCGCGGGGACGCCATGCGATGCGCTTGACCTTGGGGTTGACCCACCAGTCGCCGTTCTGGGCGTCGCAGTCCAGCGTGCCTTCACCGGTGACGACGACGTCATGCACCTGGGTGATGTTCAGCAGGCCCGCAAAGCTGTTCAGCGGGTTGCCCTCCCAGCCGGTGAGGTAGTATTCATCCACTTCGTTCTCGCTGGGGATGACGCCGGGCAGGATGGGGTAGTGGGTGCGGTCGTTGTCGCCCAGCAGCACAGCGCCCTTCTCGAGGTAGAGGGTGGTGCAGCTCTTCATGAAGAGGCTGGCGGTGCGGTAGCGGCCGGCGGGGACATACACCGTGCCGCCCCTGGGGCAGGTGGAAAGAGCAGCCTGCAGCCTGCCGGTGTTGTCGGTCTCGCCGTCGGCGACGAGGCCATAGCGGGATGCGTCCACAAAGAAGCTCTCGGCCTCGGTAGTGAAATCCAGCTTCAGGTGCTCACCCTCGGCGTCCACCTCCACGGTGTAGGTGGTGGACGGAGTCAGGGAGAAGAGGGAGAACACGTTGGCGTTGCAGCTTTCGTAAATGGTCTTGCCGTTCAGAGCCACGGCGAAGGGGTGCTCTGGGCGGAAGCACTTGCCGTTTTCCAGCTCGAAGACGGCGCTGCGGGTCATGGAACGGATGAGAGACAGATTCATTTTTACAGCCTCCTGAGTTATTTGCGTAGATTTGCGGCTTGCCCGCAGAGGGCGGGCATGGTACACTGGGGATAAGAAGATCAGAGCACTGCCCCGGCGGGGCAGGCATAGCAAGAAGGGGGAAGGGCGGATGCGCGCCGAACGGGAAAAACTCAACGCGAAGATCACGGCGGGAGCGCTCAAGCCGGCCGGCGGGCGGCTCGAGCTGCCTGCCGAGATGTGCCATATCGTTCTGTTTTCGGGCGGCAGCTGCACGGTCCAGTGCGGGGATACGTCGCTTCTGGTCAGCCCCGGCTGCGCACTGCTGCTGGGGCCGGGGGCGTGGGCGGTATCGCAGGCAGGCCACACCCAGCCGGAAATGCTGGGATGCAGTTTCCCACAGGCGGCCCTCCACGAGATGAAGAACGCCACCGGCGAAGATTTCCTCCGCCTTTTTGCACCGGGCAGCCAGATGGCCCTTTACGGCAGCATCCAGTGGGCCAGCCGTCTGCGGACGCTGCTGGAGATGATGCGGGGCGCCATGGGCGAGCCGGAGTATCCCGGCGGGCTGTATCTGGCACTGACGCTCCACTATGTGGAGCAGGAGCACCGGGCGCAGAGCGCCGCCGACGCCCGCCCCCGCAACGAGACGGTGGAGCAGATCTGCGCCTACCTTGCGGCAAACTACCAGCAGAAGCTTTCCCTCACCGAGGTGGCGGCGCGGTTCTACATCTCGCCCTACTATCTGAGCCGGCTGTTCCGGCGGGTGACGGGGCAGTCCATCGTGGACTACATCAACGCCCGCCGCATCGAGGCGGCACAGAAGCTTCTGGAAACGACAGAGCTGAGCATCGGTAGCGTGGCCGAGCAGACTGGCTTCGCCTCTGCGGCCCACTTCCGCCGCGTCTTCCGGGAGACGATGGGCGTCGGGCCGCTGCAATACCGGAAGAGCAGAAAATAGAGTGCCACAAAAGCCTCTCCCTTTGGGAGAGGTGTCACCGAAGGTGACGGAGAGGGCAGGCCAGCTTCGACAAAGCCGCTGCGCAGCGATAAGCAGCCTCTTTGTCAGAGCAATATTATCGCAACGTCCGTACATCTCTGTCGGCGTCCTTGCCCTCTCAGGCGCTCACGCGCCAGCACTCCCAAGGGGAGAGCCTTTGACATTGGAAATGCCCCCTGCGTCCTCTCTACGGGAAGAGGCACAGGGGGCATTCATGTTTGTCGGGATCATCCGAGCGGCGGGGGCTTCAGCTCAGCCCTTGACAGCACCGGCGGAGATACCTTCGACGAACTGATCCTGTGCGCAGAAGAAGACGATGAGCTGCGGCAGGATAGAGATCAGGGACAGGGCCAGAATGCGGTTCCAGGCAAAGCCCGTATCACCGTCCATGGACAGCTTGACGAACAGGGACATGGGGTACTTTGCAGGGGTCTGGACGTAAAGCAGGGGACCCATGAAGTCGTTGCAGCTCCACATGAACTGGAACAGTGCGCAGGACACCAGAGCGGGCATCAGCATCGGGACGATGACCTTGTACAGGGTCTGGAAGGAGGAGCAGCCGTCGATGGCGGCAGCCTCGTCCAGGTCGCGGGGGACGTTGCGCATGAACTGCACCAGCTGGTAGACGAAGTAGGTCTCAGTTGCGAATGCGCAGTGGACCCAGATGGCCAGATAGAACGGGCTGTTGACCCAGCCGAACTTGGTGTACAGCAGGAACTGAGGCACGTTCAGGACGACCTGAGGCAGGAACAGGGTGGCCAGCATGATGCTGAACAGGAGCTTCCGGCCCGGGAAGTCGAAGCGGCCAAAGCCGTAAGCTGCAATGCAGGAGGAGACCACGGTGCAGATGACCTTGGGCAGGACGTAGCTGTAAGTGTTCAGCATGGCCTGCAGGATGTTGATGGAACCGCCGAAGTTGTTCAGCGCGTTCTTGTAGCCCTCCAGAGTGGGGTTCTTGATCCACAGGCCGATGCCTGCAAAGATCTCGCTGTTGTCCTTAAAGGTGGCGCTGATCATCCACAGCAGGGGATAGATCATGATGAGGCCCACCAGGATCAGGACGAGGTACTTGAAAAACGTCGCGATGGCGTTAGAAGCTTTCATTCCCATACTGTCACACCTTACCTTTCATCCGAGTAGTAGACCCACTTCTTCTGGCTGGTGAAGGCGATGATCGTCAGGATGCAGACGATGACGAACATGATCCATGCCAGTGCGGAAGCCATGCCCATCTGGTTGGACTTGAATGCGTAGTTGTAGACCAGAATGGAGATGAGGGTGGTGGAACCGCGGGGACCGCCGTTGGTGATGATGAACGGGCCATTGAACTCCTGGAAAGCCTGGCAGATCTGAGTGACCAGGTTGTAGAAGATGATGGGGGTGATCATCGGGACGGTGATGGAGAAGAACTGACGCCACTTGCCTGCGCCGTCGATGGTGGCGGCCTCGTACAGGTCGGCCGGCACGCCCTTCAGAGCGGCGAGGAACAGCACCATGGCGGAGCCGAACTGCCAGATACGCAGGAAGCAGATGATCCACAGTGCGTAGCTGGGGTCGCTCAGCCAGGAGGGACCCTGGAAGTGGCCGAAGGTCAGCATGCGGATGAGGGTGTTGACCAGACCGTCATCACGGAACACGGCCTTCCACAGCACGGCGATCGCAACAGAGCCGCCGAGGATGGAGGGGATGTAGTAGACGGTGCGGAACACGTTCACGCAGGCGATCTTGAAGTTCAGGATGTAGGCGATGAACAGTGCGAAGACCAGCTTCAGAGGCACAGTGATGAAGCTGTACTTGAAGGTGGTGATGAGCGCCTTGGTGATCTTGGGAGTGGTAAAGGCGTCCACATAGTTCATGATGCCATACTGATGGATGCCGTTGAAGAAGTCCATATCCGTAAAGCTGTAGTACAGAGACTGGCCGAACGGAATGGCCTTGAAGACGACGAAGCCGATGATCCAGGGGATCAGGTAGAACAGGCCCTGCCATTTGTCAAAAAACTTCTGGGCCGGGGTACGCCCGAGAGAGGGCGCTTTGCTTTCTTTCATCCAGGGGGTCCTCCTTTTATAAGGATATGTCTCGTGCGCCGCACAATCGTTTGGACACATTTTTGTCAAAAAAATGTCATCACCGTCTTGCAAAAAAGGGGCATCCGTCCGTAGGTGGAAGGGATGCCCCTTGCAAGACTCCTTTATGCGGGGCGGCCCGTGTCAACACCGCGCGTGTGCGGGCCGCAAAAAGTCCGTGAGGCGGAAATCAGACGGTGTAGCCGACAGACTCCATGCCGTCCAGCAGGGTATCGACCAGGTCAGCGCCGGAAACATTGTCGTAATCCAGAGTGTCGAACACCTCCTGATAGACGCCGGTGCCGGTAGCCTTCAGGTCGTTGGACTCGAACAGGGGGTCGAGCTGGTTGGAAACGAAGGCCATGACCTTGCCGTTTGCCTCAGCCACCAGCTCCTTGATCTTGCCGGCGCTCTGAGCAGCAGCCAGACCAGCCTTGGAGGCGGGGATGCCGCACTCGGAGCCCATGATCTCGGCACCCGTGGTCTCGTTCAGCAGGAAGTTGATGAGGGTAGCTGCCTCTGCGGGATGCTCGCAGGTCTTGGTGATGGCCAGACCCATGGAGACCTTGGAGAAGCCGCCGTTGTAATCGCCGAACTTGATCTCCTCGCCCACGGTGAAGCCGGCCTTGTTCTCCTCGTCCAGAGCGTCAGCGTACTTGGTGGCGGAGGAGTCCCACTCGAAGCAGCCGGCCAGCTTGCCGGTGATCCACTCGGTGGACTGGTGAGCGGCGTTGTCGCCGTTGGAGCCGTAGTAGGTGGGCAGGCTCATGATGACGTGGCCCTCGACCAGGCTCTTGATGAAGTCGATGCCCTCAGCGATCTGGTCGGCATCGTAGTTCAGGGTGGAGGTGGCGGGGTCTGCCCAGTCCTTGCCGTACTTGCTCTCGAGGTAGAACACCATCAGGATCATACGGTCGTATGCGCCCAGGTGCAGGGGATAGTAGTCATCGCCCAGCTTCTCCTGGAAGGTCTTGCCGGCAGCCATCAGCTCGTCCAGAGTGGTGGGGAAGGAGATGCCGGCCTTGTCGAAGGTGGTCTTGTTCCAGTAGAAGATACGGCCGGTCATGGAGACAGGCACGCACTGCTGAGAGTTTGCCACGTTGCAGGCAGCCAGCTTGGCCTCGTCCCACTGGGTCAGGTCGAGGTACTCGGAGACGCTGTTCAGGTCGATGAAGGTCTGGCCGTTCTTGGAGTAGTTGTACAGCCAGTTCCAGTTGATCTGGCAGACATCCTCAGCGACGCCGCCTGCGAACTTGGTGGACATGGTGTCCTCCCAGCCGGACCATGCAGCGAAGGTGGGGTTGACGGTGATGGTGCTGTGCTCAGCAGAGAAAGCCTTGATGGCCTCCTGATAAGCGTTGTGACGGGACTCGCCGCCCCACCAGCTCATGGTCAGGGTGACGGGGTCAGAAGACAGGCCGGCCACAGAAGCTGCTGCGGAAGAAGCGGCGGTGGAAGCGGCGGTAGAACCAGCGTTGCCGGAGCCGCCGCAGGCGGCCAGCAGGCCGGCAGCACCCACAGCGCCAGAGACCTTCAGAAAGTCACGACGAGAAATTGCCTTGCTCATTTTCGTTCTCCTCCTATGTAGAAAACATCTTCTTGCATGGACGCCTCTGCAAAGCGTCCGTTGTATACAAATATGATACCAAAAGCAAGAAAAAAAAGAAAGATGCAAATTGTAGTGATAGCGGCAGAAAACGTACAAATATTGCGCTTATTTTTTGCCCGGTTTTGACGTCATTGCCAGAATGAATAAACTTGGACCGAAAAACTGTGCAACTTGTATACTTCAACGATTTGCATAGAAAACTGGGATGCAACAGGGGAAGATTGGCCTGAATTGCAAGAATTTTGTAGCCGGGGCAGAATTTGTTGAAAGAGCGTTGTATACATCAAAAGCGACGATAACAGAAAGTTCCGGCCCCGAGCTGATATATCAATAGTGCAAAAAACGCGCGAATTTGGGCGCGACTGATATATCACGGATGCAGAAAAGATACAAAAATGCCGCCCGGCGTGCGGACGGCATAAAATCAGGAAAAAGAGTCACCGGCGGGCGGCGTAGAAGGCGCTGCGCTCCCGGAAATAGCACTGGGGACACATGCTGACGTACTGGACGTCGTTCTCAAGGTCGATGGCTACCTGTTCGCCCTCAAAGACGAAGCGGCCGTTGACCTTGCGGCAGTTGCAGGTGGCCTTGCGGCCGCAGGTGCAGATGGTCTTCATCTCCTCGATGGTGTGGGCCAGCTCCAGAAGCCGGGTGGAGCCGGGGAAGCCCTTGAGGGAGAAGTCGGAGCGCAGGCCGTAGCAGATGACGGGGATGTTCAGCTCTACTGTCACCATGAACAGCTGCTCGGCCTGCTCTGCGGTGAGGAACTGGCTCTCGTCACAGAGCACACAGGCCAGAGGCCGGCCCTCGCTGCTGGCGGCCTGGACGGCCTCCACCAGGTCCATGTCCGGCGGCACCAGCAGATCGGCAGGGCGGCGGACGCCCAGACGGCTCACGAGGTCGCCGCTGCCCTTGGTGTCCACCTTCGGCTTGAGGATGAGCACCCGCATCCCCTGCTCCTCGTAGTTGTGGGCCACCTGCATCAGCGCGGTGCTCTTGCCGCTGTTCATTGCGCCGTAACGGAAATAAAGCTTTGCCATGTCGAAAAAGTCTCCTCATGAAAGGACTCTCTCAGCCAAAGCCTGACGGAGAGGGCCGGTATTATCGATAGTATCTGCTCAGTCCTGATTGCGCAGCCGGTAGCCCAGGCTCATCAGGCTGTCGCCGAGGTGGACGTTCTCCACCACCACGTCGGGGTAGGAGACAGACAGATCGTAGTGGGAGAAGTTCCAGAAGCCCTGAATGCCCAGAGCCACCAGACGGCCGCTGATCTCCTCTGCGCCGCTGCGGGGCAGACAGAGCACAGCCACCTCGGGGTGGTGCTCGGCGCAGAAAGCTTCCAGCTCGTCGATGTGTAAGATCCGGATGCCGTTGATCTCTTTGCCCACCTCGTCGGGGGCGTTGTCGAAGGCGGCGATGAGCTTGTAGCCGTTGGTGTCGGTGGTGATGAAGCGGCTCACAGCCTTGCCCAGACGGCCGCAGCCGATGAGGATGGTGGGCAGGAGGTCGCCGTTGCCAAAGAGCAGATGCTCAAGGATGCTCAGCAGGTTCTCCACCGAGTAGCCGATGCCCTGACGGCCATTCACGTCGCCGATGCAGTTGAAGTCCTGCCGTACCTGAGAGGCAGTGGTACCCATCTGGGCGGCCAGCTCACGGGAGGAGATGCTGGTGATGCCGTCGTTCTTCAGGGTGCGCAGGTAGCGATAGTATTTGGGCAGGCGCTTGATGACGGGCAGAGAAGCTTTGCCGGGAGTGTTCATAGGGGGGCTCCTTTCTTTTTATCCGCAGCATTGCCGGGGAGAGGTGCGCAGCGGCAGGGCGCTCCGGCAAAAGATTTGTACTTTCTTGTACAATAATGATACATATTTGACAATCTTATCTCTAGTATAAAGTATACAGCGCGAAGAGAGAATGTCAAACCATTTGGCACATTTTTTTGAGAAAGAAAAGAAATCTTTGCCGAAGTATAACCGGCAGGAATGCCGGACAAGCTGAAATGAAGCAAAAAGGAGGATGCGCAGAATGTCACAGGAAGAGAAGAACGTCCCCGTGGAGCAGCAGCGGCTGGAAAAAGAGCAGATCGAGGATATGGGCAGCGTTTACCGTACCCGGGGAGCTCACGCCATCCACTGCCTGACGGTCATCGGGCAGGTGGAGGGCCATGTGGAAGCGCCCCAGGGCCAGAAGACCACAAAATATGAGCACGTCATCCCCCAGCTGGTGGCCGTGCAGGAGGACCCCGCCATCGAGGGCCTGCTGGTCCTGCTCAACACCGTGGGCGGGGATGTGGAGGCGGGGCTTGCGCTGGCGGAGCTCATCGCCAGCATCTCCAAGCCCAGTGCGGCGGTGGTGCTGGGCGGGGGCCACTCCATCGGCATCCCGCTGGCCGTCAGCGCCCAGCGGAGCTTCATCGTGCCTACCGCCACCATGACGATCCACCCCGTCCGCCATTCCGGCATGATACTGGGCGTGCCCCAGACCATGCGCTGGTTCGAGCAGATGCAGGAGCGCATCACCGGCTTCGTGGCGTCCCACAGCGGCATCTCGGAGAAGCGTTATACTGAGCTGATGATGCGCACGGGCGAGCTGGTCATGGACGTCGGCACCGTGCTGGATGGCCGAAAAGCCGTGCGGGAAAAGCTCATCGACGAGCTGGGCGGGCTGTCGGATGCGCTGGCATGGCTCTACCGAGAAATCGAGGGGAAATAAATTGCCATTTGACTTTTCCCGTGGTACAATGAAAGAATCGAGTCGTATCGAAATTCTTCCATCGTCACCGACAGAGCCGCCCTGAGCGCGCCCTGCTTCATGATATAAAATAAGGAACGGGTTTTAGGAAACATGGCAAAGAGAAAACGCAAGACCTCCGGGCGCAGCACAGCCTCGCGCCGCAAGAACCGGACACAGGACCGGATGCCCGCAGGGCTCATCACCCTGTTTGCGGGGCTGGTGCTCATGGCGCTGGCTTTCGTGCCGGGCAGCTCGGCCTGGCGCACGATGCACGATGTCCTGTTCGGCGTGTTCGGCTGCGGAAGTTTCGTGCTGGGCGCAGCACTGTGCTATCTGGCCATCCTCTACACCCGGGGCGAAGACCTGCTGCCCCACATCGCAAAGCTGGCGCTGGGGCTCATCTTCGCCAGCGGCACGGTCATCGTCTTTTCTGACATCCCCACCGACCAGACCGCCGCGCAGATGACTGCTGCCTGTTATCAGAATGGGATGAGCGCATGGCTCTCGGGCGGTGCGCTGGGCGCTGTGCTGGGCGGGACGCTCCTGCTGCTCTGCGGCAGACCCGCCGCCAATCTGGTCATGGCGGCGCTGGCGGCCTGCGCCAGCCTGTACATTTTTGACGTTACGCCCGCCGAGTGCTGGCAGTGGCTCTGCAACGTGGGCGGCAGCGTCCACGAAAAGGGCCTTGCCGTCCACGAGCAGAATGCCGCCCGCCGGGCCGAGCGTCTGGCAGAACGCGCCGCCGGGGAGGCCGAGGCGGAGAAATACGAGGCCTATGACGACGACCTGCCGGAAGACGAAGCGGGCGAAGGCGAGGACTGCTGCGGCGGCGAAGAGCCTGCCGCGCCCGCCTTCCATATCCAGCCTCCCGGCTGGCTGGCTGGCGTCTTCCACTGGGGCCATCAGGTGATGCAGGGCGGCGAACAGGCAGAGCCTGCCCCTGCGCCCGCACCGGAAGTGCAGACCCCGCCTCAGCCAGAGCCTGCCCCCGTACAGGTGGAAAAGCCCTGGCCCCGTGCGCCCTTTGATATTGATCTAGGCCCTGACCATACCACCGTCACCAAGGGCGGCAGTGAGCCCATCGAGCCCATCATCCTCGGCCCCGGCGGCACCTTCGGCATGGACCCGCTCCGCCGTGCGCCCATCCGCCCCACCGTGACGCCCATCGTCCCGGACGCCGTGGATACCGCCGCCGAGGACTTCTTTACGGCCCAGCCCGAGCCGACGGTGACACCTGCCGTCACGCCCGCCGCCACGGCAGAAGAGCCGGAACAGCAGCCCGCGCCTGAGCCGCCGCTCTCCTTCGGCATCCCGCTCTATGATTTGACCCCGACTCCGGAACCGACCCCGCAGCCGGTCAGCGCCGAGAATGCGGCGGCGTTCCGCTCTGAGCCGGATGAGGACGGCTGGATCAGCATCACCAGCGACCCGGTGGAAGAAAAAGACCTCAACACGCTGGTGGCAGCCGCCATGGAAAAGCCTGCTGTCTCCGAGGAGCAGGCCGCGAACGCCCCCGCCGAAGAGGCGGAGACGGAGGAGAGCTTCCAGTATCAGTACCCGTCCATCGAGCTGTTCGAGCGCGCCCCGGAGGAAAGCGACTCCGGCGCGGAAGACGAGCTGAAAGCCAACGCCCAGAAGCTGGTGGACACGCTGGAAAGCTTCGGCGTCCGCACCCGTGTGCTGGATATTTCCCGCGGCCCGTCGGTCACCCGGTATGAAGTCCAGCCCATGGCGGGTGTCAAGATAAGCCGCATCACTTCGCTGGCGGACGACATCGCCCTGAACCTGGCGGTGGCCGATGTCCGCATGGAGGCACCCATCCCCGGCAAGCCTGCCGTGGGCATCGAGGTGCCGAACCATAAGAAAACGCCGGTCTACATCCGCAGCGTCTTCGAGAGCCAGAGCTTTTTGCGGATGACCTCGCCGATGGGCATTGCGCTGGGCAAGGACATCGCCGGCGTGGCCCAGGTGGCCGACCTGTGCAAGATGCCCCATCTGCTCATCGCGGGCAGCACCGGCAGCGGCAAATCGGTCTGTGTCAACAGCATCATCATGAGCCTGCTGTTCCGCTCCAGCCCCGAGGACGTCAAGCTCCTGCTCATCGACCCCAAGGTCGTCGAGCTGGCTGAGTACAACGGCATCCCCCACCTGCTGATGCCCGTCGTCACCGAGCCCCGCAAGGCGGCCGGCGCACTGGGCGGCGCAGTGCAGGAGATGGAGCGCCGCTACCACCTCTTCGCGGAGAACAACGTCCGCGACATCAAGTCCTTCAATAAGCTGGCGGCAGCGGACCCGGACCTCGAGAAGATGCCCTATATCGCCATCATCATCGACGAGCTGGCCGATTTGATGATGGTCGTCGGCAAGGATGTCGAGGACTCCATCTGCCGCATCGCCCAGAAGGCCCGCGCCGCCGGTATGCACCTCATCGTGGCGACCCAGCGCCCCAGCGTGGACGTCATCACCGGCCTCATCAAGGCCAACATCCCCAGCCGCATCGCCTTCGCCGTGTCCAGTCAGGTGGACAGCCGCACCATCCTCGACGGTGCCGGTGCCGAAAAGCTGCTGGGCATGGGCGATATGCTCTTCATGCCCGTGGGCGCACCCAAGCCCACCCGTATCCAGGGTACCTTTGTGCGGGATGAGGAGATCAGCCGTGTGTTGGACTTCATCAAGAAGAGCGCCACCGTCCAGTACGACGAGGCCATGATAGAGGCTATGGAAAAACACGCCATCCAGGACGGCAAGAAGGGCGGCAGCTCCGCCGACTCCGACGAGGAGGGCGGCAGTGACCCGATGCTCAAGCAGGCCGTGGAGGTGGTCATCGACGCCGGTCAGGCGTCCACCAGCCTGCTGCAGCGCCGCTGCAAGCTGGGTTATGCCCGCGCCGCCCGCATCATGGACGAGATGGAAGAAAAGGGCATCATCGGCCCCTACGAGGGCGCAAAGCCCCGCGCTGTCCTCATCAGCCGCCAGCAGTGGCTGGAAATGCAGATGAATCAGCCGGATGAATAAAATTATTGATTTCGGAAGCAATAGAGCCCTGCTGGATAGGGCAGACATCATGAAAGAAAAAGGATAACTATGGAGCATTACACCGAATTTCTCCCCATCAGCCGGGCCGACATGGAGGCCCGGGGGTGGGACCGGCTGGACTTCGTGGTGGTGGGCGGCGACGCCTATGTGGACCACCCCAGCTTTGGCACCGCCATCATCAGCCGCCTGCTGGAAGCCGAGGGCTACAAGGTGGGCGTGCTGGCCCAGCCCCGCTACACCGACTGCGAGGACTTCAAGCGCTTCGGTAAGCCGAAGTACGGCTTCTTCATCGGCGGCGGCAACGTGGACAGCATGGTGAGTCACTATTCCGTCGCAAAGATCCCCCGCGCGGAGGACGAGTATTCGCCCGGCGGCAGGGGCGGCGCACGGCCCGACCGCAGCGCCACCGTCTACACCAGGCTTGCCAAGCAGGCATACCCCGACCTGCCCGTCATTCTGGGCGGTCTGGAAGCCTCGCTCCGCCGCTTTGCCCACTACGACTACTGGCTGGACACCGTCCTGCCCAGCATTGCCGAGGACTCCGGTGCGGACATCATCAGCTTCGGCATGGGTGAACACCAGACTGTGGAGATCGCCCGCCGTCTGGCGGCAGGGGAGCCGGTGGAGAGCATCACCGATGTGGATGGCACCTGCTACCTGACCGACTTCGACCACCTGCCCGAGCGGTATGTGGAGTGCGCGGGCTTCAGGAAGGTCGCCTCCGATAAGGTGGCCTATGCGAAAGCCTGCCGCATCCAGATGGACAATCAGGACGTCGTCAGCGGCAATATCATCGTCCAGAAGCAGAGCGAGAAGTACCTCGTGCAGAACATCCCCGCAAAGCCCCTCGTCCGCTGGGAGCTGGATAAGGTCTACGCCCTGCCCTACACCCGCCGCTGCCACCCGATCTACGAGGCCATGGGCGGTGTGCCTGCCATCCGGGAGGTGCAGTTCTCCATCATCCAGAACCGCGGCTGCTTCGGCGGCTGCAATTTCTGCGCCATCCAGCTGCATCAGGGCCGACGCGTCACCAGCCGCAGTGCCGACAGCATCGTGGCCGAAGCAGAGCGGATGACCCACGAGCCGGATTTCAAGGGCTACATCCACGACATCGGCGGCCCCACCGCCAACTTCCGTTTCCCATCCTGCCGCGAGCAGATGCTGCGGGGGATGTGCAACGGCGGCAAGCACTGCCTCGCCCCCACCACCTGTTCCCACATGATCGTGGACCACAGCGATTACCTGAAAATCCTCCGCCGCGTCCGGGAGCTGCCCGGCGTCAAGAAGGTGTTCATCCGCAGCGGCATCCGCTTCGATTACCTGATGGCCGACCCCGATGACACGTTCTTTAAGGAGCTGGTGGAGTACCACGTTTCCGGCCAGCTGAAAGTCGCGCCGGAGCACTGCGCCCCCAACACCCTCGCCTACATGGGCAAGCCGCCCATCGAGACCTTCAACAGGTTCAAGGATAAGTTCTACGAGCTGAGCAGGAAGGCGGGCAAAAAGCAGTACCTCGTGCCGTACCTCATGTCCAGCCACCCGGGCAGCACCCTCAAGGATGCCGTCTATCTGGCCGAATACCTCTACAAGAACCATATGCGCCCCGAGCAGGTGCAGGATTTTTATCCCACGCCCGGCACCGTGAGCACCTGTATGTTCTACACCGGCCTCGACCCCTACACCTTGAAGCCGGTGTTTGTGGAAAAGACCGCGGAGGGCAAGGCGCTTCAGCGCGCCCTGCTCCAGTATTATGAGCCCCGCAACGCCGAAAAGGTCATCAAGGCGCTGAAAATGACCCACCGCGAAGACCTCATCCCCCTGCTGGTTCCCGCTGAGGGCCGCATTGCGGTCCAGCGTTCGGTCCGCAGAGCCGAGGCCGCCGATGTGACCATCCATGGCGACGGCACCTACACCGTCCGGCCCAGAGGCAAGGGCGGCAAGCCCCAGAGCCGCTCCGCCGCCCCGGCGGGCCGCAGCCCGGCAGGCCGTCAGCCCAGCCCCGGCGCACGTTTTGCGCCCCATTCGGCTCCTGCGCATAAACCGAAAAGCAATCAACAGAAAGAGAATACATCGTGGAAAACTTCAAAAAAGAAAAAGTGACCGCTCAAACGCTCATGAGCCGCCTCGCTGCGCTGGCGCTGGCCGCAGCCCTTGCGCTGGGCCTCGTGGGCTGTGATACCTCTTCCATCGTCCCGGGAGGCAGCGGCGACGTCATGCCGAATCCGGCAGCTTCTCAGACCGGAACGACGCCTTCCGACGGGCAGGATGCCGCCTTCCAGATGCACTTCATCGACGTGGGGCAGGCGCTGAGCGTGCTGGTGGAGTGTGACGGACAGTTCATGCTCTACGACGGCGGCAATGTGGACGACGGCAGTCTGGTGGTCTCCTACCTGCAGAGTCAGGGGGGCGAGCAGCTGGAGTATGTCTTCTGCTCCCATGCTCACGAAGACCATGTGGGCGGTCTGGCCGCTGCGCTGGCCTATTTCCCGGCCTGCCACGTTTACAGCCCCGTGACGGAAGCCTCTACCAAGTGCTTCAAGGATTTCGTCAAGTACACCCAGCAGCAGAACTTACAGGTCGAAGTACCTGCCGTAGGCACCCAATGGGCGCTGGGCAGCGCCACTGTGACCATGCTTGGCCCTGTGGCGCAGTACGATGACACCAACGATACCTCCATCGTCCTGCGCATCGACTACGGCGCGACGAGCTTCCTGCTCACCGGTGATATGGAGTCCGACGCCGAGCGCGACCTCGTGAACAGCGGCGCGAACCTCAAGGTGGATGTCTTACAGGTGGGCCACCACGGCTCCAGCACCTCCACCAGCTACGTCTTCCTGAACGCTGTCCTGCCCGAAATGGGCATCATCTCCTGCGGGGTCAACAATAAGTACGGCCACCCCCACGAGGAGACCCTGAGCATCCTGCGGGACGCCGGGGTGGACGTCTACCGCACCGACCTGCTGGGGACGATCACCGTTTCCAGTGACGGCCAGAACTACACGGTGGCAACGGAACACTTCGCCACCGACGCTGAGCTGAACCCCACCGACCCGGCAGCGTCCAGCACGGCCCAGCAGGCGTACATCGGCAACGTGAACAGCAAAAAGTTCCATCTGCCCAGCTGCGCCAACCTCCCGGCGGAGAAGAATCAGATCCTCTTCTCCAGCTATGATGAGGCCGTGGCCGCAGGCTACAGCCCCTGCTCGAGCTGCATCAAATAAGATGACCGCTCGGTCTCGCTGTCGCCTGACAAGGCCGGACGGAGAGGTCAAAGCAAAAAGCACCATGTTTCGAATCGAAGCATGGTGCTTTTTGTGCGTCGCTTCAGCAGTGATATAAAACTCCCCGCCGGGAGCACGCAGGATGCTTCCGGCGAGGAGAAGTTAGGAGGAAGCTGGAAAAATTATTTGTTGGAGAAGTCGGAGATGCGCTCCACGATGCGGATCAGATCCTCCAGAGTGGTCTTTTCCTTGGGCAGGTAGCTGTTGCCGGTCTTGGCGGTGACAAAGCCGAAGTAGGCGCTGGCACCCACGTTGGACTTGTACACGGACTCGATCTGGCTGGCATCGTCGAACTTCGGCTGAGTGCCCAGCGTCTCGTTGTAAGGCACGCCGCAGGACAGCAGAGCGATATGGCCCATCTCGTCGCGGTCGATGGTGGCATCGGGCAGGAAAGCGGTGCGCTTGGCACTTTCAGAGCTGGTGACACCGGCGTTGTACAGAGTGCCCTGTGCGATGGCGCTGGTGGGGTCTTTCAGTTCGATCATGCCAGCCTCGACCACAGCGGCGATGACGCCGTAATCCGGGTCGCTTGCGGGGACGTCGGAGATCGTGACCGGTGCAGACGGAGCGGTCAGATTCCACAGCTTGCCCAGCATCTTGGCGCATTCGCGCTTGGTGATGGGACGGTTCAGGTCGAGTGCGTCGTTCTCGTCGATGTAACCCTTGGAGGCAGCACGCAGCAGCTCGGCATCATTGGTGGTACCGGCGATCTCGGCGCTCCGCAGCACCTTGTAGGGGATGCTGGCGTCCTGATTGCCGCTCCGGTCGGTGGAGACGAACTTGATGTACTTTCCGGCCAGATAAGAGGGAACCGCATAGCTGCGGCGGATGCGGAAGAAATGGTAATCTCCGTCGGCGCTGTCCGAGATCAGCCACTTGCTGCTCAGGTCGGTATCTTCGCCGCCCAGCAGGGTGGAGCTGCCCTCGATGCGCTGGCCCGGGACGGGAACGCCGAGGATCTTGGTCTCCACGGGGCGGGGATAGGTCTTACCGTTGATGGTCACGTTCTCCATGACGGGGTCTTCCCAGTTCAGAGCGCGGATGTCGGTGCCGACGTTGGAGATGTTCACATTGCGGAACACCAGACCGGTGATGGGGACTTCCTCGAAGGCCTCCATGAAGATGCCGTACTCGCCGCCGCTGCTGGTCAGGTTCTCGATGGTGATGTTCTTGAACTGAGGCAGATAATTACCATCACGACCCACATCGTACAGCATGGTGGCGTGGACGACGGCGTTTCCGACGGATTTGACCTTGGAGTTGCGCAGATAGATGTTCTCCACAGCGCCGCCGCGCTCTGCGTTGGTCTTGAAGCGCAGGGCGTAGTTCAGAGTGGGGCTGTCGAAGGTGTTGTTGTCTGCGAACAGGTTCTTGATGCCGCCGCTCATCTCGCTGCCGCAGGCGATGCCGCCGTGGCCGTCTGCGAAGATGTTGTTGCGGATGATGAGGTTCTGGGTCGGATAACCGGCTTCGCCCAGCTCACGGCCATCGCGGTTGCGGCCGGCCTTGACGGCGATGCAGTCGTCACCGGTGTTGAAGAAGCAGTTCTCGATCAGGACGTAGTTGCAGTTTTCGGGGTCACAGCCGTCGTTGTTGTAGCCGTGGGTGTCGATGGTGACGCCGCGGGCGGTGAAGTTGGTGCAGAGGACGGGGTTCAGCTCCCACATGGGAGAGTTGGCGATGGTGACGCCCTCGATCAGAACGTTGGTACACTCGATGGGCTGGTAGAAGTTGGGACGCAGATAGTGGCCTTCGCCGAAGATGCGCTCCTCTGCGGGGGTGCCGTTGTCGGTCATCTTGCGCAGCAGCTTGACGTCGTTGTTGCCGGGCTTGGTGATGGTGCCGTCCGGGTTGACGGTGCGGGACCAGTTCCACCAGTTGTTCTTGTCAGCCTGACCGTCGAGGGTGCCCTTGCCGGTCAGAGCGATGTTCTCCTGCTGATAGGCGTAGATCAGCGGGCTCCAGTTGTACAGCTTGGAGCCTTCGTAGTGGGCGAACACCAGCGGGTAGTTGGCCGGGGTGATGTCCCGGGTGAAGCGCAGGACGGTGTCCTTGCTTTCCAGATGCAGGTTGACGTTGCTCTTGAGGGTGATGGCGCCGACGTCATACACACCGGAGGGGATGACGACCGTGCCGCCGCCGTGGGCGCTGGTCTCGTCGATGGCGCGCTGGATGGCTGCGGTGTCCAGCTTACCGTCGTTGGGGACGGCGCCGTAGTCCTGAACATTGACCGTGTAGGCAGGGAATACGGGGTCAGAAATGTGGGTCAGGATCTCTTCTGCCATGTCCCAGGACAGGTCGTTGGAGTTGGCAGCAGCAGGAGCGACCCTGCGCAGGCAATTCTCGTCTGCGGCTGCTGCATGAGGCAGGCTGGAAAGGAGCAGTGCGGCGGAGGTCGCACCGGCAGAGGTGAGAAACTGACGGCGAGTGATTTTTTTCATGATACGATACTCCTTACACTTCGTGCGGGTTGAAGGACGCATCCCTTCGCAGGCGGTGCGCTCCGTAAGACGGCTAAAGTATAGTAAAGATTTTACAAAATTTCAACAACAAATGAAAAATGTCCTAGTTTTTCAAAGAAAGTATTGAAATATATCAGTTATTTTGCATAAGATTCCAGAAGACATGGTTTCGGGAGGATGGAAGGGCGGAGGGCGAAAAGGCAAAAAATACCACCAGCGCGGCAGATGTGATACGAGATCGCATCTGCCGCGCTGGTGGTTCGCTCTAAGGTCAAAAAAGTTCAGCGTCCGCGTCCGGCTCCGCCGCCGTGGCTGCTGCCGCCGCCCATGCCGCCGAAGCCGCCGCCGCCGCGCCCGGCTCCGCCAAAACCGGAGCCGCCGCCCATACCGCCAAAGCCGCTTCCACCGAAGCCGCCGCCGCGGGGAGGCCGAGGCCCCCGGGGGCCTCTCGGGCCGCGAGGGCCGCCGTAGAAACCGCCGGGGCCGAAGTCATCGTAAGGGCCGCGGGGAGGGCGCGGGCCTCTGTGCCAACGCCGTGCGCCGAACCAGCCAAACGGCCCCCAGAACCAGCCGAAGGAGTGGCCGAGAGGGGTGATAAAGATAAAGAAAACTGCGATGAACAGGATGATATAAGCAAGCATGGAGAAAATGCCGCCGATAAAGTTTTCCCAGATGGAGTAGTGCTTCTGGGGCGGGACGGGCTCGACAGAGGGCCGGGTGGTCTGGGTGTCAGAGCCGTCGGAATAGATGGTCCCGCCGCTCAGAGTGACCCCGTACACATCCGCGATGGTATTGGCCACATTGGTGGCGCAGGTGAGGACGGCGGCGTCGTACTCCTTGGCGGCGAAGTCGTCCTCCATGGTCTGCACGAGGGAGCTTGCCTGATCGGCCAGCAGGGTGCTGCGGAAGCCGTCGCCGTAGGTCAGATAGTAGTCGCCGTCGGCGTACTGGTCCGACTGCATCACCAGCAGGATGAGTACGCCGTTGTTCTTGCTGGAACTGCCGATGCCCCAAGCATTGATGGCCGCCATGGCGTAGTCCTCGGTGGTGGCGCTGCCGGTGTAGTCCACAGTCAGCACGCCGATCTGTGCGCCATCGCAGCTGGAAGAGAGCTGTGCGTTGAGGGTCTCGAGCTCCGAGGTGGTGCTGTCGCTCAGCACACCGGCGTCGTCCACCACGCATTGATCTTTCGGCAGGCTGGGCAGCTGGATGTTGGAGGCCGAAGCCGCCGGTGCCAGCGCCGTGATGCCGACAGTCACGACAAGAAGCAGTGCTGCAATGCGGCGGGAGAGTGTTTTCATCGTCTTCATGCGAAAAGTTCCACCTCCTGTATGCCGAACAGCTTGCCCAGCACGCTGGCTGGGAAGCCGCCGATGTCTTTCTGGTAGCTCTGGACCGCATCGTTATAATGCAGGTTGCTGATGATGGTCTGCGCACTGTTGAACTGGCTGTACTGCCCCTGCACCGCACCCATCTTCATGGGGTCTGCGGCCTGCTCCTGCAGCTTTGCGTAGAGCTGGCCGATGGCTGTGCCAAGCGTCTCGTTCGACTGGTAGAGCATATGCATCCTGCCGCCGGTGTAAACACTCAGAGAGTCCGGTGCGTGGATCCTGCCATCGGACTGCACCGCCCCGAGGCAGGCGGAAAAAGAGTCCAGCGCAGCCTGTGCCGTCTGCACTTCGGTGCTGTCTGCACCCAGTGTGTTGGACGCGGTGGTGATGATGTTGGCGGCCGTGTTGAGCCGTGTGGTCAACTCCTCATTCAGGGCATAGCCGCTGTCTGCGGCCACGCCGGTGGTGAACCCGTTCTTCACCGTGTCGTACTTTGCCCGGAGCTTCGCCCCGCCAAAGCCGAAAAAGCAGGCCAGCATCACCACGATGCAAAGCGCCACGGCCACGGCCTGCTTGCTCAGCGCGGCAGGCAGAGCCTTTTCGAGGCCTGCCAGCTTCTGCTGGAAGGGCGTCAGCCGCACTTCCTCCTCGGCGGGCGCTGCGGCGCGATAGCTGGAAGCGTCAAAGCCGCCGGTGGGTCGATTCTGTTGTCTGGAAAAATCTGCGTTTGCCATTTCAGCTCCGGATCTCCATCATCTTCTGTTTCAGCTCGTCTTCGATGCGGGTGAGCTCCTGCTCGGCGGCGGCACGCTTTGCGCGGCCCTCGCTCTGGATCTTGTTCAGCTCGTCCAGCGTCTCGATGAGGCTCTTGTTGGTCTGCTGCAGGGTCTCGATGTCCACGACACCGCGCTGGGACTCCTTGGCCGTCTCGATGGTACCCATTTTGAGGGCGTCGGCGTTCTTTTTCAGCAGCTCGTTGGTCATGTCGGTGACGGCACGCTCGGCCTGCATGGCCTGCTGGCTGTGGGCCAGACCCAGTGCCAGCACCATCTGGTTCTTCCACAGGGGGATGGTGTTGACGATGGTGGACTGTATCTTCTCGGCCATCATGGAGTTATTGTTCTGCAAAAGCCGGATCTGGGGGCCCATCTGCAGGCTGATGGTGCGGGTCAGCTCAAGGTCGTAGAGCTTTTTCTCGAAGCGCTCGCACTGGTCGGCCAGGTCCCGGGCGGCCTGTGCGTCCTCAGGCAGGCCGGAAGCCTTTGCCTTGTCCATCGCCTGCTGCAGCTCGTGGGCGCGGAAGTCGGCCAGCTTCTTCTTGCCCGCGAGGATATACATGCTCAGCTCTTTGAAATAGGCCATGTTCAACTCATACATCTTGTCCAGCATCGCAATATCCTTGAGCAGCTGTACCTGATGCTTTTCGAGGGCGGACTGGATGGTCTCGACGTTCGTTTCCGCTTTGCTGTACTTGGTCTTCAAGTTGTCGAGCTGGCTGCCCTTTTTCTTGAAGAAGCCGAGGATGCCCTTTTCCTCTTCGGCGGCGTCAAAGTTCTTCAGCTCCCCGATAAGGTCGGTGATCATGCCGCCCACCTCGCCGAGGTCTTTGGTGGACACTTTGGAAAGTGCCGTCTCGGAGAAGTCGCCGATCTTCTTCTGGCAGGCGGAGCCGTACTGCAGCACCTGCTGGCTGTTGGTGATGTCGATTTTCTGAGCGAAGGCGTCCACCATCGCCTGCTCCTCGGGGCTGAGCTTGACCTGTTCGGCCTCGGGGGCCGCAGCGGGTTCGGGCTGCTTCTCCTCGGCGGCAGGTGCTTCCACCGGGTCGAGGGTCAGGGTGGGGACAGCGGGTGTGTCTAAGTCGAAATTGAACGTATTATCAGCCATGAGAGATTCCTTCCTTTCCAAATCGATACACGGCCTTGCCCTCTCCGTCAATGCTTCGCATTGCCACCTCTCCCAGAGGGAGAGGCTTTTCCGGGAGCCGGTATGCTGCAAGTTTCCACCAGAGGCTCTCCCTTTGGGAGAGCTGGCGCGTCAGCGCCTGAGAGGGCAAGCCGGTTTCAACTCAGTCCCTGCCCCTTCATCATATTTTGAAGCACCGTCAGATCCGCCGAGAGGTCCATGCTTTCAGCGGCATACAGTGCATCCAGCTGGTTTTCGAATGCAGTGGCGATGGAAGCCGCGTTCCGCTCCACCTCTGCCCGAATCGAAGCGGCATTTTCGCCCCGCACGCCCTGACGGGCCAGCTTTGCGTACTGCTCCAGCACATTCACCGCATCGGGCAGATAGTAGTTTGCGAAGCGGCGTACCTGCTTTGCCTTGGCGGGGCTGGCCTCCACCGTCTCCACGATGGAGCGGCCTGCCTTTTCCATCCGGGTCATGGCGGCGGAAAGCTCCGGGTCGGGCAGGGCCTCGTTCAGCGCGTGGAGGGCGTCCAGCTTCTGCTGGATGTCGGCCAGCATCTCGTCCACATCGCCGCTGCCGGTGTGGAAAGGCACTTCATGCTCCACCACCCGGGGCGGGCAGACCTTCTTTGCCGCGCCGAACATCACGGCTGCGCCGCCCAGCGCTAGCAGCAGCGCCCACAGCTTATATGCTGGCAGCGCCGCGCACAGCACCGCGAACACCAGCGCCGCCGCATACCACGGCAGGACGCTGGGCTTTTGGGTGCGGATAACTTTGCTCATGCATTTTCTCCTTTCCCGAAGGGGCGCACCGCCCCTTGCACTCTTCCATAATAAATCCTTTTATCCACAAAACGCAAGTGTTTCATGAATAATTTACAGGTTGGAAACGGTTATATAATCTTTGAGGGCCTCGCCCCAGACCTCGCGCAGGGTTTCGGGGCGGCAGGCGGCGTTGGCGGGGCTGGTGCTGGGCAGCTTGACCGCCGGGATGCCGGACACCGGCAGCAGATACTTGGTATAAATGCGGTAGGCCGTGGCCCCGTTGCAGAACACTGCCTCAATGGGCGCTTTTGCCAAAAGAGATGCAATGTCGTTCGGCACCACGTCCCGGATAGAGGCGTCCGACGCGCCGGTGATGGTGCAGCTTTCCAGCGTGTCCCACAGGGCGAGGCCATGGCGGAGGATGATGCCCTTTTTGGCCTCGATGTCCTCCCGGGCGGGGACAGGCTCGCCGGTGAGGGCTGCCATCATGGGCCAGAAACGGTTCTGCGGGTGGCCGTAGTAGAAGGCCATCTCCCGGCTTTTGGGGCTGGGCCATGTGCCGAGGATGAGGGCGCGGCTGTTTTCAGAGTAAACGGGTGCGAAGCTCATCGTTCCATCGTCTCCCATGCAGAGCCGAAGCTGCGGCCGGAGGGCTCCGCCTTCGGGCCGTCGAACCACAGCTCTTCAATAAGGGCAGCAAGTCCGTCTTCCCGCACATCGCCGATGACGCGGTCAGCGGCGGCTTTGGCTTCGTCGGTGCCGTTGGACATGCAGCAGCCGAGGCCGGCTGCTTTCAGCATCCCCACATCGTTGGCGGAGTCGCCTGCCGCCACGGCCTCGGCGAGGGAGAGGCCCATCTTCTCGCAGAGGTCTGCGAGGCCCGCGCCCTTGTCGATCCCGCCCCGCACGATGTCGTAGAAGTGGGAGCCGTCGGGCAGCTGGCCGCCCACCTGCATGAAGTGAAGGCCGAGGTGGCCGTACTTTTCGTGGAACCGCTCCAGCGCCCCCTCGGGGAAGATGCAGAACGCCGCGTGAGGCATATCGATGAGGTGGCGGTCCTGGTCTTCGCCGTCCACGCAGTCCAGACCGACGCTGTTCATCTGCTTGTAGTACTTGTGGAGGATGTCATACTCGCAGTAAGCGTAGTATGCATCCTTGAAGTCAAATTGCAGGGGGTAGTTGTAGTCCTCACAGAAATCCACCAGCGCGTACATCTCTTCGTTGGTCATGGGGTGTTCTGCCACGATGGTGCCGTTCTTGTCCACGACGCAGGCACCGTTGCAGGTGATGGCATAGTCGAACCGGATGCCGCCCAGCTGGCCTTTCCGGTTGATGGCTGACCAGGACCGGCCTGTGCTGAGCACGAATTTTCCCCCGGCGGCCTGAAGCTTCTTCACGGCCTTGACCATGGCCGGACGGGGCTGGCTCTCCCCGAAGGGGACGAGGGTGTTGTCGTAATCGCTTGCGAGAATTTTATATTGCATGGTGTTCTCCTTATATCTATAGATAAGCTGAGTATATCACAAAATAGAGGCTTTGTCTCCAAAATAAAAAGCACCTGCACGCTTCTCCGAAGAAAAGGTGCAGGTGCTTTGCAAATACTCAGGCGATGAAGGCCACCACGATTTGGATGCCCACGCCCACAGCGGCGCCGCAGGCCCAGGTCAGGCCGGTGATGAAGAGGTTCTGCTTCCAGGAGGGATTCACCCGCCACAGCACGGCGAGACCCACGCCCGCGCCGGTGCAGAGACCGGCCACGAGGCTCGAGAAGCGGAGTGCGCCCTCGACGTAGAGCTGGGTCATCAGGACGCTGGCGGCACAGTTGGGGACAAGGCCCACCAGTGCGGCCACCACCGGCTGGAAGAAGCCCATCCGGCCCAGCACCGAGGCGAAGACATCCTCGCCGACGCACTCGACGATGAGGCCGAACACGAGGCTGAACACGAAGATAAAGACAAAGATCTCGAGGGTGTGGCGGAGCGCGGCCTTCCAGATGGGCTGGGGATGGCCCTCTTCGTCGCTGTGCTCCTCGTGGCAGTCCACCTCGTCGGCGTGGCCGGTGTAGCCGCCGCGCAGGCTGCGGGGCAGGGCCTTGCGGAGGACGAAGTCCAGCAGAAAGCCCACAAAGACAGCGTACACGACTTTAATGACCATCAGCAGGATCAGCTTATCCCAGTAGGCGGGCATGGACACCAGTAGGGGGATAGCCTCGTCGCTGGTGGCGAGATAGACGGCCATCAGCGTACCCAGCGTGATGACGCGGGAGGCGTAGAAGTTGGAGGCGATGGCCGAGAAGCCGCACTGCGGCACACAGCCCAGCACCGCGCCCGGCACCGCACCCCAGCGGCCGCCGCCCGCCAGCAGGGTCTCGATGCGCTCACCGTGGCGGGTCTCGACATATTCAATAAAGAGATAGGCTAAAAACAGGAAGGGGAGCATCTTGGCGGTGTCCACCAGAGTTTCGCTCAGTACATCCAGAAAAAGTTCCATTGCTTGATACCTCGTGATATAAAATAAAGTGAAGATAAAGTTTGCTCTCGCGCTGGTGTGCGCGGGGCAGAGCGCTCTTTCATTCAGGCTGATTGTTCTCTTTTGATGTCAAAAGAGAACCAGAAAAGCACCAGCGATTTCGACGCGCTGGATCCACGAGAAAGGGGCTGCTCGCCCCTTTCAGACCCCGAAGGGGAAGTCGAAACGGAAAAAAGCTAGTCGCTGCGCTAAACGCATTTTTGGGGCTTCTCCGGTTTACGGCTCCGCCGATGGTGTTACGCTTTCGCAGAACTTTACGTTCAGCAAGGGCG
>ERZ507644.84-NODE-84-length-38178-cov-6.86153_pt1 | contig 38178 bp, 38 predicted proteins | sample MGYA00513419_ERZ507644 | MGnify/ENA metagenome assembly ERZ507644 | reverse complement strand
CTTTCCCTACACGACGCTCTTCCGATCTCCTTCTTCTTTGGCACATTGCAGATTTTTCCGCCTGCTTTTTGTGCAACGTCCCAGAATTCTTCGTCGAAAAGTGCGTTTTGTTGACAGCCGCTTTTTGAAAAGCGTATCCTTATTGCAAACCAGAGTCAGGAGGTCATTTTATGGAGCACTCCACACGTCTTGCCCACATCAGCGAGGACGGCACCCGCACCCAGACCGTCTATGACCATCTCGCCGGCACTGCCAGACTGGCCGGTTCCTTCGCAGCCCCCTTCGGGGCGCAGCGCGAGGCCGAATTTGCCGCGTGGCTCCACGACGTCGGGAAGTACAGCGACGCCTTCCAGCTGCGGCTCAAAGGCGGCCCCAAGGTGGACCACTCCACCGCCGGGGCGCAGGAGGCCTGGGTCCGCCAACATCTCCACACTGCCTTTGCGGTGGCCGGACACCACAGCGGCCTGCCCGACGGCGGGAGCCCCGCCGATGACCCGGGCGACGCCACCCTGTTTGGCCGGAGCAAGAAGCCGGCAGCCCCCTACGACGGCTGGCAGGAAGTAACGCTCCCCGCCTCGACGCCGGCCGCGTGGGCCTGCGCCGACCCGCTGAGCCTCGCGTTCTTCACCCGGATGCTCTACTCCTGCCTCGTGGACGCCGACTTCATCGACACCGAGACCTTCATGGACGGCAAGGCCGCACCCCGGGGCAGCGGCACGGACATCGCCGCGCTGCGGGACATCGTTTCCTCACAGGCGCAGCGCTATCTCAGGGCCGAGTCGCCCTCGCCCGTCAGCGTCCAGCGCAACGCCGTCCTCCGCGCCTGCCTCGAGAAAGGCGCGCACGGCCCGCAGGGGCTCTACACCCTCACCGTACCCACCGGCGGCGGCAAGACCTTCGCCTCCCTCGCCTTTGCGCTGGAGCACGCCGCCGCCCAGAAGATGAAGCGGGTCATCTACGTCATCCCTTATATGTCCATCATCGACCAGACCGCCGCCGTCTTCTCGGGCCTGCTGGACGCAGAAAATGTTCTGGCCGACTTCTCCAACGCCGAGTACAAGACTGTTGAGCAGGACGACCTGACCCCCGCCCAGTACCGTCAGATGCTGGCCAGCGAAAACTGGGACGCCTCCGTCGTGGTGACGACGGCGGTGCAGTTCTTCGAGTCGCTCTACGCCAACCGCAGCAGCCGCTGCCGCAAGCTCCACAACATCGCCGACAGCGTCATCATCTTCGACGAGGCGCAGACCCTCCCGGGCGACTACCTTGCCCCCTGCGTCAGCGCCATCGCCCAGCTCATCCAGCATTACCACTCCACGGCCGTCCTCTGCACGGCCACCCAGCCTGCCCTTGAGCCGCTGTTCCGGCGCTTTGCGCCGGAGCTCCACCCGCAGGAGATCACGCCCGACGCGCCCCGCCTCTACGAAGTGCTCCGGCGCACCACACTGCAAGACCTCGGCACCCTGCCGCAGGAGGAGTTCGCCGCCCGGCTGGCAAATCATCCGCAGGTGCTCTGCGTGGTCAACCGCCGCAAGACGGCCCAGCAGCTCTATGAGTCCCTGCCCGTCGAGGGCAGCTACTGCCTGACCACCCTGCTCTGCGCCGCCGACCGCCGCCGTCAGCTGGACGACATCCGCCAGCGACTGAAAGAGGGTCTGCCCTGCCGGGTGGTGTCCACCTCTCTCATCGAGGCGGGCGTGGACGTGGATTTTCCCGTCGCTTACCGGGAGCAGTGCGGTCTTGACTCGCTCTTACAGACTGCCGGGCGCTGCAACCGCGAGGGGCGGCGGGGCGCAGAGGAAAGCATCGTCTACCGGTTCCGGCTGGACGAGTGTTCCACGCCCCAGATGCTCAAACAGAATGTCAGTGCGCTGGACTACACCGCCCGGCATCAGGACACACTGGACACGCCCCGGGCCATTCAGCGCTACTTCAACGAGCTCTCCGACCTGCGCGGCCCCGACGCCGTGGACAAGCACGGCATTCTGGATGCCTTTCTCCGGGGCATCCGGGGCTGCCAGCTCCCCTTTGCACAGGTGGCGGAGGAATTCCGCCTCATCGAGAACGCTGCCCGCACGGTCTATCTGCCCGTCGGCGATGGCGCGGCCCTCTGTGAGCAGCTGCGCAGCGGTCATGTCACCCGGACGCTGCTACGGAAGCTGGGCGTTTACAGTGTCTCCTGCTATAAGGACCAGTTCGACAAGCTCGACGCCGCCGGGGCGCTGGAACTGCGGCCCGATGGTTCTGCCATCCTCACCGACACCAGCTGCTACAGCGAAAAGACCGGCCTTGCCATGGATGTGGAGACGGGCATCGGCCTTTACTTCTAAAAGAAAGAGGTGGTTGCAATGGCTAACATTCATCTTAGTCTGAAAATTCAACTTCACCCGGAAAGGAGGCGATGCTGATGTCCATGCTCATTGAAGTATGGGGCGACTATGCCTGTTTCACTCGTCCGGAAATGAAGACCGAGCGTGTGAGCTACGACATGATCACCCCGTCCGCTGCGCGGGGCCTTGTGGAAGCCATCTACTGGCACCCCGGGCTGCGTTATACGGTTGACCGCATCTATCTGCTCAAGCCCTTCGGCCTTGACCCCGTGGATGAGGCATCCACGGAGGAATACACCCAGCGGCCCATCCGGTTCACCAACATCCGGCGCAACGAGGTCAAGTCCACCCTGCTGTCCTCCGCCGCCCTCAGTGCGGCCAAAGGCGGCACGCCGCCGGTGCTCTACACCTCGGAGGACATCCAGCAGCGGGCCGCGATGGTCCTGCAGGACGTCCACTACGTCATCGAGTGCCACTTTGATTTGACGGGCAAGGCCGCCCCCAGCGACAATCCCGGCAAGTTTCAGGACATCCTGCGCCGCCGTCTGCGCAAAGGTCAGTGCTATCACCAGCCCTGTTTCGGGTGCCGGGAGTTCCCGGCTAACTTCCGGGAGTGGCCGGGCGGCAGCATTCCGGCACTGAAGGTCACACAGGACCTCGGCTTCATGCTCCACAGCCTCGATTACTCTGATTCGGCCAACATCCGCAGCCAGTTCTTCCGCGCAAAGCTGGTGGACGGCGTGATGGAATGCCGGGACGTGGAGGTGTTTACATGATACTCCAAGCACTCACCGCCTATTATGAGCAGCTTCTGGCTCAGGGCAGAGTGGAGGCCCCCGGCTGGGACAGCCGCTTCAAAGTCAGCTATGAACTGCGCCTCGGCCCCGACGGCCAGCTCCTCGCCCTCAACGACCTGCGGCAGGAAGTCCCCAAGGGCAAAAAGACCGTCATCTCCCCCCGTGAGCTCCCTGTCCCCCACCGGGTCAAACGCGCCTCCGGCGTCGCCGCGAACTTTTTGTGCGACAATACGTCCTATCTGCTGGGCGCAGACGAAAAGGGCAAGCCCGAGCGCTCCCGCCAGTGCTTTGAGGCCTGTGCCGCCCTCCACCACAAGGTGCTCGACGGCGTGGACTCCCCTGCCGCCAAAGCCATCCTCGCCTTTTTTGACAGCTGGGAGCCGGATACAGCCCCCACCCACCCGCTGCTGGCATGGCAGTGGGCCGACCTGAACAACAACGCGAACCTTGTGTTCGGCTACGAATCCCCCGACGGCGCCCACTGGCTGGCCACCACAGATGACGCCATCCGGACCGCATGGCAGTCCGCCTTTGACACCTCCGATGCAGACGCCGAGACGGCCCGCTGCCTCATTATCGACAAAGAGGCCGGCATCGCCCGCATCCACCCCGCCATCAAAGGTGTGATGGGCGCACAGGCCGCCGGTGCGGCACTGGTCTCCTTCAACGCGCCCGCTTTCTGCTCCTATGGCCATGAGCAGGGTGCCAACGCCCCTGTCAGCGAGTACGCGGCCTTCGCCTACACCACGGCCCTCAATCTGCTGCTGGCTGACCGGAACTGCTGCCAGCGCATCGGCGACACCACCATCGTCTGCTGGGCCGAAAACGCCGCTCCCGCCTACTCAAACGCCATGCTGATGTTTTTCTGCGGCGGTGCCGAGGCGCGCGGCGTCTCGGAAAGCGACCTTGCCGCCGCACTGAAAGCCCTTTCTCAGGGACGCCCTGTCTCCTTCCTCGACGACAAGCTGGACCCGAACCAGAACTTCTATGTGCTGGGCATCTCGCCCAACGCGGCCCGGCTCTCCGTCCGGTTCTTCCTGCACAGCAGTTTCGGACAGTTTGCCAAAAATCTGCAGAACCACGCCGACCGGCTCAGCATCACCCGCCCCGCCTTCGACAAGCGGGAAAACCTGTCGGTCTGGGCGCTGGCGCAGGAGACGGTCAACCAGAGATCCCGGGACAAAAATCCATCGCCCCAGCTGGTGGGCGACCTGCTCCGGGCCATCCTCACCGGCGGGCTGTACCCCGCCACCCTGCTCAACGGCGTGACCCTCCGCATCCGGGCCGAACGGGAAGTCACCCGGGGCCGCGCCGCCATCCTGAAAGCCTATTATCTCCGCAACTACCCCACCGAGCTCAACAAGGAGGTATTTACCGTGAGCCTGAACGAAAGCAGCCATGTCCCCTATGTTCTGGGGCGTCTCTTCTCTGTGCTGGAGACGATCCAGAGCGTCGCCAACCCCGACATCAACGCCACCATCAAAGACCGGTACTTCAACTCGGCCTGTGCCACCCCGGCAACGGCCTTCCCTACGCTGGTCAAGCTGGCTCAGAAGCATCTGCAGAAGATGACCACCCCCAACGAGGTGCATTTCAGCAAACAGCTCACCGAGCTGATGGCCCAGCTGCCCGAGACGGGCTTCCCGGCGCGGCTCAGCCTGCCGGAGCAGGGTGCCTTTGAGATCGGCTACTACCACCAGACCCAGAAACGCTTCGCCAAAAAGAATGAGGAGGAATAAACCATGTCTGAGCCCATCAAGAACCGCTATGATTTCGTCATCCTGTTCGACGTCGAGAACGGCAACCCCAACGGCGACCCCGACGCAGGCAATATGCCCCGCATCGACCCCGAGACGGGCTACGGTCTGGTGACCGATGTCTGCCTCAAGCGGAAGATCCGCAACTATGTCGAGACCCTGAAAGAGGACGAAAAAGGCTATCGTATCTACATCAAGGACGGCGTTCCCCTCAACCGCAGCGACGCCGAGGCCATCAAAACTCTGGGCATCGACCCCGACCTGAAAGCCGCCAAAAAGGCCGACCCCGACATCGATGCCAAGCTGCGGAACTATATGTGCGAGAACTACTTCGATATCCGCGCCTTCGGTGCCGTCATGACCACCTTCGTCAAGGGTGCGCTGAACTGCGGTCAGGTGCGCGGCCCCGTCCAGCTGAGCTTTGCCCGGTCGGTGGACCCCATCGTCCCGCAGGAAGTCACCATCACCCGCGTGGCCATCACTACCGAGGCCGACGCCGAGAAGAAGGGTACTGAGATGGGCCGCAAGCACATCGTGCCTTACGCCCTCTACCGCGCCGAGGGCTATGTCTCGGCCAACCTCGCCCGGAAGACCACCGGCTTCTCCGAGGATGATTTGAAACTTCTGTGGACTGCCATCCTGAATATGTTCGAGAACGACCACAGCGCCGCCCGCGGCAAGATGGCCGTGCGGGAGCTCATCGTGTTCAAGCACGATTCTGAGCTGGGCAATGCCCCGGCCTATAAGCTCTTCGACTCCGTCACTGTCCAGCGCAAGCCCGATGTGGACGCCGCCCGCAGCTACCGCGACTACACCGTCACGGTGGCAGACACTCTGCCGGAAGGAGTCACCTGCGAGAGGCTGTCCTGATGGCCGGCCCGGACGACTGGCTGCCCCTGTCGGGCATCCAGCACTTCTGCTTCTGCCGCTATCCCGGCGCAAGCCCTGCCCTGATGGGCAAATGCGCCCGCCTCGGGGTCGATTTGAGCTTTTTCAGCCCGCAGGGCCGCTTTCTGGCCCGGGCCGTAGGCGAAGAGCGGGGCAACGTCCTGCTGCGGCAGACCCAGTACCGCATCGCAGACAGCGAGGCAGAGAGCTGTTTCTATGCGCGCAATTTCATCCTGGGCAAAGTCTATAACGCCCGCTGGGTGCTGGAACGGGCCACCCGCGACCATCCCCAGCGGGTGCCGGTGGAACAGCTCAAGCGCACCAGCGCTCAGCTGGCGGCGGCGCTGCCCCTCATCGAGCAGTGCGACGACCTCGACCAGCTTCGCGGTCTGGAGGGCGAGGCGGCACAGCGGTATTTCGACTGCTTTGATTCGCTCATCCTGCAGCAGCACGATGATTTTTCTTTCGCAGGCCGGAGCCGCCGCCCGCCTCTGGACAACACCAATGCCCTGCTCTCCTTCGCTTATTCGCTTCTGGCCTCCGACTGCACGGCGGCTCTTCAGAGTGTGGGCCTCGACCCCTACGTCGGCTTTCTCCACCGCGCCCGGCCCGGGCGCAGGAGCCTCGCCCTCGACCTCATGGAAGAACTGCGCACTGTTTATGCCGACCGTTTTGTGCTCTCCTGCATCAACCAGAAAATCATGACGCCGAAGCATTTCCAGAAGCAGGAGAACGGGGCCGTCCTTCTCACCGATGAGGGCCGCCGCGCCTTTCTGGGCGGGTGGCAGACCCGCAAGCAGGAGACCATCACCCACCCGTTCCTGAACGAAAAGCTTCCGTGGGGCCTCGTGCCTTATGTGCAGGCTCTGCTTCTGGCCCGCACTCTGCGGGGCGATATGGAGCTTTACCCGCCATTTTTCTGGAAGTGAGGGATGTGTATGCTGGTCCTTATCACCTACGACGTCAACACCGAAACTCCTGCCGGGCGCAAACGTCTGCGAAAAGTCGCCAAGCGCTGTGTGGACCACGGCCAGCGGGTGCAGAACTCCGTGTTCGAGTGTCTGCTGGATGCCGCGCAGTATGCCGTTCTCAAGGCGGAGCTGACGGCCCTCATCGACCCCGCGCTGGACAGCCTGCGCTTCTACCAGCTGGGCAACAACCATAAGAGCAAGGTGGAGCATCTCGGCGTTCATCCGCCCTTCGAGCAGGACGGCCTGCTGTTGTTCTGAGTTTTGTGCCCCGGTGCGAAGGGTGAGTTCTCAGCATCTTTCCGACACCTTCGCACCGGATTTTCGAGTCGTTTTGCATGATTTGGATAGTTCTTTGACCCGTTGTAAATCAAAGCTCTTCTAAATTCGTGCAGAATGTTGTATAATTTATAAGAAAATAGAGATTTTGTCTCTGTTTTTGCTGTCGCCCTCCTCGCGGAGGGCGTGGATAGAAATAGAGAGACCGCAACAGCAAAGGCCACCGAGGCCGGGTCGCCCTCCTCGCAGAGGGCGTGGATAGAAATAAATAAGGAGAAAAAACATGTACGTATACGGAATGTCGCCCTCCTCGCGGAGGGCGTGGATAGAAATAGTTTGCAAAAGAAAAACAACTATTGTACATAAAGTCGCCCTCCTCGCGGAGGGCGTGGATAGAAATGTGGCAAGCTTCGGCACTGTTAACTGGGCAAAAAGTCGCCCTCCTCTCGGAGGGCGTGGATAGAAATAAGTACGCTGGTTGTACGATTGTTAGATAAGGAGGTCACCCTCCTTGCAGAGGGTACAGATAGAAATCAGTTTCCACCGCGAATCGGGCATCGCCACCATTTTTCCAAAAAGGAGTTTTCCATGCATACAGTTTCCCTCACCCATCAGCTCGTCGCCATCCAGGACGACTTTGACCTCGACAAGATCATCGAAAGCGGTCAGTGCTTCCGGCCACAAAAGTTATCCGACGGGCGCTACCGCTTTCTTTCCGGCGACGCACTTCTTTATCTGACTCCGCTGGGCGATGGTCAATACGACGCCGCATGGTATGGCTCAGATCGAGAGTACTGGGCCGACTACTTTGATTTGGGCCGGAACTATGCCGCGCTGCGGTGCAGCTTGGCGGGACAGAGCAGCTATCTGGACAAATCGCTCGATTTCGGGCAGGGCATCCGAATCCTGCATCAGGACCCATGGGAAATGCTCATCACCTTTCTCATCTCCCAGCGCAAGAGCATTCCGGCCATCCGCACCGCCGTGGAACACCTTGCCCGGTGCTGCGGCGAACCGCTCAGTGCCGAAGGCGATGAAGTTTTCCTCTTCCCTACCCCGCAGCAGCTCTGCGGCCTCTCTGAGGCGCAGCTGATGGGCTGTGGTCTGGGCTACCGCACCCGTTACATCCAGAACGCTGCCGCTCAGGCTTCCAGCGGCACACTCGACCTCGGTGCTCTGGCGGCGCTGCCCGACGACGCGCTCTTTTCCCGCCTCCTCGAGCTGGACGGTGTCGGCAAAAAGGTAGCAAACTGCGTCTGCCTCTTTGGCTATGGCCGTACCGCGATGGCTCCCATTGATGTCTGGATACAGCGACTCATTGATGAGGAATTCGGCGGCCGCGACCCTTTTCCTTCCTATGATCAGCAGGCTGGCATCGTACAGCAGTACTTGTTCTACTACAAACGCAGCACCAGCCGCAGCGTCGCTCACAAAAAATAGAAAAAGTTATTGACAACTCTCCATTTGGCTGGTATAATAACACACGTCGTCAGGGACGGCACAGGCTATGGGGGATTAGCTCAGCTGGGAGCCCGGTTGGTATCAAAACACACCCCCAGTCAGATAGTCCTGCGACAATCAAATTCCCAACAAAAAACTCCATCCAAGAGGTTCGCTTCTTGGATTTTATGGGGGATTAGCTCAGCTGGGAGAGCGCTTGCATGGCATGCAAGAGGTCAGCGGTTCGATCCCGCTATTCTCCACCAAAAAAGCACTGTATTTCGTTTGAAGTACGGTGCTTTTCTTTTTGCTTTCTTGGAGGTCGCACTGAAAATCATCCAAATGCCTGATTTTGCAGGCACATGGACGGCAACCCCCAATTCTTGCTGTTTCGTTGTTTCTGAAAATGCTTGTTCGATGCCCGACTGTTTTGCAGACGGACGTATCACTCCCCCTCAATGTAAGGAGTGAGATCGAAGTTAAACGAGATGTTGATCTGATAGCCACGATAAACGTCTACCCTGCGGATCAGCTGGTTGACAACCATCTTCTTCGCTTCAAAGTTGGCACTGTCGTACAGGTCAGCATAGGAAATCAGCTCATCATAGAGCCTCGACACTTTATCCATCAGCTCTGCTGTTCTCTCCAGTTCCTCACTGGCAGATTCACAAAGGTCTTCCAGTTCCTTGAGTTTCTCTTCTTGCTCTGTAATCATTTCGGCAAGGGTTTCTCTCGGCAACACACTTTCGCCTTTGATGCAGGCTAAAATTTCGGCTTTCAGCGAAAGCAGGTCTTTCTCGGCCTTGTCTCGCTGCGTTTGCAGGTCTTGCAGATGGTTTTTGCGCTCCGTAGTTTCTTTTTCGTAGCGTTTTGTAACGATCTGCTCTTTCGGGATACCCCTCATTTTGGAAAAAATCTGGCGCACCGCCTTATCAATGATCTCATCCAGAATGTGGACGGTATATCCCGTCTGCCCGGTGCAGTTGGTCTGCTTGCGGAGCTTTCCGTAACAGGTATAGCGAATACGCAGCGTATCGTCTAACGAACCATCTGCCATTTTTCGCCATTTACGGCTGCTGGTCAGTTCCAGCTTTGCACCGCAGTGTCCGCAGTAAGCGTTGCCGGCAAGCAGCGACTTCCCATGGATGTTCAAAGGAAGGCGATTTTCGGCTTCCGCAGTTGAGCGTACAGAACGTTCATTCCGAATGCGCTGTGCGTTTTCAAACTGTTCCTGCGGGACAATCTGCAAATCCGGCATCAATTCTGACCGTGCATCCCCACAACGGAGAACGCCGGTGTAGGTCAGGTTTTGTACCATCCCCCGAATACTTGACGGGTGCCAGCATTTACCAGACCTTGCACGATAGCCAGAATTGTTCAGATAGGTGGCGATGTGCTGCGGACCATAGCCCTCATACACATACTTGTCAAAGACGATCCGCACTACGGCAGCTTCCTGTTCGTTGATGTGCAGTTCGTAGAGTTCGTGTTTGCGCTTGTTGATACGCCCACTCCGTACAAGGTCATAGCCATAAGGCGCATTTCCGCCCTTGAAGTGACCTTCTTCCACAAGCTGGCGCAGACTGGTGCGGGTTCGGACGGAAGTTTTTTCGCTCTCGCCGTCTGCCTGCCAGAAGCGGATGTAGTTCAGCAGTTTGTCGGTGTGGTTGTCGAAACGCTGCTCACCCTCTTGGGTACTCCATACCCGGATGCCGTTCCGTACAAACCATTCCACAACAAAGGGAGTTTCATCTGCGATACGACCGATACGGTCGAACATGAACACCAGCAGAATGTCGAACTTGCCCTTCCGTGCATAGTCCTTGATGATTTGCAGCTTGTCGCGGGCGGCGGCGCGGACTTTGTGACCGGACACGCCTTCTTCCTGTTCTTCATGGACGATGACCCAGCCCTTCGACTCAGCGAATTTGTGGCAAGCCTTTCGCTGCATGGGCAGGTCAGCTTCATGGTTGGAATTGAAATCCACCTGCTTATCGGTGGAAACGCGGTACAAGCAACAGACACGGTTGTTGTTTTCTGTCATTACAAATTCCTCACTTTCATAACAAAAGTGGGGACAGACTTTATTCCGTTGTCAAAGAACGTCCGGCAATGGTTCGGCTTGTAGCACCGCCCGTTACCGCACTCAGTATAGCGTTTGGTTCTGCATTCGTCCATGATGTCAACCTACCTTCTTCGTATAGCTGGTGGCAAGCAGGATGTTCCGAATGCGCTCAAACGCTTCCGGGTTGGGTTCCTTGGAAAAGCTAAAAACGACAGGATAACCGTTGATTACATGATATTGCCGGTCGGCATCACGGTCAGCCGCAGGAAGGTTCTCTGCGACCTGAGAAAACTTGTCGATCATCGTAGTGCCCTTTCCTTTGATTTATCAGAATTTCATCGGCAGGGCATCCTTGCGGCACTTGCCGTTGTAGGCCATATAGATGGGAAAAACGTATTTCTTCCATCCGGGCAGTTTGGCAGGATTGTCCATGCCGCTGCGATAAATCTCCATGGGGTGAACGCTGCGCAGAGCACGGATCAGCCGTTCCTCGCTGAACTCACCGTGATACAGTTCCACAAAGTGCATCATGCCCCGCAGGACAGATGCCCGGAACGAATCAGGCTTGCCCTCCCATGCAGCCACGATCAGCCGCAGGGCCTCGCAGTAGATTTTCTCGCCCATCTGGTTGTACAGCTTGAGTGCGGTGCCCACGCAGCTGATGCGGTAGTCGCTCAACTGCAAGCTGTCGTAGTTGAAGTCCAGACCCACCCGATTGGTGGCTGCGAGAAATGCAACGGAGGGCGCATCCTCTCCCACGACCTTGGCACGGAGCTTGATGCCCGCCGTCAGAGGTGCGGCGTGACCGTTCTGCTCTGCGAAGAACAGAGCTTCCTGCTGCATCGTCAGGCCGGTGTAGATCTTGCACAGAATCGGCAGATCCTTACCGCCGTTGCGCAGGATACGCGCTTCAATGGTATGCTGGCCGTCCGTTACATAATACCGGCCATTGCGAAAGCTGACCTTCGGCTCGTTCGCCGTATATTCGTTAAAGTCTTTGGCAATCAGCTCAACGCGCTTGCGCTGGATGCCCCGCTGGTACAGCTCACGAGGGTAGATCAGCTTACTGCTGTGAATGACCACCATCTGGTACGGCGGTGTGATACCATCCTCCTCAATGGTATCATAAATGCGGCAGTCCCGCAAATTCAAGGTGTCCTCCAAAATCTTGTAGGCGTTGGCCCGATGGGTGCCGTAGGTTTCGGTGGACATGATATCATACATTCCGGCGGCAGATTTGTTGCCGATGCGCCATTCGGACGTAAATGGAGAGTAGCGGACTTGGATCAGGTTGTTATAGCGGATGCGGTAGGGCGGCTGAAAAGTCTCCATCATAAACTGCTGCACAATGGCGGGATTCAGCCATGTGGCACCCAGTCGGATGTCGATTTCTGATGCTTCAAGGTCCTTCGGCTGCGCTTTGGTCAAAGCCTCCACATTGATCTTGAACTCCGGGTGGCTTTCAGCGGCAAGCTGAGCCATGCGCAGTTTATTCCGCACATTGCCGGAAAGATACTCGTCCGCAGTCTGCCAGCCTGCTTCCGGCTCATCTGCATCCGCAGAAGGGTCTTTGAAAATCACGCCTTGCAGCTCTGTGGTAATACGCTCATAATCGCCGGGAGAGCCGAGAAGTTCCGCCATATAGGGCAGATCAACACGGCCATGTTCTCCAATGGACACTGCCAGTGCTTCGCTGGGGGTGTCCACGCTGGTGACGGTGCGCTCCGGGCGAATCGTTCGCTTGGTGAACATATCCGCCTTGCTTTTGAGCTGTTTATTCTCATCGAGATTTTCCAAAGAGCAGAGCAGATAGTAGGAAGAATCATCCTCAAACAAACGCCCATTTTTGCGGTCGTTGAGCAGACCGTATTTTGCGGTAAAAACGTCATAAGCTGTGTTCAGCTTTGCTTGGGTTGCCTTAATGTCCTCATCCGGGTAATCGTCCAGCTGCTCCTGAATCAGCTGGTTGACGATCTGCCGCAGTTCCACCATGCCGGTGACACGGGCTTTGGCATTATCGGACAACTCCACCTGCGTCATAATCGAATTTTCTCGGTAGTACACCTCACCGTCCACCACGGCATAGGAGAAATTCTTTACATCCGGGTCAGCGGGGAGCGTCTTGCGCTCGACTTCTGCATCCGCAACATCTGGTGTTTCCACCTCGACTTCAACATACTGGCCCTCAATATGCTGTACCGCTTCGGCAAGCTGGTCGGCCAGCACTGCGCCCTCGATGGGGGCAACCGTCAGTTCCTCCCGTCCGTATTGGGTGCTTTCGGTGGTCAGTTCGCCCAGAATCATCTCCGGGTGGTCCACGAAATACTGGTTGATGGCAAAGCCGTCCTCGGTCTTGCCGAGCTGCACCCAGTCCGGCTCATGGTCGATGGGGCGGTCACGCTTTTGCAAAAAGATAATGTCGCTGACAACATCTGTGCCAGCATTGGCACGGAACGCATTGTTCGGCAGACGGATGGCACCCAGCAGATCGGCACGTTCTGCCATGTGCTTGCGGGCGGTGCTGTCCTTGCTGTCCATGGTGTAGCGGCTGGTGACAAACGCCACGATGCCGCCCGGACGCACTTGGTCAATGGCTTTCGCAAAGAAATAATTGTGGATACTAAATCCCAGCTTGTTGTACGCCTTATCGTTGACCTTGTACTGACCAAAGGGAACATTGCCCACCGATAAATCGTAGAAATCACGTCGGTCGGTGGTCTCAAAACCGGCTACGGTAATGTCAGCCTGCGGATACAGCATCTTGGCAATGCGCCCGGTGATGCTGTCCAGTTCCACGCCATACAGCCGACTGTCTGCCATGCTGTCCGGCAGCATTCCAAAGAAGTTGCCCACGCCCATGGACGGCTCCAAGATGTTGCCGCTGCGGAAACCCATGCGCTCCACGGCATCGTAGATGCCACGGATAACGGTGGGGCTGGTGTAGTGGGCGTTCAGGGTGCTGGAACGGGCAGCAGCATACTCATCCTCGGAGAGCAGCCCTTTCAGTTCGGTGTACTCTTTTGCCCAGCCGTCCTTGTTGGGGTCAAAAGCATCTGCAAGACCGCCCCAGCCCACATACTGGGAAAGCACCTGCTGTTCTTCAGGGGTGGCCCCCCGGTGCTCCCGTTCCAGCTTGAACAGAGTGCGGATGGCTTCAATGTTCCGGGCATATTTCTGCTTTGCGCCGCCCTCGCCCAGATGGTCGTCCGTGATGCGGAAGTTCCCAGCAGGCTCCGGCGCAGGTTCAGCATTCAGAGCTTCATCCAAGGCAGCGGCATCCGGGAAGGTCTGCACTTTTCCGTCCATCACAGTAGAGATGGGGAGTTCGTCCAGTTCTTCGTCCGTAAGCGGCGGTTTGTCCTCGTCCGGCTCATGCGCAGGAGTGAGATTGACCGTCAGGTTGTGCAGATGGATGTTGCCCGGCTGGCGCAGCAGCCGTTCCAGATTTTCCTTGCTTTCCGAGCGGGCAACCGGATAGACCTCATCCGGGTCACGAAGCTGGATGTTCAGAGTTCCGACAGTTTCGACCGTAAAATCCTTACCGTCCAGACGGATTGTATCGCCCACACGGTAATTACGCTCTTTTGGGAGAGCGGGAACAGGTTCATTTTCTGCCAAAAACTTTGCCTTTTCCACTGCAAGCCAATCGGCGGCGGTTCGTTCATCCGTCTCTTTTTTCAAAGCGGTGCAATAGGATTCGGCCTGCTCCTTGTCTGTAAATTGCGCCATTCCGTTATCATTTGCATAGTAGCCCTCATTGAGATCATCCCAGATAGCAAAAAGCTGGGACGTACCTCCGACCACTTCGCGGACAGAAAAACGCTCATATTCCGGCACCTCGGATTCCTTGTAGATGGTTTCTGCCTGCTCCAGCATTTCATCCACACGCTGGCTAGGTTCATTCTGCCGCAGACCGTCCTCGAATTGTCGTTTGTTGATAACTTCGTTATCCCACGACTGTCCGTGTGCGCTGGTGTCGATGCGAACATCCGTTTCGCCGATATAGCCAATGGTGCCCTCGATGGTTCCAGTGGGCAAATCAACCATTACATCGTCACCGACTTTGTAGCCGTTTTCTTCCTGTACAGTGGTACGCTGCTCTTTTTCCTCATCGGTCAGGTAGCGGTCGGATTGGATCATCAGGTCGATATACTTTTCCACCTGCGCCCATTTCAGGGTGATTTTCTGGTGGTCGGGGTAATGGTCAAATTCCAATCCCTTCCAGTCGTGGTTGACGAAGCCTCGGCTTCCGTCCAGAAAATCGTGGGAGTGCCCACCAATGCCGTACTCCTTTGCCAGTGCTTTGGCACGGAGTTTGCGGTCAGGCTGGGTCTGGTACAGCGCCATAATGCGCTGTTTGCCGCCTGCAAACCCTGAACCATGCCGCCGCAGCTCGTTCTCAATTTCCGATTGCGATAACGAAAAAGCGGAGGGCGTTTTTTCGCTCTCCGCTCGGTCGATTTTTTCGATTTGCTGGGCTTCGGTGGGGATGTTCGCATCCAGAAAACTTAGCTGTAGATCAGCTCCGTCATCACCAGTTCCTCTGCCTGCGCTTTCAGACTGTTCATGTGCTGCACCCACATCAGTTGGTTCTGCGCTTTGTCCGGGGCCGGGTTCTGCTTCAGCAGTTCGGCCATCATCTGCTGCATCCGGCTCTCTGCCGTCTGCTCCAGTTCCATCAGATGCGGGTACAGCGTCCCGTTCAGGAGCATCGAATTGTACAGTACCGGGCGATACTGCTTCAGGTAATTCCGGCGCATCCTGCCGTACTTGCCCAGCGGGGTCTTCGGCTGGCTGAGGGTCAGGTTCGGGAGCTGGTAATCCCCGATCTTCGTGTAATTCAGACTGCTGCTCATATTCTTCCATCCTTTCTACGTTTCGGCGGCGGGTCGTGGTTTTCACCGTCCGCTCGATTTTGCGTAAGACCTCGCGGCTGATGTCGCTGGTAGCGGCACCCAGCGCATAGACTGCATCGGGTGTGGAAAAGGTGTGGATGGCCTGAAAGTCATCCTTGTCAAAGTAGCCTTCCGGTTCAAACCCGCATCGTTCTAATAGAGTGTAGGTGACGCTCATTGTCGTAGCGGCCTTGAACTGAAGTTCCTTTCCGCTACTATCATAATCATCAAAGAAAGAGCCGTCAACGATGTTGAGGATGTCGCCGCTGTTGTTGTCCCAATAATCGTTCACCAGCTTCTCCGCAATATTTACGAGCTGCTGGCTGAGCCGTTCATGGCTGATGCCGTATTCTGCGGTCAACATCTCAGACACCGGCTTGAAAAGGTCGTCATTCATTTCCCATCGTTCCGGGTCGCGAGAATTGCGCCGTACTCCGGTGTCCGACACATCAAACACATAGTGCAGACGCGGGTATCCGCTGGATTCGTCCAACAGGGCGATGCCCTTGGAGCCACGCCGGACATACCGGTTCATGCGGTTGTTCCAGATGTCGTAATCGGCGCAGGCTGTGGCATCGGGTCGCTGGGCGTAGATCATAAGCTGGTCCGCAAAGGGGTACTTGTACAGCCGGGATGCGGTGGTCAGGTAGTCTGTCCAGCTTTCCCAGTACCGGGTCAAGCCGTTGGCTGTGCGCTGGGCAAGGGCGAGATATTCTTCGGTTTTGCTTGGCATTTTGGCCTCCTTCCGTTTTTGAGCATAAAAATAGCGGGCAACCGTTTTGGAGCTGCCCGCTGGAAAGTGTATCGAGATAAGATTATTTGCTATTGCCCTTTATGTACTTCATAACGCAGCACCCCATCACGATGACGGGAAGCACTGTTCGTAAACCGAGGTCGCCGACCCGCACATTTGCATCAATCACAAGTCCTGCAAACCATGCCGCTAAAGTGAAAACAGTTGCCCAACCGTAACTCATAGAACTGTACTCCTTCCTATGTGAATATTCAAAACTCTCTTCTCAGCTTCAGCTTTCATAGCTGCCCGCAAGGAACTTACATTTATTCGACTCGAATGTTTATGTATCGGTTGTTAAAATGACTTCATGGTAGTGCTTTGTGTCGCGTGAGTCGCCAGCTTCGGTATTGCTAATGGAAAGATCAACCGTATGGCGATAATACGTTTGTTCTGAGTTGACAACTTGAAAATCAAATTCATACATTGCTTGAATTGCTTCATCGGACATACCAGCTGCCCGATACTGAACCCGCAGCTTTTTCCACTGATTTTCCAAACGAATGCGCTCAAGGCCATTGTTGAAGCCCATATTAAACCTCCAAATTTTCGATAAAGCGTGAAAAGTCAAAAATTTGGAGTTGCTAGGGATACCGTGCGGCCAGTTCCAGCCACGAAAAATGGGCAAAAAGAAACATGAAGCATCCTTTCCGCCGGATGCGGAGGTTGAGGACACTTCACTGCGGGACAGCTTGCGGGCTTTTCTTGGCAACAAAAAAAGAGATGCACTAAAGAAAAGGGTACCGACACTGTTTTCCATCCGAAAATGGAAAGCGGTATAAGTATCCTCGGCCTTTAATGCATCTCAGGCTTCGATATGTTTTTGTTCTGACGCATCGAAGCCTATAAAAAAGAAAACCGCCGTGCGATCAGCTTTTGCAAGGCATCGATTCGTGCCCTGTAAGCATATCACACGACGGTGTTATGAAAGTCATCTGGCGGTGTTATGAAAGTGTTATGGAGCCATTTTTGCCCCTTTTTGCCCCTTTCTGAAAAATTTTAGGTGTTATGAAAGTCACATGAAGGTGTTACGAAAGTGTTATAGGAATCATTCTTACCAATTAGCTCCAAATGCAAGGATTTCCTCGTATTCTTCTGTGGTCAGATGTTCCTTTGCAGCGGCCAGTTCATTGGTTGCAAGTTCGTTCATTCCCTGCGCTTTCAAGGAGCGGATCAGCCAGCAGTATGCTTTCGGGTTATCGGGTGCGATGGTCAGAGACTTCATGGCGTACTGATTGAGCAGGTCATAAGAATGCAGCGAATCCAGCTGCCTCAGCAGTTCACTGACAGCACCCATATAGGAGAGATGGTATTTTGTGGAAAACTGAATGAGCCAATGTTCGCCATCTGCAGAGGACAAGACCTTTCCATGGTAGAGATCAAGAGCATTTTTGAGGATGTCCACTTTGTTGATTATAGAGGATGCCCTGACAGCAGAAGACACAAGTTCGTCAAAACGCTGATAATCCGTCATAATGTGAAGTTCCGGGTTGAGCTGATATCCGGATGCAGAGGATAAAATCAATGGCTCATCTGAAATAAGGTTGAACTTCTGGCGCAAGCGATAAATCAGTCCCTTGACGTTTTTGGCTGGGTTGTCTAAATCATCCGGCCAGAGTGTTTGAGTGATTTCCTGCGGAGAAATGGCATTTTTACGGGAGATCAGCAGGTAAGAAATCAGTCGGCTGATTCTCGGAGAACTAAAGTCAGCTTCTTTCAGAACACCTTTGGATGTGCTGATGCTCAGTTCACCAAACAGACTGACATAGATATCCTTGCTGCTTTGGATGGAAGTCGGGATATATGCCATTTGGAGCCGGTTCAGCATTTTCTGTTCGTTGTACGATGCAAGCAGCACATAGGCCAGAATCCGCAGCATACTGGTCTGCTGAATATACCGCTTAGGATTCCGGACGGCAAGCAGAGCGACTGGGCGCGGCTCCAAGGAAACGGCAATAACAGACCGGATGCCAAGCCGCTGGTACAGGTTATACTCCGCAGGATAGGCTTCTTTTGTCGCTTCGGCGTCCGGGACGACCATTGGAATTCCCTTGCGGACAGTTTGTACCCACCGATCAAGAAATTCAGCGGATTCATATTCTTCGGTTAAAAGCATCGTCTTGTCTGTTGCGCCAGCGTTGAACCACCAGAATGGCGTCCACAAATTCAAATCAAGATCGACCTGAATTAAACCGCACCAGTCAGCATCGTAGAATTGGCAAGTGGCTTTCAGCACCTGCTGGGCAACTTCTTTCGGGGAAAGATGCTGGTAATACAATTGCGATTCAAGGTCATTCATACTGTTCTCAAAATCAATTGCACGTTGAATATCTCCAAAGCTCCGTTCTTCGTACTCATGATCAGGCTGACGCATAAAATTTCACCTCGTGTCAAATAAAAAAGCACAGCATCAGGGATTCACTCGCTCTGTACGGTGAATCCCAGTGCTGTGCTGGTATCAATCATGCAACCGCAAGAGCTGAACAAAGCTACATCGTAGTGTGGTTGGGCGGCTCAAGCAAAAATGAATCTCATTTCGTCAAAAATTAACCAGAAAATTATTAAAGGAGTCATTCAAATGAAACGAAATCAGAATTTCGACCATAATCACTCTCAAAAAGTGTTTTCCTGCCGCTACAACATGGACACCAACCGGGTGGAAGCCCGATTTGAAGATGGCACCACCCTTTCCATTGATTGTATCGCCATAGAGGACGAGTACAGCAACACTCCGGCGCAGCGGGCAGAACTGGACTGGCTACTTATATAACAAGCCCTTGGAATATACCCAGCTTGTGCTGAGTGGAGAAATCGAACATTATCTTTCACTTGGTTGCGATCACGGTAGACTAGAAGATTGACCTTTTTTCATAGAAATGTGATTGGCTGTTACAGAATGGCTCTTCAAAAAGCATTACAGAAAATCCGGAAACTTTTTTGAACCATAATAACTCAAAAAAGTTTCCGGATTTCTGTTTTTGTACGATTGCTATCGTATTTTCATTTTGCAATAGTTTTCATAATTGACCATTGTCCATTACAGAGAATATAGGTCTCTTCCTATAATTGGCTGACATTTTATAGCACACACATTTATTTCTGCATGGAATACCCACTGCTTCCATAAAATATTTACTCGAATAATTTTCCGCAAAATGGACAACGATCTTTCACTGTTAGTACAATTGAAAAGTGCTTCCCACAAAAAGGACAACGACGTGTTATAAAATCAAAAATATAGTCTATCAAAAGTACAACAACAGCTGCTATACGAAACTCAAATGCCCATAGTGCGCATACGACTATTGCTATGAAGATGAATACAGCTTTGCATAATGTGAGTTTTGTTTGGAATTTCATTTTTTATTCTTCTTTCAAGCATTTTCCTTATAAGACGGAAGATTATGCTCAAAGCAATAGTAGGCTTTTTCCAAGATATAGCTATCGTTGTCATAGTGAGTAGCTTTTCTATATTCTGTCTTCTTTGCAGTTTGTGAGGTAAATCTTTTTGTTTTAGGATTTACCAGTGCATAAGTTACAGTCGTATCCTCAATGGTTGCTCTTTCCAAAAAAGCATTTGGCTGCCATGAGTAATCCTTATAAAATTCACATTGTCTAATTTTCAGATGTGTATAAATATTTGTTGATGCGTATTGACTGGGATCACTGTAAATGAAAATCTGAGAGGGAGTTAGCCCAGAAGCTGTAAATGGAATCCAAATATAGGGTTTTGTTAATCCAATCAGAATATTAACACCTCTGTCTAGTACCGCAGCTGCAGCAGGACTCACAACACTTCTCCTTTCATTTTTTACAGGTTTATTTCCGTACGTTATCTGAAAACGATATGGAACTCCCTTATAAGAATCTCGCGCTGCAGGTCTTTCGACAACAATTTTTTCATATGTAATTGTCGAATCATATGGGATGTTACGTTCGGTAAGGATTTTTTCCTGTTCGACAGGCGACAAGCCGCTTAAATCAACCACTTCACTTATATACATTCCTGCCGATGGAGCATCTATCTTCGACGTGTCTGCATATGCCGAAGTGGGGATAATATGGGACATTGCCAACAATGCGGTACTTGCACCCGTGAGTTTAAGAAATTCTTTGCGAGTCATCTCTTTCATATTTATTCTCCTTGAAGTTTACTGATTATCGCATACCGTTACTTGATATAATATATTGTTTATACGTTTCTTCAACTCTGCATTGGAATCACCCTTTCATGTAAAAACAAAAGACACGAAATTGTTACGTCCACCTTAATTCTTAGATTAACTATTGATAGCATCAAAGCACAATAAGCAATCAAAGTCCACGATTTTGTATCAAAGTAGAGAAAACTTGTAACGAAATCGGTGTGGCCGCAAATAACATGACCCTCAACACTGGGCATCCAGCATTGAGGGTCATACTTAAATAACCGTTTGTATTGCACTCGCACTATGCCTCAAGTCGATTGTCAACCGAAGGCTTTTATTATGTCATGAAGAATTTCCATCTGCTGCGGCGAAAGATCATTTCCTTTTTGACTTGGTGAAAGCAATTCATTACGGAGTTTAATTAAAGTTTTCTTTTGCGCACCAGTCAATCCAGAAAGAGATAGTACTTCTGGCGCATCCAGTCCTAGGAGTTCATCTGTTGAAATGCTAAATAAGGATGAAATGCTTGCAAGAACATCCAACGGAATTGCATGTGCATCACTTTCATATCCACTGATCGTGGATACAGCCTTATTTAACCGTTTAGCCAAATCTGCCTGCGTCCAGCCACGACTTTCCCTCAGCTTTTTTAACTTTTCTCCTAAATAATGCTCCATTCCCGTACACTCCCATCTTATATAAAGTGTACTATTTGAAATTTCAACATAATCGTACTATACTACATATAATGTTCGATTATGTTGAAATTTGATTGACTTGTGAGGAGCAGGGCTGTATGTTGTGTGATAAAAAGCATTCCCATGTGCAATGGAGGGATTTCAAAATGAATGTCTTGGTTTGTGATGATGACCAGCAGATCGTTGATTCTATTATTGAAGAACTCAAAAAGAAAAGCGAGGAAACGCATGTAGCATTAATATTTTATGGTTTTTCTCAACCAAGTCAAATAAACTTATCACTTCCGTATGATATTGCGCTTCTGGATATTGATATGGGCGAAACAAATGGAATTGAGCTTGCCAGAAAGTTACGAGCAGAAAATGGAAACATTGTGATTATCTTCATTACGAATTTCATTCAGTATGCTCCAGAGGGATTTGAGGTTCAAGCCTTTCGATACTTACTAAAAGCAGATTTCTCTGCTAAACTTGATTCCTACTTTGATTCAGCCGTCCAAGAAGTGCTTCAACGGAAACAGCTTGTTACAATTTCGATAAACTCTGAAATTATTGATGTACCTGTAAATGACATTCTGTATTTAGAATCTCATCGAAGAATCATTGTTATGCACTTGTTGGACGAAAAACGCCCAGCATACCAATTTTACGGCAACATAACGGAACTATCCGAAAAAATCGAGCCACTCGGTTTCCTTCGTATTCAAAAAAGCTATCTTGTCAATATGCACTATGTCGAAATCTTTCAATACAATAAAGTCCAATTGCGTGGTGGTCTTTGTCTGGCTCCAAGCGAAAAGAATTATAATGAGCTAAAACAGAAATATTTACATTGGCGAGGTAAAAGTAGATGGATGCTTTAATCAGTTTGGTTTACACAATCATAGATTCAGTCTGCGTATGTCTGTTTTTAGACGCTTTTGCTTCGCACCGTTGGAGGGATCATAGATTTCTTGTCGGTGTAATAGTTCAAACTATTTTAATGTATGCATCCATTGAATTCAGTGTTATTGTCTTAAATCGAAACCAACTCGTCAAAATTTTTTTAATTCTACTATCCTGCTTTATTGTTGCCAGAACTCTATATGGGAATATCTCAGAAAGGTTTTTATTATTTCTTATTGTTGTAGAATATCTCTTGACTTATAGTTTATCTTTTGCAGTCGGAATGCTTGCAACTTCGGTTTGTGGGATGGATGCTCAGACGTTTCAAGCCAATAAGACTTTATCTCTAATCTATGGAATCTCTTATTATTCTGCTGAATTATTTATTATTGCACTGTTTCGTAAAATAATGCTTCAGCGCACGGCAAACAGACCAAGAAGCCATGCTCAACATTCGCAGCTGATTCTGTACTTTCTATTTCCATGTGCATCATTTGTAATGCTTGTGATCCTACTTTACGTTACAAGTGGTCACAATATAGAAGAGTTTGTTTCTGCTGGCTGTTGTATTCTCATTTTTATTTCAAACGTCGCAGTCCTCTTCTTATTGGAGCGAATGGAATATGCCGCATCGGAAAGAGAACAGCTGTTGACACTTAATCAGCAGATTCAGCTGCAATCGAAAAACATGACCTCAGCAAGCGAACTTTATTCAGCTCAAAGGAAGAAAGTTCATGACTTTCGGGCGCACCTGAATGTTCTAAATCAACTAATGAAAAGCCAAGAGTATTCTGCTGCTGAAGAATATCTTGGAAAAATCACCGAACAGCAAACAGATCGACTATTCCTTGTCAACACACACCATCCTATCTTGGATGCACTTTTCAACACAAAAGCTGCCGAAGCAACTCAAAAGAAAATCAGTATTGATTTTGAAGTGAATGATCTATCAAATCTTCCATTTGATGCCTCTGATATAGTAGTGCTTCTATCAAACCTCTTGGATAATGCCATTGAAGCGTGTCAACGGTACGATAAAGGTGACAAAACGATTCATGTCATGGCGGTTGCGCAACAAGACTTTTTTATCTCTGTCCGAAACACATCAGAACCTGTTACAATTATAAACAGTTCCATTCCAACTACAAAACCAGAACCACAGCTGCATGGTTTTGGACTTGCGAACATCCGACTGATTCTTGAAAAATACAGCGGCGAGTATACCATGTTCTATGAAAATGGGTGGTTCCAGTTCACCGCTGATATACCGCTCACTCCGATTTCGTGACAAAAAAAGTCCATTTCGTTACATTATTGTGGAAATTGTAGCTCAACTTGTGTATTCTTTCTTTCAAGAAAGTTCTTTTAATGAGGATTGTCGCAATGAAAGATTTTGCAATGCAATTAACGCAAAAGTGCGTGTCGATGGGATTGCTTGATGAATCTTATTCTGAATGGTTTGCATATAGCATCGAAAAAAGAGTGACAACCTTATTCACTTGGCTTGTGCAGTGTCTGATTGGCGGTTTTTGCTTTGGCTGGACCTTAACGATTTCATTTTCTGTGTTCTTCCTCTTAATTCGGAAATACACAAACGGTTATCATGCTGCTACTTATAGTAAATGCCTGTTCTGTTCCATTTTATTAGAAGTAGTTCTTCTTGCTTCAATCTCCTACGTTTTCCGTACAGGCTTGGCGTTGCTTTTCTTAACTATAGTTTCTGATATTACAATTTTGTATATTGCACCAGTTAACAATAAAAGCATTCACTGGTCAACAAATGAATTTAAGGCTGCAAAAATAGCTGTTCGTTGGTTATTATTGATTCTAAATATTTTCGCAATTTTGTTGGTGGGAACTCAAATCGCTCCTTCCATACTACAAGGGTTGGTCGCAGCATTGACTGCTGATGCAATAACATTATCCATTTCACGCTGTCAAAATTGAAAGGAGGGCATACAAATGAAAATTCAAGTCAAACAGTTCGCCAAAAAGAAAATTGAAGCTCTGGTGAAGAAGGATATGCAGGAGTGGCCTCCGGGTTGTGCAGGCTGGATGTATCAGCCGAAGCGTCCCTATGTACCTGAGAAGCATCTGCAAGAAAAACGAAAATAAGTTCAATCCTGAGATGGCATGGTCGCTTTCCTGTTTCAACAGCAAAAAGCACTATGCCATTTTTCTTTGTTGGTGACTCCGATTTCGTTACGAATTTTCTCCATCTTATTACAGAAATGTAGACAATATTGCTTGCTGGGTATACAGTGTAAGAAAGGATGGCACAATGCACAAATCGAAAGGAGTTACTCCGATGCAGCAATATAGCTTTGAATGAAATTCAAACTTATCCATTTAATGAGAAAGGATTGCTTATTATGAAACATAAAAAAGTATCACAGCTTTTAGCTGCTTCGCTTTCTTTCTTGATGATTGCGATGCTTTGCGTTTCTAGCGTTGCAATGGAACCTTCTATGAGAATCGGCAGTGTCACCGTTCATTCTTCGCTCTTTGCTAAAATGGCTTCTGAATCGCCGGAAAAAGATTTGATTACCCAATCCAATATTGTTAAGGCAACCGATGAAATGATTCAGTTCGAGGAAAAAACCGTTCTGGATGTTCAACATTTGGATGATGGTTCGTCCCTTACTTCCTATCGAAAAGATGTCGCAACCATTCTGCCTAGCGAATTTCCAACATCTATAAGCCCCTATGCAGATGGAAGCATCAACCAAGATTCTTGGGACTCAAGCAACACCGTACGAGCATATACTACAATTTATTATGATATTGTTAAAGACTCCGGCGATCGTTCGTATTATAAGTTGACAAAGGTTACTGGAAAGTACTATTGCAATAACTCAGCAACAAAAATTACGAGCCAAACTCTAAGAATTGGTCAAACTGGATGGACGAGTAACGGATATCGAGAGCAGACCAAGGATTTTGACATTCCTGCATCTCAGAAAAACTGGACAAAATACCCTGATTCCTCTTGGGCTGGTGTTCTGGTAGATGCAACAAATCGCGTTGGCTGCTACTATGTTGTCAATATTGCTGCAAAGACCGGAAAGACTTGGTATGTTGAAATTTCAAATAATATCCGATAACCGTTTTTGAGCAAGGAGTTTTTTATGCTACCGTTTTTTAATCAAAAAGAGTTGGTGGTTTGCTCAAATCAATCTCAATACCAAAAATACACATCTCTTTTAGAAAAAGAAGGAATCGGATATCGAACAAAAGTACGCGATTTATCATCGCCGTCTTTGTTTTCGATGGGAACCCGTGAAAGAACTGGAACCGCATTTCAAAAGGTCAATTGTCAAACAATCTACACAATATACGTTCGCAAAGTTGATTACGAACGTGCTGTTCACGTTATCATTGTTTGATTAAACCGCCAAAACCATATACGCTTTTCCTCGCCAAACAACCAGTTGCAAAGCAGATCTGATTGTTTGGCTTTTTATTTTGCAAAGGAGCGTGATGCCATGACCCAACCCCAAACTGACCTTGCCTACCTCCGTAGCGAAAAAGCCAAAGCGGAGCAGAAGCTGCGCTCTTGCTAGCACCGGGAGAAGATCCTTGAACGCCAGATGTCGGAGCCGAACCGGAGAGAGCGTGTGCATCGCCTTTGCACCCGTGCTGGAATGCTTTCTGGTCTGTCCGGGAGAACTGGCCGACGATCAGGTGATTCATTTCACTGGCTATGATGTAAAGAACATTCTGACCTATCACGGCATCCCACTGGATCAGCACGTCTTTTACAGCGGAACACTGCCGGAGTATAAGATGCTGTTCCGAAAAATCATCCGGGAACTGCAGCAGTGCAAGTATGGCTATGAGGACTATATTGCCTCGATGTTCAACACGATCCTGCTTCTTGTCAGCCGCCAGCAGCAGGAAGGTGAAAATGTGGAGATCAACATTCCGGAAGAAATCGAAGCCGCCGTTGCCTACTTTAACGAGAACTATAACACCAAAATCAGCGTGGAGGACTATGCAGAATCGCTGCACATCAGCACAAACTGGTTCATCCGAAACTTCACAAGCAGTATATGAAAATAAGCCCTGCGCAGTACATCCTGTCGCTTCGGATGGTCAATGCGCAGAGCTTGTTGGAGAATACCGATTATAAAATCGGCGAGATTGCAGAAATCGTGGGTTACGACAACCAGCTTTACTTCAGTCGGGTGTTCCGAAAAGAATATGGGGTCAGCCCAGCACAGTATAGGAAAAAGATGGAAAAGTCGTCGTTATCGAAATAAATAGGAGTATCGTATGGAAACAACCAAATTATATGTAGAGTATATTGTCGTTGGTATGGAAACACTTGCAATTATCTTCTTAGTTATATTTATTATTATAGGAAACGCATTTTTACCAATTATTAAGTATTGCATAAAAAATATAGTGCCATCGATTATTATGCTAGGGTGGTGTTATATTTTAGGATTGATCGTTGATAGGATTGCAGATATCATATATGACAAAAGGAAGATGCATATCAAAGAAAAATATCCTATTGTAGCAGAAACTAGTATCATCGTTTGGGAACACTTCAAGCAAGATGCATTTGCCACTTTTACATTGTCAAGGATACGTTTAATGCGGTCTACAGCGTTAAATTCGTTTGCAATGTTGATTGTGTGTACTTACGCAGTTAGAAAGTATCATTGTGGTTGGAAAATAACGATGTTAACTGTTGTTGGCTTTTTGACAATGGCAATCGCATCAGATTTAGCCCATTTCAATCTTCTAAATAATTATTATAAAAAAACGATGAAGTTGGAAAACAGTTATCTCAATAAAGGTGATGTAAAATCTTCTGAGAAGGCAAGTAGTCAATCCTAATTCGTTTAGCTTGCGCAAGCAGTGCAAGCTGGTACCAACTTGCAATTTTTGAATCTGATTTCTAAAAATCAAATTCAAAATGCTTGTTGGGCCGTGCCCAAACCCCTTGTGTTCTGCATCCGGTGGATGCAGGCTGCACATTTTTGCAAAATGCTTTTTAATCTGAGTGCCGATGCCTGTGGTATCGGCACTTTTTGCACAGATGGATTCCCGGAAGCAGAAAATAGTGCTATGCAGCACATCCGGGATTGTGCTATACTTGATTTACATAAACTTGTTTGTCCTAAAAAGTTGGAGGTGTTCATGGCAACACGAACCATTTGTTTTCCCATATCCGGCTATCCCTATTGCAGAGAACAGCCGGTGACATTCACATGGATAAAAGGCAGCAAGCGGCAGAATATCCGTGCCGTCCATGATGCCGTCCATATAACAGACCCGGATGTTTCGATTCTGGAAATCAGCTCTGCATCCGTTCAGCCGGAGGGTGAAGCTGTTTCTTCTTTGCGGCTTTTGCTGCATCTGGATTCTGTTGCGCAGGATGTACCCATCAGCACGGTTTTTGAGGCTGCCAAAGTATTTGAACATGGCGGGCCATTTGCTGACCTTTTGACCTGCGAACCGCCCAAGGTTCATAAAGACACCCGGCTGAGAACCAGTGGAGAGCTGCTTCGTTACTCGCTGGAAGGAAACGAGTATCCGATGGAGCCGTACCCGGATTCATTTTTTGAGTGGCTCTACTGCCGTGCGTTGAAGCAGTTCCCGGAAAAGGCTGCGCAGCTGAGCAGATATAATGCCTTTTCTGATATTGCTGCCGCAGCGGATTCTAAAAAATATTATGGCGATTCCTCGCGGGCGGCTGCAATCTATGTAGGACTTGCAGCGGCAGGAAAACTTCCGTGCATCGATTCCTTTGAATCATTCATTGCGGAAGTTTACACGGAACCAAAGCCTTTGCTCAAGTCTGGAAAATCTGAGATTGCTTCAAAAAAGGCATCCGAGGTTTCTGCACCAGCAAAGGAGATTCCGGTAGACGAATCGTCGCAGTCCGATAATGCAAATATTCCGGACGGTGCGCAGATGGAACATATCCTTGAGCTGCCCAAAGTGACCTGTCTGCTCCTCTCTTTGGCAAAAAATGCTGGTCTTTCTGCAAATAATTCCAGTGAGCTGGCGTATAAGGGAAAGGAATTTTTTCTTGACGCTTATCAGAAAGCACTAAAAAACAAAACGCTCCAAATCAATATTCATAAGAACAAGATCACTTTTCCGATGGAAGATCATGACAGCGGATTTCATGCGGTCGGAGTACTGACCCGTTCGCCTGCTTGGGAATACGGATGGAAGTTCAACTATCTGGCCGAGAATACATCCGGCGCAGAAAAGCCCGAAGTCAAAGCAACGATCCAGAAGCCTTTGACCGCATTAGAGCATCTGGAACGCTGTGGGTATAAAATCGTTCAGCAGGTCGTGCCGGAAAAGCTTCCACCGATTGCCGTTCAGCGGATGGCATGGAAAACAGGCGAGGCTCTTTGCGACCCGGTGGTGGTGGATTTCTTGCAGTTTATCCGAACACATATGCAGAGCGACGGCTCTTTTTCGTTCCGTATCCCAAAGGGTACGTCCAAAAAATCGTTTGCCACACTTTCAGAGATTGCGCAGACGTGGGACAAAATGGGACTTTTTGCAGCCATTGTGATTTACCCGCAGAATATCGTTTATGAACTTGCGCAAAATGAAGCCGTCCGGCATTTTTTGAGCGGAAAGTGGCTGGAGCTTTTTGTAGAGCATCAGGTTCAGCAGATCCTGAACCGCTATCAGGAGGAGCAGGGCGCAGAAGTTTCGGTTTGCTCCAATGTGGTTCTTTCAGAAACAGCATCCGTAGGGAGTATGCATGAGCTGGATGTTGTGTTCTCCATCAATGGAAAATTTTTCTGGGTAGAAGCCAAATCCTCCAGCCGAAGCATTGATTATGGAAAATATTCTTCTCTGTGCGAAAAGCTGAACGTGACACCAGAAAGCTTGCTTTTGGTCAACAGCGATTTGTCCGTGGAAGAGTGCGAAGGTGTTTCCTATTTCTGGAATTACCGTGTTGCAAATTGTGCAACGATCACGCAGGAGCTGGAAAGCATGATCGCTAAACAAATCGAACGCACCGGAAATGCTGTTCTGAGTACAGACTGAGGAATAAGCAAAAAAGGCCCTGAGAGCCCTGCCGGATAAGCGGCAAAGTTCTCAGGGTCGTATTGTTTATCTGGAATGTTCGGTTTGCTCTGGTTTCTTTTCCTCATCGAAGAAAAGCTCAATATTTTTCTGCGCTCGAAGAAGCTCCTGCATTTCTTCTTTCGCTTTGCGATAGTCCGGGTAGCGTGCTCTCTTTTCTGTCAGCAGCTTGGAATATTCCGCGTCCAACTCCTTGACCTTGGGGAGCGTTTTCAAATTGGCTTCATCAAACGCCGCTTTCGCTGCCTTGTGCAGCGTGATCTCCGTGCGGTGTGTTTCCAGAAAGTGCTTGCTGTATCCGGTCTTGCGGTAGGCATCGTAGACTGGTCGCGTCTTGGCGTAGTTGATGATGTGCGCTTTCAGCACCGCGATTCCTGCCAGCCGCTTCTCAGAGGCTTTGATGGAATCGCCCAGTTCATGATAACGGACAGTGGCAGCATCCACACGCTCCTGCATTTCCTCGATGCTGCCGATTTTATTTTCCTGTAAGAAAACCAGCGTCCGTGACATCTCTTTTACCATCAGCATGGGCTGGCAGCAGCCGGACGAGCTGCCTGCCACATTGTCTACTCTGATGCAGAAAGCCATGAACGACCAGCCTATCCAACCCGGTGAGGGCATCCTGCACCATGCAGAGGGCGTAGACCTCATCCCTGCCAACATCGAATTGGCAGGATTGGAGGTGGCTCTGGTAAACAGCATGAACCGGGAAAAGATGCTCAAACAGGTGTTGGACGGAGCAAAACGGGAGTACGATTATATCCTGCTGGACTGTACTCCCTCCCTTGGTATGCTCACCATCAATGCACTGGCGGCGGCAGACACTGCTTTGATACCCGTACAGGCTCAATATCTTTCTGCCAAAGGTCTGGAGCAGCTTTTGCAGACAATCTGTAAGGTACACCGGCAGAAAATCAATCCGAAGCTGAAAATCGAGGGCATCCTGCTCACCATGACGGACAGCCGCACCAACTATGGAAAGCAGATCGACACTTTGATTCGTCAGGCATACGGTAGTAAAATCAAGGTGTTCGACCAGACCATTCCCCGGTCTGTTCGTGCTGCTGAAACCAGTGCCGCCGGCAAGAGCATTTTCCAGTATGACCCCAAGAGCAAGGTGGCAGAAGCCTATCAATCTCTTGCGAAGACTAACTATTAAAAGTCAAGCCCTAAAATAAAAAAATCCGCCAACCATCCGCTGCCCATGACAAACATCATTCAAATGCTGGCCTTGGAGTAGCGAGGGTGACGGAGAGAACAGCAAAGCAAGCCCAGCCAACCCTCGCAAAAACAGAATAGCATTTGAATGCTTCGGTTTGTCAAGGGTTCGCTGCGCCAGCTAAGTTGTTCTTAGGTTTAACTCAAGCTCTGGAGAAAATCAAGTGATGGCAAGATATGCTTTACCGGACTTCTGCAAAGCGTAAATAAGTCGTACGAGTTTCTTTGTGGCATGAGATAGGGCAACATTGTAGTGCTTGCCTTCAGCTTGCTTTTTGGTAAGGTATTCAGTAAAAACAGGATTCCAGTAACAGACGTATTTGGTTGCAGTGTAAAGAGCGTATCGAAGATAACGAGAGCCACGCTTTTCCATGTGTGCATAGCAGTTTGTGAGTTTTCCTGACTGGTATGTGGACGGAGAACATCCGGCATAAGCCAAAACTTTATCAGGAGAGTTGAAATTTGAAAAATCCCCCACCTCTGCAAGAATCATCGCAGCAGAATAAAATCCCATTCCGGGAATCGAAAGGATTGGCGGTTTCAATTCATCCATGATTTTCCGAATGGCATCTTCTATTTCGTTGATTTCGGAGGTGAGTTCTTGAATGAGCTTAATGGTGTGCTTTAATTCCAAAGACTTAGCAGGCATAACAGAACCAATGGATGTTCTGGCTGCATCTCGGATATGAGTAGCTCGGTCTTTTCGGTAATGGCCTCTGGATGTTGTCACGAGGATGTTAGCCAATCTGGTCAGATGAGCTTCTGAAATCTGCTTTGCACCGGGATATTCACTGAGAAGAGCATAGATTGAAGTGCCGTGGATAGACGAAACAAGCTGTTCTAATTCTGGAAACAGGATCGTAACCAATCTGGACACCGACTGCTTTAGTTTGGCGCGTTCCTGAACTTTATCAAATCGGTATCTCGTGAGTGACTTTAGTTCTTCGTTGTGATATGCTGTATCTGTGTAGGACTTGAGGTCTACATCGGACAATAGCATAGTTGCAATCGTTTTTGCATCCACACGATCGGTTTTAGTTTTGCGAAGACTGAGGCTCTTTCGATACAGGTTGGTATGCAAGGGATTCATGACATAGACGGGCAGGTCGTTGTCAAGAAGAAACCCAAGGATATTGCAGCTGTAATGTCCGGTAGCCTCAAGCCCTACTTTTATTTTGTCTGATTTTTGAGTACAGTCTTTAATCGTTTGCAGCAGCCTTTTAAACCCATCTAGGTTGTTGGGGATGGTAAAGCAGTCAGCGAGGGTTGTTCCTTCTGAATCAAGGATGCAGCAGTCATGCTTATCTTTGGCAACGTCAATTCCAACACAGATCACTTTTGATACCTCCGCTATAGTATTTAATGCTGCTTAGGACCACAGACTTCTTTGCAGTTGTAACCTCGTTCTAAATAAACCGTCTGGCGGTATCTAACTGATTAACATTTCAACAAAGAAGCTGTGGTTGGAGCCTTTGTCAAACCGTCTTTGCGGTAGGAGGTGTTCACCAATCCACAGCATCCTATACAGTGTAGCATACCGCTGGAGAGCGGTCTATAAATACTACTCTTTTATAATACGAGGAGGTGTTGGTGGATGCCGAAAAGCGGCTTAAACGTAGCACTGAAAGGTCTCGATGATATTTTTTCGACCGAAGAGTCCCGGCAGGAAGAACAGCGGGAGCAGGTACAACAGATTCCCGTCAGCGAACTTTTCCCGTTCAAAAACCACCCGTTCAAAGTTCTGGACGATGATTCCATGACCCGGACGGTGGAAAGCATTTCGCAGTTCGGTGTGCTTGCGCCGCTGATTGCCCGCCCCAGACCAGAGGGCGGCTATGAGATCATCTCCGGGCATCGTCGGAAACACGCCGCAGAGCTTGCAAATCTGGACACCGTGCCTGTCATTGTGCGAAATATGGAGGATGATGCCGCCACGATATTGATGGTCGATTCCAATTTGCAGAGAGAACACATCCTGCCCAGCGAGCGGGCATTTGCGTACAAGATGAAGCTGGATGCAATAAAAAATCAAGGTGCTAGGTCAGATTTAACTTCGTCCCAAGTTGGGACGAAGTTGAGAGCCGATGAAAAAGTAGCAAAAGATTCAGGCGAAAGTCGCAATCAAGTCCAGCGTTTTGTGCGTCTGACGAACCTTGTCCCTGAATTGCTCGACATGGTGGACGAGAAAAAAATCTCTTTTAACCCTGCGGTAGAACTGTCCTATCTGGACGAAAAACAGCAACAGGATTTTTTAGAAGCAATGGATGCTTCCCAGAACGCACCATCTCTTTCACAAGCCATTCGGATAAAAAAGCTGGCGCAGCAGGGTGAGTTTGACTATGATGCAGTCTACAACATTATGAATGAGGAAAAGAAAAGCGAACTGGACACCGTGACCATCAAAAACGAAACCCTGCGGAAATACTTTCCACGCAATTACACGCCCCGGCAGATGGAAAGCATCATCATCAAGCTGCTCGACCAGTGGCAACTAAAAAAGCAACAGGCAAAACAGAAGAAGCAGGAAGAAGCGCGCTGATCGCAGACTGAACCAAAAGACCCAGTTCCGGGTCTTTTATTTTGCAAAAATTTTGGAGGAAACGTCTATGAACTTTACTACCACTCACATCCGTTCCGAGAAAGTCACCATTGATACTCGCATCTACACGATTCTGAACGGCAGAAAAAAGCCTGGTGAAGTCTATCTCGCTGCCATTGCCCCGGATATGGAGCTGACCATCATCACGCTGGACGAGGCTCCCGGCATCCTGCCCTGCTTTGAGGAGGATGATGCCTGCCTGAACCTTCCCAACACCTCGCTGCTGCTCTGCTACAACCCGGCGCAGGTGCTGAAGATGGGCGGAAAGCACTACCTGACCGGCCCGGTGATTCTTGTTCGCACCAACATGGACGGCGATGTCATCTCGCTGACCATCGATGAAGTCTACCTGTTCCAGAAGTATCTGGCAAGCCACAGCATCACCCTGATGGCAGACGACCAGAAGCTGCCCTGCATCTGCATGGAGTGAGGTGTGCCATGCTGAACTTTTTTATCGGTTTCGCATTTTTTGAAGCCGGCGCTTTTTTCGGCTTCTTCGTGGCAGCTCTGTTGAACGCCGCCCATGCCTGGCAGGAGATCTCTATCAAATTCGAGGAGGACGATAATGGAACAGAACGAGAACACCTTGTCGGTGCTGAAAATTGCACCGGGACAGTATCCGCAGCAGGTCGAGATTGACAACAACCTGAAAGCCTTGCAGGAGGCGGTGGGCGGCACGATTGCTGCTGTTTACCCCTTTGCAGACCCAGTGGCTATCATCTGCAATGACGATGGTAAGCTCATGGGTCTGCCCCTGAACCGTGCTCTTCGGGATGAAAACGGAGAAATGTATGATGCCATTGCCGGAGACTTTCTAGTGGTGGGATTGGGCGAGGAGGATTTTGCATCCCTGACCCCAGAACTGGCGCAGAAGTACGAGCAGCTTTTCCATCAGCCGGAAGCCTTTCTGAAGCTAGGCAACCGTCTGTTGGTGCTGCCGGTGCCTGATGAACCTCCCGCAGAAAAGCCCCGCACCAAGCCCCCGGCAGAGCATGACCGCTAAAATCACCCTGCTGCACGGGAGGTGATGGCAGTGCAGGAAGAAATCGAACAGAAATCCTTCAACCTGATGATCTCGACCACGAAATTGTCTGCCCGGACTGTCCTGCGGGCGATAAAAGCAGCACTTCGGCTGTACCAGTCCAAGGCATCCCAAGGCAAGCAGAGCGTCCGCACCCTTCTGCGGCAAAACCGGGGCGTGTCCAGCGTGGAGATCAGCAAGACCGGCATCCGTGGCTTAGAGCGGTATGCCAAAAAGTACGGCATCGACTACGCCATCCGCAAGGACACCTCCGAGGTGCCGCCCCGGTATCTGGTCTTTTTCAAAGCCTCGGACGCAGAAGCCTTCAATTCGGCGTTCAAAGAGTATTCGGCATCTCTGCTGAACAAAGACAAACGCCCCTCGGTGCTGGCAAAACTGCATGAACTGGTGCAGGCGGCGGCAGAACTCCCCGGCAAAGTCCGGCATAAGGAACAGGAGCGTGGACTGTGACCACGAAAAAGCTGACAAAGCTGCTGGCACTGTATCTGCCCTATATTTTGCTGGGGCTGGTGGCAACCAACTTTGGCGAAGCGTGGCGGCTTGCCGAGGGCAAAGAGCTGGGGGATAAGATCATGTCCATGATGGGCACCGTTCCGCTGGCGTTTGCGAACCCGCTGCCCAGCTTGCATCCGCTTGATATTCTGGTGGGTTTGTGCTGCGGCGCAGGGCTGCGGCTGGCAGTTTATTTGCGTAGTAAAAACGCCAAGAAGTACCGCCACGGCATGGAGTACGGCTCTGCCCGGTGGGGCACCGCCAAGGATATTGAGCCGTTCATGGCACCCAAGTTTGCAGACAACATCATCCTGACCAAAACGGAACGGCTGATGATGTCCAACCGCCCACCGGACCCCAAAAACGCCCGGAACAAAAATGTGCTGGTGGTGGGCGGCTCCGGCAGCGGCAAGACGAGATTTTGGCTCAAGCCCAACCTTTTACAATGTCACAGTTCCTATGTGGTTACTGACCCGAAAGGCAGTATCGTGGTCGAGTGCGGGAACGCCCTCCTGAAGAACGGTTACAAGCTGAAAATCCTGAACACCATTAACTTTTCCAAGAGTATGCACTACAATCCTTTCGCCTATGTCCACAGCGAAAAGGACATTCTGAAACTGGTCACGACCCTGATGACCAACACCAAGGGCGACGGCAGCGGCGGCGATCCTTTCTGGGAGAAAAGCGAACGTCTTTTGCTGACCGCCCTGATTGCCTATCTGCATTATGAAGCCCCGGTGGAGGAGCAGAACTTTGCGACGTTATTGGAAATGCTGAACACCATGCAGGTGCTGGAGGACGACGAGGAATACCAGAATCCGGTGGATCTGCTGTTTGAAGAACTGGCAAAAAAGAAGCCCAACAGCTTTGCCGGTCGGCAGTACAAACTTTACAAGCTGGCTGCTGGAAAGACTGCAAAATCCATCCTCATTTCCTGCGGTGCCCGGCTCGCGCCCTTCGACATCCAAGAGCTGCGGGACCTTACCATGTACGATGAACTGCAACTGGACACGCTGGGCGATAAGAAAACAGCGCTATTCCTCATCATGTCGGACACGGATTCAACCTTTAACTTCCTCATCAGCATGGTTTACACCCAGCTTTTCAATTTACTGTGCGATAAAGCAGATGATGTGTACGGCGGCAAGCTGCCCATCCATGTGCGGTGCCTTATCGACGAGTGCGCCAACATCGGGCAGATTCCCAATCTGGAAAAGCTGGTGGCGACCATTCGCAGCCGTGAAATCTCTGCCTGCCTTGTTTTGCAGGCGAGAAGTCAGTTGAAAGCCATCTACAAGGACAATGCGGACACCATCGTGGGTAACATGGACAGCCAGATTTTTCTCGGCGGCAGTGAGCCGACTACCCTGAAAGACCTGTCCGAAATGCTGGGCAAGGAAACAATCGACGCCTTCAACACCTCGGACACCCGTGGCAACAGCCCCAGTTACGGCACTACGTTCCAGAAGATGGGGCATGAATTATTGAGCCGGGACGAGCTGGCGGTGCTGGACGGCGGCAAGTGCATTTTGCAGTTGCGTGGTGTGCGCCCCTTCCTTTCGGACAAATACGACCTGACCCAGCACCCCAACTATAAGCTGACCTCGGATTACGACCCCAAAAATATCTTCGATATTGAAAAATATCTGAACCGAAAAGAAAAAATCCACCCCGGTGATGAGTTCATCGTGGTGGACGCTGATTCGCTCCCGCCTGCCTGACTCGGTAGGCGTTTTTAATTTATCCCGGTCAGAAAAGTGCACCAGAAAATCAACCTTGCTGCGGTTATGCAGTGTAAAACAATAAGATTTCGGGTGTGTACAAATGATCGAAAACGCTTTATAATAAAGGAGAAAAGACTATGGAATTCTTCAACTCTGCTATCGAAGTTCTTCAGACTCTGGTCGTGGCTCTGGGTGCCGGTCTCGGCGTTTGGGGTGCCATCAACCTGCTGGAAGGTTATGGTAACGACAACCCCGGCTCCAAGTCTCAGGGCATGAAGCAGCTCATGGCTGGCGGCGGCGTTGCGCTGGTCGGCATTACCCTGATTCCCCTGCTGAGCGGCCTGTTCGGTTAAGAACGGCGGGCGGCGGTTGCCGCCCGGTACATATTATAATAAGGAAATCCATAGTAACCATCTCACATACAGAAGGTGACGCAGATGAGCGAGATTTTATTGTATCATGGCAGTAAAGAAGAAGTTGTCTATCCCGAAATCCGTATCACACGGTATACAAAGGACTTTTCTTGGGGATTCTACTGCACGAACAACTATCAGCAAGCCTACCGCTGGGCAGACCGCCGTTCTGCCGACGGCCTTGTGAACGTCTACCGCTATGTAGAAAATCCCGACCTGAAAATCCTGCGTTTCCCTGAAATGTCGGACGAATGGCTGGATTTCATTGCAAAATGTCGTGCAGGCGAAACCCATCCCTACGATATTGTGGAGGGACCCATGGCAGACGACACCATTTGGGATTACGTCAACGGATTTACGTCCGGGCAGATCAGCCGTGAAGCATTTTGGGCCTTGGCGAAGTTCAAGCATCCGACACATCAAATCAGCTTTCATACCGTAAACGCTTTGCACTGCCTGGCCTTTGAGAGGAGTGAACCCATCCATGACCGAAAAGCAGAAAAATGATGTTCTCTATGTTTGTAGCCTGATCGAGACCATTGCCCGCAAGACCAAAAATCATCGGCAGGATGTGATTCGTCACTTCACAAAAGCCGACGTCGAACGGCAGCTCCGGCTGGCAGAAGTAAACCATTGCCTGTCCTTTGAGCAGGTTTCGGATGAGTTGATCGATGATTTCAACATTCCGGAGGGGGATTTTGATACCGCTGCAGAGTGCCGCTACACGGTCCCTTCTACAACCTCCATCGGAATGCTGTATCAGGGGCTAGTGCTGTCCACCATGAAGGATGAGGATGCTGCACAGGCAATTCTGGATGTTTTTTCGTCGTTTATCACGGATGAAATCTCCGATTTCAATTCCAACGTATACTACACCAATCCTGATTATCTCCGCTGCTCCTATCTGGAGGGCAAGATGCTTGCTTGATTTCCACTTTCTTACCGCTAGGAGCATCGCAAATGAACGATTACAAGCCTTACAAACAGCTCAAGCAGAAACAGAAAGCTAAAGTTGTAGAGCGGATATATAAAGAACTGCATCAGTTCTTTTCTGATAACCAACGGTTTCCTGATACCCCGGATGAACATGAGTTGCTTGCTCGTCAAATTTTTTCGCACATTCCATACCATGTTTCCTTTGACGAGTTCTATGCCGTATATAATAAAAAGCATTCCGCTATTGAACAGCGTCTTGCAGAGAAAGGATTACCGGAACATCTGCTTCATCGTGAGGAACGCAGACAGGAAAAACTGAATCGTCCTGCTGTAAAAATGACAAAGCCCCACAGAAAGAAGAAAAAGAAACAGGTGTTCGAGCCACTCGTGGAACAGAATGATGATTTCTTCTTTATTGCTGGTTATACTTCTGGCGGTGCTCCTTATGGTGTCACATGGGAAGAAATAGGCCTAGAGCCTTGGGAAGAACTTATATAAATATTGTTGCCATTGCCGATTGCCAAAAGCAGTCGGCATTTTTGTTTTCATCGGCTTCTGAGTCGATTATTCCATACGGCGGCTTGAGCAGCAACAGATAGCCCTCTGCGGTTTGCAGGTTTATTGAATGTCCGTGCTCCAAGCCGTGTCTTTTATCCACCCATCAACGAAAGGCGGTGTCTTATGCAGTTTTTGACCCACATTATTTTTCTCCTGAACCTTCTCAAGACCCTTATCAACCA
>ERZ507644.79-NODE-79-length-39136-cov-6.32187_pt1 | contig 39136 bp, 30 predicted proteins | sample MGYA00513419_ERZ507644 | MGnify/ENA metagenome assembly ERZ507644 | reverse complement strand
ACCCGCCGACCTCCTGCGCGCCGATTCATAAACTTGACGCCCCCGCCGGTGTTTCCACCGGCGGGGGCGTTGCTGCAAGAAAACGGCCCTCTTCCCTTTTTTGGGAGAGGGCCGTTTTCATCATATTGTAATAGCAATAACAGTTTCAGCGTCTTTTTACATCTTCCACCGGCTCCTGCCCGCCCGGGTATCGATATGCACCCAGCCGGTGCGGCGCTTGGGGTGGGCGGCGTCCTTCGGGTAACGCCCGATGCCGCCCCGGGCGGGCAGCAGGGTCTCGGCGTAGGCGGCGACCGTGGCCACGTCCATGCCCTCAACGTGGAAATCCGCCGCCCGGCCCAGAAGGTGCTGGCTCGACTTGCTGCCGCCCACGGCCGCGTTGTGGGCAGCGGTGCGGTAGCCGCTGGTGATATATACCGGCTTGCCGAAGTGCTCCCGGATGCACTGGAGCAGCACCACCAGCTCGTCGTCGAGGAGGACGACATCGCTGCCCTTGCAGGCAAACTCCCGCACCTTGAAGTTGGGTGAGAGCTGCCGGGTGGAGTCCCGGGACATGGAATATTCCTTGATTGCGATAGAGACCACGACCTTTCTTTTTGTTGACTTTTTGATCGAATGATGCAATGCGGTCATTTCCTGTGCGGAGGCTTCTGCCGATACCATCCGCACGCAGACAAAAACTTCGAGCCGTTTCCCGCACAGATGCCGGCCTCTGCGCCCATGAAACAACTTTATTTTGTTATATCTGTCTTTTCTTGTGCCGTATGGTAGCATTTTGCGTATTCAAAGTCAACGATTCTTATGAAATAGTCGGAACCTTGTGCAAAAGCGCACAGAAAACTGTGTTTTCCTCTTTTGGACACAAAAAAGAACCGACCCGAGCCGTGTGAGGGTACACGAACTCGAGTCGGTATTCCATCATTTTATTTCAGAACGATGTTTTCGGAGCAGCTATGCCGCCGGGATGTTTGCCTCATCTGTCCCACTTGTCGCAGAGAGCGTTGATCTGGTCGGCGAACTTGGCGAGGTCCTTGTTGGCGCCGCCCTCGTTGTGCTCGATGACCCGCAGCAGGCGCTTGCCGGCATTGAGCAGGCGCTGGAAGACGGTAGCCGCACGGGCTGCACCCTCGCTGATGTGGTGCTCGATGCGGATATGGGTGCCTTCCTTCAGGCAGACCGCGCCCTCGGCACCGATGGCCCACTGCTCACCATTGTAAGGTGCGCAGGCATTGAACCCCTGCTCCGTGAGGGTCTGGGCAAAGATGTTCTCCACCTCATCCTCGCCGTGGACGATGAACACCCGCTTGGGCTTCGGCTCAAAGGAGTTGACCCACTTCAGCAGGCCCTCCCTGTCGGCGTGGCCCGAAAGGCCGGTGAGCTGGCAGATCTCCGCCTGCACCTCGATGGATTCGCCGAAGAGCTTCACGTTGTCCGCACCCTCCAGCAGAGAGCGGCCCAGCGTGTTCACGGCCTGATAGCCCACAAAGAGGATGGTGCATTCCTTCCTCCAGAGGTTGTGCTTGAGGTGGTGGCGGATACGGCCCGCTTCACACATGCCGCTGGCCGAGATGATGACCTTCGGCACGGGGTCGGTGTTGATGGCACGGGACTCATCGCTGGTGACGCTGACCTTCAGGCCCGGGAACCGGATGGGGTCGATGCCCTTTGCCAGCAGGGCGTTGGTCTCTTCATCAAAGCAGGAGGAGTCGGTGTCCTTGAAGATTCGGGTGGCCTCGATGGCCAGCGGGCTGTCGATGTACACCGGGAAGCAGCCGTGGCCGGTGACCAGATTCTTTTCCTTTATCTCGCGGATGAAGTAGAGCAGTTCCTGGGTGCGGCCCACTGCAAAGCTCGGGATGACCACATTGCCGCCGCGGTCGAAGGTGCGCTGCAGGATCTTCGTCAGCTCTCCCACATAGTCGGGCCGTGGGCCGTGGCTGCGGTCACCGTAGGTGGACTCCATAAAGACATAATCTGCGTCCTTCAGATATGTGGGGTCCTTGATGATAGGCTGGTCGTGGTTGCCGATGTCGCCGGAGAAGACCAGCTTTGTGGTCGTGCCGTTCTCCGTCACCCATATCTCGATGCTGGACGAGCCCAGCAGATGGCCCACATCCACAAAGCGGATGACGATGCCGGGCGCAAGCTCAATCTCCTTATTGTAATCACAGCCCCGGAACAGCGCGATGGCTGCCTCGGCGTCCTGAATGGTGTACATGGGTTCCACAGGCTCTGCGCCGGAGCGCTGGCCCTTGCGGTTCTTCCACTCGGCTTCGAATTCCTGGATGTGCGCCGAGTCGCGCAGCATGATGCTGCACAGTTCTGCCGTGGGCCTGGTGGCGTAGATCCTGCCCCGGAAGCCGTTGCGCACCAGAAGAGGCAGAAGGCCCGTGTGGTCGATATGGGCATGGGTGGCCAGCACGCCGTCGATCTCGCCCGGCGCAACGGGGATGGGCTGGTTCTCATAGACATCCTTGCCCTGTTCCATACCACAGTCGATGAGGTAGCGCTGTCCCGCCGCTTCCAAGAGGGTACAGCTGCCGGTCACTTCGTGGTTGGCACCCAAAAACGTCAGTTTCATAGACACACCTCCAACAGGATTATCCAACTTTGGTGCATTAAGTATATCACGTTTCGCGCTGTAATGCCGCCCAAATCGGCAGCCGATTCTCGGGCAAAACGCCGAATCCATCAAAAATTTTTTATACAATCTTGACAAACCACCCCCGGATGATATAAACTTAAATCGTATGACGTAACTTCTACTGAGATTCAAAATAGAGAGGTTGTATTTTTATGGTTCGTAACGATTTGCGCAATGTCGCTATCATCGCTCACGTTGACCACGGCAAGACCACGCTGGTGGACGCCCTGCTGCGCCAGAGCGGCGCTTTCCGCGACAATCAGGCTGTGGCAGAGCGTGTCATGGACAGCGGTGACATCGAGCGTGAGCGCGGCATCACCATTCTGGCCAAGAACTGCTCCTGCACCTACAAGGGCGTCAAGATCAATATCGTCGATACCCCGGGCCACGCCGACTTCGGCGGCGAGGTCGAGCGCGTGCTGAAGATGGTCAACGGCGTTCTGCTGCTGGTGGACGCTGCTGAGGGCTGCATGCCCCAGACCCGTTTCGTGCTGCAGAAGGCTCTGCAGCAGAATCTGAGCCTTGTGGTCGCCATCAACAAGATCGACCGTCCCGACGCCCGCATCAAGGAAGTCATCGACGAGGTCCTCTACCTGCTGATGGATCTGGGCGCTACCGACGAGCAGCTGGACTGCCCCATGCTGTTCTGCTGCGGCCGTGACGGCACTGCAAGCCTTGACCCCGATGTACCCGGCACCGACCTGGTCCCCCTGTTCGACACCCTGCTGAGCACCATCAAGCCGCCCGAGGGCGACCCCGAGGCTCCCTTCCAGATGCTGGTGTCCTCTGTGGACTACAACGAGTTCGTTGGCCGCATCGGCATCGGCCGCATCCAGAACGGCGTCGCCAAGGTGGGCGAGGAAGTGGTCGTGTGCGACTGGCACAACCCCGACCTCAAGATGCGCGGCCGTCTGACCAAGCTGTATGACTTCCAGGCCAATGGCCGTCAGCCCTGCGACAACATCACCGCAGGCGACATCGTGGCTTTCTCCGGTCTGCCCGACGTCACCATCGGCAACACCCTGTGCAGCCCCTCCCATATCGAGCCGCTGCCCTTCTTGAAGATCAACGACCCCACCGTCGAGATGACCTTCTCCGTCAACGACAGCCCGCTGGCCGGCCGTGAGGGCAAGTATGTCACCAGCCGCCAGATCCGTGACCGTCTGCAGAAAGAGCTGCTGAAGGACGTCGCTCTGAAGGTGGAGGATTCCGCCACCACCGATTCCTTCCGTGTCATGGGCCGTGGTGAGATGCATCTGTCCATCCTCATCGAGACCATGCGCCGCGAAGGCTATGAGCTGCAGGTCTCTCCCCCGCACGTTCTGACCAAGGTCATCGACGGCAAGACCTACGAGCCTATGGAGCACGTCGTCATCGACGTCCCCACCCAGTATCAGGGTGCTGTCATGACCGGTCTGGGCCAGCGCAAGGCCATCCTGCAGCAGATGGAGTCTCTGGGCTCTGACCGTGTGCGTCTGGAGTTCCGTATGCCCAGCCGCGGCCTGTTCGGCTACCGCAACCAGTTCCTGACCGATACCCACGGCGAGGGTATCATCAACCAGATCTTCGACGGCTATGACGTCTGGGCTGGCATGATCGCCAACCGCTCCACCGGTTCTCTGGTCAGCTTTGAGACCGGCGAGGCCGTCACCTACGGCCTGTTCAACGCGCAGCAGCGCGGCACTCTGCTGGTGGGCGCCGGCGAGAAGGTCTACGAGGGCATGGTCATCGGCTACACCGCTTCCGGCGAGGACGTCGATGTCAACGTCTGCAAGACCAAGCACCTGACCAATACCCGTGCTTCCGGCTCTGACGACGCTCTGCGCCTCATCCCCATCAGCAAGCTGAGCCTCGAGGGCTGCCTCGAGTTCCTGGCTCAGGACGAGCTGCTGGAGGTCACTCCCGAGAACCTGCGCATCCGCAAGCAGATCCTCAACCACGAGCAGCGCATGAAGGCCAAGAGCAAGATGAAGTAATTCGTCCCTCTGCCCTTCTCCATAAAAACAAAACGTCCCGTCCTCCGTATCACTGGTACAGGGGGCGGGATTTTTGCTGCAAAAAAGCATCCGTGATGTTTTTCTCCCCCTCCCGGGGCAGGGCATCACGGATGCTTTTATTCTTTTTGGTTTTGCGCTCAGCCTGCGTAGGCACTGCCGGGCGTCCATGCATTATCGGCAGAATACTTGGCGTGGTTGCGCAGGTAAGTGACCCACGCGCCGTAGCCGTTGCCCGCCGAGAAGTGGACGCCGTCCGGCGCAGCCAGCACCTCTTTCAGGTTGCCCTCGCCGTCGGCCAGCGTCTCCCACAAATCGAGGTAGACACAGCCCTTATCTGCGGCCAGCAGGGCCAGCTGCTCGTTCACCGAGCGGATGATGTCCGAGGCAAGGCCCGGCTTCTCCGCTGCGGCCTTGGGGCGGACGGGCGGGATGGACTCCACATAGATGACACAGTCCTCCCCCAGCGTCTGGCGCAGCACATCCAGCATCTGGCCGTAGTAAGCGAGGAAGCGGTCCGCCGCGCCCACGGTGGTCAGGGTGTTGGTACCCAGCAGGATATACAGTTTTTTGGGCTGAGCAGCGGCCAGCACGTCCAGCGCGACTTCCTCGCCCCGCACACTGCTCTTGACGGCGCTGCGGTTGACGATGGCGTCCGGACCGACGCCGGTATAGCCGCAGATGAGCGCACCGCCGAGGTTGATCTTATAGTCAGAGAAGCCCACTGTCAGGCTGTCGCCGAGGAAGGCGGCATCGGAGAAGTAGCTCAAATCGACCTGGCCGCTGGCGGGCTGGCGGATGACGCTGCTGTCGTAGGCTTTGACGCTGTAGGCTCCCGCCGTCTGACGGGCCGGGCCGAACTGCTCGAGGGTCACGGCGGACGTGCCGTCCGATGCCGCTGTGCCTGCGTTGCCGCTGTCCGTGGTGCTGTCCGCCGCGCCCTGCATGGGCAGCGGAGCCAGAATGTTCTGCGCCGTGCCGTTGGCCGTCACGGTGGGCAGCTCTTCGGGCTGTGCCTGTCCGTGCTCGAGGATGGCCGTAATGGCGAAGCTCACCAGCAGGATGCCGGCCACGGCCCCCGCAAACCGGATGACGCCGCCGGGGCCGCCTCTGCGGCGCCGGCCCGTGCTATGATAATCGTGTGAAATTCCCATAAAGGTGTTCCCGCTTTCGTTTGGTTCTGCTCTTAGTCTGCCCGGGCGTCGGCGGGTTATCCCCGCTTTCCGGCCCGGCAGAGCTGTGCAGCACCTATTTTATCATAATTTTTTTGCCTCTGCAACCAATTAAGACTTGCATACAACAGGCAAAACGGTTACAATAGAGGAAGAGCAGGTTTTTGCACACATTTTTCGAAGTGCTTGCACGACCTGCCAGAATTTTTGTGCGAGTTGCAGTCATCGATTGTTGGCTGTTCCCCCGTCCGTACACTGTGCAGGGTGTACGGACCGCGAAACGGGGACGGCGCGGAGCGGTGCTGCGGCGCACAGGAAGTCCAATTTATCGGTAAATGGTACAAGGAGGTTCTCATGGCCAGGAATGTCATCATCGGCCAGAGCGGCGGCCCTACCGCCGTCATCAATTCCAGTCTCGCAGGCGTCTATAAAGCCGCCTGCAGTCTGGGCGCAGACAAGGTCTACGGCATGAAGTACGGCATCGAGGGACTGCTGAAAGAGGAACTCGTGGAGCTGAACGTCCTGCTGGACGACCGGCTCAGCATCGAGCTGCTCAAGCGCACGCCGTCCAGCTATCTGGGCAGCTGCCGCTACAAGCTCCCCGAGCCGGAGGCGGACTCCACGCCCTACGTCAAGCTGTTCACCCTGTTTGACAAGTACGACATCTGCGCGGTGTTCTACATCGGCGGCAACGACTCGATGGACACCATCGCCAAGCTCAGCCGCTACGGCGCACAGGCAGGCAGTGCGGTGCGTTTTATCGGCGTACCCAAGACCATCGATAATGACCTCTGCCTCACCGACCACACCCCCGGCTACGGCTCTGCGGCCAAGTACATCGCCACCATCCTCAAGGAAGTCATCCGTGACTCCTCCGTCTACGACATCCGCAGCGTGACCGTGGCCGAGATCATGGGCCGTCACGCCGGATGGCTGGCCGGCGCGGCCTGCCTCGCAGGCGGCGACGACAGCGACGGCCCCGACCTCATCCTTCTGCCGGAAGTCCCCTTTGACCAGGACAAGTTCCTCGCCAGAGTGGATGAGCTGCAGCGGGTGAAGCCCAACGTCATCATCGCGGCCAGCGAGGGTGTCAAGACCGCCGACGGCACCTATCTGTGCGACCTCGTGTCCACGGCAGGCCAGCTGGACGCCTTCGGCCACAAAGCCATCCTCAGCGGCACCAGCCGCTATCTGTCCGACCTCATCCACGACAAGCTGAACTGCAAGAGCCGCGCCATCGAGTTCTCGACGCTGCAGCGCTGCGCCAGCCATCTGGCCAGCCGCACCGATGTCAACGAGGCCTACGCCGTGGGCGGCGCAGCGGCAGCCGCGGCCTTTGCCGGTGAGACGGGCAAAATGATCGCGCTCAAGCGCATTTCCGAGTATCCTTACCAGTGCATCACCGAGGCGGTGGACGTCCAGCAGGTGGCAAACCTCGAAAAGAAGGTGCCGCCGGACTGGATCACCCCCGACGGGATGCAGGTGACGGCGGCGTTCGAGGAGTACGCCCGCCCGCTCATCCTCGACGAGGTCACCCCCGTCTACGTCAACGGTACGCCCCGCCACATCTGCCTGTAAGGAAACTTGCTTCTCCCCTTCCCCGCGTCTGTTTTCGTGCTCCTGCACGATTAAAGAAGTTGTTTTCGTAAGCAGGGTACGCCGAATGGCGAGGATTTTTGTCGGCAGACAAGGCGATTTTCCGCAGCAATCCTGACGGATTGCAAGGGAAAGCAACGCAGTATGCAGGCAAAAAGACCGCTCAGACGGTGTGCAATGCTTAGAAAACGGCTTCGTTATAAAGCCGAAACAGAAAAACAAAAAAGGAGAAATCATCATGGGTAAAAATGCAATCGTTGGCCAGTCCGGCGGCCCCACCTCTGTCATCAACGCGAGTCTGGCTGGTGTGTTCGAGAGCTGCAAGAGCCGCGGCGCGGACATCGTCTACGGCATGTGCAACGGCGTCGCCGGTCTGCTGGAGGAGCGGGTCGTGGACCTGTCCACCCTGCTGACCGATGACCTCGACATTGAGCTGCTCAAGCGCACCCCCTCCAGCTTCCTCGGCAGCTGCCGCTACAAGCTGCCCGACTGGCACACCGACGAGGCCTTGTACAAGAAGCTCTTCGCCATCCTCGAAAAGCTGGACATCGGCTGCTTCTTCTACATCGGCGGCAACGACTCGATGGACACCATCGGCAAGCTGGCTGAGTACGGCGAGTGCATCCAGAGCGACATCCGCTTCATGGGCGTGCCCAAGACCATCGACAACGATCTGATGGTCACCGACCACACCCCCGGCTACGGCTCTGCGGCCAAGTACATCGGCGTGGTGATGAAGGAGGTCATCCGCGACGCCACCGTCTACGGCACCAAGTACGTCACCGTCGTCGAGATCATGGGCCGCAACGCCGGCTGGCTGACCGCCGCCGCCGCACTGGCCAAGAGCGACGACTGCGAGGGCGTGGACATGATCTGCCTGCCCGAAGTCCCCTTCCATGTGGAGCACTTCATCGAGAAGGTGCGCGTGATGCAGGAGAAGAAGCCCAGCATCGTCATCGCGGTGTCTGAGGGCGTCAAGCTCGAGGATGGCCGCTATGTCTGTGAGCTGGCCGACGATGTCCACGCGGTGGATGCTTTCGGCCACAAGGCCCTGACCGGCACCGCCCGCTATCTGGCCAACGTCGTGGCCCGCAATCTGGACACCAAGACCCGCTGCATCGAGCTTTCCACCCTGCAGCGCTGCGCCGGCCACCTGACCAGCCGCACCGACATCACCGAGGCCTATCAGGTCGGCGGTGCTGCTGTCAAGGCTGCGTTTGAGGGCGTCACCGGCCAGATGGTGGCCCTGAAGCGCATCTCCAACAGCCCCTATCAGTGTACCACTGAGCTGCACCCCATCAGCGAGGTCGCAAATCTCGAGAAGAAGGTGCCGCTGAGCTGGATGAACGAAAATCACACCCAGATGACGGAAGACTTCCTCGCTTACGCACGGCCCCTCATTCAGGCTGAGCTGACCCCGCTCTACATCGCCGGTCTGCCTCACCACATCTACATGAAGCCCCAGAAGTAAGCGTTCTGTTTCGCAAATGTACCTCCGCGCCCCTGCACCCTGTGTGCAGGGGTGCATTTTTGTACGGAAAAAGCTTTGATTTTACTTGTTTTTTACCTGAAATCGTATTATAATATTATCTGCGTCGCTCGCTGTTGAGCGGCGCGTTTTTTCGTGAGTACCATCTGATATTTGAGGAGGCAGAGCATTTTCATGGCACAGAATACCCGGACAGGCGATTTGACCAGCGGCCCCATGCTGCAAAAGATCATCCTGTTTTCCCTGCCGCTGGCTGCATCCAGCATCCTGCAGCTGCTGTTCAACGCAGCCGATGTCGTCGTCGTGGGACGCTTTGCGGGCAGCACGGCGCTGGCCGCTGTCGGCTCCAACGGTGCGCTCATCAACCTGCTGGTCAACCTGTTCGTGGGCCTGTCGCTGGGCGCGAACGTCGTCGCGGCCCGCTGCTTCGGCGCGAAGGACGATGAGGGCGTCCGCAACACCGTCCAGACCTCCGTGACGCTGGGCCTCGTCAGCGGCTTCTTTCTGGCCGTGGTGGGCTTTTTTGCCGCCCGCGTCCTGCTGGAGCTGATGAACTGCCCGGAGGACGTCATCGGCCTGTCCACCCTCTACCTCAAGATATACTTCATCGGTATGCCCATGACCATGCTGTACAACTTCAGCTCGGCCCTCCTGCGCGCCGTGGGCGACACAAAGCGGCCTCTGTTCTGTCTGGCCGTGGCGGGCCTCATCAACGTGGTGCTGAACCTCGTGTTCGTCATCCTCTTCTCCATGAGCGTGGCGGGCGTCGCTCTGGCCACCATCATCAGCCAGACCGTCTCCGCCTGCATGGTCACGGCCCTGCTGGTGAAGGAGAAAGGCCCGCTCCACCTCGACCTCGGCCATCTGGGCTTCCATGCGGGGGCTCTGGGCCAGATCTTGCGCATCGGCCTGCCTGCCGGTCTGCAGAGCACCGTGTTCAGCCTCTCCAATGTCGTCATCCAGTCGGCGGTCAACTCCTTCGGCTCCATCGTCGTGGCCGGCAACTCTGCCGCTTCCAACCTCGAGGGCTTCGTCTATACCGCCATGAACGCTTTCGCCCAGGCCGCTGTCACCTTCACGAGCCAGAACATGGGCGCCCGCCGGTACGACAATCTGGACCGCGTCATGCGCAACTGCCTGCTCTGCGCCACCGTCACCGGCCTCGTGCTGGGCGGCGGTGCTTCCCTGCTGGGCGAACCGCTGCTCCACTTCTACTCCTCCGATGAGGTCGTGGTGACTGCCGGTCTGGCCCGTATGCACATCATCTGCACCACCTATCTGCTCTGCGGCTGCATGGATGTTCTGGCCAGCTGTCTGCGCGGCCGGGGCTACTCCGTCCTGCCGATGGTGGTCAGCCTCGTGGGCAGCTGTCTGCTCCGCCTCGTCTGGATCGCCACCATCTTCCGGCTGTTCCACACCACCACGATGCTTTACCTCAGCTACCCCGTCAGCTGGATCCTCACCGCACTGGTGCATCTGGCCTGCCTGCTGGTGGTACGGCATAAGATGAAGATTGCCCTCTCAGTCAAAGCCTGACGGCTTTGCCAGCTCCCCCAAAGGGGGAGCCATTGGCATGTCGGTCAGCTTTCGTCTGGACGAGCGAAGCACAATATCTCGGAAACGGTAGTGCTCCGCTGTCCAGGCTCACAGCAGCTTGACAAGGTGCACTTGTCCAGAAGCCGCTGCCCTCTGTAGCAAGGCCCGCCCTTTTACGCCATATCGGGCCTCAGGCGTCCAATAAAAAGTGGCCCGGCCTGCCAAGGCCTCTCCCTCTGGGAGAGGTGTCTGCGAAGCAGACGGAGAGGGCAAGCCCGGCACGAAAGAGCATCCACACAGCGATAAGCATTGGCTTTTGATAGAGTCATCTTATCGCTGTGTTTTTGTTTTGTCTCAGCGTCCTTGCCCTCTCAGGCGCTCCGCGCCAGCTCCCCCAAAGGGGGAGCCTTTGGCAGGCCGGTCAGCTTTCGTCTGGACGAGCGAAGCCTGATATAACGCAAAAAATAGTGCCCTGCTACAGAGGGCAGCAGCTGCGGAACCATGTTCCTTGTCAAGCTGCTGCTAGCCTTGGTAGCAGGGCACTACTGTTTCCGGATAGAGTAAGTTTTGCTCGTCCAGCGTGGGCTTGGCCGACACGCCAGTGCCTCTCCCTTTGGGAGAGGTGGCACGCCGCAGGCGTGACGGAGAGGGCAAGCCAGTTACGGCAAAGCCGCTACGAAGCGATAGGCAGACTCTTTTGTCAGAGCGATACTATCGCAGTGCAAGAGCTGTTTGGCAGCGTCCTTGCCCTCTCAGGCGCTCCGCGCCAGCTCTCCCAGAGGGAGAGCCTTAGGCGAAGGAAAGCGTCATCTCTATAACCAAAAAACCCCCGGCACGATGCGGAACGTGCCGGGGGCTTTTCGTACAAAGCGGAGGGATGCAGAAGCTCTCCGCCTTGGGGGTTGGTTAGTTAGTGGATAAGTTCGCTGTGGTCTGCGCCGCCCACGGTGAGGGTGGCAGAGCTGCCGCTGTGGGTGAGGGCGAAGAGGGTGTCCTCCGCGCCCAGCGACAGCATGGTATCGATGTCCAGCGCCGTCTCGCGGCTCTCCGTGCGGAAGACGAGGGTCTCTGCGCCCTGCGCTTTCAGTTCTGCCAGATTGCCCAGACAGCCGAAGAGGGTGGCGGTATCAGAATCCGCCGTGACGATGTAGCGGGCAGACTCCTGATGCATCTCATAGAGAGCGTCTATAACTCTCAAAACGATCCTACCGTTCTGCTCCTCCTCCACAGGTGCAGGATGTGCAAACTTGTATACAGTCCTTGTGGAGTCGCAAGAAGGACATTTATACTCTTTTTTGTCCAGCTGGCCGTCAGCCACAAGAGTAGAGGAGACAAATGTCCATTCATGCGTATGATCAGCGGGCAAATTGGGGTCAACACGGGTGACCGTACCCTCACCGATGGCATTTACATCCTGCTCTTTACCAGCTTTGCCGTCTTTATCGCCGTTTGTGCCGATGGCGGCGCCTGCACCGTAACCGTCACTGCCCGGGCCGCCTTTTGCGGTCACCTTTCCGTTCTTGATGGTCACTTTGCCCGAACCACCATTACCGCCGCCAATACCTGCCGCCGAATAACTTCCTTGAGCAGTCACCTCACCACCGGAAATGGTCACCTCACCACTTCCATTATTGCTGCCGCCAATGCCTGCAGCGGAATTTCCACCTTCCGCATAGATTTTTCCGTTTGCAATTTCCAGATTCGAGGTACTTTTTCCGTATCCGTTTTCAAAACCTGCACCAATACCCGCACCAAAATTACCGCCATGCGCTTTCAACGAGGCGCTTGTATCTTCTGCTGTAATGGTCAGTTTTCCGCTCGAAGTATCATCATTTTTCTCGACGCCGGCATGGTTGTTTCCACCCTTCAGGGTATTGTCTCCCTTCAGCTTCAGGGTCGTGTCACCTTCGCCTCGTACCTCCATCGCGGCCTTACCATCGTTGCTCACATCGATATTCACATCTTTGATCGTGACCGTCGTATCCTTTTTGGTGCAGTTGTTGATGATCGTAATGATATGATTCACCGCTTCGCTCACAGCCTTTGTCACCGTGCCGGCGGTGTTGTCCTCATAGGTCATGATGTCATCGTCGTCATCGTGGTCATCTTCGTCATCTGCGGTCTTCCCTTCGGACTTCTGCACATCCGGCGTCTTCGGCTCTTCTTCCGCAGGCGCTGGGCCGTCTTTTTTCTGGGCTTCCCCGCTGTTCACGTTCTCGGGCCAGACGACGAGCTCCGTGCCGGTCTCCTCCGCCGGCTCTCCCGGCTCGGCATCCACCACCGGCTTCTGTTTTTCAGCCTCGTCCGCCGTGTCTTTGTCTGCCGGCCCGTCAGAGTTGTTCTCAGTTTGTTTGCCCGAGTTCTCGCCGCCCTTGATGACCACCTCCGTGTCGTCTTTCTCGCCGATGTCCTTATCGTCTTTCGCATCGCCGACACGGACATAGGTGTCGCCGTCTTCCGTAACGGTCACCGTAATATCGCCTTTGCTGATATCATACTCCTTTGCCAGTGCCGCCGGGGCTGCCGCCGAAAGCGCCACACTCAGGGCCAGGGCGGCTGCCGCCGCACGCTTCATATTTTTCCGTAACCGCATACTCTTTTTTACCTCCTGAATTTTATTGCAGGATTTCTGCGGCTCTATTCTACCCCCCCCCCTATATTTTTGTCAAGTCCTTTTCACGACATACCAGCGTAGATTCATGAACAGTACGACTTTTCCGGCATAGCAAAAAAAGAACAGCCCCGCCTTTCCGGAGAAAGGCGGGGCTGTATCATTTTACAGCCTCTTCGCCAGCAGATACCGGTCATACCCGCCGTACATCTCCCGGCGGCAGACGATCTCAAAGCCGCTGGCCAGAGCGTTGTTGAGGCTGTACTGATTTTCCGGGCTGACGGTGGCCCCGATGCCCACGATGCCCGGGCGGAGCCGGGCCAGGGCCGCCTCCAGCAGCTTCCTTTGCAGACCGTTGCCCCGGTAGTCGGGGTGGACGATGGCGCTGTCGGCGTTGGCCCAGCCGTCCCACTCTTCTCGCGGGATGCCCATAAAGGCGGCGTAGTTGTGCGCGTCCTGCCCGCAGTACCGCAGGATAAAGTAGGCCCCCAGCCGCCCGCCGTCCCACCCGCCGATGCACAGGTCCTCTTTCAGGCAGCGGGCGATGTTTTCCAGCGTGTCGGGTACGAACTGCTCCGGGTGGGGCATCGCAGCCCGCACCTCGTTCTGCAAGGCGTAAAAGGCGGCGGCATCCTCCGGCCCGGCGGCGCGCAGGGTCATGGTGCGGCTTGCGGGCCGGCCGCACACTTTGTGCAGAAGAACTTCCATTCTTGCTCTATCCCTCCAAAATAAAATCATACTTTCCGGCTGATTCCAGTATAAATGCCGTTTGAATCATTGTCAATTTATGCTATAATATTTGCAGGAAAAGCTTTTGTGCTCAGGCACAGCTTTTCCGGAAGTCCAGGCAGGGCCGCCCTGCCCGTGTACCGGAGGAAACGAACCATGAGAGATTCCAGCTTATCTTCTTCCAGCCGCCTGGGTGGTGCTGTCATCAGCGACCGCATCGTCAGCGCTCTGCTGGAGGAACTGCGCACAGGCCGCTATGCACAGACCGACCGTCTGCCCGCTGAGGTAGACCTTGCCGCCGAACTCAGCGTCAGCCGCACCGTCATCCGCGATGCGCTGAGCGAGATGGAGCGTGCGGGTTACATCGAGCGGGTGCGCGGCATCGGCACAGTGGTGAACCGAAGTGTCCTGAACCTGCGCAGCCGGTTGGACCAGAAGCTGGAGTATTACCCGCTCATCCGCAGCTTTGGCAGCTACCCCCACGCCGACGGCATCCAGATCTACCCCGTCCGCGCAGGCGAAGAGCTGGCCCGTGATCTGGCCATCGAGCCCGGCGACGATGTCATCTGCATCAAGAAGCGCATCCTCGCCGACACCACCCCCGTCATCTACTCCATCGACTACCTGCCCCGCGCCCTGTTTGGGAGCCGGGACTACACCCGCATCGACCTGTCGGGTGACATCTTCGATGTCCTGGAGCGGGAGTGCCGCCAGCAGGTGGCCTCCAATGTGGCCCACCTCAAGGCCAGCTGCGGCGACGAGTCCATCCGAGCCGCCATGCGTCTGGCCCCGGGCGAGGCCATGCTGCTGCTGGATGAGATATGCTACAACCGGCTCTGCCATCCCGTCATGCGTTCGTTGAGCTACTACACGAACTTCTTCGACTTCTCGATTCTTCGAAAGCTTCTTTGACGGAGGGAAACAAAAGAATATGCGTCATCTAATCGATCCGTTGGATTTCAGTCAGCAGGAGATCACCTCTCTGCTGGACCTGGCCGACCGCATCTGCGCCGACCCGGCTGCCTATCAGGACGTGGCCGCCCACAAAAAGCTGGCTACCCTGTTCTACGAGCCGTCCACCCGTACCCGTCTTTCGTTTGAGGCCGCGATGCTGAACCTCGGCGGACATGTCCTCGGCTTCCCGAGCGAGACCGTCTCCAGTGCATCCAAGGGCGAGAGCGTGGCCGACACCATCCGCGTCGTCTCCTGCTATGCCGACATCGTGGCCATGCGCCACCCCAAGGAGGGCGCACCGCTGCGGGCCAGCCGGTACTCCCGCATCCCTGTCATCAACGCAGGCGACGGCGGCCACCAGCACCCGACCCAGACCATGACCGACCTGATGACCATCCGCCGCCGCAAGGGCCGTCTGAACGACCTGACCATCGGCCTGTGCGGCGACCTCAAGTTTGGCCGCACCGTCCACTCCCTCATCAAGACCATGGCGCGCTGTGAGAACATCCGCTTCGTCCTCATCAGCCCCGAGGAGCTGCGGGTGCCGGACTACATCATCACCGACGTGCTCGAGGCCAACCACATCCCCTACAAGGAGACCCGCAGCCTCGAGGAGTCCATGCCCGAGCTGGACATCCTCTACATGACCCGCGTCCAGAAGGAGCGTTTCTTCAACGAGGAAGACTATGTCCGGCTGAAGAACAGCTATATCCTCACCAAAGAGAAGATGGCCCTTGCCAAGCCTGACATGGCCGTGCTCCATCCCCTGCCCCGTGTCAACGAGATCACGCTGGAAGTGGACGACGACCCCCGCGCCGCCTACTTTGAGCAGGTGCAGAACGCCGTCTACATCCGCATGGCGCTGATCATGACACTGCTGGGCCTCAAGGACCCCAAGGCTGAAAAGGAGGGCAACTGAGATGCTGAACATTGATGAAATTCAGAACGGTATCGTCATCGACCATATCAAGGCAGGCACGGCCATCGGCCTGATGGACCTGCTGGGCATCAAGGGCAACCGCACCTCCAGTGTGGCCCTCATCCAGAACGCCCGCAGCCACAAGGCAGAGTCGGGCCGGAAGGACATCATCAAGGTGGAGGGCGACGCCTCCTGGCTCAACCTCGATGTGCTGGCCTATCTCGACCCCGACATCAGCGTGACCGTCATCGAGAACGGCAAGGCTGTCAAGAAGGAAAAGCCCCAGCCCCCCAAGCGTCTGGTCAACATCGTGCGATGCAAGAACCCCCGCTGCATCTCCTCCATCGAGGAAGAGTGCGACCAGATCTTCGAGCTGAGCTCCAACGGCAAGTATCGCTGCATCTACTGCGAGCAGGAGCTGCAGGTCAAGCCGGAATAATCGGAATAAACGATAAAAGCCGCCTGTCATTCGTTGAATGACAGGCGGCTTTGCTTTTGATCCTCAGACTTTCCGGCGCAGCAGGCTCATCGGCGGCAGCTCCGGGGTGGGGATGGTATAGCGCTCCATCGCGTGGGGCGTGGACTCCACCAGCTCACCGGCCTCATTCTTGATCCACTCGGGGTCCAGCGGGATGCTGCGGCCATCCGGGCAGAGCACCTCCAGCGTGTCGCCGAGGCTCCACTTGCCCCGCTGCTGGCAGCTGGCAACGCCGTTCTCCCAGCCGTCCACCGTACCGACAAACTCCCACTCGCGGATGTAAGTCGCGCTGTCGGTGGCCTGACGGGCCTGCTCCCGGCCAAAGTAGAAGCCGGGCGAATAGTGGCGGTGGCTGGTGCGGGTCAGCTCCGCCAAAACCTCTTCCGGCAGCTCGAAGTTCTCGTTCATCGGGTCGGCCAGATACTGGTCGAGGGCGCGGCGGTAGGCCGCCGTCACGCTGGCGACGTAGTAGAAGGTCTTGGCGCGGCCCTCGATCTTGAGGCTGTCCACGCCCGCCTTGCAGATGAGGTCGAGGAAGGGCGCGGTACACATATCGTTGGCGTTCAGGATGTAGCTGCCGTTCTCGTTCTCGCCGATCTCATAGAGCTGGCCCGGGCGGGTCTCCTCGCTGAGATAGTACTTCCAGCGGCAGGGCTGGGCGCACTGGCCGCGGTTTGCGTCGCGGCCTGCCATGTAGTTGGAGAGCAGGCAGCGGCCCGAGACGCTCATGCACATGGCGCCGTGGACGAAAGCCTCAATTTCCAGCTCCGGCGGGGTCTTGTCGCGGAGGGTGGCGATGTCCTGCAGGGTCATCTCCCGGGCCAGCACCACCCGCTTCGCGCCCATGTTGTAGGCGGCGCGGGCAGCGGCCCAGTTGGTGATGCCGGTCTGGGTGGACATATGGACGTCGATGTCGGGCGCGAAGGTCTTGCAGGCGTCCAACACGCCGAGGTCGGCCACGATGAAGGCGTCCACACCGGCGGCGGCAGCGTCCTTGATGGCCTGGGGCAGACGGTCAGCCTCCTCGTTGGTGGGCAGGGTGTTCATGGTCAGGTAGACCTTGCGGCCCCGGGCGTGGGCATAGATGACGCCCTCCCTCAGCTGCTCCGGGGTGAAGTTGGTGGGTGCAGAGCGCATCCCGAACTCAGGCAGAGCGCAGTAAACGGCGTCCGCGCCGTAGTTGATGGCATACCGCAGGCGCTCGAGGTCGCCTGCCGGGGCCAGAAGTTCCGGTATCTGTAACATGGTATTCCTCTTTTACTTCATACTTTTATTAACTTTCGCCGCCTCATCGCAGTTTTTCTGGTGGTCTGCGTAGGTGCGGGCGTAGTAGTAGTGACCGGCAAGGTCGGTGACGAAGAAATAGGCGTCCTTCGCCTCATCGTCGGGCTGCGGGTCAAGCGCCGCACGGATGGCCGCGATGCCGGGGTTGGAGATGGGGCCGGCGGAGAGGCCGGTGCAGGCGTAGGTGTCGTAGGCTTCCAGAATGTTCTCCGGGATGCTGTCCCAGCCGCCGTAGTAGGGCGCGACCCAGTTCCAGAGGTAGTTGTTGTCGGCGTCGCTCTGGACGTGGCTGGAGGTGTTGCTCTGCAGTTTGGGGTAGGGCGAACCCTCGGCCAGACGGTTGCGGAACACCTGCGCCACATTATCGTCCTGATCGTTGCCGGCCTCCTCCTGCACGAAGGACGCCAGAGTGACCACCTCGGAGAGGGTCATCCCCTGCTTTTCCATCTCGGCATACATCTCATCGGTGATCTGCTTGTCGAAGTGAGAATAGAACGTCTCAACGTAATGATGGACGGTGTCATCCTTCAGGAAATCGTAGGTATCCGGGAAAAGATAACCCTCGCACTTGAGGAAGCGGTCCGGGGCGTCCTTGTCGTCGGGGACGTACTGCCAGAACCTGTACTGGCTGAAATCGCCGGTGTTGGCCTCCTTGAGGAAGTCCTCGGCGCTGCACAGCCCGGCATCCTCCATTTTTTTCGCAATGGCGATGGCCGTCGTACCCTCGGGGAAGGTCAGCCGGACGCTGTCGGCCTTCGCGTAGGCGGAGAGCGCCTCGATGATGTCGTCGTAGGAGCTGCCGGGGGCGAGCTCGAACTCGCCGTATTGGAGCTTGCCTGCCGCGCCCTGCTTGCCTGCATACCAGCGGAAGACGTGGGGGTACTTGATGACGCCCGCCGTCTTGAGCTTCTGGGCGATGGCTGCCACGCCGCTGCCCTGCTGGATGCTCACACTAACCGTTTTGCCGGCGGAAGCACTGCCGTTGATCTCTTTTCGGATGGCCAGCAGACAGCCGCCCGCCGCCAGTACCAGAATCAGCAGCACGATCAGGATCATTTTCGCTGCGCCGCCTTTTCTGCTTTTTCTATGTTTTGCATCGTGTGCCATGTACACACTCCTTTACCATTCCGTTCAGCTTTCCATCATCAGCCGCATATAGCTTTCTTCCACATCGAAAGGCTCCGCGTCGAACCGTATCATGCCGTAGTCCTGCCGGGTGCCTTCGCCGAGGAAAAGGTTCTGAGCCGCCCCCACTGTGATGACGGCGCGCTCCACGATGACCTCCTTCTCCCGGGCCGCTTCCATCAGCACCTCGGCGGAGCGGTCGTCTTCGGCCATCAGCTCCACAAAATAGAGGGTGTCCTCCCGGCGGAAGTAGATGCCGTAGCCCTTCTCGTTGGACACGATGGTCGCGCCCCGGGCGTAGAGGTCGGTCAGCACGACGGCCATCCGCTCCGGCGGGAACTGGACGGTATCGGGATAGAAGCGCTCCCGCAGCTCATAGAGCTTGCGGACCGTCACGGAGTCGAACTCCGCCTGACTCCACAGGTTGCGGGACACCTCCCGGGGCAGGCAGCGGAGGGCAAAAGCCCGCTGAAACCCCTTGTTTTCCAGCAGCGCGGCCTGCTCCTGTCCGGCCGGGACGGCCACGGTGAAGCCCGCGCCCCGCAGCTTCTGCTGCGCACAGAGATAGTCCACGAGTCCTGCCAGAAGCAGGCTTCCCTGCCCGCAGAGGCCGTAGAGGTAACTGCCGCTGCGTCCCTTGAGGGTGACGGGGACCGCCAGCGCCGCAGCGACGATCTCGTCATTTTCCTCGGCGACGTAGATATTTTCCGCCCCGGCGAACTTTTCCAGAGCAGTCTTGATGAACTCGGCGCTGTCGCCGCGTTCTTTCTGCCACAGTGCCACGACTGCCGTCTCATCCGACGGCTGCATCAAACGATACATTGATAGTATCCCTCCCATTTTCGCGGTTATCCGAGCTCTTTTTCCGCCAGCGCCCGCACCTCGGCCTGAATCTCCTCGATGGTGCGCATGGCTCCATTTTCCGTGCAATGGACGGTGGCCCAGCCCAGATGCACCGCGCAGTACTCGGCGGCACGGCGGCTGCGGGCCAGATATTCGATGTCCTTTTCGTGGACGTCCTTCCTGCTCTCGTCGCCGTGGTAGCGGCCGGTCATGAGCTTCTGGCTCACGGCGGGGTCTACCTGTAAGTACACCACAGCGTCCGGCGCGGGCAGGCCCAGCAGCCTGTATTCGTAGTCAAAGGCCCAGCGGAGGAAGTCGTCCCACTGCTCCGGCGGGAGCTTGGAGCACTGATGCACCGCGTTCGACGTGGTATAGCGGTCGGCGATGACGATGCCGCCCGCCTCGTAGAAGCTGCCCCACCTGGTCTTATAGCTGGCGTACCGGTCCACCGCATAGAAGCTGGACGCCGCATAAGGGTTGACGTCGTCGGGCTTGTCGCCGAACCGGCCGGAAAGGTACATCTTCACCAGCGCACTGGAATCGCTCTCGTAGTCCGGAAAGGTGATCTCCATCACCCTTCGACCGCTCTCGGCCAGATGGGCGGCCAGCAGCTTTGCCTGGGTGGCCTTGCCGGAGCCGTCCAGCCCTTCGATGACAAGAAGCCTGCCCTTGCTCATTCTGCCTTCTCCCCTTTCAGCGCGGCGTACTGGGCGCGGACTTCGGCGGTGCGGCCGCAGCACATCTTGCCCTCCGGGCAGGGGCCGGACACGCAGGCCGGGCCGGCGGTGCGGAAGATATGGGGTGCCACCGGGTAGACCAGCCGCAGCATCTCTTCGGCCAGCTGCCGTATCTCCCACTGGGCGCGATTGCAGCAGCGCAGGTGGAAGAAGTTTTGCAGGCTGCGGGCGTTCATGGTCACCACCATCTTGGTCTCGCAGGCGTTGGGCAGGACAAAGCGGGCGTCCTCGTTGGCCTGCTTGGAAGCCTTGGCCCGGGCCTGCTTTTCGGGCAGACCTTCGGCCATCAGGCGGGCGGTGTGGCCGTCCTCCAGCTTCTGCACGAGGTCGAGGTAGCGCCTGGCGTCCTCGTTCATGCTCTCGATGAACGCCGCCTTTGCCTCGGGGATGGCCTCGATCTCGGGCGGGATGACGTAGCGGAAATCGTCCAGACGGACGTACCGCTGACTCTGGACGCTGAAGGACGCGATGCGGTGGCGGGTGATCTGGGCCAGCAGGGTACGGCTGACGCCCTCGATGCCGAAGGTGAAGCTTGCGTGCTCGATGGGGCTGGCGTGGCCCAGATCGCTGAGCATGGTCAGGAAGCGGGCAGTCCTTTCCTCATCCAGCCCGTCCAGCAGGTCGGTGATGTGGGCGTCGGAGTAGCAGAGCTTCGCCGCAGCCGCCACGACCTTCTCCGGCTCCGGCGTATGTGCTATCAATCGGACAGTCATCATTTTTCTCATTCCTCCGTCGTTATCTTCACAAGGGGCGCAAAGTTGGCCATGGTCTTTTTCACGCCCACCTTCTCGAAGCTGATCTCCACGATCTGGTCGCCGGCGGCGGGCTTGACCTTCAGCACCTTGCCGCGTCCGAAGACCTTGTGCTCCACGATGTCGCCCGGCTCATAGTGCTTGGGGCCGGTGGATGCCGCTGCCGGACGGGGCGAAGAGGTCACACCGCCGCCTGCGGGTCTGACCGGCGCTTTGGGCGCTGCCGGACGGCCATAGCCAGAGCCGAAGCCGCTGCTTCCCGAACCGGAGCTGCAGCCGCCATGACCCGACGAAGCACTTCCCCGGCCCGCGTAATCGGAGCCAAAGCCTCGGTTATTGGACATTGGTGCGTTATATTCTTTATTCAGATAGCCGCTGCGGCTGCCATAGCCCGAGCCGTAACCGGAGGCCGCACGCCCCCAGCCGGAGGGGCCGGAGTAGCCCGACGCACCGCCCGGCACGGTATCGCTGCCGTAACCGCTGCCCCAGCCGCCCAGACGGGAGCGCTGTTCCAGCACCGGGCTGCGGGTCTCTTCGATGTACTCCGGCTCGATCTCCCGGAGGAAGCGGCTGGGCTCGTTGCGCTGGGTGCGGCCATAGAGCATCCGGGTGACACTGTTGGAGATGTAAAGCTCCTTCTTGGCGCGGGTGATGCCCACATAGGCCAGACGGCGCTCCTCCTCGAGGTCAGCCTCGGAATACCTGCTCATCTCACTGGGGAAGACCCCCTCTTCCATGCCAATGAGGAATACATAGGGGAACTCAAGGCCCTTGGCCGAGTGGATGGTCATCAGCACCACCTGGTCGGCGCTCTCGTTGTAGCTGTCGATGTCGCTGATGAGGGCGATGTCCTCCAGATAGCCTTCCAGCGAGGCCTCTTCGCCGTGCTGGTCGCAGTAGCTCTTGACGTTGTTGACCAGCTGGCCGAGGTTCTGCAGACGGTCGGCAGCGTCCTCGTGGCCCTTGGCGGCGTCGGCTTCCAGCATGGCGCGGTAGCCGGTGATCTCGATGACATCGGAAGCGAACTCGTCCAGCGTCTTCGTTTCCAGCGATTCCTGCAGTTTCTGGTAGATGTCCCAGAACTTGAACAGCGGCGCGATGGCGCGGCTGAGCTTGGCGTACTGGTCGGCATGGGAGATGACATCCAGCATACCGATGCCCTGCTGAGCCGCCAAATCCGCGATGACTTCGATGGTCGTCGTGCCGATTTTGCGCGCAGGCTCGTTGATGATACGGCGGAGTCGGACATCGTCCCGGGGGTTCGCCACGATGGACATATAGGAGTGGATGTCCTTGACTTCCTTGCGGTCGTTGAAGCGCTGGCCGCCCACGATCTTATGCGGGATGCCCGCACGGGTGAAGTAGCTTTCGATGGGGGCCGACTGGGCGTTCATCCGGTAGAGGATGGCGTGGTCGGCCAGATGTCCGCCCTCTTTGAGGTGCTGGCCGATGACGTCCGCGATATGGCTGGCCTCGTCCTGCTCGTTCTCGGCGGTGTAGACCTGCACCTTGTCGCCCTCGCCGTTCTTGGTCCAGAGGGTCTTGCCCTTGCGCTCGGTGTTGTGCTGGATGACACAGTTGGCGGCATTCAGGATATTCGACGTAGAGCGGTAATTCTGCTCAAGTCGGATGGTCCTGGTGCCTTTATAGATGCGCTCGAAGTTGAGGATGTTCTCGATGGTCGCGCCGCGGAAGCGGTAGATGCTCTGGTCGTCGTCGCCCACGACGCAGATGTTTTTCTCCGGGCCGGTGAGCAGGCTCACGAGCCGGAACTGAGCCACACTGGTGTCCTGATACTCGTCCACCAGCAGATATTTGTACTTATTCTGGTAGAACTCCCGCACGTCCTCGTGCTCCGACAGCAGGATGACCGTCTGGTAGATGAGGTCGTCGAAGTCGAAAGCACCGGCCTCCTTGAGCTTCTTTTCGTAGGCGGCATAGACCTTGGCCGCAAGGGCGCCCTTCGTGTCCCGGGCCGGGGTCTTCAGGGCCTCTTCCGGGCTGATGAGCTGGTCTTTCCAGCGGCTCATCTGGTTGATGGCGCTTTTGACCGGGAAGAACTTGTCGTCCACGCTCAGCTCTTTGTAGACAGCCTTCATGACACGCTGGGAGTCGTCGCTGTCGTAGATGGTAAAGCTGCGGGGGTAGCCGATCTCCTCGGCCCAGCGGCGGAGAATGCGGACGCAGGCCGAGTGGAAGGTGGAGGCGAACACCTCGTCGCCCTCTTCCCCGCCCAGCATCCGGCGCAGGCGCTCTTTCAGCTCACCGGCGGCCTTGTTGGTAAAGGTGATGGCCATGACGTTCCAGCTCCGGACGGCATCCTTCCGCAGCATCCCGTCCAGCCACGACGGGGCGTCGGTGCCGGTCATGATGGCGGTGCGCAGGGCTTTCACATCGTCCTCCGTCACCTCCCGGGGCGTCCACCCGGAGCCGTGGGCCGAGCCGAAGCGGATGAGGTTGGCGATGCGGTTGACCAGCACGGTGGTCTTTCCGCTGCCTGCACCCGCGAGGATGAGCAGAGGGCCGTTGGTGGTGAACACCGCCTCCCGCTGCATATCGTTCAGGCGTCCGAACTGCTTTTCGATATACGTATCACGCAAAGCGCAGAATTGTTGTGCGAGATCTGTTGCCATTGTTTCACCTGTTCTTTTCAATCATTTCTGGATATATCACTTAAAATATAGTATATCACATTTCAAAAAAGTTGTACACAAAAACAATGCAAACAAAAAACCGCCCCACCGCAGTCAATACCACGATGGAGCGGGGCTCTCAGGAAATGCTTAGCCGAAGATGTTGATGAGGATACCAGCAGCGACGGCGGAGCCGATAACACCGGCCACATTGGGGCCCATTGCGTGCATCAGCAGGAAGTTGGAGGGGTTCTCGCTCTGGCCGACCTTCTGAGAAACACGGGCAGCCATAGGCACAGCGGAAACGCCGGCGGAACCGATCAGGGGGTTGACCTGACCGCCGGTCAGGATATACATGACCTTGCCGCAGATGACACCGGCAGCAGTGCCGAAGGAGAATGCGATGAGGCCCAGCACGATGATGAACAGGGTGCGGCTGTTCAGGAAGGTGTTTGCAGAGGTGGTGCAGCCAACAGACAGAGCCAGGAAGATGGTGATGATGTTCATCAGCTCATTGCCGGCGGTCTTCTGGATACGGTCCACGACGCCGCACTCCTTCATCAGGTTGCCCAGCATCAGCATACCGACCAGAACGGCGGCATCCGGCACGATGAGGGAGACGACGATGGCGACCATGATGGGGAAGATGATCTTCTCGGTCTTGGTCACGGTGCGCAGCTGCTTCATCACGACGGTACGCTCTTTCTTAGAGGTCAGAGCCTTCATGATAGGCGGCTGGATAACAGGCACCAGAGCCATGTAGCTGTAGGCCGCGACGGCGATGGAGCCCAGCAGCTCAGGAGCCAGACGGGAGGTGACGAAGATAGCGGTGGGGCCGTCTGCGCCGCCGATGATGGAGATGGCGGCAGACTGCTTCTGGGTGAAGTCCACCAGACCGGTAGCGACCAGCAGACGAGCGCCCATGTAAGTACCAAAGATACCGAACTGAGCGGCAGCGCCCAGCAGCAGGCTCTTGGGGTTGGAGATCAGGGGGGCGAAGTCGGTCATGGTGCCGATGCCGAGGAAGATCAGCGGCGGGTAGATGCCCAGCTTGACGCCCATGTAGAGCATATCAGCCAGACCGCCGTTGTTCAGGATCTCGACCCACATCGGGTGCTCGAGGCCGTCACCGACGAAGTACTGCATATGGATGACGCCGCTGCCGGGGAGGTTGGCCAGGATCATGCCGAAGGCCATGGGCAGCAGGATCAGAGGCTCAAACTCTTTGACGATAGCGAGGTAGAGCAGGAAGCAGCCTACGCAGATCATCACTGCGTACAGCCAGCCGCCCGGCTCACCGAACCGGGCAAAACCGGAACTCTGGAAAATACCGACCAGAGTATCAATAAACTGAGTCATGTTTTTCCTCCTGTGTCAAAAGGGCGCGGTGGTGTCGTTGACGCCAGCCTTGCCCCAGCCATTCTTGCCGCGGCGGACTGCCTTCAGCACATACTTGCCGTTGCCCATAGAGTAGATGGCTGCCATGATGGCTGCCACAACGTCGCCGGGGATGCCTGCCTCCACCTGCGGGGCAGCAGCCTTTGCAGGTGCGGGCGCAGCGGCCTGTTTCACAGGAGCAGCCGGTTTTGCAGCAGACGCCGCCTTGGCGGCTGCCTTCTTGTTGTTCATGGCGTCAAAGATCTTGCCCTCCAGCGTGATGATGGCCATCAGCAGGACGAGGATCAGAAACACCAGCACAATACCGGTTATGGTAACGATCACATCATAACCTAAATCCATGGTCTTCCTCCTATTTACTTTTTTCTTTGCCGCCCGGGGGGCGGGCGGCAAAAAGCGATTTGAAGATATTATACAATATTTTCCGGGTCGATTCAACAACTATGAACAAAAATCATATTGTTTTTCACGGTTCTGTGAACAGCGCTTCCCTCTCAGCGGCGGCCCATGCGGGGGGTGGCGTCCATGAAGCCGGTCTCCAGCTTGTCGCCCAGACGCAGGCTCATGGCCGTACCCAGCGCGACACAGTTGACGGGGTCAGGCGAGACGGTCACTTCCACCTTCAGCTCCTGGCTCAGGTACTCAGGCAGGCCGTGGAGCTGTGCGCCGCCGCCGGTGAGGACGACGCCGTTGCGGTAGATGTCGCCGGCCAGCTCCGGAGGAGTCTTCTCCAGCACCTGATGAGCGGCGGTGCCGATCTGCTCGCTCAGGCGCATGACCGGCTCGTAGAGGTCGGCGGTGGAGACATTGACGCGCACGGGCAGGCCGGTGAGCAGGCTGCGGCCCTTGATCTCCATGGTCTCGTTGAAATCTGCCTTCTGGGGGCAGCAGGCCACGTTCTTTTTCAGGTTCTCAGCGGTGCGCTGGCCGATGGCGATGCTGAACTTGTTGCGCACGAACTTCAGGATCTCTTCGTCGTAGTGGTTGCCGGCCACGCGGACGCTGGTGGCCTTGACCTTGCCGCCGAGGCTCAGCACGGCGATGTCGGTGGTGCCGCCGCCGATGTCGATGATCATCCGGCCATCCGGCACGGTGATGTCGATGCCGGAGCCGAGGGCTGCGGCGATAGGCTCATCAATGAGGTAGACCTGACGCGCACCGGCGGCCATGACGGCCTCCACCACGGCGTCGCTCTCGATGCCGGTGATTGCGGCAGGCACACAGACGGCCACACGGGGCTTGACCATGTGGGAGCTGTAGACCTGATTGACGAAGCGGCAGATGAGCTCCCGGGTCATGGTATGGTCGCTGATGACGCCATCCTTCAGCGGGAAGATGGCGGAGATGTAGTTGGGCGTGCGGCCCACCATTGCAAGGGCCTTGTCGCCGGCCTCAAGCACGCAGTTCTTGCGGGTATCCACCGCCACCACGCTGGGCTGGTTGAGCACGACGCCCTGCCCCTCCTGCGCGATGATGATGGTCGTCGTACCAAGATCGATACCGATGTCATTCTGTGCCATAATCGTGATATTTCCTTTCTCTGCTGCCCATTCTCTATTTCCATCGCCCATCTCCGGGCGCGGGTCATCAAAACACATTATAGTATAGCATATCTGAGGGGAAAAAGAAACCCTCTGCGGGGGTTTGCCCTCTCCGTCATTGCTTCGCAATGCCACCTCTCCCATAGGGAGAGGCACTGGCGTGCCGGTCAGGCCCACGCGGGACGAGCAAAGCCTTATTTTTTCGGAAACAGTAGTGCCCTGCTACAGAGGGCAGCAGCTTCGGGACAATATTCCTTGTCAAGCTGTTGTGAATCTCTGTAGCAGGGCACTATCTTTTACGCCATATTGAGCTTTCAGCGGTCAGCGCAGAGTTGCCCGGCACGCCAGTGGCTCCCCCTTTGGGGGAGCTGTCACCGAAGGTGACTGAGAGGGCCAGCTCGCCCCCGGAAAGCATCATATTGCCGACAAATTTTCCGGCGGCAAGGCTTCTGCCAGCAGGGCGGCCAGGCCGCTGTAGCGCAGGTTCTGGCGGATGTTGGACATCATCCGGTTTACCACGTCCCGCCGGCCCACCACGATGCAGAGCTTCCGCCCGCGGGTGACGCCGGTATAGAAGAGGTTGCGGTAGCACAGGCGGGGCGGCACCTGCGCCGCCGGGAGGATGACCGCCGGGAACTCGCTGCCCTGGCTTTTGTGCACCGTGATGGCATACGCGATTTCCAGCTCATTGAGGTTCTCCGCCGGGTAGACCAGCCGCCGGTCGTCCATCCGTACCACCATGGAGCGGCTGCGCACGTCGATGGACTCCACGATGCCGATGTCGCCGTTGTAGGCACCCACACCCTGTTCCCCGCCGATGCGCTGCCACGTTATCTCGTAGTTATTGCGCACCTGCATCACTTTGTCCCCCACCCGGAAGACCCGGGCCGCGCTCTGCAGCTCCGGCTTGCCCTTCTTTGGCGGGTTGAGCATGGCCTGCAGCTCCGCGTTGAGGGCCTGGGTGCCGGTGGGGCCGAGCTTCGTGGGGCAGAGCACCTGAATATCCTTCACCGGGTCGAACTGGTAGCTGCGGGGCAGACGGGTGGTCACAAGGTCGCAGACCAGCTTCTGGGCTGCGTCGCCGTCGGCTTCGAGGAAGAAGAAATCGTCCGTCTTTCCGCCCTTTTTCAGCGGTTCGCCCGAGATGATGTGGTGGGCGTTCTCCACGATGAGGCTCTGAGCGGCCTGCCGGAATATCTCGTTGAGGCAGACCGTCGGCACCAGCCCGGAGCGGATGATCTCGCCGAGGATATTGCCCGGGCCGACGCTGGGCAGCTGGTCGGCGTCGCCCACCATAATAATACGGCAGCTGTACCGCAGTGCCGCAATGAGGGCCTGGAACAGCTTGACGTCCACCATGCTCATCTCGTCGAGGATAACAACGTCGCACTTGAGCAGGTTCTTGTCATTGTGGATGAAGCTGACCACGCCGCCGGTGTAGTCCACTTCCAGCAGGCGGTGGATGGTGGAGGCTTTCCGGCCCGTCAGCTCGCTCAGACGCTTGGCGGCGCGGCCTGTGGGAGCGCAGAGGGCTACCCGTTCGGCCTCGTTCTCGAGCAGCTGCAGGATGGCGTTGACCGTGGTGGTCTTGCCGGTGCCGGGGCCGCCGGTGAGGACAAGGCAGTTCTCGGTCATGGCCTTGCGGATGGCTTCCTTCTGGAGCGGCGCGTAAGCAAAGCCCTGCGCCAGTTCCAGAATCTGGATGTTCTTGTCGAGGTTTCGGGCCGTCTGCTTCCCGCGCCTGGTCAGCATGGCCAGACGGTCGGCGATGTCCTGCTCTGCGGCCAGCAGATCCGGCAGATAAATATACGGTGTGCCGTCGAACATCCGCACCGCCAGTTTCCCGGTCTGGATGCAGCCGTCCAGCGCTGCCGCCAGCTTTTCGGGGGGCTGGTGGATGAAGTTCGACGCCGTTTCCAGCAGCTGCGCCCGGGGCAGACAGGTGTGGCCGTTGCCGGCGTTGTGGCGCAGGGTGCGCAGGAGGGCGGCTTCCAGCCGCTGGGCGCAGTCCCCTGCCATCTGGTAATACTGGGCGATGCTGTCGGCGTGGCGGAAGTCCAGCTGCAGCGGCTCCCCGCAGAGCAGGTAGGGGTTCTGCTGGATGGCCTGCATGGCCCCCGGCCCGAAGGTGCGGAAGACCTCCATCGCCCGGCGGGGGCTGATCTCGAACTGAGCCAGATAGGCAATGAGCTCCCGCATTCCGAACATCCGCTTGAACTCCTGCTGGATGCGGTCGGCCTTGTCCGCCGAGATGCCCGGGATGAGGGTGAGCTGGGCGGGGTCGTTGGCGATCACTTCCAGCGCCGCCGCGCCGAATTTGTCAATGATCTTATCCGCCGTCCGTGCGCCGATGTAGGGCAGCGACCGGCTGGCGAGGAAGGCGTAGACGGCCTCGAGGTCTTTGGGCATATCCGTCTCGCACTCCTGTGCGTGGAACTGTCGGCCATAGGTGGCGTGGTTCTCGTACCTGCCCCGGCAGACGACGCTTTCGCCCGCGTGGAGCTCTCCCACCACGCCGCACACAACGGTGACGACACCGCCGCCCGACACCTCGAACACGGTGTAGCCGTTGTCCTCGTTCAGGTAGATGATGTCCTCTACCGTGCCTTCCAGCCGTTCCAGCTCCTGCTCCATCGTCCCGCCTCCTCGTTTTGACACAACTATATATAGTATAGCGGTTTTGGGGGGATTTGTAAATACAACGAGGCAGCTCTTTAAGGCTCCCCCTTTGGGGGAGCTGGCGAGCGGAGCGAGACTGAGAGGGCAAGGATGCTACAGAAAAACAAAAAGCACAGCGATAGCACCGCTCTGACAAAAGCCAGTGCATATCGCTGTGCAGATACTCTTGGGAAGTGGGCTTGCCCTCTCCGTCATTGCTTCGCAATGCCACCTCTCCCAAAGGGAGAGGCTTGAGCGAAGCTCCCCCTCAATCCTCCACCCGCGCTGCGGCAAGCTCCTTCGTCAGGCGCCTGCGCACTGCCAAGTACGCCGGGATGAGGAAGAAGCAGGCGAAGAACCATGCCACAGGGTTGGCGATGCAGGCCGCAAAGTAGCCCCAGAGCGGCACGAACCAGAAGCCCACCATGGCACGGGCGACCATCTCGGCCACGCCCGCGAACATGGCAAGGCCGGAATAGCCCAGGCCCTGAATGGTGTAGCGGTAGATGATGAGGACAGCCAGCGGGATGTAGAACACGCTGTTCCAGAAGATGAAGCTGCGGGCATTCGCCATGATCTCCACCTCGCTGCTCTCGAGGAAGAGGCTGATAAGCGGCACATCCAGCACACGCAGGATGAGGAAGGATGCCACACTGTAGACGCAGCCAATTCCCAACGCGGTATTGACGCCCCGGTCCACACGCTTGAGGTCGTGAGCGCCCATGTTCTGGCTGGCGTAGGTGGTCATGGAGGTGCCGATGCTCTCCAGCGGCACCGAGAGGAACTGGGCAGCCTTGCTGCCTGCGGTCTGCGCGGCCACGATGCTGCTGCCCAGACCGTTCACCGCGCCCTGCAGCACGACGCTGCCGATGGCGGTGATGCTGCACTGCAGGCCCATAGGGATGCCCATATTGCAGAGCTTGAGGCAGTGGCTGGCGCTCAGACGGCTCTCTTCCCTGCTCCATTTCAGCTCCGGGTAGTGGCGGCCGATGTAGATGAGACTGCCGATGCCCGCCACCGCCTGACTGAACACGGTGGCGAAGGCCGCACCGAAGGCCCCCATCCGGAAGGTGAGGATGCAGAGCAGGTCGAGGCCGATGTTCAGCACGCTGGCCACCAGCAGGAAATAGAGCGGCCGCTTGCTGTCGCCCAGCGCGCGCATGAGGGCGCTGGTGACATTGTACAGCAGGGTGAAGGGGATGCCCCAGAAGATGGTGCGGATGTAGATGTCCGCGATGTCGATGATGTTGTCGGGGGTGTTGGTCCAGACCAGCACCGCCCGGGTCAGGGCCACCGTCACCACCGTGAGCACGACGGCGAAAAAGAGGCTGAGCCAGACGGTATTGGCGGTGTAGCGCCGCATCTCGCGGTAGTCCTTCGCGCCGAAGGTCCACGAGATGGGGATGGAGAAGCCGCAGGCGATGCCGTTGACGAAGCCCAGCACCAGATAGTTCAGGCCGCCCACGCTGCCCACCGCTGCCAGCGCATCCACGCCCACGAAACGGCCCACGATGATGGTATCGGCCAGATTGTAGAACTGCTGGAACAAACTGCCCAGCATCAGCGGCACCGCAAAGGCAAGGATGAGCTTGAGCGGGCTGCCCTGTGTCATGTCTTTTGTCATACAAAGCCCCTCCCCGGGCGGTCACTTAACATTTCTTTGCCGAATCTTTACCGACAAAAACGCCCTGCCGGACGAGGGGCAGGACGTTTTGCGTTTCATGAGTGGTATTATACTCAGCTCATCGTGATTTTGCAAGGGGTTTTTCTCAGATTTCTTCGTACAACATTGCTATTCTCTATCGGTGGTTTTTGGTGATTGTGCGCATGGGGGGCGGCAGGGCTGCCTGTGAGCAAGGCCCTCCTGCTGCACTCCCTCTCAGCCCACGCTCTCAACCTTCATAATCGAAATCCCATGCAGAGTCATAATATGCGGAGTCATAAAAGAAATCCCACGGACTATAGTCAGGGAGCCTTACCCATTTGTTTGGTTTCCAGTTTGGCTGCTGGGCCGTGGTAAGGCTGTCCGGCGAGAGAGTCGTCAGCCCGCTGAGGTCACCGACGGCACCCGTTCCCGGCCGAGTCAGCTCGGGCAGTCCGCTCAGGGAGCCACCTTTCAGACCGGAGAGGACCGTTCCCCATTGCTTTTTCTCCTGCTTACGGCGGGCGATCGCCTCCTCCACCCGGGCAGCCTCCTGCGCTTTCTGCTCCTCATCGCCAACGCGGTACACGAGGATCAGTTCCTTGCCGCTTTGGCGCAGGGCGGTCTCATCCGAGAATGTTTTTCTATCATATCCCGTCTGCCCGACAACATGGAATCGATAAAGCCCCTCATGGGACAGCTCGAGTTCGAACGCACCATTCAGGCGGACCAAGTCTTTTATCCGGGCCAGCGGAATGACTGCCTCCATCTCCCGCCCTTCCCCATCAAGGAACCGGATGCGAAGCTCATGGACCTCCTTTGCAAGCTCCCGCAGCGAGTCGCCTGTCATCCGAAAGAGTGTGCCGTGGGCATCGAAGCTCAGGACCTTGTTGACCGGGTCATACTCCGCCGTGGCCACATTCCCAAGCTCCTGTGTGCCATCCGGATGGGTGATCACGCCGACGGTCTCGTACATCTGCTTCACACGGTCCGGCACCTCGCCGGACTGCGAGTTCGGGGCGTCGTCCTCGTCGTCGTTGTTCTCGGTATCATCGGGCCGCTCCGGCTGGGAGGGCGTCCGCCTGTCGTAGCTGAAGTCCTCCATCTTCTTCCCGGCGGGGTCGTAGCGGGTCAGACTGCCGCCCGTCACCTTGTGGTGGTCGTCGGAGAGGGCGCTGTTGGGTATCTCGCCGACATCTCCGCCGCCGATGGCCGCAGTTTTGCCGCCGGTGCTTGCGCCCGCCTTGGCCTCCACCTCGGCGTCGCCGGAGATATAGATGTGATTGGGGTTGCTGGGTGCGTTCGGGTCTATCTCGTCTTTCTCCGTACCCGCGCCGTCGCCGATGCCGGCCGCACCGGTGCGGAAGGATTCCAGATTTTTATTCGCATTGCCGCCCGTGGCCGACACCTTGCCGCCGGAAATTTCGATGTCGTGGCCTATGCCGTACACACCGCCGCCGATACCGGCAGCACCCTCGCCGCCCTCGGCCTTTATCGTGCCGCCGGTGATCTCGATGTTTCCGGCACCGCTTTCGTGCTTTCCGCCGATGCCTGCGCCGCCGCCGGCGCCGCCCGCAGCGGTGAGGGAGCCTTTGGTGTCGTTGTCGTCCTTGATGGTCAGCTTGCCGGAGGACTCATGGCCATTCTTCTCGAGGCCCGCATTGTGGCTGCCGCTCTTCAGCTCGTTGGCGCCGTCCAGCTCGATGGCGGCATCGTGGTCACCCTGCACGGTGACGGCGGCTTTGCCCGCATCGACTGGGCTGTCATCGCTGCCGTCCCCCTCCTTCTTGCCGCTGACGTCAATTTTCAGGTCGTCGAAGGTGACGTCCACGTTGCCCTCGGAGGTGTCGATGGTGACGGTATTCTTATCCGACTCGCCGGTGATGATGGTCTCCCCCTCATCCTTCTCGAAATCCTTTTCACCCTGCTTGACATTGTTATAGTTTCCGCTTTCATCGCTCGCACCTTTGACCGTAATGTCGCCGTCAGCGATGTTCCATGTTTTCGCATAGGCCGGGATGCCGGAGCTCACCACGATGCCCGCGATGACGGCGGCGGCCACGCCCCGCCGGAGCGCGCTTTTCAGTCTCATCGTACGTCTCCTTTCGTTCTGTGTATCATGCAATGCCGTCGCTGCGGCTCAGGCTCTCCTTTGAGATGCTTATTTCTTTGGGCTGCCCCAAGTCCTCCGGCAGCCAGAGCTTTATCTCACCCTGGGTATCCGGCAGATCGTCCCAGTCGTCACCAAGGTCGGCATAGCTCCGCAGGTCACTCTCCAACAGATTGGTATACTTTGTGCCATCCGGGACGGTGGTTTCCAGCAGGAAAAGCCGTGGCTTATCCTCCTCGGGAGCGATGGCCTCAAATCGGGAAGCCAGCTGTTTCAGGGTCTCCTCAAGCCCGATTCTCGGCGTTTCCGTTCTCGCAGGCTCGAGCCACCAATCCAAACTCGGGCGGTCGTCCCTTTTTTTCGCGAGTTGGAAGTCCATCATCTCCCGCTCTTGTTTCAGTAATTCGTCGAGTTCGCGTCTGAGCTCTTCACTCGTTTTTTGCTCTACCGTTTCCGTTCTCGCAGGCTCGAGCCACCAATCCAAACTCGGGCGGTCGTCCCTTTTTTTCGCAAATTGGAAGCCCATCTCCCGCTCTTGTTTCAGTAATTCGTCGAGTTCACGTCTGAGTTCTTCACTCGTTTTTCGCTCTACCTCTTCGTGTTCGTGGGTCAATATCAGCCGCTCCTGCGGCTCTGGCGTCTGCACCGGCACCCACTCCTGATAGCGCTCCGACAGGTCGTCCCGCGTTTCGCCGTCCAGCCGGAGGCTGATGTCCTCCCTGTTCTGCTTCAGCTCCACGTCAGCGTCCTCGCCCGCCGCGTCGGCCATCTTGTCCACGCTATAGTGGGTCATGGTGTCCTCATAGCGGAAGAAGATGTCCTCCACGCCGTCCTCCCGGAGGCTGGAGATGTCGGTGGTGACGGTGGACCGGGGAGCGGCGCTCTCAATAAGCACCACACCCCCCGGGGTGAGGACCTCTCCGGCGTCGCCGGCCTTTACGCTGCCGGGCAGGGGGTCGGTGCTCTCAATGACCAAAGCAGGGTCCAGCCGCTGGATGGTGACCCAGCTGGAAAAGAAGCCGCTGACCACCATGCCGCCGGGCAGGGGTTCGGGGGCGTTCTCCTGCACCGGGGGCGGGACGTCATCGTCGTCGTCGTCATCGTCCGGCTCAGGGGTGGAGGTGTAGTCGTAGCCCATCCCCTCCATCACGGTGCCGTCCGCGTTCAGACGGGTCAGCCGTCCTCCCGTCACCTTGTGGTCGGCGTCAGAAAGGTTCTCCGTGGGTATTTCGCCGTACTTTCCGCCGATGGCCGGGGCCTTGGTGTCCAACATCTGGCTCCCCCCCGCCTTGGCCGTCACCTCGGCGTCGCCGCAGATGTAGAGGTCTCCCGGGTTCGGGTCGGCGGTGTCGTCCGACGCGCGCCCTGCACCGTCGCCGATGCCGGCCGCTCCTGCGCCGCCCACGGCCTCGATGGTGCCGCCCCGGATGGTGATGTTGCTGCCGGTACTCTCCTTTCCTCCGCCGATGCCTGCGCCGCCGTCGCCGCCCTCAGCGGTGAGGGAGCCGTCCTTGCCCTTGTCGTCCTTGATGGTCAGAGTTCCCTCCGACTCATGGCCATTCTTCTCGAGGCCCGCATTGTGGCTACCGCTTTTCAGCTTGTTGTCGCCGTCCAGCTCGATGGTGGCATCGCCGCCGCCCTGCACGGTGACGGCGGCTTTGCCCGCATCGACTGGGCCGTCACCGCTGACGTCCCCCTCGGCCTTGCCGCTGACGTCGATCTTCAGGTCGTCGAAGGTGACGTCCACTTTGCCGCCGGAGGTGTCGATGGTGACGGTATGCTCCTCCGACTTGCCGGTGATGACGGTGTCTCTGTCCTCCTGCTCGATGGTCTTGCCCTGTGTGACCCTGTTTGTGCCTTCGTCGCCCGCTTTCACGGTGATGTCGCCCTTGGCGATGTCCCACCGGGCCGCATAGGCCGGGATGCCGGAACTCACCACGATGCCCGCGATGACGGCGGCGGCCACGCCCCGCCGGAGTGCGCTCTTCAGTCTCATAGTCTGTCCTCCTTTGGTCGGTTCGTCTTTTGAAGAATCAGCCCTTTCTGACACAAGCTTACCAAAAAATTCAGAGAATGTAAATAAAATCTGCGCGAATCGCGGTGTTTTCGGCGTGAGTGGCGCAAAAGGAGCCAAACCTCTCCGTCACGCCTACGGCGTGCCACCTCCCCTACCGAGGGGAGGCCTTGGCATACCGGAAAGTTTCGCCTTTACCCGGAGACCTGTCCTCTTCGCCAGAGGCTCCCCTACTAGGGGAGCTGGCGCGAAGCGCCTGAGAGGTTGTACGAAGGACAGCCTGACCATGCGCCGCATACGCAAAAAAGCCCTCCCGAGCGGGGAGGGCCATAGCCTATCTTATTCCGCGTAGTGCGCCAAAAACTGCTTGGTGCGCTCCTCCTGGGGGTGGTCGATGAGCTGGCGGGCCGGGCCTTCCTCCACCACGACGCCGCCGTCCATGAACAGGATGCGGTCGGCCACGTCCCGGGCGAAGTGCATCTCATGGGTGACGATGATCATGGTGGTCTTGCGGTCGGCGAGGTCTCGCAGGACGCGGAGGACTTCGCCGGTCAGCTCCGGGTCGAGGGCGCTGGTGGGCTCATCGAAGCAGAGGATGTCCGGGTGGAGGGCCAGTGCGCGGGCGATGGCCACCCGCTGCTGCTGACCGCCGGAAAGCTGGTGGGGGTAGTGGCCTGCCCGCTCCGACAGGCCCATCTGGGCCAGCAGGTCACGGGCCTGTGCTTCCAGCTGGGCGTGGATGGCCTTCTTGTTGGCCTTATAGTCGGGTTGCTCCTTTGCCAGAAGCTCCCCCGCCAGCATCACGTTTTCCAGCGCGGTGTACTGGGGGAAGAGGTTGAAGTTCTGGAACACGAGGCCGAAGTGGAGGCGCTTTTTCCGCACCTCGCTCTCCCGCTGGGTGGCAGGGTCGGCGGCGTCCCACATGGTCTCGCCGTTCACCCGGATGACGCCGGTGTCGGGGCGCTCCAAAAAGTTCAGGCAGCGCAGCAGCGTCGTCTTGCCCGAGCCGGACGAGCCGATGATGGCCAGCGCCTCGCCCTGTTCCAGTGTGAGCGAGATGTCCCTGAGGACTTTCGTCTCGCCGAAATTCTTCCCGATGCCGGAGGCTTCGAGTAATGCCATAATTCAGTATCCTCCTTAGCAGCGGAAATAATCCATCTTTTTCTCGGCCCAGTCCAGCAGCAGGGTGAGTGCGCCGACAAAGACGAGGAAGAAGATTGCGGTGGAGAACAGCGGCCAGATAAGGCCCTTGGCGCTGTACTCCTTTGCCATCATGATGATCTCCTTGTTGGCGATGACGTTCGCCAGCGAGGTATCCTTCACCAGCGTGATGACCTCGTTGCCCATCGGGGGCAGGATGCGCTTGACGACCTGCAGGAGCGTGACCTTGAAGAAGATCTGGCTCCTGGTCATGCCCAGCACCTGACCGGCCTCGGTCTGGCCTTTCGGCACATCCTCGATGCCGCCGCGGTAGATCTCAGAGAAGTAGCAGGCGTAGTTGATGGCGAAAGCCACCACCGCCGCCACCAGACGGCCCGATGAGCCGGAGGGCCAGGGGTTGGTCATGCCCAGCAGGCCGGGGCCGAGGTAGATGACGATGATCTGGAGCATCAGCGGCGTACCGCGGATGATCCACACGAAGGTCTTGACGACGCCCCGCAGCGGTGCGCACCGGCTCATGGAGCCAAAGGCCACCACAAGGCCCAGCGGCAGCGAAAACAGCAAGGTCAGAAAGAACAGCTCACAGTTGAGCGCGAATGCGCCGGTCAGACGCTCCAAAATCACAGTCACAGAATCACTACACCTATCCGTTTATAATGTAAGTTACTCAGCCAGAGTCAGGCCGTACTTGTCGGCCAGAGCCTGCATGGTGCCGTCAGCCTTCAGCTCGTCGAATGCGTTGTCCACAGCCTCGGTCATGTCGCTGCCCTTGCGGAAGGCCACGCCGTACTCCTCGACGTTCAGCTCATCCACCATCTTGAGGTTTGCGTAGTCGGTACCCTCGCCGATCATGGCAGAAGCCAGAGTCAGGTCGAGGATGGCGGCGTCAGCGGTACCGGCGGCGACTTCCATCAGGCAGTCGGTCTGAACAGCCTTGGAGATGAAATCAGCCTGAGACAGGTCGGCGTTCTCGGTGATGGTGGTCTCACCGGCAGAGCCGGCCTCGGCCACCACGGTCTTGCCGATGAGGTCGGCGGTGGAGGTGTAGTCGGTGCCGTCCTTCACCACGACGACCTGGGCGTTCTTGACGTAGGGCTTGGTGCAGGCCATATTCTCCTCGCGGTCATCGGTCAGGGTCAGGCCGTTCCAGATGCAGTCGATGCTCTTTGCAGCCAGCTCGGTCTCCTTGGTGTCCCAGTTGATCTCCACGAACTCCGGCTCGACACCCAGCTTCTCACAGACAGCGGTGGCCAGCTCGGTATCGAAACCGGTGAAGTTGCCGTCGGCGTCAGTGTAGTTCATCGGCTCATACACGGTGTAGCCGATGACCATCTTGCCGTTGGACTGGATGTAAGCCAGGTCGCTGTCAGCGGCCACGGAGCTTGCCGGGGCGGCAGAGGCGGCGGCAGAAGAAGCAGCCGTGGAAGTGGATGCAGAACCGCCGCAGGCGGCAAGGCTCAGTGCCATCGCACCGGCCAGAAAAGCAGATACCAGACGTTTCATGTTGTAATTTCCTCCCTCAGATTCAGCAGAAGCAGCGCTTCGTTTTACTGCTTTACCATGATAAATTGTTAAACTGTGACTATAGAATAGCGCGTTTTGCCCTGTTTTGCAAGAGGAAAATCGATTTTTTTGCGTTTTGACGGTTTCCGCCTGTATTCAAGGGAGGGACATAGGAAAATTGAACAAAGCCGTGCCTTTCCGGCACGGCTGCGGCTCACGGGCAGGCCCGTCTTCACTAAACCTCTCCGTCACGGCTTCGCCGTGCCACCTCCCCTACCGAGGGGAGGCCTTGGCATACCGGAAAGCCTCGCCTCTTCGCCAGAGGCTCCCCTACTAGGGGAGCTGGCGCGAAGCGCCTGAGAGGTTGTACAAAGGACAGGGCGCTCCGCAAGGCGCAAAAATCCCCCTCGGGGAGTCTCTCCGAGGGGGATGTCCGTTTTTCTTATCTTCCCGCCGCAAAGAGCGTCAGCTTCTCTCCGGGATGTCGCCTACCATGATGACGAAGAGCCTGGGTTTGCCGTTCTCATCCTTCCACCTTCCGAAGCCGACCCGGTAGCTGGATGCAAGGAAGCTGATAGTGGTCCAATTCTTCTCATTCGGTTCCGGCAGTACCGGTCTGTAGTTGTTGCAGAGGTCGATGGCCTGCTTGACGGGGTCGTCCGAGCCTCTGTCCGCTCCAAAGTAGAAGATGACCTGTTTGTTGGCGGTGCCGGGGGCGATGCCGATGGTATTCAAGAGAGCTGTGCGAGCCTGAGGATCGCAAGAGTAGTAATTGCCCGCCATCAAGCTGTTAAGGTAAGGAGTGCTTCCTTCCCTAAAGCTCTCCGCCGCCTCACTCAGCTGCGGGTCGGCCTCGCAGGTGATGTTCACGCTACGCTGCACATTTATGATGTCTGCCAGAGCCTCGGCCCGGAGGGTGTCCTCCGGCTTATCGCCCGGCTTATCGCCGCAGCCGGTGAGCAGGGCCAGCGTCATCACGCCAGCAAGGGCAAGGGCAAACAGCTTTTTCAATTTCATCGTCGTTTCCTCCTCTGTCAGTTCTGCGGGGTCTTGATGGTGGCGTCTGTTCGCAGTGCGAGGTAATAGCGGCGGCCGTCACTCTTCTTGCCCGTCATTGTAAAGGCTATGGCGTTCAGAGCGGTGCCTGACGACGGATCATACCTGCCAAACCCTACCATAGCGCATTGCTTCATACTCTCCGCCTGCGCCAGCGCACTCTGGCACGGCTTCACTTCTCCATACCAAAGATAAACACTGCCTGACACCAGATAGTCCTTCAATTCATTTTTAATGATGTTCCGTGCCTCCTCGGTCAGCTTATCTCCTTCACCAGCCAGCCAGCTCGGCTGGAACTGCCGTGCGATGACCTTGAGCTTTTTGTCCAGCGTCTCGTCCTTCTGATAGTTAGCAAATTGTCCCCTCCTGTACCGGAAATACTCTTCCACCTGCTTGGCTTGGGAGCTGCTGTCCGAGCAGCCGGTGAGCAGGGCCAGCGCCATCACGCCTGCAAGGGCAAAGGCAAGGAGTCGTTTTGCAGTTTTCATCGTCGCTACCTCCAATCGTGGGGTGTGTCTCGGTGATTTTATTATACCATACCCCCCCCCCCCCCCCCC
>ERZ507644.78-NODE-78-length-39143-cov-6.39554_pt1 | contig 39143 bp, 29 predicted proteins | sample MGYA00513419_ERZ507644 | MGnify/ENA metagenome assembly ERZ507644 | reverse complement strand
CAGCTCCCCTAGTAGGGGAGCCTCTGGCGAAACCGTTCACTTTGCGGGGACTGCCAAAGCCTCCCCTACCAGGGGAGGTGGCACGCCGTAGGCGTGACGGAGAGGTTGTACGAAGGAAAGCCTGCCCGAGGACTCGGCCAATGACGGAGAGATTTACTCCTAAAAGATACAGTTTATACACAGATACTTCATTAGTATACCCAGAATCCATGATAAAGTAAAGAGGAAAAAATACCATTGTGCTGGAAATTTGAAGATTTCCGCCTTTTCTTTTCCGCATTTTAAGTGTATAATACTGATAAACTACCCTATTCATTGGAGGATGTTATGCCAAAATACTATGGCTGTCCGTGTGAGGGCTGCGGCAAGCCCCTCACACTTCAGGATGACATCGTGGTCTGCCCCGACTGCGGCGCGCCTTATCACCGCGTCTGCTACGAGAAGCTGGGCCAGTGCATCCACCGCCCCGCCCACGCCGCCGGCTGCGAGTGGAAGTTCCCCTACGAGGAGAGCCAGCTCCGCACCTGTCCGTCCTGCGGCGAGCGCACCCTGCGGGATGAGGAGACCTGCCGCTGCTGCGGTGCTGTGCTTCCCCCCGAGGGGCAGGAGCCTCCTTCTTCCCGCGGCAGCGGCGAAGAGACCTTCGACTACTCCAAGATGTACCGTCAGTTCGGCACTTCCGCCGACCCGGAGAAGGCGTTTTTTGAGGACGCCTTCGGCAAAGAGGCCAAGATGGACGGCATCGCCCGTCAGGACTGGCTGGACTATATCGGCCCCGCCGCCCCCGCTTACCTCGCCGCTTACAGCCGGATGCAGCTCCAGAAGAGCAAGGTATCCATGAGCTTTTCGGCTCTGCTGTTCGGCCCCTTCTACTTCTTCTACCGCAAGGCGTGGAAGCCGGCCTTCGGCTTTCTGGCCGCTGAACTTCTGCTGGCAGCGCCCACCTTTATCGAGCTGCTGCAGCTCTCCGGCAGCGCCCTGGCCCCCGCCATGAGCGCTTCGGCTCTGACGGTATTTGCCCGGGTCTGCTCGGTCCTCAGCTTCGTGCTGATGCTGGTGCGCGGTATGTACGGCAAGTGGCTCTACCGCAAAAGCGCCGCCGACCACATCCGCCGCATCCAGTCCGAGTTCCCCGACGCCCGGCAGCGTCAGGCCGTGCTCCGCGCCCAGGGAGGCGTCAGCTTCGGTGCGGTCTTCCTCTGCGGCCTGCTCCTGAGTGTCTGCGGCAGTGCGTTCACCCTGCTGCTCGGCCCGGATCTGCAGGCCATCCTCAACGCTTTCTATGGCTGATGCACCCAGCCGTAAATCTGAACGTGAAGGAGTTTGAACCATGAAAAAAATCACCAAGGCAGTCATCCCCGCCGCTGGTCTTGGCACCCGCGTGCTGCCCGCCACCAAGGCGATGCCCAAAGGAATGCTCCCCCTCGTGGACAAACCCGCCATCCAGTATCTGGTGGAGGAGGCTGTCCGCTCCGGCATCACCGACATCCTTATCATCGTGAGCCGCAATCAGGACATCATCCAGGACCACTTTGACCGCAGCCCTGAGCTGGAAGCAAAGCTTGCCGCTCCCGGCAAGGAGAAGATGCTGGAAGAGTGCCTCGGCATCTCTGATCTGGCCAACATCTTCTTCGTCCGCCAGCAGCAGACCCTCGGCCTCGGCCACGCTGTCAGCATGGCCAAGCCCTTCACCGGCGACGACCCCTTCGTGGTCATCTACGGTGACGACGTCATTTGGGGCGAGGACCCGGTCTGCGCCCAGCTCATCCGTGCCTACGAGGAGTTCGGCCGTCCGGCTGCCGGCGTATCCGCCGTGCCTTGGGCCGACGTGAGCCGTTATTGCAGCCTCAAGACCACCCCCATCCATGACAACTACTTCTTTGTGGACGACATGATCGAGAAGCCCAAGAAGGGTCAGGAGTTCAGCAACTACTCCATTCTGGGCCGTGTGCTGCTGACCCCGGAGATCTATGACATCCTCGCCGGGACCAAGCCCGGTGCCGGCGGCGAGATCCAGCTGACCGACGCCATGGCCGAGTATGCCCGCAGCTACGGCGGCATGACGGCTGTGGAGTTCACCGGCAAGCACTACGACATGGGCAACAAGCTCAAGGTCGCTGAGGCACAGGTGGAGCTGGCCCTGCAGCACCCCGAGATCGGCGAGGCGTTCCGCGCCTACCTGAAAGAATTCTGCAAGACGCTGTAACCCTCTCAGTCTGCTTTGCAGACAGCTCCCCCAGAGGGGGAGCCTCTGGCGTGTCGGTCAGGTTTTGTCTGGACGCACAAAGTCCAATTTATCAGAAACACTAGTGCCCCGCTACAGAGGGCAGCAGCTGCGGAACATGCGTTTCCGGTCAAGCTGCTGTTACTCTTGGTAGCAGGGCACTATATTTTATGCCATATTGAGCTTCCATCGTCCAGCGAAAAGTGGCCCGATATGCCAATGGCTCCCCCTTTGGGGGAGCTGGCGAGCGGAGCGAGACTGAGAGGGCAAGCCCGTTTCCCAAAAGTATCTGCACAGCGATAAGCACTGGCTTTTGTCAGAGCGATGCCATCGCTGTGCTTTTTTATTTTTCTGTAGCGTCCTTTCCCTCTCAGTCACCTTCGGTGACAGCTCTCCCAAAGGGAGAGCCTTTTGTCGTGCGCTGCCGGAAAAGGCTGCAAAAAAGCGCCCTCACCTTGTCATCGGTGAGGGCGCTTTGCTGATCGCTGATTATTTTGATTGGGTTGATTATCTCAGATTAGTCGCTGACGTAGGGCATCAGAGCAACGTGACGAGCACGCTTGATAGCCACGGTCAGTGCGCGCTGATGGAAAGCGCAGGTGCCGGTAACACGGCGGGGAATGATCTTTGCACGCTCAGAGACGTACTTACGCAGACGGGGAACGTCCTTGTAATCGATGGTGTCGATGCGATCGACACAGAAGCTGCAAACCTTCTTGCGGCCGCGACGCATGGGGCGTGCGGGACGAGAGCCTTCGGTTCTTTCAAAAGCCATTGCTTATTACCTCCTGTTGGATTTTTACGGTTAAAACACCGGTTCGGGAATCAGAACGGCAGGTCGTCGCTGTCGTCGATGACGGCGAAGTCATCTGCATTGCCGGCGGAATAGCTGGGAGCTGCCTCCACAGCAGCCGGACGGGCAGGGGCTGCGTTCTGGTAGGACGGAGCAGCATTCTGATAGCTGCCGCCGCCCTGATTGCTGCCATTCGATTTGGAGCCGGCAAAGTTGACGTTGTTTGCCACGACCTCCACAGCGGTGCGGTTGTTTCCGTTCTTGTCCTGATACTGGCGGGTCTGGAGACTGCCTTCGATGGCGATCAGACTGCCCTTCTGGAAATACTTGGAGACGAACTCTGCCTGCTGGCGCCATGCGACGATGTCGATGAAATCGGCCTGACGCTGCTCGCCCTGACGGGCAAAGTTGCGGTCACACGCAATGCGGAAGCTGCACACATTGGTGCCGCTCTGGGTGGTGCGAAGCTCGGGATCCGCCACGAGACGGCCCATGATCGCTACAACATTCAACATAATACGGACTCCTTTTTCGTCACGAAAAGATTACTCCTCGTGGGCAACGATCAGGCTGCGCATAACGCCCTCAGTGATCTTGTACACACGGTCGAGCTCAGCGGGGAAGCTGGGGTCAGCAGTGAAGTTGATCACGGTGTAGACGCCTTCCTCCTCATCGTTGATGGGGTAGGCCAGACGGCGCTTGCCCCACTCATCGATGGAATCGATGGTACCGTTAGCCTCGATCAGGGACTTGAACTTACCGATGAGAGCGGAAGAAGCCTCCTCGTCGAGAGCAGCGCTGGTAATCAGCATGGTTTCGTACTTTGCCATTTTGTAGCACCTCCTTTTGGACTTAAGGGCCTCAAGAATACGAGGCCAAGGGTACACAGCCGGCGCGGCGTCGCGCGGACTGTGCGGCGTGTCTGTTCAGACATCAATTTATTATAGCAAGCCCCGCAAAAATTGTCAAGCCCTCCCGCAGGATTTTTTCGTATTTTTGAGCGCACGACAGCAAAATCTCCCTCATCATTCTTTTTATGCTTTTCCAGTATATCCGTCATATCTCTTTTGGATGGCGTCCTTAGCCATTTCCGAGCTGATTTTCCTTTGCATTTCGCCGAAAGAGGGACTATAATAAAAGGAGGACTATAATTAATAAAAGATGTTCTTCTCCCCTTCTGTCTTCGTGCGCGGCGCATGGCAGGGCTTACGGGGGAGTGGGACGACCGCTAACGTCAAAGAAAGGATCGCCTATGTATTCCATCTTTCGGAATCTCGCCCTCATCCTCATCAGCGCCAAGTTCTTCGCGCTGCTTGCCCGCAAATGCCGGGCGCCGCAGGTGGTGGGCGAGATCATCGCAGGTCTTGTCATCGGTCCCTGTCTGCTGAATCTCGTGCAGCCCAGCGACTCCATCGCCATTTTTGCTGAGATAGGCGTCGTGCTGCTGATGTTCACCACAGGCCTCGGCACCAACCTTCAGGAGCTGATGCGGGCCGGCCCCATCGCCACCCTCATCGCCTGCGTGGGCGTGGCCGTTCCTCTGGCGGGCGGCACCCTGCTCTACAGCCTGTTCTACGGCTTTTCGGCGGTGGGCAGCCCGGAGTTTTATCGGGCGCTCTTCATCGGCACCATCATGACGGCCACCAGCGTCTCCATCACCGTGGCCACCCTGCAGGAGCTGGGCAAGCTCAAGAGCTTCCTCGGCACCACCATCGTCAGCGCAGCCGTCATTGATGACGTCATCGGCATCGTGGTGCTCACCTGTGTGCTGGGTGCCAGCGGCGGCGCAGACACCAGCCTCGTCGATGTGCTGATGGACACCGTCCTCTTCTTCATCGCAGCCATCGTCATCGGCCTCATCATCCACAAGGCCATGCTCTGGCTGGACCATCGCAACCCCCACACCCAGCGCATCACCATCGTCAGCCTCGCCTTCTGCTTTGCCATGGCCTACATCGCGGAGCAGTATTTCGGCATCGCGGACATCACGGGCGCTTACATCGCGGGCATCGTGCTCTGCTCCATCGAAGATGCGCCCTACATCGAGCGCCGGGTGGACATCAGCAGCTACACCCTCTTCGCCCCCGTCTTCTTCGCCAGCATCGGCCTCAAGACCGACATCAGCGGCCTGACGCCCACCATCCTGCTGTTCAGCGCCTGCTTCGTGGTGGTGGCCCTGCTCACCAAGATCATCGGCTGCGGTCTCGCCGCGAAGCTCTGCCGGTTCAACTGGGGCGACTCCCTCAAAGTGGGCGTCGGCATGATGACCCGCGGCGAAGTGGCCCTCATCGTGGCCCAGAAGGGCCTCGGCGTGGGGGTGGTGGACTCCGTCTTCTTCACGGCCGTCATCCTGCTCATCGTCGTGTCCTCTATCGTGGCGCCGCTGGCACTGAAGGGGCTGTTTGCGAAGGGTTAAGCCTTGAGCGAAAGCCTCTCCCTTTGGGAGAGGTGTCACCGAAGGTGACGGAGAGGGCAAGCTCGTCTCCCAAGCGCATCCACACAGCGATACGCACCGGCTTTTGTCAGAGCGATGCTATCGCTGTGTTTTTGTTTTTCTGCAGCATCCTTGCCCTCTCAGGCGCTTCGCGCCAGCTCCCCCAAAGGGGGAGCCTCTGGCGTGCCGGTCAAGTTCACACTGGACGAGCAAAGCTTACTCTATCCTAAAACAGGAGTGCCCTGCTACAGAGGGCAGCAGCTTCGGAACAATGTTCCTTGTCAAGCTGCTGTGAATCTCTGTAGCAGGGCACTATCTTTTTACGTTATATCAGGCTTCAGGCGTCCAGCACAATGCTGCCCGACCTGCCAAAGGCTCTCCCTCCGGGAGAGCTGTCACCGAAGGTGACTGAGAGGGCTACGCGCTAAATCCCTCAAACCACCTGAATGCGGCCTGCGCCATAGGGATTCTCGTAGTTCAGCAGGTAGCCCGGATAGCTTGCCAGCGGGCTGTTGGCGCTGCTCAGGACAGGCACATCGCTCACAGCGTCGAAGATCATGGCGTAGGTGGACATGACGAGGTAGTCCTCAGAGACATAGTCCTTGATGAGCTCTGCGCCGTCGAACATGGCGAAGCCATCGCCCAGGTTGCGCAGGGTGTAGTTCATGCCGGCCAGCGCATAGGTGCGGTTCAGGTCCAGCGGCTCGTAAGTGCCGGTCTTCTTGTTGTAGATGCGGACGTTCTGGACGCGGGGCGTGCCGGTGGCGCTGCCCATCCAGACATTCTTGTCGTCGGTGAGGACGGTGTTGGGGATGTCGGTGTGGATCTCGTAGGTCGCACCGGCAACATGCAGGAAGCCGCCGTTCTCCTTGCCCTCCGGGCCGACGAAGCGGGCGCCGAACTCCAGAGCATCCTGGATCTGCTTGCCGGTAACAGACATCAGGCAGGCCACGTTGCCGAAGGGGCTGATCTGCTTGCAGGTCTTGAAGGTCCACTTGCCGGCGTCCACATCGATGCGGATGCCGCCGCCGTTCATCATAGCGATGTCGCAGTCCAGCTGCTCGACCTCGTTGAAGTAAGTATAGATGCCGTCGGCCACGAAGTCGCCGAGGTTGGTCTCACCCATACGGATGCGGCGCTTGCCGGTAGCGGGGTCGCTGATGTAGAATTTGATGTCCGTGGTGGCGATCTGCTCGCCCAGCATAGCGTCCACATCGTTGATCCAGGCTTCTGCGGTAGCGGCCACAGCGGCGTCGGAGACATCGGCGGTGGAGATGAGCTCGGTGGTGATAGCGCCGTCCTCGGCGATGGTCATCTTACCGACGTTTGCCAGATAAGAGCCGGTCTGAGTCAGGGTGACAGGCTTGCCGGCTGCATCGTAGACCCGCTTGTTCTCCATGACGGTGTGAGAGTGGCCGTCGATGAAAGCGTCAAAGCCGGTGGTGTTGGCAATGACATCCTCACTGGTCCAGGGAGAGGAGGACGGGTCAACGCCCAGATGGCCCAGACCGATGATGATGTCTGCGCCCAGGGTCTTGGCCTTGTCGATGGCCTTCTGGACGGCGTCGTACAGCTTCCTGCCGTCGTCACCGCCCAGGATGTCGTAGATGTACTTGGTCTGCTTGGCGTTCATGAAGTAGGCAGGAGTGGACTTTGTGAAGGACTCGGGGGTCGTGATGCCCACGAATGCGATCCACTTGCCGCCTGCGGGGAACAGCTTGACAGCGGGCAGGACGCGCAGGCCGGTGCGCAGGTCCACCCAGTTGCAGGAGACATAGGGGAAGTCCGCTTCCTTGATGATGGCCTTTGCGCGGGCCATGCCGTAGTCGAACTCGTGGTTGCCCAGAGTAGCGATGTCGTAGCCAGCCTCGTTCATCAGCTCGATGATGGTAGCGCCGTCGTCCATGGAGCCGTAGGCAGTACCCTGAATATGGTCGCCTGCGTCCACCAGCAGGACGGGCTTGCCCTCATCCACGTAGCCCTGCTTCATGGCAGCGATAGCGGCATAGGTCAGTTTGGGAGACTTGTGGTCGATGTAGGTGTGGACATCGTTGGTGTACAGGATGGTGACAGCGGCATCCTTGCCCGTCAGGAAACCGGCCGAAGCCTGAGGAACGGCAGCAGCCATGGCGGAGGCAGCGGCGGTGACACCGACAGCCTTCAGGAAATTGCGGCGAGAAATAAAGTGTTTCACGAAAAAAGACCTCCTTTATGTTCCAGACCAGTTTTTGCGGCACAGTCTCTCTTCCGCCGTGCCGCATTCTTTGTTTTAAGCTTACCACAGAACCGCCGAAAGAGCAAGCGCAAAGATGGTCATTCTGCATAATAGTTTTCTTTATGAGTACGACTTTTTATGAATCCTCGCGCAAATCAGCACAAAAGGCCGGGCCGCTGCTTCCTGCCTCAGGCTTGCAGCGACCCGGTCTTTTGTTTTGGGCGGTATTGTTCCGTCGTGAATATCGTCTTGTCAGATAGCGTTATACTGGCGCAGGAACTTCTCGAGGTCGGTGCCTTCGATCTTCTTCAGCGCCTCCTTCAGGGCGATGCGGCCCATAAGGGGCAGCTCCATGTCCGTGAGCTTCCGGCCGTCCCGCAGCTTCACCGAGGCATCCACCAGCGCCCGGACGTCATAGGTGCTGCCCCAGACCTCCGGCACGCCCCGGTCGATGTTCAACAGCCGGTACACCGCCTCCATGCCGGTGCGCATGGAGTATTCGGTGGTGAAGATGGTGTCCCGGCCGGTCTCGGCGAACTGGCCGAGGAAGGCAAAGTTCACCGCATCCTTCGGCACGATGTCGGGGCGGTCGCCCTTCGCGCGGGGCATGAAGAAGGCGTCGATATAGGGCATCATGACCGGCACGGTGTTGGCGCTGTGCTCGGCAAGCTCTGCGATGTCCTCCACCGGCACGCCCAGATGGTAGAGCCACTCCATGCAGATCTCCCGGCCGGTGCAGTCCCGCATGGGCTTTTTGACGTAATCGCCGGGCTTATCGCTGAACAGGCCGTACACCCAGACGCAGAGCTGGTCTTTGGGCTGTGCGCGGAACTGCTGCTGGCGGTTCAGGGTCCAGCTCAGCAGCCAGGCCGAATCCTTCACGGTGACGATGCCGCCGGTGACGGTGCGGCCGCTGAAGGGGTCGCGCTTGCAGATCTTCTGGATATACTGGGGGATCTTCTCATCCAGCGTCGTGATGGTGGCGCTTTCCCAGTTGCTCAGCTCCGGCTGGCTGCAGAACTTTTCCGGATGGCCGAAGGAGTCGTCCAGCGCGGCGATGCGCTTCCAGAGGTCCCAGCCGTTGCCCGGCTTGATGGTGGGGTCGAAGCCTGCGGCCTTGTTCTGTGCGCCGACGGTGCAGCTCTCCACGCAGCCGCCGTTGGTGATAAAGAGCAGGTCGTCCTCGGTGAGGTCGATGGTCTCCACCGCGCCCTTGTGGTCTACCGTGATGCCCGCCGCCTGCTTTTTGCCCGGCTCGAGGCTGAACTGGACGTCCACGACCTTTGTGTCGTAGTAGAACTGGACGCCATGGTCTTTCAGGTAGGTGACCATGGGCAGGATGATAGACTCGTACTGGTTATACCGGGTGAAGCGGAGGGCCGTGAAGTCGGGCAGACCGCCGATGTGGTGGATATACCGCTTGAGGTAGAGCTTCATCTCGAGGGCGCTGTGCCAGTTCTCGAAGGCGAACATGGTGCGCCAGTAGAGCCAGAAGTTGGAGTTGAGCACCTCATCGTCAAAAAAGTCGGTGATCTTTTTGTCCTCAAGCTGCTCGTCGGGGGTGAAGAAGAGCTTCATGATCTCCATGGCTCCCTTATCCGACAGGCCGAACTTGCCGTCGGTGTGGGCGTCCTTGCCCCGGTTCACGGTAGCGCGGCAGAGGGAGTAGTTGGGGTCGGCCTTGTTCAGCCAGTAATACTCGTCCAGCACACTGGCTCCCTCGGTCTCCAGCGAAGGGATGGAGCGGAGCAGATCCCACATGACCTCGAAGTGGTTGTCCATCTCACGGCCGCCCCGCATCACATAGCCGACATCGTACTTGTGGCCGTCGCAGGCACCGCCGGGCAGGGGGTCTTTTTCAAAAACGTGTACCCTCTCCCCCTTCATCTGACCGTCCCGCACCAGATAGCAGGCTGCCGTCAGGGCCGCCAGACCGCTGCCGATGATATAAGCCGATTTGCGGTCCACGCCTTCGGGCTTGCGGGGCCGCGCAAAGGCTTCGTAATTGCCGCTGGAATAATACATAGACGTAACCTCCATTTTGTTCTGTACCGGCAGCACGTTCGGCTCCGGCTTGTTTGGTTCTGGCATCAGTATACCCCGCCGCTTCCTGCCCTACAACAAGCAAAACCGCCCAACTGCCGCAATTTTTGTCATACAGGCAGGTTTGCATAGAAAAAATCCGCTCCCAGCGTACCGGAGACGGATAAAAAGCTTTATGATGACTCAGAATGTCAGCCGCATCTGATGCCAGACGACATCGCCGTGGGTGGAGACGGAAACGCCCTCATCCACGAAGCCGAACTGCGCATAAAAGCCGATGAGCCGTTCCTTGCAGGTGAGCACGATGCCCTTGCGCCCGGCGGCTCTCGCGTCGGCGCAGACCTGACGCAGAACACGGGAGGCGCAGCCCTCGTGCCGATGGGCCGGAGCGGTGACGACGCTGAATATCATCTGCCACCCACCCTTCGGCGTGTGGAGATGGGGGTCATCGTACATCTCATCGGTGAGGTCGGGCATATCGGTGACGAAGCCGTTGACGAAAGCTTTCACCTCGCCGCCCTCGTCCAGCAGCCAGAAACAGTCCGGGTAGACGGCCACACGCCCGGCGATGCTCTGCCGGGACGCCCCCTCAGCGGGCGGGTAGGACGCGGCTTCGATGTCGGCCAGTGTGTCCACGTCAGCGGGCAGTGCGTGACGGATGCTCATGCTCTCCCCTCCTCAGGCTTTGGCGGCGGGAGCCACCTCAAAGTCGATCTTGCCCAGATTGACGTCGGCGCGGACGATGGTGATCATCATCCTGTCGCCGAGGCTCCAGGTCTTGCCGGAAGCGGGGTCGGTCAGGCGGACGCCCTCGGTCAGGCTGGTGCCGGAGGGAGTCAGGCTGGAAGCCGGCACAAAGCCCTCCACGCCGTTGTCCAGCTCGATGAAGAGGCCGCGCTGGGTCACGCCGGAGACGGTACCCTCGTAGCACTCGCCCAGATGGCGGCGGGCATACTCGGCCTTATAGCAGTCCTCGGCCTTCCGCTCGATCTGCATGGCGATGACCTCACGCTCGCTGGACTGCTTGGAGGCGCGCTCTGCGAAATCGGTGTAGCGGAGGATCATGGTCTCCTTCTCGGTACCCTTGAGCATATCGGTCATGATGCGATGGATGGCCAGATCGGGGTAACGGCGGATGGGGCTGGTGAAGTGGGCGTAGTCCTTCAGCACCAGACCGTAGTGGCCCTTGGGCTTCTCTTCGTAGAGAGCCTTGGACATGCAGCGGAGCATGCCGGTGTTGATGATCTGCTCATAGGGGGTGCCGCGCACACCCTCGAGGATGGCGCTCAGCTCCTTGGGAGTGGGAACGTCCTTGGCGAAGTGGTCGTTGATGCCGCAGGCCTGCAGCAGAGCGTGCAGACGCTCCAGCTTCTCGGCGTTGGGCTCTTCATGGACGCGGTAGACGAAGGGGATCTGCTTGACGCGGGCAAAGTGGGCGGCGCACTGGTTGGCCAGCAGCATGAACTCCTCGATCATGCTCTCGCTCTCGCCGGAGGTGCGCTTCTTGACGTCGATGCAGCGGCCATTCTCGTCGAGGATGAGCTTGACTTCGCCGCTCTCGATGTCCATGCAGCCGCGCTCCCTGCGCAGGCGGGCGCGGTGGCCGTACAGCTCCTTCATGGCGGGCAGCTGGTCGATGACGTCGGCATACTTTGCCTTGATCTCGGCGTCGGCAGTACCGGCCAGCAGGGCGTTGATCTCGGAGTAGACACCCTTGACGCGGCTGCGGATGATGGACTTGACGAAGCGGTAATCCGTCAGATCCCCCTCCTTGTCCAGACGCATCAGGCAGGAGAACGCCAGACGCAGCTCGTTCTCGTTCAGGCTGCAGATGCCGTTGGACAGGGCCTTGGGCAGCATCGGAACGACCTGATCTGCATAATAGACGCTGGTGGCGCGGCTGAACGCCTCGTTGTCCAGCTCGGTGCCGGGCTTGACGTAGTTGGAGACGTCGGCGATGTGGACGCCCAGCTCAAAGCCGCCGTCAGAGGTGCGGGTCAGGCTGATGGCGTCGTCGATGTCCTTGGTCTCGGCGCTGTCGATGGTGAAGATGGGCAGGGCGCGCAGGTCCATGCGGCCCTCGCAGTCCTTCTCGGAGACCTCTGCGCCCTCGAACTTCTTGGCCTCATCCCGGACTTTATCCGGGAAGCGGGTGCGGATGTCCTTTGCGTAAAGCAGAGCCTTGGCGCAGCGCTTGGCCTCGTCGGAGCTGCCGAAGCGCATGGCGACGCCCACGCGGTGGTCTTCCTGACGGCTGCCGCGGTTCAGGATCTCGACGGCTACCTTGTCGCCGTCCTTTGCGCCGCCCTCGCAGTCGCGGGCCAGCGGCATGGTGATGGCCGGGCAGTCGTCCGGCACGAAGCGCAGACGGCCCTCGACCCGGCGCACCGTGCCGACCAGGTCGTTTTTCTCGGTCAGGATGGCGAGGATAGCGCCCTCGTCGCTGCCCTCCACGCGGGGATGCTCGAATTTCTCCACCAGCACGTCGTCGCCGGGCATTGCGCCCTTGGTGAAGCGGCCGGGGATGAAGATGTCGCCGGTGCCGTCCTCCAGCATGACGAAGGCAAAGTTCTTGCCCAGCTTGACCACCTTGCACAGCAGAGCCTTGTCGGCACGGCCGGAGCGGACGGTAAAGAACACGCCCTGACGCTGGCAGACGACAGCCTCCCGCACCAGTTCGTCCAGAGCTTCCATCACCTTGCGGTCTGCGCCGCGCTCGCCGCCGAACTTCTGCTTCAGCTCTTTGACGGTGCAGGGCTGGTTCTGGATGGCATGTTCGATCTTATCGCGCATTGACATAAATTTTCTTTCTCCTTAACTACCATAGCCCGCCCTCCACCGGGGCGCGGCTTCTTCCCTCTTATCTCTTTTTATAACAATATATAGACACAAAAACAGCCCCGCTTTCATCACGGGGCTGCGGGCGCATACTCAGGCCAGACGGCTTGCGAACACGCAGGCCAGGATGGCCACCACAAAGAAGATGATACCGGCGATGCGGGTCACCTTTGCCAGCATCTGGTCCGCAGGGGTCAGACGGGCGTTGTTTGCGCCGTAAGCGCTGCCGTTGATGACACCAGCCAGACCCTGACCGTGGGTATGCTGCATCAGGGTGAGGGCAAAGATGACCACCGAGACGACGAGCAGAATGACGCCGCCGACGATTTCAATGACTGCCATGGATGAAAACGCTCCTTTTATTGTTAAATTTGGATAACAAACATACAAATACAAGTATATAGTAACATACCTCAGCAAAAAAAGCAAGCAGAAAAGCAAAACCATTCACTCCCCGGCGCTCAGTGCGTCGCACAGGCGGGCAAAGACGGCCGCGCTGGACACCTCCGGCTCTGTCTGAGCGTCCTGCATCACCACGATGGTCCAGCGGGGCTTTTCTGCCGGGTAAAAACCGGCGAACCAGTGGTTTTTCAGCTCTTCGCCGTCCCGGAACTGGCCGGTCTGGGCGGTGCCGGTCTTTCCGGCGGCAGTCCCCTCGGAGGGGGCGGCCTGCCGGCCCGTTCCCTCTGCCACGACGCCCGCCAGCAGCTCCTGCAGCTTTTCCGCCGTCTGCACCGAGAACACCCGCCGGGACGAGCCATGTGCCAGCGGCGTGAGCTCTTCGCCCGTCGTCTCGTCCACGGTACACTCCACGAAAAGCGGGGTGTGGTAGACACCTCCCGCCGCAATGGTGTTCATCATCCCGGCCACCTGTAAGGGCGTCGCCAGAAGCTCCCCCTGTCCGAAGCAGAAGTTGGCAAACTGCCCCTCGTTTTCGAGTGTCTCTGCTTCGGGCAGAACACCGGAAGCCGACCGGAGGCCGCCTGCAATGTCCTGCCCCTTCCCGAAGCCCAGCGCTGCCGCCATCTGCCGGACACGCTTCGGCCCCAATTCCCGCCCCAGCTCGATAAAGTAGCCGTTGCAGCTCTTTTCCAGAGCGCCGTCCAGCCCCACGAGGCCGTGAGGCACGCTTCCGGCACAGCGGTAGACCTGGCCGTTCAGGGCGTCGTAGCCGGGACACTCCCGGGCGAAGTCCCCTTCTCCTGCTTCCAGCGCCGCTGCGGCCAGCACCGGCTTGAAGACCGAGCCCACCGCATAGGCCGAAAAAGCACGGTTCAGAAGCGGGCTGTCCGGGGCAGTCAGGCTCTCGCCCACATTGGCCGCATCAAAACCCGGCAGGCTGACACAGGCCCGCACCTTGCCGCCGGTTGCATCCATAATAAGGATGCACCCGGTGGCCATGCTCTCCGCTGCCACCCCTTCTGCGGCCCTCTGGATGCTGCGGGAGAGGGTCAGCCGCACACCCTGCGGGGCTGAGTCTGCTTTTTCTAAAATCGGCTCACTGCCCCGCCGCAGCCGTCCCTGCGCTGTGACCGCACAGTGCAGTGTATCCTGCTCGCCGGTGTAAAGAACATCGTCCAGCGCAGCCTCAAGGCCCGCTGCGCCGTGGCCCTCGCTGTCCAGGTAGCCGATGAGCTGTTCTGCCAGCGGGGCAGCGGCGTACCGCCGGGGAACGGCATAGCACCGCACACCCAGCCCGCTTACATCCTGCACCACGTCCAGCAGAAAGGGCTGGGAAGTATTCCGCTCCCGGTAAAGCCTGGCCTGCCCGTCGGCGTCCGTATAGGGGTAGAGCCGCGCGTAGCTGCCCTCACCCGGGAAGCAGAGGGCCAGCCAGCGCTGAGAGATGCCCGTCAGCGGCAGACCGCCGCAGTCGTAAAAGTTCCCCCGCGCCGCAGGCAGGCGGAGGACCGCTTCGCTCTGCGCCGCCGCCCGCACGGCGTAGTCCGTGTTCGAGCAGAGCCAGTATAACCGGCAGACCACCGCCGCAAACCCCAGCAGCAGCGCCCCATACAGCGCAAGCACTCTTCGGCCCGACATAAAAAGCCCCCCTTCCCTGCCCGGTAGTATGGGCAGAAAAGAGGGACGGTACACAAAAGAGGCAGAGCCTCCGAAGAAGCTCTGCCTCAGATACTGAAACAGTATGCGCGTTTTGGGAAAGGCTGCGGCTTAGTACATGCCGCCCATACCGCCCATGTCACCGCCAGCGGCAGCAGGAGCAGCCGGGGGTTCGGGCAGGTCGGCCACGAGGCTCTCGGTGGTCAGAACCATCTCAGCGACGGATGCTGCGTTCTCCAGAGCGGAGCGGGTGACCTTGGTCGGGTCAACGATGCCGGCGGCGATCATATCCTCGACGTAGACTTCATTCTGAGCGTCAAAGCCGTAGTTGGGCTTGTTGGCAGAGATGATCTTGTCGATGATGACGCTGCCCTCGAGGCCGGCGTTCCTGGCGATCTGGCGCAGAGGAGCTTCCAGAGCCTTCAGGACGATCTTAGCGCCGGTGCGCTCGTCGCCTTCCAGCGTATCGCACAGCTCACGGACAGCGGGGATGGCGTTGATGGGAGCAGTGCCGCCGCCAGCGACGACGCCTTCCTGAACAGCAGCCTTGGTTGCGTTCAGAGCATCCTCGATGCGGAGCTTCTTGTCCTTCATCTCGACCTCAGTAGCAGCGCCGACCTTGATGACAGCCACGCCGCCAGCCAGCTTTGCCAGACGCTCCTGCAGCTTCTCGCGGTCGAAGTCGCTGGTAGCGGCCTCGATCTGGCTGCGGATCTGACCGATGCGGGATGCGATAGCGTCCTTGTCGCCGGCGCCGCCCACGATGGTGGTGTTCTCCTTGGTGACTTTGACCTGACGGGCATGGCCCAGCATGTCAACGGTCGCGTCCTTCAGCTCGTAGCCGAGGTCTGCAGAGACGACCGTGCCGCCGGTCAGGGTAGCAATATCCTGCAGCATCTCCTTGCGGCGGTCGCCGAAGCCGGGAGCCTTGACAGCCACGACGTTCAGGGTGCCGCGCAGGCGGTTGACGATGAGGGTGGACAGAGCCTCGCCCTCGATGTCCTCGGCCACGATGAGCAGCTTCATGCCGTTCTGCATGACCTGCTCCAGCAGAGGAACGAGGTCCTGAATGACGCTGATCTTCTTATCGGTGATGAGGATGGCGGCATTGTCCAGATCAGCCTCCATCTTGTCGGTATCGGTGACCATATAGGGGGTCAGGTAGCCGCGGTCGAACTGCATACCTTCGACGATCTCGTTGTAGGTCTCGGCAGTGGTCTTGTTCTCCTCGATGGTGATGACGCCGTCGGAAGTGACCTTTTCCATCGCCTCGGCGATGAGACGGCCGATCTCGGGGTCGCCTGCGGAGATGGTGCCGACGCGGGCGATGTCGTTGGAATCCTTGACCTTCTGGCTGTGTGCCTTGATGGTCTCGACGGCCTTAGCGACAGCCTTGGTCATGCCGCGGCGGATGTCCATCGGGTTTGCACCGGCGGTGACATTCTTCATGCCCTCGGTGACCATAGCCTGTGCCAGAACGGTCGCGGTGGTGGTGCCGTCGCCTGCGGCGTCGTTGGTCTTGGTAGCGACCTCACGCACCAGCTGTGCGCCCATGTTCTCGAACTCGTCCTTCAGCTCGATCTCCTTTGCGATGGTCACACCGTCGTTGGTGATGACGGGGGCGCCGAACTTCTTGCTCAGCACCACGTTGCGGCCCTTGGGGCCGAGGGTGATCTTAACAGTATCTGCCAGAGTGTCGATACCGGCACACAGTGCCTTGCGGGCTTCCTCGCCCTGCTTGATCTGCTTAGCCATATTTTATCGCTCCTTCGTAAATGCTTGATTATCCAGTGTGAGGGAAAAACGCTTACTCCACGATAGCCAGAATGTCGGCCTGACGCACGATGGTGCATTCTTCGCCGTCCACCTTGACCTCGGTGCCGGAGTACTTGCTGGTGAGCACCTTGTCGCCCACCTTGACAGTCATCTTGACCTCCTTGCCGTCCACGACACCGCCGGGGCCAACGGCCACGACCTGTGCTACCTGGGGCTTCTCTTTGGCGCTGCCGGTCAGGATGAGGCCGCCCTTGGTGGTCTCCTCGACCTCAACAGTCTTGATAACAACACGGTCTGCAAGAGGAATGATCTTCATCGTTCTTGCCCTCCTATTATAAATATAAAAGATAAACTGTTTTATGTCCCGGGGGCTGCGCCCTTCCGGTTATTTAGCACTCTTTTTCCTTGAGTGCTAAGTGTATTGTACTCATCTTGGAGTCAAAAATCAAGGGGTTTTGCAAATTTCTTTGTTAAGTTTTTATGTCCTTTCCATGAGCCTGTCGAGTGTATGTTCTTTTTGCCCTCGCCCTGTACGAACAATCTGCGCTCCATCTGCCTTTCAGATAACAAAAAACGCACCCGTCATAAGACCAGTGCGTTAAACGATATGGGGATCATCTCTCTATTTGGGCACTTCCGGTCCACCTTCATATTTTCGCTCCGAAACACAGTGCAGTCAAAACACTTGACTTCGTCAAGCAACAGTGCTATAATGCCTTCCGTTCAAAAAAGAAGGAGTTGAGGAAATGGGACCCTCCACGGTATCTTCCTGCATTCTGACTCTGCACAGAGAGTTTGCCGCTTACACGACCCAGCGGTTACAGGAACTGGGTCTGAGCTTCGGGCTGATATATTTTGTCATTTATGTAGGAAAGCATCCGGATTGTACGCCTTCGGAGCTGACCAAAGCTCTTCATCTGGATTGGGGCCACTCCCAGCGCAGCCTGAACAAGCTGGCCGAAGACGGCTTTCTGACGAAAGAAAAGAATGGGCGCAGCTACCACCTGAAGCTGACCCAGAGGGGTGAAAGCGCCTTTGTGGTCTGTCATCAGGTCTTTATCGACTGGGATGCGCAGAGTCTGGGCGGACTGACAGCGCAGGAGCGGCAGCAGCTGCTGACATTACTGCAAAAAGCAGTACAAAAGAAAGTGTGTAAATGATGTACGAAACGATCTTGAGTCCGATCAATTACGGTGGGTTGCAGCTGAAAAACCGCATCATCTTTGCGCCGACAACATTCGGGCTGTCGGATGAAGAATACCTTGCAAAGATCCGCGCCATTGCACAGGGCGGCTGTGCCATGATCATCGTGGGCGATGTCCCGGTGGGCAAAAGCAAATTTGAAAAATCTCTGTTTGACACCAAAGGCTTTGCATTCTACCAGCAGGTCGTGAAAATCGCCCATGATGCGGATTGCAAAGTCTGCGCCCAGCTGCACCAGAGCGATTCTAATCTGCTGGCCATGTTCAAATACATTCCCGGTCTGCTGCTGAAAAAAATCACCCCGGATCAGCTGCGGGAAAAGCTGAACGCCGAAGTCGCTCCTTACATTACAAAGATGTCCAAACGGAAGATCCGGACCACCATCAGCGGGTTTGGAAAAGCGGCGGTGTTGGCAAAACAGGCCGGCTTTGATATGATGCAGGTGCATGGCGACCGGATGTGCGGCAGCTTCAGTTCAGCCATCTTCAACCACCGCACCGATGAATACGGCGGCAGCGCAGAAAACCGCGCCCGTTTTGCGGTGGAAGCGGTCTCGGCTGTCCATGCGGCGGTCCCGGGGATGCCCATTGATTACAAGCTGGCCGTCCGGCAGGAAAACCCGCACTTTGGCAATGCCGGTGTGGTGGAAGAAGAACTGCCGGTGTTCGTTCCGCTGCTGGAGCAGGCGGGTGTGACCAGCTTCCATGTAACGCTGGCAAACCATTCCGCCTTGGAAAACACCATCCCGCCCGCCGATCATCCCTATTTCAGCCAGCCGGGATGCTTCCTCAAATTCTGCGATGAGGTGCGGCAGTACACCGACCTGCCCATCTGTGGTGTCGGTGGTCTGAACGACCCGGATCTTGTGGAGCAGCAGCTCGCCAGCGGACGCATCCAGTGCGCCGCCATGAGCCGCCAGCTTCTGGCAGACCCGGATTGGGTGAACAAGCTGAAAAACGGGCAGGCGGAACAGATCCACCGCTGTCTCCGCTGCAACAAGAAGTGTCTGGGCGGGCTGATGGCACATCAGGGAACTCGCTGTGTTTATGATGCTTTGCGAGAAAAAGAAGCAAAAAACGCATAAACCCACCCGACAAAAAATCACGATATACTTAACAAAAAGACATTCACAAAGGAGAAGCTATGAGTTACGCGATCGTATACAGCAGCAAAACAGGCAACACAAAAATCTTGGCAGATACGCTGCACGACTGCCTACCGCAGGAAGGCTGCGATTATTTCGGCATCCCGGATCCTGCCGCCATGGAAGCGGACACCCTTTATGTGGGCTTCTGGACGGACAAGGGAAACGCCGATGAAAGCACTTCGGACTTTTTGAAGCAGCTGCACGGCAAAAACATCTTTCTCTTTGGCACTGCCGGCTTCGGCGGCAGTAAAGAATACTTTGATAAGATTCTGAAAAAGGCGGAGCATTCGCTGGACAAGAGCAACACTGTTTTCGGCCGCTTCATGTGTCAGGGCAAAATGCCGATGTCCGTACGCCAGCGGTACGAAGAGATGAAAAAGCAGCCGATCCATCTGCCCAATCTGGATGCCATGATCGAGAATTTTGACAAGGCTCTTTCTCACCCGGATGCGGATGACCTGGAGCAGCTGAAACAGGCTGTAAGATAACGGAAAAGGCGGCGGCTTCCCTTGTCAAGGGAAGCTGCCGCCTTTGTTGATCATCCGATGAGCCCCTAAAGAAACGTGCAGGGCGCTTCTCATCCTTTCATTTTACACGTTGGCCCGCTGGGCCATGAACCGCTCATAGGCCGGTTTGGGCAGCAGGACGCGCCCGGCCAGCGGCTTGAGCTGGGCAGTGATGGCGTCGCAGGGAGCGCACTCGCCGTCGGCGGTCGCCACGATAGGGCCGCGTCCGTCCGCCGGGCGCAGGGAGACGCACTTTGCCCGGCGGTAGATGAAGTAGGGCTTCGCCTGTTCCGTCAGCTCACCGTTCCGGAAGTGCCTGCCGCTCTTATACATTCCCAGCAGGCGGGCGATCGTCAGGCGGCTCACCCTGCGGATGATGAAGACGTCCAGCCAGCCGTCGTCGGGCTGAGCCTCGGGGGCCGCATAAAAACCGCCTCCATAAGTGCGGCCATTGCAGACGGCACACATCAGGCAGTCCACCGTCAGCTCCTCGCCGTCGATGGTGAAGGTCACGTTCCGGCCGATGTGGCCGCAGAGCTGCTTGACGATGGAGAGTGCATAGGCCATCTCGCCGCCGCAGAACGGGATGCGCCGGAACTGCGGGATGCCGTAAGCCACCTGTGCATCGAGCCCGGCGGCGCAGATGGTCGCCGAAAGGCCGAGGTCGGTCTGCATCAGATCAATGTCCACCTCGCCGCCCGCCAGCTGGGCGTCGAGGTCATTGAACTCTTCCCGCGTGCCGTAGGTGCGCAGAAAATCATTGCCGCTGCCAAAGGGCAGACACCCCACTGCCGCGAGGCTGCACCCCTGCGCCCCTGTCAGCGCTTCGTTGAAGGTGCCGTCGCCGCCCGCTGTCCAGATGCGCACCGGCTCACCGTCGGCCTGCGCGGTGTGCGCCGCCTCAGCGGCCAACTCCCGGGCATGGCCCGCGTAGTGGGTCACAACGACCTTCCTTTTTTCCGGCGGGATGCCCGCCCGCTGGGCTGCGGCCTGGATGGCCGGGGCCAGCTCAGCAGTGCAGTCCCGCTTGCCTGCGGTGGGGTTGAGCAAAAACAGATAGCGCATTCGGCTTCCTCCTCTGGTGGTTCCTGCCCTCTATCATAGCGGAAAACCAGAGCAGATGCAAGAGTTTTTCAGCCGACACCCGCCGTCTGCGTCTCCTGCACCACGATCGTGCCGTCCTCGGCGCAGTCTGCCGTCCAGTGCTGGCCGAGGCTCACACTGCCGGAGGCGATCTGGTCGGCGAAGGCCTGCTCCACGGCCCGGTCTACCTGTCGGCGCAGCTCGCGCGCGCCATAGGGCGAATGTGCTTTTGCCGCCAGCGCCGGGCCGACCCGGGCCGTGTGGGTCAGCTGGTAGCCGCTGCGGGCAGCACGCTCTTCCAGCTGGCCCAGCAGCTTTTCGGCGATGGAGCAGAGGCTCTGCTCCTCCAGCGGGCGGAAGACGATGAGCTCATCCAGACGGCCCACCAGCTCCGGCCGGAACCACTTTTTCGCCTCGGCAACGGCGGCTTCCGACTGCTTTTCAAAGGCGGCTTCGCTTCCCGCCCCGAAGCCCAGCGGTGCGCTCTGCCCGGCGAGGAATCGTGCGCCGAGGTTGGAGGTCAGCAGGACGATGGTATTGCGAAAATCCGCCTTGCGGCCCATGGAGTCGGTCAGCTGGCCGTCCTCGAGCATCTGCAGGAGCACATTCTGAATATCCGGGTGCGCCTTTTCGATTTCGTCAAAGAGCACCACGCTGTAGGGGCGGCGGCGGACAGCCTCAGTGAGCTGACCGCCCTCGTCGTGACCCAGATAGCCCGGAGGCGCACCCAGCAGACGCGCCACGGTGTGCTGCTCCTGATACTCCGACATATCGAACTTGAGCAGGGCCTTCTCGCTGCCGAACCAGCTCTCTGCCAGCGCCTTTGCCAGCGCAGTCTTACCGACACCGGTAGGCCCGAGGAAAAGCATCGCGCCGATCGGCCGGCCCGGCTCTCCAAGCCCGGTGCGGCTGCGCCGGATGGCCCCGGCCACGGCGGCGACAGCCCGGCTCTGGCCCACGACTTCGGCGTTCAGGCGCTCTTCGAGGCGGGCAAGCCGCTCCCTCTCTTTTTCGCCCACCCGTTCTGCCGGGACGCCGCTGGCCTGCGCCACCACCCGGGCAATTTCCTTCCGGCTGAGGACGGGGTCTTTCTCCCCTTCCCGTTCGGCCCGGATGCGCACCGCCGCGCAGGCTTCGTCCACGAGATCGATGGCCTTATCCGGCAGACAGCGCCCCGGCAGATACCGCACCGAGAGCTCCACGGCCTCCCGCAGGGCTTCGTTGGGCAGGCGGACGCCGTGATACCGCTCGTAGCGGGGTGCCAGACCTTCCAGTATATCCACAGCCTGCTTCGGCGTAGGCTCTTCGATTTGGACGCGGCCAAATCGGCGCTCGAGGGCGGCGTCCTTCTGGATGTGGGTGCGGAATTCCTGATTCGTCGTCGCGCCGATGAGCTGCAGTTCACCCCGGGCCAGCACCGGCTTTAAGATACTGGCTGCGTCGATAGCCCCCTCTGCCGCACCGGCGCCGACGATGGTGTGGAACTCATCCACGAAGAGGATGGCGCTGCCGTCCCGGACGAGTTCTTCCAGCAGGTTCTTGAACCGCTCTTCGAAGTCGCCGCGGTACTTCGTACCAGCCACGAGGCTGGCCATGTCCAGCGCCAGCAGACGCCGCCCCTGGAGCATCCGGGGTACCTGCTTGTCGGCGATGCGCTGGGCAAGCCCTTCGGCCAGCGCGGTCTTGCCCACGCCCGGTTCCCCCACAAGGCAGGGGTTGTTCTTCTGGCGGCGGCATAAGATCTCTACCATCCGGTCCAGCTCTTTCTCCCGGCAGAACACCGGGTCCAGCTCGCCGTCCGCCGCCCGGCGGGTCAAATCGCGGCAGTATTTGTCGCTGGCCCGGCTCCCCCGCGGCAGCGACGACGCCGAGCGCGGCTGGATCGGCAGGATGAACTGCCCTGAAAGCTGGCGGCACTCCCGCACCGCCTCGGTGAGCTGGACACCCATGGATGCCAGCATAACGCCCGCGGCGCAGTCGGTGTCTTCCAGCATGGCGCAGAGCAGATGCTCCGGCTCGGCCCGGCTCAGGTGGGCGTTCTGCGCCCCGATGATGGCGTAGTCCATCGCCCGGCGCAGGTCCGCCGCCATATCGCCCCGGGCAAGCCTGGTGACCGAACCATCCCGCCCGGCGGACAGCTGACGCCGCACTTCCAGCTCCGAGATGTTCTTCCCGGCCAGAAAGCGGGCCGCCGGGCCGCCGTCCGCTTGCAGCATCGCCCACAGCAGGTGGCCGGTGTCTGCCTTTTTACAGCCCAGCCCTCCGGCCAGCTCCACCGCCTTATCCAGCAGCTGCCCCGCCTCCCGGGAGAAGCCCTTATACCGTCCTTTGCCGAATGCGTCCCAAATGCTCATTTGCCTGGCTCCTATCTTCCGTATTGCCCTGTTGCATCAAGAAACAGTATAGCCCCAGCAGGCGAGAAAAAATCAGAGCTTTGTGTCGCACCGGCCCAAAAACGCGCCGAGAGATAAAACAAAAAAGCCATCTGAACGAATCAGATGGCTTTCTGGTTGACCTTACACTCCCCGAGTCGAACATCCTCGTCACTGTTTTTGGGTCAGGATTTTGTATCTCTCGTTCTCTCTCTTAACGCAACACCGCCCCTCTCCCAGAGCAATTCCGGGGGAGGGGCGGTTAAACTTGTGCCACATGGCGCTTCCCTCCCTTTGCGCTCAGTTTACCTTTTTAAGGAGAGTTAAGAGGCAACGAACGCGCAACGAAGGTCAAAAAGGGTCGCAAAATCGTGAGGCTCTCGTCTGGCGGTTGATTGACCCGGACGGCAACACTCACAAGGCAGTCAATCTGCTGGACTGGGCTCGTCAAAATCATTTGCAAGCCCGCAGTAGTTTTGTAAGGTCTCGCCGCAGGCGAGCACGGGTTGCGGCTCCCAGCATCTGCTGCGCTGCCGCTTGCATCTTGCTGGCCGCTGCCCCAACAGCTCCTCCCTGTTTCGGCCACCGGCCGTGGTCGTCGCCGTTGCAGACATACAAAAAGAACGAGCACCCCGGCTCACAGCCAGAGTGCTCGTTCTTTTCTTAAAACTGATTCAGAATATCGTGGTGTCCGATGTCCAGCAGCAGTATGATGGTGTCTCCGTCGTATTGCCATATGACCCGAACATCCATATTGACACTGAACTCGAACAAATCTGTTGTTCCCTGTATCCGCTTTGTTCGCAGTGACGGGTATAGCGGATCCTGCATCAGCAGTTCCAGCTTCTTTTTCAGCTGTGTCCGTTCTGCTGCCGACAGCCGTTTCATGTTCTTGACGAACCGCTTGGTAAATGTGATCTTGTACGCCATCAGCTCACTCCATCCAACATCTCAAACAGCTCGTCAACGGTATCAAAGACCGGCTGTTCACCGGCTGCGATCTTCGCCTTTGTTTCATTGATCTCGCTGCGCAGCTCGTCCAGATACTTCTTGGGGTACACGGCCACCGGCATGATCTGGATGGTTCCGTCTTTTTCCACGATTTCCAGCTTGTCGCCCTCGTGCAGGCCCAGCCGTGCCACGATGTCCTTCGGGATAGTGATCTGAGACTTGGTCCTCAGCTCTGTCAGCATATCTGTCAGCTCCTTTGCATCGTTGGATTTTCCAACTTTCTTACCATCAGTATACGCCAACTGCGCCGGAATATCAAGTCATTTTTATTTCACCTCCTCCCACCAATTTCTCTCGTCCTTCGCCTTCTCGGCCTTCTTGTCCGCAGCGCTCACCCACTGCGCAAAGTCCTTTTCCTCGTACAGCGGGCTTCCCTCTGCGTCCTCGAGGGCCAGCAGCTTCTTCTCCAGCTTCTCCCGGTCCCGGTCGCTTCCGGCCAGATACTCTTCCTTCACGGCCTCGGTGATCTTGCTCTTGATGTTGCCCTTGTCCTTGCCTGCGGTCAGCAGCCGGTTTATTTCGGCCTGCACGTCCTTTACCCGGCCATTTTCCACTTCGTCCAGGAGCGCGTCGTGCACGCTGCCGTCCTTGCTGCCCGCCAGCAGTTCGTCCGCTTTGCCGTCCACCGCCTTGTTCACAAGGTCGATGAGCTGCGCCCGCCGGGCTGCATCTGCCTTGCCCTTAGCTCTGTCCGTCGCAGGGGCGACGCCCAGCCCCTCCCGCAGCTTTTCAAATACGGCCTTTCGGGCCTTTTCCTCTGCCCGGGTCTTTCCGGCGTTCCTGGCCTCAGCCGCCGCCAGTACGTCGGCGTCGTACTGCTTCAGCCGCCGCGTCAGCTCACTATCGGCCTTGTCCGTCTTGCCCATCTGCTCCAGCTTCTTCATGGCCGCAGTGGCCTCTTCCCGGTCCCCGCTCTGGATGGCGTTGTACAGCCGGTCGTACTGCCCGGTGGCCGAAGAGGGTGCAGAGCTAAAGCTAAACCCTTCGCCGCTGCCGATGGCCTGTGCATCCTCCCAGTGGCCTTCAAACGCCTGCATCACCTTTCGGATGTTGGCCGCCGGTACGCCGTAGAGCTCAAGGCCGCACTGGATGTCCTTCAGCACCGCCTTGTTCAGCTTCTGATGGTGCGCCGCCAGCTCTTCCTCGCTCATCTCGCCGGTGTCCGTCCGCAGCAGCTTGGCGGTCTTGGTAAAGGCGGCAAACAGATCGTTCACCGCACTGATGTTGGTGGCGCTCACCACGTCGTAGTCCGCGCCGCTTGCGGCGTTCGAGATAGCACTGTAGATCTCCGCTCCGTACAAAAAGTTTCCGGCTGCGCTTTCGGTGTACAGGTCGAAAAACCGCTTGCCCACGCTGGCCGCCGTAATGTCGCCGTTCTCGTCCTGCTCCTTGTCCCACCGGTGGAGCAAAAAGTCCGCGCCGATCTTCATCAGGGCAAATACCGCCGTCTGCACCACCTGGCTTGCCGCCGCCCGGCGCAGGCTCTGCCCAGCCCGCTGTACCTCGGCCTTGTTCTCCGCGCTCTGGTCGGCAGCATACCGGGCTTTCTGAGCCTTGTAGTCGCCCACGGCGTCGGCCAGGATGCCGTAGTTCTGGAAGCGCTGGGTGGTAAACATTGTCAGCGTCTTTACAAACTCGTTGTCGCTGCGCTGGATGCCTGCCCGCTGCATGGTGGTGTAGTTTGGCTGGGTCTCCTCGATGACCCGCTGGTACATCTTGTTCACGGCTTCCCAGTAGGCTTCGCTGTTCCTTGATTCTTGGCTCCCCTCGGTAGGGGAGCTGCGAGCAGCGCCGCCATCGGCGGACTGCGCAGCTGAGAGGTTTTCCTCTGTCAGCCCGAATTCCGCTGCGTGGTGCTCCACATACCGCTTCGCGCCCTCCCACAGCGCGGCCACCGTGATCTCGTCCATGCCGGTGATCCAGCCGGTCACGGCAGGCATGGCCTCCGAGGCTTTGGCCACAAGGTTTTTGTGCGCGCCGATGGAGCTCATCTCGCCCCGCTTCGTTCCCCGCAGCCGGTATTGCAGCAGGGCGTCTCCGTGCTGGCGGATCTCTGCTTCCACCGCGGCCCGCTGCTTGCCCGAGAAGTTCTTCACGAAGGGCAGCACCGCCGCCATGGTGTCTGCTCCCAGCACAGCGCCCGCCGTGGGCAGACTGGCCGCCTGCGCGATGGCCACGCCCGGGTTCACGGTCAGGATGGCCCCGGCGTAGTTGCCCCGCATCCGGTCGAGCGCCCGGCTCATGGTGCTGCTGCGGTGCCGCTGCCTGGTCTGCAGGTCGGTCAGCAGGTCATTGATGTAGCTTACCGTCTCCCTGCCCCACTTCTCGCCGATGATCTTGTCCTTCAGCACCCCGACGCCCTCCGCCGTCTCCACGGTGCTGTTCAGCACCCGCTGCACGTCCCGGATGGGGGCCGCAAGGCCCGCATAGGCTGCCGTGTCCCGCAGGCTCCGCTTTACCACGTTCTGGCACTCTTCCAGCAAAATGGGCTTGTCGCTCTTCACGCGCTCCTTCAAAAAGCCCCGGCCTTCGATGGTGGCATCCATCTTCACGCCCTCGATCTCCGTCGCCAGCGTGCTCCGGTCTACCGCGATGGGGTAGTAGTTCTTCACGGTGGCCCGGTCGTAGCCCAGCAGCTTCATGCTGGTCTCGTTGATGAGGTTCGTGGTGTACCGCCCAAAAAAGTCCTCCATGTCCTTGCACCAGTTTCGGTCATAGTCCGTCATGGCGTCCTGTACCGTCTGCAAAATGGTATCGGCCATGGGGACGCCGTCGGCGTTCACCAGTGTCCCCAGCATCACGGTCTGGCTGCGCTGGTAGGCTCTCTCGATGTTGCCCTTGGCGTACTGGGCAGCGTCCGGCAGGGTCAGGCCGCCGGTCATCAGGTGGTGGCGGCTGTCCTCGTTGCGCAGCAGCATGTACAGGCTGCACAGCTGTGCATGGTTCAGCGGCACGGCATTGCCCTTGCTGTCCTTCAATCCGATGTCCACCAGCTCCGCCCCTGGCCCGGCAAAAGCTTCCACCTCTTTCAGGTGTTCCTTGCCGGTCACGTTGGCAAACAGGCTTTCGCCTTCCACGAGGATCTCCGTCTGCCGCCGCTGGCCGTCGTTCAGCATCTGCCCCAGCTTCTCCATCTGGCCGTTCTTGGTGTAGCCGCCCAGGCGCCGGAACATTCTCGTGCCGCCCAGCATGTCCAGCTGGTAGCGGTTCATCGCGCCCTTCGCCTTTTCAAATTTCTCTCCGAAGCCGTTGCCCTCCGAGTTCAGCACCTCGCGGGCGGCCTTCATGGCCATGCCGTCCACCTCTTCCGCCCTCGCAAGGCTCAGGGTCTTGTTTTCCGTCCGGATCATGTGCAGCGTGCCGGCCGTAATGGCCTTCAGCATCCGCAGCTGGTCTACCGTCATGGGCAGATAGGTGCGGTTCTCCGTCTCCCGGATGCGCTGGCGCAGCCGGTCCCGCAGCTGTTCGGCCTTGTCGCTGTCCGGCAGGGCCTTGGCTTCTTCCAGCTGCTGCTGCAACCGGTCCAGCTTTGCCTGCTTGCTGGCGTTCATGTCGTCCCGCAGTGTCTGGATCAGCTTTTCCACGCCGCTGTTCTCCCAGTCGGTGTGGATGCCGGCGTCCATCTCTCCGCTGCGCCGGATGCTGTCCTGCAAAGCGGTCAGCTTGGCCACGGCGTTGTTGTTCATCACTGCCATGTCCGCCAGCTTCGCCACCTCAGCGGCCTGCACGATGAGGTTCTTCTGTACATATTTCCCGGGCTTCGGCCGCAGCACCATCTGGTTGAGCTGGGCGGCATTGTTCCGGATGCTCCGTTTCAGTTCGTCAGCCTTCCGTCCTTCCCGGGCTTTCTGTACCCGCTTTTCGGCCAGTGCCTTGGCCACGGCTACGTCCTCGTCCCGCTGCTGCCGGGCCGTTTCAATGGCGATCGCATTTCGCTGGGCCTGTTTTTCCTGCCACGCTTCGGCCTTGCGCTGGTTCTCGGCCTCCCACTCCATGATCTCGTTTTCCTGTACCAGCAGCTGATGCTCCGCCCGGTCGGCTCTCCGCTGCTCTCCGGCCACCTGCCGGGAAAGGTCGTTGATCTGAGAGCGCATCTGCTGCCGCTCCAGCTTTATCTCGTCCAGCATCTCCTGCCGGGCCTGCTTCATCCGGCTCTTTTCGGCCTTCCATTCCCGCTCGTAGGCTTCCCGCAGGGCGGTCATCTTCTCATCGAGCCCCGCTGCCGTGCTCACCTGCGCGCCCAGCGTTTCCAGATTCTCGTTGAGCTGCCGTTCTGCCCAGCTCACGCTCTTGGCCTCGGCGCTCTGGCTGCGGCTGTTTTCCCGCATCCGGTCGGCAAAAGCCTTCCGCTGGGCCTGCTGCACACTCTTCAGCCCCTTCGTCACCTCAGCCGCCCGCTCCTCGCTTCCGGCGGCCATGGCGGCCACCTCCCGGTTATGCTTTAAGATGCCCTCGAACACCGCCTCGGCATCGGTCATCTCCGGGTGGCTCATGATGTCGCCGATCATCCGGCCCGCCAGCTCCACCTTGGCGTCCTCGTATTCGGCAGCGTCTGCAAACCGGCTCATCATCTTGGGCTTGATGGTGTCGTGTACGTTCATCAGCACATCGAGCCATTCCGTACTCTCCATGACGGCTGCGCCCGCCACGCCCGCTTCCTGTGCCGCCGAGCGGAAGAGTGCCGCAGCGCTCTCCTTCACGCCGCCCACGGCCCGGGTGTCGTTCACGATGGCCTCGTACTGTTCCGCCGGGTTGCCATCCCGGTATCCCTCCGCCTGCCGCAGCTTCACGCCGTGGCGCCGGGCCTCGGCCACCGCCTCTGTCCAGCTTCCGTACCGCTTCACAAGCTCCGCCTTGGCCTTGCCGTTCTTGTCCACCGTGTAGGTCAGGTCATGCAGGTCGGGGTATTCGTCCCACAGCTCCGTGTTCCGGTAGGTCGCCTCATCCAGCACCTCGCCCGCCAGTGTCTCGGCCAGTCCCTGCGCCTTGGCCATATCCGCGCCCTCCGAGCGCAGATACTCCACCAGCGCCCGCGTCTCGTTTGCCAGCTTCGTCCGGTCGGCCCGGCTGCCGTTGGTCTTGGTCCACCGGATGGCGAGGCTCTCGAGAGCAGCGTCCGAGAGCCGGGTGTTCTTCGTCAGGCCGAAGAACTGGTTCAGGGTGTCAAAGGCCGCTGCCTTCTCCGCCAGTACCCGGCTGGCCTGCCGCTGCTGGTTCTGCTTGGCGTCCCGGTCGGCCTGCTCGGCCAGCTGAAAGCGGGTGGTTTTCTTCACAGCCTCGTCGGTTCTCTTGCTTTCGTCGGAGGTTTGTGCTATACTCTGTTTAGAAGATACTTCCTGGGTGTCTGCAAAGGCACTCAGCATCGCTTTCGGGAGCGATGTGGCGGTATCTTCTTTTTTTATTGGTAAGCCTTGAGTATTCAGTGTTACATAGCTTCCATCCGTCCAGCAGACTTCATGTACATAGAACACCCTTCGATTATCATGACGGTAAGAATTGACGATAACACTTTCATAAAGTCTTGCTCCATTGATCTCAACAGGTGCAGCAAAGACATAGGTATCATAGCCTCTGCCCTGCCAGTTCTTTTCGTATCCAATTTGACGGCCGTTTTTAATAATTTCAGGAATTGCGCCTACTGCCGCTTGTTTTGCGGCGCTGTTGCCGTGTTGGACGGTCGTTCTTGCACCTTTCACAGTCAATTCTACTGTTCCAAATCCCGATCGTTCAACACGATTTCCGAGAGAATCAAAATAAGCTGCAACATTCGCAATGTTTTCTTTTCGGCTTGTGCCAAACGAGACTTCTGTTCCCTTAATGACTGCTACCGTTTCCATCTGCTCGAGCTGTGTAAGATTTTTATTCATCCGCTCAACAAGGGAATCTTTACCCTCATGCAGCTGAAACCGCATTCCTTTCTTTTCCGCCGCGCTCTCGGTCTTGAGGGCTGCGGCGTTTTCTTTTGCCGTCCGCAGGTTGTCCATGGCCTTTTCTGCGTGAGCAAAATACTCGTCCTGTAAGGTGCGCTTTTCGGCCTCGGCCAGACGCTTCGCCTTCAGGGCGGCGCGGTTGTCCGGGTCGATGGTCAGCACTTCCTTCGCCCGGCTGATGAGCCCATCCAGCATCTGCCGCACCTGCTCCATCACCTTGTGGATGGCGCCGCTCTTGCCTGCGTTCTTCTCTGCCTGCCCGCGCTGGAACGTCACCCAGCGCCTGAAGCTCTCCTCGCTGTCAAAGATGCCCCGCCATGCGTCGGCCACCAGCTCCTCCGCTGCCTGCTCATAGGTCAGGCTCTGGGCGCTGTAATCCCGCAGTTTCGCCCGGATCATCTCGTCCAGGCTTTCGTAGCCGCTGCTCTTCGCCAGATATTCCAGCGCGTGCTCCTGCAAAGTCCGTGCGCCCTCGGCGTCCAGCGCGTTGTACCAGTGGTAGTCCTCGTGCAGCACCGTGCCGAAGATGTCCTGCGCACTGTCGCCGAAGAAGATCCGGGCCGTCTCGGTGTCCACATAGGCCCTGATGCTCCGGTCGTTCTGCAGCACATCCCTCAGCACAGCATCCGTGCCGGTGGCCGCGGCGTTCAGGCTGATGATCTGGCTGGCCGGGTCGCTCTCCTGCCGCATCGTACCCTTGGCGTATACCTCGCCCCTGCCGCTGGTGCTCTCGCTGCCAAGTGTGCCGCCCAGGCCGGCCATCTTTTCGGCATAGAGCATCCGTTCGCCCTTGCCCTGGGTGTAGGCGATCTCAAGGGCCGTCCGGCCGGCGTCGGTGCTCAGGATATAATTGATGTCCGCCGCCGTGCCGCTCATGCTGCCCGCCAGCTCCAGCGCCTGCGCAAAGGTGGCAGCACCTTTCCGGCCCAGCCGGTACAGCGGCGACGCTGCGGCCGCGTACCGGTCGGCGTCCACCCTGTCCGGCATATTTTTGCTGATGGTCTCGGCTGCCTTGTCCGTCACCCGCCAGCCTTCCAGCGCCCGCTGCACCTCAGCCTCCCGCTGGGTCTTCGGCGCTTCCGGCCGGAGTCCCAGAGTCTCCCGCAGCGGGGCATTCTCGTAGCTGTCGGTTTCACCTACAGTGGCAGTCGCTTCACGCACGTTGTCCGGCGCAGCCGTTTCCGGCATGGCATCGGCGCTTTCCGCGAGAGCGTCCTGCACTGTCTGCGGCACATCCACAGCTTCGCCGGGCAGCTCTGCGCTCTGTGCAGCAGGCGCAGCTTCGCTTTTTACGTTCTGCTGTGCGGCGATCTCCCGCAGCATTCGGCGGGTCGCGCCCGCAGTGTCGGGCAGCGTCACGCCGTAAGCCTGCTCAAAAGCCGCACGGTTTTCCCGGTTCTCGGCGTTCGGCGTAAACAGTCCGATGGTCTTGCCCGTCAGGCTGTCGCTCGCCGCCACTTCGGCAAACTGCCGCACCGCCGGGTTTTCCGATTTTGCGGCAGTCTCATTTACGCTTCCGCTTCCCTCTGTCGCAAGGCCCGCCATCTCACGCCCCGCAGCGCTTCCGGCGTCCAGCTGAGAGCTGCCCGGCACGCCAGTGGCGCTTTGCGCCCGGGTTGCGGCTCCCAGCGTCTGCTGCGCAGGTCCACTGCCGCTTTCCTCTGTCGCAAGGCCCGCCATCTCACGCCCCGCAGCACTTCCGGCGTCCAGCTGAGAGCTGCCCGGCACGCCAGTGGCTCCCCTTTTAAGGGGAGCTGTCGCGTCAGCGACTGAGAGGTCCTGCCCGTCCAGCGCTCTATCAGCAGAGCTATCCGTAGCCGACTGAGAGGGCTCATTCCCGTCCAGCGCTCTAGCAGCGGAGGCATCCGCAGCCTCATTAAAGGAGCCCGGGTTGCGGCTCCCGGCGTCTATTTCGGCCCTTGGGCGGGCCTCATATCCTGCCGGCCGCGGCCCCAACAGTTCCTCCCTGTTTCCGCCACTGGCGGCGGTCGTCGCTGTTGCCCTGTCCAGCGCTTCGCTCATACTGTGCAGCCCTGAGCCCACAGCGCCGCCCAGCACGCCGGACGCGCCGCCGGAGAGTCCGCTTTCCAGCGCGGTGAGGAAGGTGTCTTTGGTAAACAGGTCTTTCGCCGCCTCGCTGTCCCCCAGCGCAGCGTCGATGGCCATGTCCGCATAGGTCTCCGCAAAGGCCTGCATCGAGTTGTCGATGCCGCCCGAGATGGCCGCAGCCACCGCCGGGTAGCGCTTCGCCAGCTCCGAGCTGCCCGCCAGCCCCTGCACCCAGTCCGCGATCTGCCCTGCCAGTGTGTCCTTCGCGTAGTCCGAGCCCATGGTCTTTGCAAGGTCTGCTGCGCCCACCGAGTTGATGGCCCATCCCGCGCCGAACTTGGCGAGGCCGCCGCCCAGTGCTTTGCCTGCGCTCTCGCCCTTCTCCGCGCTCTGGCCCATAGCCTCCGCTGCGCCCTGGGCGCTCAGGATGGGCAGCACTGCCGCCGGGTTCACGCCCGCCACGGCCAGATTCTCCGCCGCGCTGGTCACGGCCCCCACCACGGCCCGCTGGGCCGGGCTCAGGCCGCTCTGGGCCGCAGCCGTCAGCTGCTGCCCGCGGTCGTAGAGCTGGTAGCCCACGCTCTGGTTCTTGTCGATGCCGTCGCTCACCTCCAGCCCCGCCAGCTTCTGGCGCATCTCCCGGATCTCCTTGGAGTTGTACCCCATCGAGATCAGCTCCCGGTTCCGGCTCTCCGGCCAGGTGGGGTTATAATCCATGTCCACATCGGTCAAAAGGTTAAAAAGGCTCTGGGCGTGTTCGTCGCCCTTTACCTCCTGCTCCACCTGTTTCCAGTTCTTCAGGGTGGCGTCGATGTTCTTTCCCGCCTGCACGCCGTACTCCGCGCCCAGGACCGGGGCAGCGGCCACCGTGTCCGTGATGCCGCCGATGGTGTTCGCCGCCCGGCGCGCATACCGCTGCCATGCGGGGATGGCGTCCAGCGCAGCGTTCATCTTCCGGGCCTCGTCGATCTGTGCCTGTGTCCAGCCGCCCTTCCGGATCAGGTCGGCGTCCGTGTACGCGCCGTGGGTGTTGTCCACCCGCCGCACCGCGTCGGCCAGATTCTTGTTGTCCCCGGTGTCCATCCACTGGTTGATCCGGTCGAACTCGTCCGGTACGCTGTCCTTGGCAAAGCTGGCTCTCAGCTCCTGCGCCGGGCCGCTGCCGTAGGCCATGGCCCCGCTGCCCACGTTCTCCAGCACGTTCCCGCTCTTCGCAGGTACGCCCCACTTCTGCCCCATGTCCAGCGCCCGGGCTGCCGCTTCCGGCATCTGCTGTGCCGGGCCGCTGCCGCTGCCCTCTGTAGCAGCGCCCGCCATTTTACGCCCCACAGAGCTTCCAGCGTCCAGCGGAAACTTGCCCGACACGCCAGTGGCTCCCCTTTTAAGGGGAGCTGTCGCGTCAGCGACTGAGAGGTCCTGCCGGGCGAGTGCTCTTCCGGCAAGGCTGGTATCGTTCCTCGCATCCACCTCCCCCATGTCGCTTATGTGCCTCTCGGTATACTGCTGTAAGGCTTTGTCCCGGGTGTTCTGCTCCTGTTCTGCCTGACGTTGTGCTTCCTTTTTGTCAAACTCCCGGCTCCACTGGCTCAGCTGCTCCTTGGTGACTCTGCTCTTCTTTGTGGTGGTGTTCTGCGCAGTGCTGCCCGCCCCACTCACCTTGTCCGGGTTCTTTGCGGCAAATTCCCTGCTCCATTGTGCGAGCTGCTGTTTGGCTACTGCCATTCCGTCTTCTTCCCTTCTTTTTGTCTTGACAAATAGTATTGTATTTGTTATTCTGTTATTGAGGAGATGATGTCGTGAAAAGTTATTCGTCCCGCGAGGTCATAAAGGCGCTCAAGGCCGACGGCTGGTATGAGGTCAACTGCGTGGGCAGCCACCACCAGTATAAACACCCCGCCAAGCCCGGTCGCGTCACCGTAAAAGACCCCGATAAAGATATTCCCCGGGCTACGCTTAACCGCATTGAGCAGCAGTCCGGCCTTAAATTCCGCTGAATGATAGGAGGCTTTTCTGATGAAAAAGAATCTTCCCGACCGTTACTTCTATCCTGCCGTGTTTATCTACGAGGACGGGCAGGAGATCGCTGTCGATTTTCCCGACCTCGGTGTCGCCACCAGCGGTACGTCCGAGGACGACGCCCTGCTTTCCGCCCGCGAGCTGCTTGGCTGCGTGATGTGCGGGCTGGAAGAGGACGGCGAGCCTATCCCCGCCCCCTCGTCCCTGTCCGCTATCCAGCCTAAAGAAAACGAGCGGGTCGTGCTGGTCGATGCCTATATGCCGTCCGTCCGGCTCGCCAGCGTCAATCGTTCGGTAAACCGCACCGTCACTCTCCCGGCGTGGCTCAATGCCGCCGCCCTTGAACGCAATGTAAACTTCAGTCAGGTCCTTCAGGACGCGCTCAAGCACCAGCTCCACCTCGCCTGACTTTATCCCAAAGCCTCCTGCACACGGTCGTGCAGGAGGCTTTTCTGTTACCCTGCCAGCTCAAAGGCTTTCCAGATCTCGTCGTCCGTGTATCCCTGATACTTCAGGCTGTCAAAAATAGTCTGGTCATCCGAGCCGTGGTTCCTCTGGCCCTTGATGGCGTTCGCCGCCACCTGCGCCCGCTGCGGGACACGGGTGTCGTCCTTTATCCAGCCCGCATCCGTCAGCGTCCGCTTGTAGTAATCATATCGCGGGTCACTCGCTTTCATTGTGACAAACTCCTTCGACATACTCAGCAACTGGGCATAGGTCGGGCTGCTCCTGCTGCCCGAAGAGCCGCCCGAGCCGCCGCTGCTCCTGCTGCCCGAAGACCCGCCCGAGCTGCCGCTTCTCCGACTGCTGTAGCTGCCGGTGATGTACTGAGGCGTGTAGTTCAGCGCATCCCTGCTGATGCCGTACATGTCGGCTACAGCCCCTGCTGCATCGCGGAAACCACCCTCGTAAAGGTCGGTGATTCCCTTCATTGCTGTCAGATAATCCGCCGGGGAAAGCTCAGTCGTTTTCTCCGCGGTCCAATCGTTGAGAATGCTGGGGTCTAAGCCGTTCGCACTCAGGAACTGGTTCAGGAAAGCTTCGCTTGCACCCCGTTCTTTATAGTCAAGCGCTTTGTCTATCGCCATCTGCTGCAGCTGCGCCTGCACCTGTTTTTCTTGCAGCTCATGTTCCTGCTTCCACTGGTCATATCCCTTGTACCGGTCGTAGGCGGTAAAGCCCGCTTTTACAACATCGGTGCCTACCTGCATCAGATTATCCCAGAAGTTCTGCTTCTCCTGCGCCGCCTGATCGGCCCGGCTCTTCTTGTAGTCCCGCCAGTCCTGCGCGTTGGCCACGGCCCCCTGATGCTCCGCCGCCTCGAGACTGTCCTGATTCTGCAGCGCGCTCAGCAGCCCCGAGAGGCCGTTCTGCTTCAGTTGGTACATGGTCAGGGCCTTGTCCCGCAGTCCGGCCAGCCCGTCGTCCACGTTGGCCATGGCCTGCTGGTAGCCCTGCTGGGCCACACTGTTTGCGTAGCTCGAGCCGTACCCACCGCTCAGCGCGGCAGCGCCCGCAGCGGCGTTCTCAGCCGCCGCCCTGGCGTTCGCCTGCGCGCCCGCGCGGTACTGCCGGTAGAGCTCGCTGTCCGTGCCTACGTCATAGCCCGCATTGCTGGCCGCGCCCATGCTGTCCAGCGCCTCATTGATCCGGTCGGTGTAGTTGCTCTGGTACGCCCCCGGCATCGCGTTCTCCGCGTCCTTCTGCGCCGCCTGCGCGTCCCTGTATCTCTTAAAAACTCCCATTCGAAACTCCCTTCTTGACAAAATACGCGAAATGCATATATGCTATACTTATAAATTCGGAGGTGAATCTTGATGCCGATGACAAACTATACTTTCTATCCCGCGGTGTTCCACCCCGAAGAAACGGGTTATTCTGTCACCGTCCCCGACATCGAGGGCTGCTTTACGCAGGGCGATACGATGGATGAGGCTGTGCGGATGGCACAGGATGCCATCGGCCTGATGCTGGAAGAGTGCGCTGTCTGCCCCACTCCTTCCGTTCCTTCCTCTCTTCCGGTGGAGGCCGGAGACTTTGTGGTCATGGTCCCCTTTGATATGGCTGCTTACCAAAAGCAGTTCCGCCCTGTTAAAAAGACCCTCTCCGTCCCCGCTTGGCTCAATGATGCAGCCGAGGCCGCACACATCAACTTCTCCGGCGTTCTTCAGGACGCCTTGAAGGAAAAGCTCCATCTTGCATAAGACTTCCTTTAAGAAAGGCTCCCCTCGATAGGGGAGCTCCGTTTTTGCTCCGCCGCAGGCGGACAGAAACGGTGAGAGGTTTTCTTCCGCCGCTCAGCCCTTCCGGGCTGGGCGCTTTTTCTTTACAATAAGCCCATCAGTATGCTTGCACCTACGCTCAGGATCGTGTTCAGAAGTCCGCTCCCCCGGCTCTTCTTCGCCTGGCTTTCGCTGGCCGCCTGATTGTACGCGCTCTGATAGTAGTTGCGCTGGTTCTCCCAGTTCTGGTAGTTGGTCTGGTACTTCTCGTAGTCCTGCGCCTCGGCCTGCTGGTAGCCGCTCAGCTGGTTTTGCAGGTCGCTCTTTTTCTGGGTGTACTGGTTCAGCGCCTGGCTGTACAGACTGTTGGTGGCATTGCTCAGGCCCGCCATGGCATTCTTGTAGGCGCTCTGGCCCGCCTGGGTGCCGTAGCTGGAGCCGTACCCGCCCGAGATGGCGCTTGCGTTGGCCTGGGCGTTCTCGTTGGCCAGCTTCGCCTGCCGGGTGTAGCTGTTCTTGTACTGCTCGTAGGCCGCATCCCGGGTGGGGTCGTAGCTAAAATCCTTCATCCCGTCCAGCTTGCCCATCACGCCGTCGATCTTGTCCTTGTACTGGCTGGTGTAGTCGCCCGGCCTCTTCGCCTCCCACGCATCCAGCTGCGCTCTCGCATTGCTCACTCTGCTCATAATTACACTCCTTCCTTTAAGAAAGGCTCCCCTCGCTAGGGGAGCTGCTTTGCAGCGCCGCCGTCAGGCGGACTGCAAAGCTGAGAGGTTTTCTTCCCGGCTGCCGCCGTTTCTAAAGGCCCTCTCCCGCCTTATTTCAGCTTCTCCTGCAGATCCCCCGAGAGATTCTCGGTGTCAATGTTGCTCAAAATGTATTCCAGCTGCTCCTGCATCTGGTACAGATAATTCCTCAGCTCCCGGGCGCTGGCCGTATCCAGCCCATCCAGCCTCGGCATGGAGATCTTCGAAAGTCCTACAATGCTTGCCATTCAGCTCCTCCTTCCGGTTTCTCGTTTCTATTCAAATCGGAGAAACGAGAAAAATGCGTTTAGCGAAGCGGCTAGCATTTTTCCGCTTCGACTTCCTCTTTGGGGTCTGAAAGGGGCGAGCAGCCCCTTTCTCGTGGATCCAGCGCGTCGAAATCGCTGGTGGTTTTCTGGTTCTCTTTTGACACCAAAAGAGAACATAGCCCTACGCTTTCAACGTCTCGGTACACCTCCACTCACTCTTCCGCCCTCGCTGCTGCTCAGCGTCATGGCGATGCTCCGCACCGCGATCTGTCCTTTTCCGGTCAGGCGCAGCCGCATGGTGTCGTGCCGGGTCGGGACAAAGGGCAGGTTCACCTGCACCCGCCTGTCCCGGGTGTCCACCCGGCCCTTTTCTTCCCACTCGCCGCCGTCGAAGCTGGCCCACAGCGTCACCACCGTCCGCTCCATGGCGTCCAGCCGCACCGTCACCCGGCTGCAATACTTGTCGTCCGGGTCTCCGAGTCCGATGTCGCCGGTCACGGCCTCGTATTCCACCGTGTCCTCTTCGCCGCCGGCTTCCCGGCTCCCGTCTGCGGCCCAGATGGCCTCTTTGTCCCAGAGGTAGAGCTGCCGCCCGGTGCTGCACATGGCCCAGCCGGTGGCGTCCTCCTCGTGCCAGAGTCCTTTCTCGGTGTCGTAGACCAGCAGCCTCTGCCCGCCGGGGCTTTCGGTGTGCAGGTAGTACCGCCCCACCAGCCCGCCGGCGGCTGCCCTTGTCACCCGGCTCATGGCCGTCTCGTCCAGCGAGGCCGACACCTTGGTGGGCAGGCTGCCGTCCCACGCCATGACGCCGTCCATCGAGAGGTAGTACAGTGTCTCGTTGATGACGCAGAGGCTCTGGTGGGCGCCCTTGGCCACGCCCGAGCACTGGATGCTGCTCATCTGGTAGTCGCTGGGCTTGGTGCCGTAGAGCTTGTGCAGGCCGTTCTCCTTGAAGAAAAGCACGTATCCCATGCAGGTAGCTGCGCCGGTAAATGCTCCGTCGCTGCCCACGGTCACGGCGTAGCTGTCCGCCGCCGTGCCGCGGTAGGAGAACCAGTTGGTGGCGTCGCCCAGCTTGCAGGCATAGATGACGTTCTCGGTGCTCGAGCAGCCCCAGACACGGTTGTTGTGCTCCGTCAGCCAGTCCAAATCCGGCACCCGCCGCTGGGCCGTCACGTCCGGGAAAGGCCCGTCGAAGGTCTGGGTGGTCTTGCCGTCCATGGCCGTCCACACCACGCTCTGCCCCGTCACCGCACAGGTGCCGTAGTACAAAACGCTCTCGATGTCCGGCGCGATGGAGAGGATCACCGAGTCCCCGGCCACGTCGTCCACCACCACGTCCCCGCCGAAATCGGCAGAATAAGCATTCTTCACCACGCTGGGGATGCCCGTCAGGGTCACAGTGTCCCCAGCCTTGAACGCTTTGCCCAGCCCCTCGCAGGTCACGCGGCAGTAGTTCAGCAGGATGTTCTGCCACCCGCCCGCCGTGCTGTAGAGCTTCAGGGCGTCGCGGTAGCTCCACGGGGCATCCTCGGCCTGCTTGAGCCAGACGTCGCCGTTCTTGGGGCTTTCCGGCTCGGTCGCGCCGAATTTGTTCGGCGTGTACACCACGCCCGCAGCGTCGCAGGGGGTCACAGTCAGGCTTTTGCCTCCCTGCTGCCAGCCGGAGCCCAGCGCGCTCAGTGTCCCCGCTGCGGTGTCAAAGGACATCTTATCCGGCCAGATGAGCACCTTGGTCCCCATGCCCACCATCTTCTTCTCGCCGTCCGTCAGGGCGTTCTCCAGCTCCACGGCGGCGCTGCCGTCGTCCGGGGCATACCGCAGGGTCCTGCCTTCCACGGTCAAAAGGCCGTTCAGGTGGTACATCCCGTTCATCCTGGCTGCGTCCCGCACCTTCCGCCGGGGCTTGCGGGTCTCGAGAGCCGGGTATCCCCGCGAAGAAAAGTTCTTCTCCTTGCTCAGCTCTGCCTCGCTGCAGGCATACCCCTCGTTCAGCCCGCCGAACACCCGCAGCAGCTGCCGCTGGCTGTTGATTTGATTCAGACTTGTGCTTATCATTTCATCCTCCTTCCGGGTTCTCGTTCTTATTCCAATCGGAGAAACGAGAAAAAAGCGTTTAGCGCAGCGGCTAGCTTTTTTCCGTTTCGACTTCTTCTTTGGGGTCTGAAAGGGGCGAGCAGCCCCTTTCTCGTGGATCCAGCGCGTCGA
>ERZ507644.56-NODE-56-length-55039-cov-7.76453_pt1 | contig 55039 bp, 48 predicted proteins | sample MGYA00513419_ERZ507644 | MGnify/ENA metagenome assembly ERZ507644 | reverse complement strand
GAATCCAAGCTAAAACAAAATGGATGCCTCCCTCTAAATTCAGAGAAGCATCCATAATGGAAGTTTAATTATTCAATTTTGATCCGGTGTCCAGAAAACTGGGTACATATCAAAACGAAGCGGGCGGTTTTTATGCGGAAAGTTTTTTTCCTCTTGAACGGCGCGGTGGGCAGTGTTACAATAACACCGGGAATGGGCAGAGAAACGGCCCTTCGTGTGAGAAGAGAGTGCCGCGCGACGGCGAAAGGAAACAGTCAAATGGAGATCAGCACGCGGGAAAAGACCTTGCAGATCGTCAGCCGATACGTTATCATCACCCTGAGTATCAGCATCATGACCATCGGCGTATACTTCTTCAAATTCCCCAACAACTTCGTCTTCGGCGGCGTGACCGGCGGCGCGGCCCTTGTGGCAAAGCTCACGCCCCTGTCGGCCTCAGCTTTTTCGTCCGGCGCCAATATCCTCCTGCTCATTCTGGGCTGGATATTCCTCGGCAGGGATTTTGCCATCAGCACCGGCTGGGCTACCGTCGTCATGACGGCAGAGCTGGCTCTTTTTGAAAAATATGTCCCCCTCAGCGGCCCCCTGTCCAACCAGCCCATGCTGGACCTGGTCTTCGCCATCGCCCTGCCCGCCATTGCGTCGGCTCTGCTCTTCAACGTGGGCGCGTCTTCCGGCGGCACCGATGTCGTCGCCCTCATCCTGAAAAAATACGCCCATATGAAGAACACCGGCGAGGCGCTTTTTATCACCGACCTCGCCATGGTGCTGGCAGCCTGCTTCGTCTTCGACCTCTACACCGCTCTCTACTCTTTCGTGGGTCTGACGGTCAAGAGCCTCGTCGTCGATGCCGTCCTCGAGCAGATGAAGATGTGCAAGGCCATCCTCATCATCTGCGACGACAAAGACCCCATCTGTGACTTCGTCATGCGCAAGCTGGTGCGCGGCGCGACCTATACGCCCTGCTACGGTGCCTATACCGACCGGCCCCACTACATGATCTATACGACCCTCACCCACCGCGAGGCATTGCAGCTGCAGGCATTTATCCATAAGGAAAACCTCAACGCCTTTATCTCGATGCTCAGCACCACCGAGGTGTTCGGTAAGGGCTTCAACCACGCATAAAAAATAATCAGCAGCATCAGCAGCGCCATCAGCGTGGGCATCGCGGCAGTGTTCTCGACCTTGCAGTCTCGATGATGCTGTAAAAAATTCAAAACGAAAGCCCTCTACGCGGAGGGCTTTTTTGATTCATTCCCTTTTTGGATGGATAAGGATTCCATCTTTCCATTTCACAAATGCCGCCGGGTGCGGTAGGATAGAGCTGAGAAAAAGGCAAAAACAGCGCCGGACGGCAGCTTGTGCAAGAAAGGAGGGAAAATGGAAGAGAAAATGCGCCAGCAGCATGACCAAATGGAATAAATCTTGTGTACAAGAGAAATTTTTGGCGATTCTTAACGAATATTAAGACTGGCGCTATGCCTTTTGTAAGATTGTCCGATTATGATAGAACCATCAGGAGCGGCGCAGTGAGGCGCTGCCCCGCAAGTACGGTATAACGATTGAAGAAACCACCTGCCAAGGAGGAAAAAAGCATGGAGATCAAGAAAGCAGCCACGGCTGGCACTCTGGAATCCAGCGACTGCATGGTGACCGTCGAGCCGGGCGAGGGCAAGATCGATTTCTCCCTCGAAAGCTCCGTCATCCACCAGTACGGCAACCAGCTGCGCAAGGTCGCGCTGGAGACCCTGAAGGATCTGGACATCGACAACATCCGCATCACCATCGTGGACAAGGGCGCACTGGACTGCACCCTGAAGGCCCGCATCGAGGGCGCGGTGTTCCGCTCTGTTGACCAGTATGAGAATCTGCCTTGGGGAGGTGCCATTCGATGAATAATCCGAACAAGAAGCGCCTGCGCCGCACGATGATGTTCCTGAATGCGCAGAAGCCCGGCCTCATCAAAGACCCCTACATCTATAAGGCCGACTCCCTGATGCTGGACCTCGAGGACGCTGTGGCCGAGAACCAGAAGGATGTCGCCCGTTTCAGCCTGTATCACGCCCTGAAGACCGTGGATTACCGCGGTGCAGAGCGGGTCGTCCGTATCAACGGTCTGGACACTCCCTACTGGCGGGAAGACATCCGCGCCTGCGTGGCCGGCGGCTGCGATTCCATCCGCATCCCCAAGACCGAGCACGCCGAGGACGTCCGCCGCGTGGCTGCTGCCATCGCCGAGGACGAGAAGACCTATGGCCGTCCCGAGGGCGAAGTCCTCATCATCGCCGCTCTGGAGTCTGCCCGCGGCGTCATGAACGCTCTGGAGATCTGCGAGAGCGATGAGCGCCTGTTCGGCATCGCTCTGTCCGGCGGCGACTACACCAAGGATCTGCAGACCCACATCACCGGCACCGGCATCGAGCTGATGGGCGCCCGTCAGCAGATGATCATTGCCGCCCGCGCAGCAGGCGTGCAGTGCTTCGACACCGTCTTCACCGACCTGAAGGATATGGACGGCTTCCGCAAGGACGTCGAGAACATCCACCTGATGGGCTTCGATGGCAAATCCATCATCAACCCCCGTCAGATCCCCATCGTCCATGAGATCTTTACGCCCACCCAGAAGGACATCATCTTCGCCGAGAAGGTCGTCAAGGAGATCGACTCCAAGAAGGCCCTGGGCATCGGCGTCTTCACCGTTGACGGCAAGATGATCGACATCGCCTTCTACGACGGCGCAAAGCGCACCATCGATCTGGCAAAGGCATCCGGCGTGTATAAGGGGGATTTGTAATTATGTTGAACGCAGTCGGCAGAGAAATTCCCGAAGAGATCCTCGAGCGCACCGGCAAAGAGGTCTTCCAGGGCAACAACTATAAGGACGGCAAGGCTTTCCAGAAGGCCAGCCCGAAGGTCACCCCCGTGATGCGCAATGACCACGACAAGATGGTCAAGGACATCCACGAGGCTCTGGTCAAGTGCAATGCCCACGACGGCATGACCGTCTCCTTCCACCACCACTTCCGCGAGGGCGACCTCGTGGTCTGCATGGTGATGGAAGAGATCCACAAGATGGGCATCAAGAACATCACCCTGAGCGCAAGCTCTCTGGGCAAGGCTCATGACGCCCTCGTCCCCATGATCGAGGACGGCACCATCGTCAACATCGAGTCCTCCGGCGTCCGCGGCAAGATCGGCGATGCTATTTCTCATGGCAAGCTGAAGGGCTTGGCTACCATGCGCAGCCACGGCGGCCGTGTCCGCGCCATCGAGACCGGCGAGACCCATGTGGACATCGCCTTCATCGGCGCACCCTCCTGCGACGAGTACGGCAACTGCTCCGGTATGGGCGGCAAGACCAACTGCGGTGTCCTGAGCTATGCTTACGTGGACGCTGAGATGGCTGACTATGTCGTCGCTGTCACCGATTGCCTCGTGGACTACCCCAACTACCCCGCAGAGATCAACCAGACCAAGGTGGATTACGTCTGCGTCGTGGACCAGATCGGCATCCCCGAGAAGATCGCTACCGGCGCTGCAAAGCCCACTACCGACCAGCGCAAGATCCTGATGGCAGAGTACTGCACTCAGGTCGTTGCAAACACCCCCTACTTCAAGGACGGCTTCTCTTATCAGACCGGCGTCGGCGGCGCATCCATCGCCTCCACCATCTCTCTGTCCAAGATCATGGAAGAGAAGAACATCCACATGGGTCTGGGCGTCGGCGGTCTGACCAAGCCCATGTGCGAGCTGCTGGACCGCGGTCTGGCCCGCAAGCTGGTGGATACCCAGGACTTCGACCTGGACGCGGTCAACAATGTCCGCACCAACCCCAACCACTTCCCCATCTCTGCCGGTGAGTACGCAAGCCCGATGAACAAGGGCGCTTTCGTCAACAAGCTGGATTACGTCATTCTGGCTTCTCTGGAAGTCGATACCCACTTCAACTGCAACGTCGTCGTCGGCTCCGATGGCATCATCACCGGCGCACAGGGCGGCCATCCCGATACCGCGCAGGGTGCAAAGTGCACCATCGTCATCGCTCCTCTGCTGCAGGGCCGCATCCCGGCCATCTGCACCGACGTGACCACCGTCACCACCCCGGGCGAGAGCGTTGACATCGTCGTCACTGACTACGGCGTGGCCGTCAACCCCCGCCGTCCCGACCTGCTGGAGGCTCTGAAGGCCGCTGACTGCGTGCCTCTGAAGACCATCGAGGAGCTGCGCGACATCGCCTACTCCATCGTCGGCGAGCCGGAGAAGGTCCAGTTCGGCGACCGCATCGTGGGCATCATCGAGGCCCGCGACGGCACTGTCATGGACGTCGTCCGCGAAGTCAAGCCTTTCTCTTTCCGCGAAGATTGAGTGATATAGCGTAAAAGCGGGAATGTGGCTTGCCAACCACGCTTCGGAATGGATTCACGGAGATTCCTTCGCTCTTCTCACCCCCGCTTTTGCGGCTAAATATGCACACAAACTTCATGCGATTCTCCTTTTTCAAGGTTTTGTGTTTTATACCGGCATAAAACCAGAGAGCAGCCAACTGCACCGCGCGCAGTTGGCTGCTCTTCTTTGTTTATCGGATTGATTTGGCAAAAATAAAAATGCGGATTTACATGGAGCAGAGTTTTCGGACAGTCTGGACAAAATCCTCTTCGCTGTCCAGAATGTGATAAGGTGCATACTCTCCGTAAGCGTTGGGACGGCTGATGGTCACAAGCTGAATGCCATGTGGTACTGCAAACTGGTTCAGCTGCCGCTTCAAATCCACAAGGTGGACACCATGAACAGTCTTGAGCGCGTAGCAGCCGTGGGCATTTTTATTTTTGGCAACCAGATAGCACATCGTGCAGCACCTCCTCAAAGGTTTCAAGATTGAAAAATTCTCCATGCTCGTACCGTTCTCTCAGGATACAACCGATGGAGCTTGGATAGTCTTTCTTATAAAGGTAATCGTGCAGCCAGTTGTTGAGCTGGCGGTCATAGAGCGTGTTAAACTGCAGCTCAATCGGATAGTGGAAGTTGTCGGCATGGTAATAGAGATGAACACCTCGGTAGCCGTCATCACGGGCTTTTCCGCGAGACATATCCACAACCTTGAGCCGCGGGGAAACGAGAGAAAGGACTTCCGCGTAATCGTCACAGCAGGAGCGGAAGCCCAGAATGTCGTTGAAAACTTTCAGAACAGGACGGTCAGGATAGTAGCGCTCATACTTGGTGCGGATGGATTCCTCTGACTTGATGCGATAGTCGATGGCGACTTCACCCAAGAGCGGATTCATGTCCAGCCATTCAGCGGCAGACAGCGCATCCAGAAGGAGAGACTCTTTGTCAAAAGAGCCGAGGTTGTTTTTGAGCGAACGCCCCAGTTGGGATGGATACGAAAGCTCTGCAAGGAGTGGCAGAGAAAGTCCGTTGACTTCTAAAAGTCCCATAGAATGCACCTCCTGACGGAAAACGATTCAAGAATACCATATTTTCAGGAGAGACGCAAGAAAAACGCGTCTTTACGGCACGAAACGATAGCCGACGCCGCGGATGGTGATGATGTGCTGGGGCGTGCGGGCGTTGTCCTCGATCTTGCTGCGCAGGCGGTTGATGTAGACCATGATGGCGTTGTCGTCCACAGCGATGAGGTTGCCCCATATCTGCTCGTAGATCATATCCTTGGTGAACACCTGCTGCGGGTGGCGGACAAAGAGCAGCAGCAGGCTGCGCTCTTTCTCGGAGAGGTTCAGCTCCACATTGCTTTTATAAAAGCGCATGGTGGTGGTGTCGCAGAGGAAAGGCCCGCAGCTGATCTGCTGGTTGTTCTCCTGCGAGAAGCTCTTGCTGCGGCGGATGAGGGCCTTGACCTTTGCGCCCAAAATCTGGGGGCGAAAGGGCTTGGTGACATAGTCGTCGGCGCCCAGCGAGAGGCCGTACATGAAGTCGTAGTCCTCGTTGCGGCCGCTGATGATGATGACCGGCGTGGTGACGCCGTTGCGCCGGATGGTCTGGATGACATCGAAGCCCTCCATGTCGCCCAGCGTGATGTCCATCAGGATCATATCCAGCGTGCTGCTCTGCCGCGCGATGAGGTCCAGCGCCGCCGCGCCGCTGTTGACGACGAGGGGGTCCATCTCATTGCTTATCATAACTTTCGATAAAAGTTTGCAAATCGCTGGATCATCGTCTACAATAAGAACATGATACGACATGATAACTCCCTGCATTTTTCTGACCGGAAAATTTGTTTCAATTGTGATAAATAAAATTATAACATTTTTAGACAGGAAGAGCAAGACCGCCCCAAAGGAGGACTCGGTATGAAGGAGAACGCCCCGAAAAAGATACGCTTCCAGACGCTGCGCACCCTGTGGGTGCCGCTGGCCATCGGCGTCGTCACGGTAGCCGCACTGGCTGTCGTGGTGGGTATGGTATGGAAGGACTACCGCACCGCCATGATGGACAGCCAGACGAGGCAGATGGAGCTGGTGGTGCAGAGCACCGCCGACAGCATCCGCGTCCTGCTGGAGGAATACGCCGACCGGCTGGAGTCCATCGCCGAAAAAGCGGAGGCCGGCAAAGCGTTCCGCCCCACGGTGGCCCGGAGCGATACCATCCGGGACGTCTGGCTGGAAAACAGCAACGGCGAGGTCATCTACAGCTGCTACGGCCTCAGCGCCGTCTGCGATGTCCCCATCACCCGGACGGAGGACATCTCCTACTGGCAATACCACAGCGGCGGCGAGCACTATCTTGTGATGAAGAGGAAGGCCGGGGATGAGACAGTCTGCCTCGTGGTAGACTCCACGGTCATGTATCAGCAGCTCATCTCGGAGATCCATGTCGGCAGGAACGGCTACATCATGATAAAGAATGACGATAACCTTGTGGTCATGCACCCCGAAGCCGTTCAGTGGGGCATCAAGGTCGTGGAGGGCCGCCAGCGCATCTATCAGGGAAAGGAACTGGACATGAGCAGTCTGAGTGAGTTGCTGCGCGCTCAGAGGGAAGAGGAATCCGGCACACTGGACTACTACTCCTACTGGTGGAGCGACCCGGCTCTGCCCCGGGTGCATAAGATAAGCGCCTTCCGTCATCTGGACGTGGGGAGCAGCTTCTGGATCGTCAGCGCCGTGGTGGACTACGACGATTTCTACGAGCCGGTACAGCAGAGCTTCGTGAAGGTGGTCCTCATCTTCGGCGGCGTGGCGCTGGTGCTGGTGCTCTTCATGTTCCAGATGTTCCGGCTGCAGGAGCGTGACCGCCGCAGCGCGACCGAGATCAGCGATCTGAAGACCCTGAACCAGACCCTCGAAGAGCTCCACCGCAGCGAAGAGTCGCTGGCCCACGGCCAGCGGCTGCAGATGATGGGGACCCTCACCGGCGGCATCGCCCATGAGTTCAATAACTTCCTGACCCCCATCACCGGCTATGCCGACCTCATCATGGCCGACGCCGACCCGGGCAGCGAGATCTATGACAACGCGATGGAGATCAGCGAGGCGGCGCAGAAGGCGCAGGAGGTCGTGAAACAGATCTCCTCCATGAGCCGGAAAAACGTGGAGACGGTCTACGACGCCGTGTCGGTGGAGGGACTGCTCCATCGGACGAGGAAGCTGGTGGAGACGAACTGCCCGAAGAACGTGGAGCTGAAGGAAGAAAATGAGCTGAGCGGCGAATGCGTTCTGGGCAACGCGACCCAGCTGCAGCAGGTGCTGCTGAACATCAGCATCAACGCCATCCACGCCATCGGCGCCGAGGGCGGAAAGCTGACCATCCGGGGCAGTGTCGTGCCGCGCGGTGAGCTGGCGGCGCTCTTCCCGGAAGAGAAGATCTCCGAGGAATGGTCGAGCTACGTCTGCCTGAGCGTCACCGACACCGGCTGCGGCATGGACAAGGAGACGATGCAGCACATCTTCGAGCCTTTCTTCACCACAAAAAAGACCGGCGAAGGCACCGGCCTCGGCCTTGCTCTGGCGGACCAGATCATCCGCACCCACCGGGGCCGCATCCGGGCGGAGAGCACCATCGGCAGAGGTACGACCTTCTATGTCTATCTGCCGGTGCTGGAGCAGCAGCAGGAGCGCGAACAGCTGCAGTGGGGCGTGGACAGCAAGCTGCGCATCCTTGCGGCGGACGACAACAACAAGGTCCTCGACCTGCTGGACAAAGACCTCAGCGCGCTGGGCCTGAGCGTGTCCACCTGCTCCCGCCGGGGCGAGCTGCGCCAGCTGCTGGAGCAGCAGCCCTTCGACGTCCTCGCCATCGACGAGAGCCTGATGAGCAGCAGCGGCGTGGATTTCTGCATGGCCATCCGGGGCCGCTACCCGGGCATGACCCGCATCGTGATGACCAATGCCCCCACAAGGGAGATCGTGGACGCCCGCAGCCACGGCGTCATCGACGGCTATGTGGTAAAACCGGTGTCGGCGTCTACGCTGCTGGCCCAGATACGGAGCAGCCGGAAAGAGTGAAGAGCGGCTGTTTTTCATGAATTTATGGAATATGCAAAGAGGTATCCTTCATAATTAGGCAATATGACAAAAAACAGGGAATATATTGACAAATCTAATGGGGGGGGGGGTATAATAAAATCAACAGGCCGGCGACCGGAACTGGACAGCCTGCCTGTAAGATCATTCATAATTATGGAGGCAAAAATCATGAAAATGGCAAAGAAGTTTCTGGCCGTCGCCCTCGCCGGCGTTCTGGCACTGTCTGTTCTGACCGGCTGCGCCAACGGCGTCAAGAGCAAGGATGTCGCTAAAGCTCTGACCAAGATGGGCATCAATGCCGAGCAGGACAAGGACGTGGATAAGGCTGCTGAGAACACCCTGACGGCTATCGAGGCTATTGTCGAAGCATCTGCAAAGGATGATACTCTTGGCGCCGATGAGAAGATCACTCTGGATAATGCTGTTGGGACTACTGGCAAGCTCATTGCGGCTAGCGGCGTCATGACTGGTGCTGACACCGGAAGCAAGGTCCAGACGGCTCTGGGCATTCAGGCTGGCGGCGCAAACGAGAACAAGCTGGTCCGTGTTGCTCTGGTCAAGACCGAGAATGCCAAGAAGGACGCAAACCTGCAGGCGGGCATTGTGGTAAAGGGTCTGGTCACTGCTAAAGTTGCTGACACCACCCATGCTGTTGAGCCCGGCAAGCTGGGTACTGCCAAGACCAGTGACGGCAAGTACATGCTGGTCGTCATCGTCAACGATATTTCTGACAACTGATTTTCTCTTCCCCATGTGAGGACCGCCGCAAGGCGATAGATTCCCCATAAATAAAGACGACAACAGGCCCCGGAGTGGAAACACCCCGGGGCTTGTTGTTTCTTTTTTGCACAGCTCCGGCTTTATTGTATCCAACCTTCCATACGGAATCTTACAGGATATTAAGGAATTTCTTAACAAACCGTAACGAGAAGGGCTTTGGGCTGTAAGTTTGAGCCTGTATACTGGAACCATAACGAACGGGAATGATTCCGGAGGAGAAAACGGAATGCATCCCCGACAAATGAAAAAAGGAAAGGAAGTACAAACCCATGAGTGATACGATCCTCGCTCTGCTCGGCTTTGCAACGGTGATCACGGTCATCGTCCTGCTGCTGCGCAATGTCACGGTCCCTGCACTGGCATTCGTCAGCGTCTCGACTATCACCGCAGCCATTCTGGTGGCTACCGGTGCTTTCACCCTGGATGAAATGGCCGGCTTTATCAAGGAGGGCGTCAAGGGCGTCCACGGTACGGCAATCCTGTTCATCTTCTCCGTCCTGTTCTTCGGCGTCATGACCGACGCGGGCATGTTCGACAAGATCATCGGCGCGCTGATGAAGAAGGTCGGCAACAATGTCGTCGGCGTTGCCCTGATGACCTGTCTCATCGCCATCATCGGCCATCTGGACGGCGGCGGCGCTTCCACCTTCCTCATCACCATCCCCGCCATGCTGCCCGTCTACAAGCGCCTGCACATGCGCCGTGAGACCCTGCTGCTCATCTGCGTTACGTCGATGGGTGTCATGAACCTGCTGCCCTGGGGCGGCCCCACCATGCGTGCCGCCAGCGTTCTGGGCGTTGAGTCCAATGACCTGTGGAGTCAGATCCTTCCGATGCAGATCGTCGGCCTGGTTCTGGCTGTCGGCACTGCCATCTTCTGGGGCCTGCAGGAGAAGAAGCGCATTGCCAAGCTGGGCGATGCTGCCGTAGAGGATGTCGGCAAGTACGATGATTCGGATAGCGAAGAGAAGAACAATGAGCTGGCTCGTCCCCAGAACTTCATCTTCAATGTTATCCTGACTCTGGCCGTCATCATCGTGCTGGTCATGGACATCTTCCCCTCTTACTACGTCTTCATGGTCGGCTGCGCTCTGGGCATTCTGGTCAACTACCGCGGCAAGAAGCTGCAGAACTCCATCATCAAGAGCCACGCTTCCGCTGGCCTGAGCATGGCTTCCACCATCCTGTGCGCCGGTGTCTTCCTCGGTGTCCTGAGCAAGAGCGGTATCATGGAGAAGATGGCCATCATGATGGCCAGCGTCATCCCCGCCTCTCTGGGCCGTTTCCTGCCCGTCATCATCGGCGTCCTGAGCGTGCCTCTGGCTCTGCTGTTCGATACCGACTCCTACTTCTACGGCCTGCTGCCTGTCCTGATCAGTGTTGGCAACCAGTTCGGCGTCAACCCGGCTCACATCGCCATCGCAATGGTCGTCTGCCGCAACTGCGCTACCTTCATCAGCCCGGTGGCTCCCGCTACCTATCTGGGCATCGGTCTGGCCGGTGTCGAGATCAAGGACCACATCAAGTACTGCTTCGGCTGGCAGTGGGGCGTTTCCATCGTCTGCCTCGTCGCCGGTCTGATCCTCGGCGTCATCCACTTCTGATAAACTGAGCTCCCGCCCGGCTGCCCTTCGTTGGACGGCCGGGCATTTTTGCAGGATACTTTTTACCACTTTTTTCCCAAGGAGGCTGCTGCAATGCGTGAGACCCCAGTCTGCACCGCGGCCGATGCCATCTACAAGCTGGCGGCGGGCAATCTGAAATACCTGAACGCGGAAAACGGGAGCGGCGATATTTCCCGCCGTATCCGGATGTCCACCTGGACGAAGGGCCAGTCGCCCTACGCCATCATCGTCACCTGTTCGGATTCCCGGGTCATCCCGGAGAACATCTTCTCGGCGGGCATCGGTGAGCTGTTCGTCATCCGGCTGGCGGGCAACATCATCGATGAGCACCAGCTGGGCAGCATCGAGTACGCTGCCGGCCATCTGGGCTGTCGGCTGGTGGTGGTGCTGGGCCACACCCACTGCGGTGCGGTGGATGCGGCCATCAACTCCGAGCCCTCCGGCTATATCCGCTGCATCACCGACGAGATAAAGAAGGCCATCGGGGACGAAACAGACCCCTACAAGGCCAGCTGTCTCAATGTCCGGCACAGTGTGCAGGAGATCGAAAAGAGCCTGTGCATCCATGACATCAAGGCGGAAACGGGTCTGCGGGTCGTCGGTGCGATGTACCACATCGAGGACGGCAGCGTCGAATTCCTGTAAGGAACTCCCAGCATTGCGGCGGAACGGCCCTTTCCCAGAACGGGAAAGGGCCGTTTCTTGTGTTTGACAATCCGGCCTCGTTCGCTTATACTGACAGCGGAAAAAGAAACCGACGGAGGGACGGAATATGGTTCAGGTAGACCTTATCACAGGATTTCTCGGGGCAGGGAAGACCACCTTCCTGCGCAGATACGCGGCATGGTGGGCCGGGCAGGGCGTCAAAGTCTGTGTGCTGGAAAACGACTTCGGCGCGGTGAACGTGGACGCCATGTTCCTGCAGGACCTCGAGGCCCGGGGCGTGGAGCTGGAGACCATCAGCGGCGGCTGCGACTGCGACACCCACCAGCGCCGGATGCGGACAAAGCTCATCTCCATGGCCATGCGGGGCTTTGAGCGGGTCATCGTGGAGCCCAGCGGCATCTTTGACGTGGACGAGTTCTTCGACGTGCTGCGGGACGAGCCGCTGGACCGCTGGTATCAGCTGGGCAATGTCATCGCCATCGTGGATGCCCTTCTGCCGGAAGAGCTTTCCCCGCAGGCAGAATATATCCTCGCTTCCGAGAGTGCATGGGCGGGCAGTGTCCTCCTGAGCCGCTGTCAGCTGGCCTCTGACGCGCAGAAGCAGGGGGCAGAAGCCCATCTGGCCCGTGCGCTGGAAGCCTGCAAGTGCTCCCGGAAGTTCGGCCCGGAGGAGATCATTGCGAAGGACTGGGCCGATCTGACGGCCGACGATATGGTCCGCCTCGCAAAGTGCGGCTTCCGGCAGGCCAGCTGCGAAAAGCTCCGCTTCGACGCGCACGATGCTTTCACCTCGGCCTACTTCCTCGAGTTGGGCCTGCCCCGCGCTCAGCTGGAAAAGAACATCCCGTCCCTCTTCACCGACCCCGCCTGCGGAAATGTCCTCCGGGTGAAGGGCTTCGTGGAGGAGGATGGCCGGTGGTACGAGCTGAATGCTGCCGCCGACGGTCTGACGGCGGCCCCCATCCCGCAGGGACAGCAGGTGCTCATCGTCATCGGCGAGGGGCTGGACAAGGCCCGGCTGGAAGAAGACCTGAGACGATGAGTTTTCCACAATGAGACAGAGAATTGTGCAATGTTGATTGCGCTGACCCTCCTTCAGCGTTATAATAGAGAAAAATAGATTAGGAGGCCGTTTCATGAGCACTTCGACCACCCAAAAGCCGACCACCCGCCGCATCGTGGGGATGGTGGTGGGCATCGTCATTATTGGTCTGGGCATCGCCCTCTTCAAGCAGTCCCATCTCGGCAACGACTCCATCAGCGCGCTGAATATGCGCCTTGCCGAGCTGCTGGGCATCTCGCTGGGCATGCAGAACGTCGCCACCAACATCCTCTTCTTTGCGCTGGAATTCTGGTTCGGGCGCAAGTACATCGGCCTTGGCACCTTCGTCAACGGCATCGGCATGGGATTCATCATAACCTTCTTCTACGAGCCCATTGCCGCGGCCTTCGGCCCGGCAGTGTCCCTGCCGGAACAGCTGGTGTGGGTGGTGCTGGCCGTCCTTGTGACGGCGCTGGGCGCGTCCCTTTACCAGACGGCTGACCTCGGCATCGCGCCCTACGATTACCTCTCGCTGGGCCTGCGGGACTACACGCACTTCCAGTACTTCGGCTGCCGCGTCTTCACCGACGCCTTCTGCGCCCTGCTCTGCTGGCTCCTGGGCGGTCTTGTGGGTCTGGGTACCCTCATCTGCGCGTTCTGCCTCGGGCCCTTCATCCAGTTCTTCAACGGCCTCGTCTCCGAGCGGGTCCTGCAGTATAAGCCCGAAAACGCATGAGCATAACAAAAAAGACATCCGCCGACGGCAGATGTCTTTTTTGTATCTTACTCGAATTTGAACAGCGGCGTGCCGGTGGAGACGATGCCGCCCGCGATGATATGGAGCTTTGGCAGGTCGTCGGCGTTGGTCACGATGACGGCGGTGGTGGTGGGGTGGTTGGCAGCGCGGATGGCGTCCAGATCGACCTTCAGCAGAGCGGTGCCGGCCTTGACCTTCTGCTCTTCCTTGACCAGAGCGGTGAAGCCCTTGCCCTGCATCTCGACGGTGTCCATGCCGACATGGATCAACAGCTCGATGCCGTCGTCGCTGGTGATGCCGATGGCGTGCAGGGTGGAAGCCACCTGCGTGATGGTGCCGTCAAACGGGGCGTACACGGTGTCGCCGGTGGGCTCAATGCCGCAGCCGGGGCCGAGGATGGCTGCGGCGAACGTCTCGTCCGGGATCTGCTCCAGCGGGATCACCGTGCCGTCGATGGGAGCCATGACGGTCATCTTTTCGCCTGCAAATTTTGGGGCGGCATCGTGCTTGCCGCCAAACAGTTTATCAAAAAAGCCCATTGTGAAAATCCTTCCTTCCTGTCATCCGGAAAAATAATGGCGCAGAAGATCGTAAACTCAAAAAGGGCAAGGATACACGGTCTGGTGTATGCTTGCCCCTTTCTCGCATTCTGCATTGCTCTTTTTTAACCATACCATACCCGGCCGAAAAATTCAATCAGCATCCCGCACAAAGAGAATGCAGAAACTTCGGCGAAACGCCAAAGAAAAACCCGGGCATGGAATTTACATCAGAGCGATGAGCTGCTCGATCTCTTCCATCTTAGTGGCCCAGCTGGTGGCGATGCGGACGACGGTGTGGCTGTCGTCGAACTTCTCCCAGAAGCCGAACTTTGCCCTGCCTTCCAGCGCGGCCAGCCGGGCGTTCTCCAGCACGACGAAGAGCTGGTTGGTGGGGGAGTCCATAAAGAAGCGGTAGCCCTTTGCGGCGAGGCCCTTCTTGAGGGCGTTGGCCGTCTCGATGGCGTTGCGGCTGATGCGGGTGTAGAGGTCGTCGGTGAAGAGAACGTCGAACTGGATGCCCATGAGGCGGCCCTTGGCCAGCAGAGCGCCCTGCTGCTTGACCATGGTCATGAAGTGGGCCGGTGCGCCGTGGGGGAAGACCACGGCCTCGCCGCAGAGTGCGCCCACCTTGGTGCCGCCGATGTAGAAGACGTCGGTGAGCCGGGCAAGGTCTGCCAGGGTCACATCGGTGCCTTCGCTCACCAGCGCGTAGCCCAGACGTGCGCCGTCCACGAAGAGGGGCATGTGGTAGGTGTGGCAGACGGCGGACAGGGCCTCGAGCTCAGCCTTGCTGTACAGGGTGCCGTACTCGGTGGGGTGGGAGATATACACCATGCCGGGGAAGACCATGTGGTCGTGGTTCGAGTCGGCGTAGAAGGTCTTGCAGAAATCCTCCACCGTGGCGGCGTCCAGCTTGCCGTTTTTCTGGGGCAGGCCGATGACCTTGTGGCCGGTGAACTCGATGGCACCCGCCTCATGACCGGCCACATGGCCGGTGGCGGCGGCGATGACGCCCTCCCAGCGGCGGAGCGTGGAGGCGATGACGATGGAGTTGGCCTGGGTGCCGCCGGAGATGAAGAAGACGTCTGCCTCGGGGCAGGCGCAGGCGGCGCGTATCTTCTCCTTTGCGCTGGCGCAGTAGGGGTCGGTGCCGTAGCCGGACACCTTCTCGAAGTTCGTTTCCGTCAGCTTCTGCAGGATGGCGGGATGCGCGCCCTCGCAGTAGTCGTTCTCAAAATACAGCATATTCTTTCCCTTTCCTTTACTACGATAAAGAAGATGATCCTATTGTGAGCCAGGAACGCGCTTTTGTCAACCCTTTGGAACCATGGAAAAATGCCCACCCTTTGCTGTATCTTTAATTTATTTGTGGTATACTTTTACAGTGGAACCGAATATAGATTGGGAGGGACAGCAAATGAAGCAGATGCTCTGGAAAAAGGACGTCCGGGTATTTTTGGCGGCGCTCATCGGGGCGTTCGCCTGTGTGACGCTCATCCAGCTCATCAGCGGCCGCATCGACGGTGTGGCCTCGATGGTGTTCCTGCTGGCGGTGTTTTTTGTTTCCATGTACACCGACGGCTACTGGTGGGGCGTGGCCGGTTCTGTCATCAGCGTGCTGGCGGTCAACTTCGCGTTCCGCGCGCCCTACTTTGCCTTCAACTTCACCATCCCGGAGAACATCTTCTCCGGCGTGGTGATGCTGGTGGTCTCCTGCATGACGAGCACCCTGACCACCCGCATCAAAAAGCAGGAGCAGCTGCGGATGGAGAGCGAGACGGAGAAGATGCGGGCCAACCTCCTGCGGGCTGTCTCCCACGACCTGCGCACCCCGCTGACGTCCATCTACGGGGCCTGCTCCACGGTCATCGACAACTACGACTCGCTGGGCCGGGAGCAGAAGATAAAGCTCCTTTCCGAGGCCTGTGCCGACGCCCAGTGGCTCAACCGGATGGTGGAGAATCTGCTCTCCGTCACCCGCATCGACGCCGACGGCGTCGCCATCCAGAAGACGCCCACCGTGCTGGAAGAGCTGGTGGATACGGTGCTGGTGCGGTTCCAGAAGCTCCACCCCGGCGTACCGGTGGAGGTAAAGCTTCCGGATGACTTCATCGTCATCCCGATGGACTCCATGCTCATCCAGCAGGTGCTGACGAACCTTTTGGAAAACGCGGTGCTCCACGCCAAGGGGATGACCCGCCTGACGCTGCGGGTGTTCACGCTGGGGCAGCGGGCGGTGTTTGAAGTCATTGACAACGGCTGCGGCATCCCGAAAGAGCGGCTCAAGACCCTCTTCACCGGCACGACCCTGACGCAGGATACCTCGTCGGGCGGCAAGCACGGCATGGGCATCGGGCTGTCGGTGTGCGCGGCCATCATCAAAGCCCACGGCGGCGAGATAAAGGCCGAGAGCACGCCCGGCGAGGGTACGACCATCCGGTTCTGGCTGGAGACCGAAGAAGTGGATACGGAGGAAACAGAGGATGAGCAATAATAAATTCAAGATACTTATCATCGAGGATGAGGCGAACATCTGCAGCTTCATCCAGACCCTGCTGGAGACCAACGGCTATCAGGCGCTGGTGGCCCAGACCTGCGTGATGGGCATGACCATGTTCATCTCCTATAACCCGGACCTCGTCATCCTGGACCTCGGCCTGCCCGACCGGGACGGTCTGGACGCCATCCGCTCCATCCGGCAGAAGTATCTGACCCCCATCATCGTCCTGTCGGCCCGCACCACCGAGCAGGATAAGATCGAGGCCCTCGACCTTGGTGCCAACGACTATATCACCAAGCCCTTCGGCACCGGTGAGCTGCTGGCCCGGGTGCGGGCTGCGCTGCGGGTGAACCGCTATGGCGGCGGGAGCTTGCCCGGCGGGGTGTTCAGCGCACAGGGCCTCACCATCAACTACGAGCGCCGCAAGGTGTTCGTGGACGGGCAGGAGGTTCGCCTGACCCAGACGGAGTACAACATCGTGGCTTTTCTGTCCGAGCACGCCGGGCGCGTGATGACCTATGCGGCCATCGTCCGGGCCATCTGGGGCGACACGGACGCCAGCAGCACCAAAAAGCTGCAGGTGAATATGGCCAATATCCGCAAAAAGCTGGGCAGCCGCCCGGGCAGCAATACTTATATCCTCAACGAGCTTGGCGTGGGCTATCGGATGATAGAAGAAGACGCAAAGCCCATGGAATCTGCGGAGGAGACGAAATGACACTGGCGCTGAGCCTGTTTGTCCTGTTTTATATCTTGATGCTGGCGGTGCAGCAGTACCGCCCCTGGGTCGCGCTGGGCGGCGCCGGGGCGTTCCTGCTGCTGGGAAAGCTGGGCGTGTATGATTTCACGCTGGCGGACGCCGCCCGGGCCGTAGACTTCAATGTCCTGCTGATGATGGCGGGAATGATGGGTACGGTCTTTCTTTTTATCCAGAGCAAGATGCCCGCCCGGCTGGCCGAGGAGCTCATTGCCCATGTGCCGGATGTCCGGTGGGCCGTGTCGGTGCTGGCGCTGCTGGCGGGGTTCATCAGTGCCTTTGTGGACAATGTGGCCACCGTGCTGATGGTGGCTCCGGTAGGGCTTGCCATCGCCCGGCGGCTGAAGCTGTCGCCGGTGCCGGTGCTCATCGCCATTGCGGTGTCGTCCAATTTACAGGGCGCGGCAACGCTAGTGGGGGACACCACGAGCATCCTGCTGGGCGGCTTTGCGGGGATGAATTTCTTCGATTTCTTCTGGATGGAGGGCCGGCCCGGCATCTTCTGGAGCGTGGAGCTGGGAGCGCTGGCCTCGCTGGGGGTGCTGTTCTGGCTGTTCCGGGACCAGCGCCAGCCCGTCCATGTCACGGTGGAAACGGAGGTGGAGGACGACGTCCCCACGGCGCTTCTCCTGCTGACGGTAGGTCTGCTCATCGCGGCGTCCTTCCTGCCTGAGCCCTCTGGCGGCGTGCTGCATCTGCTCTATACCTTGCGCAGCGGGCTCGTCTGCATGGGGCTGTGCCTCTTCGGTGCCGCCCGCGCCTGCTGGCGCAGCCGCTCCCTGAGGCCGCTGGCCGAGACGTTCCGGGCGCTGGATTATGACACCCTGCTGCTGCTCTTCAGCCTCTTTATTCTGCTGGAAGAGGTGAGCAGGGCGGGCGTCATCGACGCGGCGGCGCAGCTGTTCCACTCCGCAGCCGGAGATGAGCCGCTGCATCTTTACCTGCTGCTGGTGGCCGCGTCGGTGGGGCTGTCGGCCTTCATCGACAACATCCCTTATGTGGCGGCCATGCTGCCGGTGGTACAGGGCGTCGCCGCCCTCATGAACGGCGGCGCGGGCATTGAGCCGGAGCTGTTCTACTTCGGTCTGCTTACCGGCGCGACGCTGGGCGGCAACCTGACCCCCATCGGCGCGTCGGCCAACATCGCGGCCATCGGCATTCTCCGCAAGAACGGCGAGACTGTCCGCACCCGGGACTTCCTGCGCATCGGCGTACCCTTCACACTGGCGGCAGTTCTCGTGGGGGCAGGGAGCCTCTGGCTGTTCTGGGGCATCTGAGAAAATTCAGGAAAAACTGCAAAAGAAGAAGCGTGGTCTGGCAGGCATCTGCCCCGGAAGCAGGCATCACCGGGGCAGATGTCTGTGTTTTTGTGCGCAGGGACGCAAGATAAAATATGCGGAAAAGAATGCAAAAACTTTTTTGAAAAAACGCTTGACTTTCCCGCTTTCAGTGGTATAATAACTATCGTTCCGAGCCGAACGGCGGCGAACAAAACAGAATATGCGGATATGGCGGAATTGGCAGACGCGTTAGATTCAGGTTCTAATCGGGGCAGCTCGGTGGAGGTTCAAGTCCTCTTATCCGCACCATGACGAATGTTCTTACAGCATTTAGCTGTCAAAGAGCATTCGTCATTTTTTATTTGCTAAATAGCGACATCACAGGGGGCGTAGTTCACAACTACGCCTTTTCTTGTATTCACCGATACATCGGGTGTCGGCAAAGGAAGTGCGCTTGGAATCTCGATGGTGCCCACGCAGTTGTAGTGAATGCGGAGCCGCTGCTCCCATACACCGTTGACCTTTTCTGCATGGAACACTTCGATTTTTTCCACCAGTTCATTCAGCATCCGGGGTGTCAGCTTTTTTGCTCTGGTGTACTTGCGAACCAGACTGATGAACATATCCGTTGTCATAGTACGGCTGCTCTGCTTTTCGATTTCGGAGCGGAGCTGTTTGATTTTCTCGGTCAGCTCCTTTTGCTCGTCCTCATATCTCCGGGACATTCTGGAAAAGCGTTCGTCAGAGATCTTGCCGGAAACATTGTCCTCATAGATGCGCTCAAAGAGACCGTCCAGTTCTTCATCACGGGCAAGGAGTGCTTTCAACTCTTTCTCTTTCAGCTTGCGGTCGGTTTTGTCCGCTTGCTGGGAGTGCCCAATAACAGCTTTCAGGAAGTCGTCCTCATAGAGGCTGGCAAACTTGGTCAGCCGCCGAATCTCCCCCAGCACCACTTCTTCCAGAAAGTCTACCCGGATGTAGTGGGTGGATTGGCAGGTGCCACGGTTGCCCTTGTAGTTGGAGCAGTTGAAATACTTGATTTCCGGGTTGCCCTGATTGAAGTGGAAATGCAGATTGCAGCCGCAGTCTGCGCAGACAAGCAAGCCAGAGAACATATTGTGTTCTCCGTTGTTGGTACGGCGTTTGCGCATTTTTCCGCGCTTCTGCTGTACCTGCTCAAACACGGCACGTTCAATAATTGGCTCGTGAATATTTTGGAACACAACCCAATTCTCCGGGGCGTTATGAATCCGCTTCTTATTCTTGTAGGATTTGGAGTAGGTTTTGAAGTTCAGAATATCCCCGCAATACTCCTGCTGGTACAGAAGATGGGTAATCGTGGAGCCATTCCACTTGGTGGCGGGGCGCGTCTTGGTCTTTCCGGGACGGCCGATGCCTTTCTGAATCCAGTAGGCCTGCGGCGTCAGGATGCCTTCCTTTTCAAACTGGGTGGCAATCTGTTCCGTGCCAAAGCCCTCCAACGTCATATCAAAAATGCGCCGGACAACTTGTGCAGCTTCTTCATCAATGACCCAATGCTTGGGATTGTTCGGGTCCTTGATATACCCATAGGGAGGAAGTCCCATCGGTTCGCCGGAGTTACCTTTGATTTTATTACTGATACGGCGTTTCTTGCTGATGTCGCGGGCATACCACTCATTGAACAGGTTTCGGATGGGTGCCAGTTCGTTTTCTCCCTCGGCCGTGTCGATGTTGTCCGAAACGGCAACAAGTCGGATGTCATGGTCCGGGAAAAAATCTTCTGTCAGCCGTCCGACCTCAATATAGTTTCGGCCCAGACGGGAAAGGTCTTTGACGAACACAGCGGCGGCTTTTCCTTGTTCGAGCTGCTGCATCATTTCAACGAAACCGGGACGGTTCATGGTCACGCCGGAAATGCCATCATCCAGAAAGTGAACCAGATTGGTATAGCCTTTTTCCTTTGCAACTTTGGTGAGCAGTTTCTTTTGGTTGCCGATGCTGTAACTCTCGCCCTCCAAATTATCATCACGGGAAAGACGCTCATAGAGAAAAGCGGTTGCTTCACGGGATTTCTTGTTACTCGACTGTTTCATACTCGCTCCTTTCTTGGGACAGTCGAATAGCAAATTCACTTGTACACCTATATTATAACACAATCCGCTTTCTCTGTCCGCTGCCTCCCGAAAGGTCATTATAATTTTTCGCTTTCGGATTTCATCAGCCGGAGAAGAACTTCTCCTAAGGTCTGGGAACTTTCTTCTTTGAACACCGGCTCAACGATAAAGGAGCGATTGCCAATACGATAAGTCGAATCCAGAGTAAGCATCTCTGGATTTTTTGTTTTTTCAGGGTTTGTCTTTTTCGCTTGCATCGTAAAAATCCCCTTTCTTAAAATTAAAAAATGAGCCAACGGATGGCTGCTGGCAGCAGCCCACGGGAATCTCACCCCTGCATTCCTCATGCAGCCCTACTCATTGCCTGCGACGCTCTGAACGCTCGGACTTTGACGGTAAGGGAGTATCAGCCTGTCGGTATGTCATGGCCCGCAAGCAGCTGCGCTTGCATTACGGCGTGGTGATGATCGCTCCACTTTTCAGAGAAAAGCATCGTGGCGCACCCACCGCCCGGCTCGATACAGACAGCAACGTATCCGTTTGCCCTATGATGCACCGCCATTGTCTTGCGGGCTTTCTTTGTCAAAGAACTAGAAAAGGCATCGTATGGAAAGGGGAACAGCACACGATGCCTACGTTGAATCAGGTCAAGTCAAAATCAAGGATAGCAATTATCAGTTTTGCTTCCAGACGATTGCGCAGTTCTTCATCAACTTGCAGACGAGGATAGCCGTCAGAGCTATAGCTCGTCCGAGTTGACAGTGCGGCAATGTAGCTGGAATAATGCTGGACTACCCGGCTCACTGCTTCGGCGTCTCCTGCAACAGCGGCAGCGATTATCGGGTAAGGAAGCAGCGATGCCCGTGTGTGCGCAGATTTAGTCATCCGCTTCACCTCCCATCAGCTTTTTCAGCAGCCGATAGGCTTTATACCTGTGAGTATTGACCGTTCTTCTGGCCATGCCCATGCACTTTGCTATCTGTTCGTCTGTCATCCATAGAAACCAGTGCATCATAAAAATTTCCCGGTCTTTTGGTGACAGCCGTAGAAGTGCTGTGGCCAATCGGTCGTTCTCGATTAGCACAACAGCATTTCCCACGGGAAAAGCCGTATACTCCCATGAGTAACGATCATAAACCGCAAGCTGGGCCATGTCTGCCTCGGACAGTTCCTCCAAAGATGCAAAACGTTTTTGATGACGGCTGATCTGCCGATAGCCGTTACATGCCTCGCATTTCAACACCTTTTTGCAGTAGCTGTCAAAGGCGTGCTGCTTGTGTTCGTAGTAGCGGTTTGGTTTCAAGTTTTCACCTCCCCTCGTGCTGGGAGGCAGCTCTTTTCTTCCCCTTTCGCTCACTACTCGTTCACCAACGGGTTCATTTGGCTGATTTTTAAGATTGATATGAAAATTTTTCCTGCCGTTCATAGAATTGTTCCTTTCGTTCTGTTCGGGTTTATAGGCCAGAGCAAAACGAGGCGGAGAACGGCATCCGATACCCAATCGTAGGTTGTAAAAATGCGGGGCTTTATCGGATGTGAATTGAAGTATATAAAAAGCGAGCCACAACTCACTTCTATGAGTATGGCTCGTCCCTACGTTATTTGAATATTTTTTTAATTGGTGTTAGGGCTTTTCGAGTGGGCGGTAAGCCCCATTTTATTTTGCGCTCCTTTATTTTGATACTCTTATCCATATAGCTCTTTGCTTCAAATTATGAGCTATAACTCACACAATATGAGTTGTATGGCTATTTATATGAGCGATAGCACACCCTACAATGAGGTAGAGGTGATGTATAGTGAACAATCCTCTTGACTTGTTTGCATGGAAAGTGCGGTCAGAACGCAAGCGGCAGCATTTGACACAGAGAAAATTGGCTGAACGGCTCAATATGAACGCCCGTACAATCATAGATTTGGAAACCTGCCAGAGTAACCCCAAATTTGAAACGGTGGCTCTTGTCGCCAAAGAATTAAATATCAGCGTGGATGATGCCATTTTTCCAGACATGGTAAATCAGACGGTTTCAAAAACAGTTGTAGACTTCTTTGCCGGGAAAAGTGAGGCGGAAATTGAAAAATATATTGCGCTTTGCAAACAGGCGGAAGCATTTCAAAAAGACGAATAACGCGGCCGGGTTCGATGTGCCCGGCCGCGTTACTGTTTTAACCGTTTGCTATGCGGGCAGTTTATTATTCTTTTGTTTTGTAAGCATTTTTTAGATGCTCGAAGGACTCCTAGCTGATGACATGCTCCATCCGGCAGGCGTCCTGTTCCGCCGTTTCACGGTCAACACCGGCAGCAATGAGCTGCTCTGTAAAGAATTGATGGTGTTCATAGATTTTTTCGCCACTTCCTGGCCTATGTCGGTCGGGTGGAGAAATCCATCCTCGCCCGACGCATGAATCTTCATTCTATCACCCACTCACATAATTCCAGCATTTGCAAACTGCTTGTTGTAAACCTTTTTTGCAATAACTCCGACAATTATTGAGATAACTACGGTTGCGGCAATAGCAAGAACCATAAACCACGGAGAAGTCAAGGTTGATAATATCTCAGCATAATTTGCAGACATTTCTTCGGATGCCTCTGAAATGGCATAGTCAGAGAATACCCATACATACAACGGAGAACCGATATTGCTTAACGAAAGCAGGATATAACTCATCACGATACCTTTGTAATTCTTATATCCGGCCCATTTCCGAATGATTTCCGCTAAAATAGAACAAACAATCAAGCTCCCAAGCAACAGATTCGCAAGCTCCCCAAAAGCCACGAAAGCGATTGCTACAAATAGGTTCATAATGAGAACCACGCCTGCTTTCGGCACTTTTGCCATAACATACATATATGGAATCCATGCCACGAGAGCAATTAAAGCTGTTACAAACAGATAGAGCAATGGGTGTATGCCGCCCATAATCGTAGCTGCCAAAACCACAGCAAAGTAAATGACGGAAAATACGATTGTCAGACCTAAATCTCTTAACTTCCAGTGTTGTTCCATAAAATTTCCTTTCTATTTTCCTTGCTGTAATTCAACAAGGTGTGCATATAGACCGCCCTTTTTCATCAGTTCAGCAGGTGTACCCATCTCACTGACCTTGCCGTCGTCCAGAACCACGATCTTATCAGCATTTGCCACTGTCCTCATGCGATGGGCAATCACCATGACCGTCTTATCCTTCAGCAGTACCGACAAGGCATCCTGTATCAGTGTTTCACTCTCGGCATCCATAGAAGCAGTTGCTTCATCAAGCAGGACAATGGGAGCATTTTTCAACAGGGCGCGGGCAATCGAAATGCGCTGACGCTCGCCACCGGACAGGGCGCTGCCGTTTTCCCCGATGTTCGTCTGATACCCTTGAGGAAGACGCTGGATAAATTCCTCGCATTGGGCAGCTCTGGCCGCAGCCATAACTTCCTCATCAGTGGCATCGCCCCGGCCCAGCCGGATATTCTCCATGACAGTCTCATCAAAGAGCATGACATCTTGGAATACAATGGCATAATTCTTGAACAGCGTTTCCGGTTCTACCGTTTTGACATCCACGCCGCCCAGGGTAATGGTTCCGGAGTCCGCATCCCAAAAGCGTGCTGCCAGCTTGGAGGCGGTAGACTTGCCGCTGCCGGATGGGCCTACCAGCGCCGTGACCTCGCCTTGTTTTGCCACAAAGGACACGCCCTTCAAAACCGGCTCCTCATTGTAGGAGAACACTACATTCTTAAACTCAATGTCGTAGCCCTTGTTATTGCAGACATTGGTGCCGGTCTGCTCCGGGGTCGCATCGATCTGCTTCATCCGCTTGACGCTGACAAGGGCAGAGAACACTTCTGCCATCAGCATGAAGCAACTGGTGAAGGGGTCATAAATGCGGCCTGCAAAAAGCAGGAACAGAATGAACATGGGGATGGACAACGAGCCAGTCGTTACGAGAATACCACCCACCAGCATGACCGCCACAAGGCCAAACCGAAGGATAAATTGAGCCGTGGTCGTAGCAGCACCGGGAGCGATCTCGTTGCGGAAGGAACACTTCACCACATAATCCAGCTTCTTTTCCAGGCCCTCCAGATATTCTTCTTCACGGGAGCAGGACTTCAGCTCCTGGATGGTATCAAGGTATTCCTGCACACCGTCATAGGCAACTCTCTTGGCATCCATGTTGGCGCTTTCGGCATTGGACTGGGCTTTCTTTGCCGCAAAGACTACCAAGGCTGCCACAGGGACCGGCACTACGATGCAAAGGCCCATCCGCCAGTCAAGCACCAGCAGGCCGATAGCCGTTATAATAAACATAAAAATCGTTCCGAAGAGTTGCGGGATCGCATTGGAAAATACGCGCTCCAGAGCCGTACAGTCCCCCATGATAGTGGTGGTCAGGTCAGAAAGATCGCGCTGGCCAAAGAAGGACAGCGGAAGTTTCCGCAGTTTCTCCGCCAGGACAATCCGGCGGTTGGCACTTTCCTTATACGCCACAGTATAAGTTTTGTTGTACTGGAGCCATTGGGTCAGAAACACAATGATAAACATGACCACAGTGCCGCAAATAAACAAGGCCGCATGATCCCGCATACTGCTTTCCTGCCCGGAAATCACATTCAGCAGTTCCCATATCACCATGACCAGCAGGCTGACCGGGGCAATCAGGCACAGATTGCTGAGCGTAGTGGCTGCAATTCCTTTATTCAAATCTCTTGATCCCTGATTGCTCAGGGCAAACATCCGTTTCAGCATACTTTCACCTCATTCCCGATGTGCCACTTGGTAGTCTTTGTGTAGTTGCTCCACATCTTGGCATATTCGCCGCCCTGTTTCACCAGCGCGTCATGGGTTCCGCTTTCCACCAATTCACCCTGCTTCATTACCAGAATGAGATCAGCGTCCTGAATGGTGGAGAGCCGGTGTGCGATCATAATGACCGTCTTGCCCTTGACCAGCCCTTCAAAGGCTTTCTGAATCTGTTGCTCGTTCTCCGGGTCAGCGTAGGCGGTGGCCTCATCTAAGACCACGATGGGGGCGTCTTTCAAAATGGCGCGGGCAATCGCAATGCGCTGTGTTTCGCCGCCGGAAAGATACACACCTTTACTGCCCACCACGGTATCGAGGCCATCCGGGAACTTCTCCAAAATATCATCACACTGGGCCAGACGCGCCGCCTGCAAGACCTCATCCCGTGTGGCGGAAGGTCTGCCTGCCCGGATATTTTCCAGAAGGGTGTCCTTGAACAATTTGGGGTCCTGGAATACAAAGGCAACCATCTTCATCAAGTCAGCATGAGGAATTTCCCGAATGTCCACACCGCCGATCTTGACTGCCCCCTGCTGCACATCGTAGAAACGAGGAATCAGGCTGGCCGTTGTGCTTTTTCCGGAGCCGGAATGCCCGACCAATGCGGTAGTTGTCCCAGCCTTGGCCGTGAAGCTCAAATGGGATACCGCCGGATGGTCCGTATTTTCGTATGCGAAGGTCACATTCTCAAAGGACACATCATAAGTCTTGGGATGTTTGGGTGCAGAGGTCTCCACCTGCGGTTCGGCAGTCAGGATCATGTCGATGCGGCGCATGGACTCCTCCGCCTGCATTTTGTAGCTGGTCATATACATGATCTTATTGAGCATGACTGCACAAGCAGGAGAGAAGATCACATAGAACAGAAAACTTTGCATAAATCCGATCAGGTCGTTGGAAACAAACCCGATAATAAGCGCCGTAGGTACCAGCACCAGGAAGCTGGAATTGATGACTGAGTTAAACGCCACCATTCCCTTTTTGCAGGACATCGTGTAAGCCAGAGCAAACTTCCGGTAGGATTTGATGGCGTCATTAAACTTGGTGATAGATTGCACTGTCTGTCCGAACACCTTGACTGCCGAAATGCCCCGGATGTACTCCACCGCCTCATGGTTCATCGTTTCCAAAGAGTCCTGGTAGGTCTGCATGAATTTCATGCTGTCCTTCCCCATGAGGGATCCCTGTAAGAAGAAACCGATGCCAAAGAGCAGCAGGAGAGGGATACCTACACGCCAGTCAAAGACCAGCATCAGCACCAAACTCACGATCATCGTGACCTGCGCTCCCACCAAGTCGGGGAGCTGGTGAGCGATGAAAGTCTCAGTCTGAAAACTGTTGTCGTCAATAATCTTCCGAAGTTTTCCGCTGGGATTGGCGTCAAAGTACCCCATAGGCATTTTTGCGAGATGTTTCAGTGCCGCCATTTTCAGGTTTTTCTCTGTGTGGAACGCTACGACATGGGAGCAGAGCAATGCTGAGAAATAAAGGAGCAGACCAATCAGCTCCAGCCCCAGAGCAAGCAGGCCCCAGCGAACAAGACTGTTCGTGTCTAACGGCGTCCCGGCAAATACGCCCACCAAGTCACGCGCTGCAAAGTAAACGCAGAGGAACGGTCCAAGGATAAAGACCGAACTGATGCCGGATAGGATGCGGGAAACGGTGAGCAGCCCACGATGTTTTCCCGTGAACTCCATCAACCGCTTAATCCCGCCGGATTTTTGTTTCATAGATACAAGACCTCCTTATCATTTTCGATTAGTTACAGCTAATCTTTTGATTTTAGTTTACTGCTTTAGGTCGCTTTCGTCTACGACCTATAAGGTATATTGTGCTCCAATCAGGTCAAGCAAAAGGAGCAAACCCGCTTAAAGGCTTGCTCCTTTTGTTAGTTGCCTGAAATAGCTTAGTTCAGGTGGATGTTCTGAACGGAAGTAAAGCTGGCATCGGTGGGGAAGGTATAACTTGCTACCGCATCGCTGTAAATGGCAAGCTGCCGGGTATAGATCAGCGGCGTAGTCAGGCACTGGTCTGCCATAGTAGTCAGGATGGTGTTGTAAATTTCCTGAATACGGGCCTCATCAGTAGCAGAGTCCAGTTCGTCCACCAGCGCCGCCAGCTTCGGCTGGGACGCCCCAATCTGCATGAGGATGGGGTCCATAGAGGTAGACGGGTTGATGTTGGTAATGACCATAGCCGGGTCATAGTAGCCACCCTGGGTCTTGAAGATGGTCAGACCATAGTCACCGCTCTGAATCATGGCATACCAATCCATCATTTGTGCGGATTGCGGGGTCAGCTCAATACCGATTTTGCTGGCCTGGTCGCAGATGTAGACAACCATGTTGTCATCGGAGGCGGTGCCGGTTTGATACAGGAAAGTGGCGGACAGTTTGACTCCATCCTTCTCACGAATGCCATCGCCATCGGTATCTACATAGCCAGCCTCATCCAAGATTTGATTGGCATGATCCAGATCAAAGCCGTACACTGTCTGCTCTACATCACAGTAGGGCAGGTCACGAGAAAAGAAGGTATCTGCCTTGTCGAACAGGCCACCGTAGATGTTGTCTACTACGGCATCCTTATCAATGGCGGAAGAAATGGCCTCACGAACCACCTGGTCGCCAAAAATCTCACTGCTCAGGTTATAGCCCACATAGTAAGTCTGCAAAGACTTTTCATCGACTTGAGCGCCATATCCATCTGTCTGCTCCATCTGAGCATAGCTCTCGGCAGAGACATTCTTAATACCGGAGAGGAAGTCCACCTCACCATTCTGCATTGCCAAAATCTTGGCGTCGTTGTCAGGAATATACTTGATGGAGAAACTGTCTACTTCGGGAGTATCGCCCCAGTAATTGGGATTGCGGACAAAATTCCAGGTCTGCCCGTCATTATCCCCGGCATACATATAGGGGCCGGTTCCATAAGTGGCGTTGCGGAAGCTCTCCTGCTTGGCAGTCAGATCCTCATTGAACTGCTCGCTGGATACGATGCCGAAGGGGTTAGCAAGGCACAGTTCCCGGAGGGTGTTGTAGTAGGGCTGGGTCAGGTGCAGCTCCACCGTGTACTCATCGGTGGCTACCGCATCCTCAATGATCGTGGACAGGCGGCCATAGGAGCCGTTGTACTGGCCCAGGTTGACCGGAACAGCCAAAATAGACTTTGCCACATCCTCGGCGGTCAGGTCAGAGCCATCGGAGAACTTGACGCCATGCTTGATCTGGAAGGTATAGGTTTTTCCATCCTCGCTCATGGACCAATCTTCGGCCAGCAAGCCCACGACCTCGCCCTCGGAATTGTACTCAAACAGGGTGTCATAGAAGCTGGTGAGATAGTAGGTAATGTCGTAACCGGAGGAGGATACCTCCGGGGTGAGGATGGTGTAAAAATACTCAAAGCCCCAGCTCTCCGCCAAGTTCAGATGTACGGCCTGAGCCTCGGCGTTCTCCTGCGGGTTCTGGCTGCTCTCTGTGTTGGTGCCGGTGTTGCCTCCGCAGGCGGCCAGAGATACCGCCATGACCGCCGCCGTGAGCATAGCGGCAATTCGTTTCAGTTTCATTTCAAATCAATCCTTTCTTTCGTTTTATCATTCCATTCTGTTGAAGTGTCCACTAAACCGCTTGCCTCCAAGAGCATCCTGCTGTATGGGTCGTGAAATACAGAATAATCACCGGAGAACGCGGCACGCTCCACCAGATTAGAATTTCGCATGACAAAAATCTCGTCCGCCACGACCACTGCCAGCTCCATGTCGTGTGTTATGAAAATCAGCGTAAAACCAAGCTGCTGTTGCAGGTCTATAATTTCATCAATGATTTTCTTCCGCAGCGGCAAGTCAAATCCATTGGTGGCCTCGTCGAAGATCAGGCATTGCGGTTCAACGGCCAATGCTCTGGCGATTGCCACCCGCTTTTGTTCTCCGCCGGACAGCTCCGATGGAAGGCGGGTATAGTAGTCCCGCGATAGATTGCAAAGTTCCATCAGGTTCCGGCAGCGTTCCCGCCGTTTCTCTTTCTCCATGTGGAAAAAGCACTGCAGCGGTTCCTCGATGGATTTACCCACCGGGATTTTGGGGTCCAGGGCAGATGCGGAGTTCTGCTGAATAATCTGCACCTTCCTGAAATGTTCTTTTCCGGCTCGTTTCCGCCCATAGACAGGTGCGCCATCTACAAACACGGAACCGCCGCTTGGCCGCTGCAATCCCGCAATCATCCGCGCCAGCGTTGTTTTGCCTGAACCGGACTCCCCCACGATTGCGTACCGGCCACCGTCACTGAAATGGGCGTTCAATGGGGACACAGCAGTGAACAGCCCTTTTCCACCAAAGCCGTCAGAAAAAGAACAACTAACCTCTTTCAGTTCAATCAAGACATCTCCCTCCTTTCCAGCCGGCAAGCGTTCAACAGATATTTTGTATAGTCCTCTTTGGGGGTGTTTAGTATCTGCTCTGTCTTGCCCTGTTCGACAATCTGCCCGCGATCCATCACAAGAATGCGGTCGGACACCGAGGCAGAGCGCAGGTCATGGGTCACGAACAGCACAGACATTCCATCCTTGCAAAAACTTTTCAGTTCCCGCATCAGCCCGATCCGGTTGCAGGCATCAATGGCGGTGGTAGCTTCATCCGCTACTAAAAGGGCAGGCTGGCACATCAGCGCCGCCGCAATCATCAGCCGCTGGAGCATTCCGCCAGACAGTGTGAAGGGATAACTGTTCAAAATCCGCTGGGTATCTTCCAGCCCCAGCTTTTGTAAAATGGTGGCAAACAGGCGCTGCATTTCCTGCCTCGGCGTTTTTCCATGATGGAGCAAATAGGTCTTTTCCATCTGACGCCCTACTCGGATGGATGGGTTAAAGGCGGTCATGGGGTTCTGCATAATCAGGCAAATTTCTTTCCCATAGATGGTCTGTCGCTTTCGTTCCGGCAGGTCGAGCAAATCTTCCCCTTGGAACAGGATTTCGCCATCAGCGCGGTAAGTGTTCCCCAACAGTCCCATAATTGCTTTGCAGATAGTGGTCTTTCCCGCGCCGGAGCTGCCAACGATGGAGAGCATTTCCCCCTGGTCTAACTGAAATGATATATGTTCGGCCACGCATTTCCCGGAGGCTAAAGAGATATTCAGGTCTTTGACCTCAAGCAACACGAATATCATCCTCCTTCCCAATGGCATCCCGCAGCCCCTCGCCCAGCAGGTTGAAGCCTGCACAGCAGACGATGAGGCAGATGCCCGGATAAATCAGGAGCGCGGGATTTGAGTAGACACTGTTTCGTGCCTCATTGAGCATCGCACCCCATTCCGGTGTTCCGACAATCAGCCCTACGCCCAGGAAAGCAAAGCTGGACACTGACATGATCGCCGTGGCGATCCCGGTGGTGAAGTACACCACAAACTGCGGGAACACATTGGGGATCAAGTGGCGCAGGACGATGCGAAGGCCGGAGGCACCGGCGATCCGGGCCGCCTCAATGTATTCCTTTCCGCACTCAGTCTTTGCATAGGAGCGTACCATCCGCAGAAACCACGCTAACATAGAAATCCCGATGGCAATAATGACACTTGCCACAGAATTATCCACCGCCGACACCAACGCCATCGCAATGACGATGAGAGGAAAGGCCATGAGGATGTCGCAAAGTATCCGTATGACTTCATCTACCAGTCCGCCTTTATAACTGGAATAGCATCCCACGAACAGAGCGAAGGCGGCCAGTACGATCAGTACCGGAATGGTCAGCCCCATAGAGTACCTTGCTCCATAGAGAAGTCTTGATAGTTCGCAACGGCCCATTTGGTCACAGCCAAGAGGGTACTCCGAAGAAGGCGGAGCATTTTTCAGCGCAAGACCTGTGGCATTTGGATCATTGGGGGCCAGTAGCGGGGCCGCCAGAGCCATAAGAATAAAAATCAGGATCAGAGCCAATCCAACAATGATTTGTCCTTTTCGTTTCATGCCGCTTTCCTCCTATACGCAGGGCAGATAGCACTCGAAAGCAAATCCGCTAGGGTGTTGAACAGAACAAACAACACGCCGCACACCAGGATGGAACCGGAAATCCCATAGATGTCCATACTCTCGCAGGACTTCGTCAGGTAAATGCCAAGTCCCTGGATGGAGAAAACGCTCTCTACCAGTGCCGAAGTCCCAAAAAGAGCAGCACAGTATTGGGCGAAAAGTGTGATGGCTGCGGGGAGGGCATTTCGTAGCACCTCGCCATAAACGATTTGTGCATTAGAAAACCCTCTTGCTCTGGCATAGGTCACATAGTCACTTTTGAGTTCATTCAGCACTGCCGCCCGCAGCACCCTGGCCGCAATACAGATAATAGGGAACGCCATTGCTGCCGATGGCAAAATCAAAGATTTGAAACTGCCGTCCGAGATCACACTGAAAATGGGGATTTGAACCGCAAAGGCGGTCAGCAGGATCAGCGCCAGCCAAAAGCTCGGCACACAGATCCCAATGATGCAGATAATCCGCATGACATTATCGAAAATCCCGCCTTTTCGTATGACAGAGATGGCGGCTATCAATACCGTGAAGATGATGACCCAAGCCATTGCCATAACTACCAGTATACAAGTTACAGGAAGGGCATCTTTGATATTTTCGATGACCGGCCGGCGGTTTGTGATTGCGGTTCCAAGGTCGCCGGTCAGCACGCCCTTTATGTAGTCGGTGTAGCGTTCCAGAAAGGGGGCGTCCAGTCCCAGCTCCTCCCGCACAGCCTGAATCTGCTCCTCTGTTGCAAAGACATTGACCTTGCGGACAATCATCTCTGCCGGATCGGTTCCAGTGAAAACTTGCAGGCAGAAACTAAGAGTAACGACGCCCCAAATGACAAGGATAAAATTGATGATGCGTTTGGTAATTCTTTTTGCGGTCCCTCCCGCAATCCGCATAGTACATCCCTCCAAACCTTGGTTAGATTGTGCTAACTATTGGCTAAAAAAAGCAGCCGCGGTTCAGCGGCTGCTTCACAGCGTACTCACCATTGGCACATCAAAAATTATAGCATACCAGGGTAGTACATTCTATAACCGAACAGGTCGGATTTTGCTCCAATCAGGTCAGCAATATTTGTGGCGATATGCCTGGGGGGTCACTCCCATAACAGATTTGAATGCGGCAGAAAACTTGCTTTGATTTTCATATCCCGCCACACTTCCAATCTCCCCAATGCTCAAAGTCGGCTCTGAAACCAACATATCGGCAGCAGCCTCCATGCGTTTCGTCTTGACAAAGGTGCCGATGGAGGTCCCGGCAATAGATTTGAAACATCTTTTTAAGCTGGACTCTGCCAGTCCGAACATACAGGCCAGATCCTGAATGGTATCTTTGGTAAAGGGATTTTCTATAATGTACTGGTAAACATCCTGTGTCCGTTTGGAGATGTCCGCAGAAAACTGTTGCGGTCGGCAAACTGCGCTGCCATCCAGGAGACTTAAAAACAGCAGTAACTCGATGACCTTGATCCAAAAGTACGGAACCTGGATACGCTCGTCCACCGAGTAAAACTCGCTGAAAATATGGTCGATTTCGTGCTTGGATTTGATGATAAGGGAACGTCCATCTGAACACAGGCGTTCTTTTATCTGTTCCAAACTGATATGAGCTTGTTGAAAGCCCTGATCCAAGGTTTGCTGCGCGGTTTCCATTTCCAGCAGTACGGTGATGCCTCGGTATTTTTTCAGAGGGATACGGGAGCCAAGGAACACCTGTCTATCTTTGGAGAGGTAATCCACGCAAAGATCGCCTTCGCCTAAAAAGCTGACTGAGCCACCTTCCAGTTCACATTCATAGCAGCCCTCAAGACAATGATTGATCTGCAAAAAGTCTTTTTCAAATCGGATGGGGCGGAAACAGGAGTCCATTTTCAAATCGTTATAGGTAATTTGAATGCCAGGAGCCACCTCAAAACGCCGCATCGTTCCTTCGCCTGACTCGTTTCCTTCATGCAGTATTCTTTTTTCTGTTTCTGCTCCTATTCCTGTTTTGTATATATTATGAAATGCCCCTGTTTCTTTTGTCATATCGAACATTGTATTCCTCCTAAGTCCACTTGGTCTCCGAGTTTGTTATAACCAATTATATCTTCTTTTGCATCAAAATTCAATTCACCTCTTTGCCATTTTCAAGCCTCCGTATTGTAGTATTAGTAGAGGGTACGGTCTAGAGAAGAACTTACAGAGCAAGCATAGGGAGTGTAGCCACTCCCGGCAGAAATGCTTGCTGGGGAGTACCCCAGACCCCCAAGAAACGAGGTGAAACTATGACGAACCGAACCCGAAAAATTGTTCTGCGTGTTCCCGTGACGCCGGAGGAACGGGAACTTATCCGGCAGAAGATGGCTCTGCTGCATACCCGGAACTTTTCTGCATACGCCCGGAAGATGCTGATAGACGGTTATGTTGTCCACATCGACACCACCGACATCCGGGCGCAAACCGCCGAACTGCAAAAGATTGGTGTCAACGTCAATCAGATCGCGCGGCGGCTGAACAGCATGGGGCCGCTGTACACACAAGACGTTGCGGACATCAAGGGAGCATTGGCGCAGATATGGCAGTTACAAAGATACATCCTATCAAGTCAACGCTGAAAAAGGCATTGGACTACATCGAGAATCCGGTCAAGACGAATGAAAAAATACTGGTGTCCTCCTTTGCCTGCTCCTACGAAACCGCCGACATCGAATTTGAACTGCTGTTGTCACAGGCCATGCAGAAAGGCAACAATCTGGCCCATCACCTGATACAGTCTTTTGCGCCGGGAGAAACCACGCCGGAGCAGGCCCACGAGATCGGCCGGCAGCTTGCAGATGAAGTCCTGCAAGACAAATACCCGTATGTGCTGACCACACACATTGACAAAGGGCACGTCCACAACCACATCATCTTTTGCGCCGTGGACATGGTGAACCAACGAAAGTATGTTTCCAATCGCCAGAGCTATGCCTACATCCGGCGCATCAGCGACCGGCTGTGCAAGGAACATGGCCTGTCCGTGGTAATGCCCGGCCAAGACAGGGGCAAGAGCTATGCCGAGTGGGACGCGCACCGCAAGGGCACGAGTTGGAAGGCGAAGCTGAAAGCCGCCATAGATGCAGCCATTCCGCAGGCCAAGGATTTTGACGATTTTCTGCGGCTCCTGCAGGAGCAGGGCTACGAGGTAAAGCGTGGCAAGTATGTTTCGTTCCGTGCGCCCGGACAGGAACGGTTCACCCGCTGCAAAACACTGGGAGAAGCCTATACCGAGGAAGCTATTACCGAGCGCATTAAAGGACGGTCCGTGGAACGGAAGCCCAAAGAAAACCATAAAATTTCGCTGCGGATTGATTTGGAGAACAGCATCAAGGCCCAGCAGTCCGCAGGGTATGAGAAGTGGGCAAAACTCCACAATCTGAAACAGGCTGCCCGGACGCTGAACTTTCTGACGGAGCATGAAATTGATAGTTACCCGGATTTGGAAAGCCGGGTGGCCGAGATCACCGCCGCCAGCACCGAAGCTGCCGCCGCATTGAAAGCAGCAGAGCGCCGGCTTGCTGAAATGGCCGTGCTGATAAAGGATGTCACCACCTGTAAAGAACTGCGCCCACTGTTGCAGGAGTATCAGCGGGCTGCTGACAAAAAGCAGTTCCGACGTAAGCATGAAGGAACCTTGATTCTCTATGAAGCAGCGGCGAAAGCTCTAAAAGAGCAGGGCTTTCAAAAGCTGCCCGACCTCTACGCCCTGAAAAACGAGTATAAGCAACTGGCCGAGCAGAAAGACCAGATGCAGCGGCAGTACAATGATGCCAAACGCCAGATGCAGGAGTATGGCATCATAAAGCAGAATGTGGACGGCATTCTGCGGACAACACCGGGAAAGGAGCAGATGCAGGAACGGTAAATCTGCACAAAATATTGTTCGGATTTTTGAATCCCAAACGCTTAGACCGGGTGGCGTTTCCGCCCGAAATCATGTAAAATAGACTTAGACAACGAAAGCGAGGAACCCTCTATGGCAGAAGTGAACGATAACGGCTCTATCCAGCTTTTTGAAGATCAGAAAATCCGTACTGCATGGGATGCAGAAAAGGAAGAATGGTATTTTTCGATTATTGATGTTATTTCTGTTTTAACTGGAACAGCCAATCCACGGCGATATTGGAGTGACCTGAAGCGTAAGCTGAAAGCTGAGGGGGCAAATGAGTTGTACGAAAAAATCGTACAACTGAAAATGTTGTCCTCTGATGGAAAACGGTACAAGACAGATGTCGCCAACACCGAACAGCTTTTGCGTATCATCCAGTCCATCCCGTCCCCGAAAGCTGAACCGTTCAAGGCATGGCTGGCAATGGTGGGCAAGGAACGCATCGAAGAAACCATCGACCCGGAGCAAGCTATTGACCGTGCGCTTGATACCTATTTGAAGAAAGGCTACTCCGAAGAATGGATTCACCAGCGGCTTTTGGCAATCCGCATCCGCAACGAACTAACGGACGAATGGAAGAAGCGCGGAGTGCAAAAGGGCAAGGAGTACGCCATCCTGACCGATGAAATCTCCCGCGCATGGTCCGGCATGACCACGGGGCAGTACAAGCGGCTGAAAGGTCTGACAAAAGAAAATCTCCGGGACAACATGACCGATTTGGAACTTGTGCTGACCATGCTGGCGGAAGCATCTACCACGGATATTTCCAAGACTGCAAAGCCGCAGACCTTTGAAGAAAACAAGCAGGTTGCTAAACGCGGCGGCAAAGTGGCCGGCATTGCGCGGCAGGCTCTTGAAGCGGAAACCGGCAAGCCCGTTATCACAGAAAAGAATGCGTTTGACTTCCAGCAGCTTGTGACCGACATTGTAGAAGATGCCGCCGAACTGCCAGAAAATTCCACCGAGAAAAAAGATAAAGACTGATACATGAAAATAGCCGGACACAGCAGCCACAAGGCCACCGTGTCCGGCTATTTCTGTGTTGACAATGGCACATTACTTTCACTGAAAATAATGTGCCATTGTTAAGCTGGCGGTATTATTCACCCGTAAAATCAAACCTCTGTCCGTCAAAGTCAGCATCGGTCATGTGCTCCAACTTTGCAATGGTGCCGTTTGCCAGCCGCCGCATTTCCGTGTCCATGTCCGGCAGGGCGGTCAGCATCCGCGCCATCGTTCGGCGGCGGTCAGAGGTGTGGTACATACAGATCAAATTTTCTTCTTCCACGCTGAAATTCATGGTCAGACCTCCATTTCATGTTGTTTGCTGCGGGCCGCTGCCTTTTTCGGGCTGGCGGCCTGTTTTGTTTCGGAAAGCTGCTTGCGGACGGAAGCACGGGGCTTGCGGATGCCCCTGTCCCGGTTCTCCTTTTTGTCAACCAGCGCATAGATGCCGAAACGGTCTTTCACGCTGGAAAGGTGCATGGATTTGTACGGCAGCATGGCAAGCAGCTGGTCCGTGTCCCGGCTGGATGCCAGTTTGGTAAAATAGGGCGATACCTCCACCATAAAATGATTCTTGTCCGGGCTGTTGGGAGCAGCCAGCCGTTTCATGTCTGCCGCAATGCGCTGGGCCTCGGCCTTAATCAGCCCGGTGTGCAGTGCCGCAAGATGTTCTTTGAAATCACCGGGCCGTGCCGGTTCCCGGCTGCGCTGCTCCTGCCGGATGGCCGCTTGCAGAAGTTCCGGGTCACGGGGCTGCATTTCATACCGCACGAACTCCCCGAAATATTTGTCCGGGCGGCTGTCGAAATGTTTTTTCGGGCCAATCTCCCGCATCCCGCTTTCGTAGATCAGACGATTGGCACCCACGGGCAGGGCGACTTCCCGGATGTGCTGGAAGTGCTGCTGATAGTCCAGTTCATACAGATTGCCTTGCACGGTTCCGTTGGCCGCGCCGGTCAGCTCCACCGCATAGGCAAGAATCCTGTCATGGGTCTGTTCGCCGCAGAATTTCCATGTATTGTAGGCTTGCGTGTCTTTGAGCAGCACGTCCCGTTCCCGGAAGCAGAATGTTCCAGAAGGCCGGGACAGCCACAACAGCAGCTTATCTTCCGGCTGGTCGCTGCGGGCGGCCTCCCGCAGCATCTTGATGTCATAGGCAAAATCGCTCTGATAGTATGCGGTGTTCTGGTGCATAATGGCTTCCAGCGCAGCGATCACATCCATATTTTCAAATTTTTGCACGGCTTATACCTCCAATTCCTTTGTCTTTTCCCGTGGCGGTGTTTGCTTGCTCTGCTCCTTTTTTGCGGCATCCAGCTGTGCCCGGATGGATGGCTTTTTCGGCTTGGCCGTGTGGGACTTCTTGGCTTTTGGTGCCTTTTCTTCGGCCTTGACTGCGGCGGCAAGGTCCGTCAGAGAGATTTGTTCTCCGGCTTTTGCTTTGGCCTCCAATTCGCCCAGAGAGGGCGTATTGTTCAGCACGCCATCAATCATATTTTCGTTTTGTTCGGTGGAAAGTTCTGCGGTACGCAGCGGATTTTCCCGCAAGAACTCCGGCACCTGCTGGAAGCCCACACTGTCGCAGTAGTGGGCGGTGTCCTGCCCATTCTGGTGCAGTACCACCACATCCGAAACAGACAGTGAGTGTCCCTTGAAATCTGCCGGATGGTCCACGTTGAACGTGCGGTAGAGGTCCTCCAACGTGGTGCCAGCAGCCAGCGGCGCGGCGTAAACCTCCGTATAGTTGGCCTTGTCCACGGACAAACCAGCGGCCTGCAGGCGGTCGTAGGGCTCAAAACGGTAATCGCGGGTGGAATCTTCATTGCGCAGCTGGTAGATGGAAAAGCTGTCCTGCTGCGGTGCTTCAAAGCCTGCCGCTGCGTATTCCTCTACGGTCATTCCAGCATCGGCAGCTTCCTGCGCGATCTCGGCCTGTACCTGTGCCTTATAGTCCTGCAAGGTCTGGTCAAAGTCGGCCAGCTTGGGCGGTTCCGGCAAGTCATACTGGCCTTGGTTGAGCAGCGGGCGGCAGTCCTGCACATAGGCCACAACAGCGTTGTAATAGGCCGCCTGTTCCGGCGAAATGTTCTGCCCCTCCTGCAAAGCGGTGGCGGCGGTCTGCTCCATAGCGGAAAGATTGCAATGTTGTTTGAGGTACGGGATAAACTCGGTCAGCACCATTTCCCGCTCTGCCTTGTCTTGTTCCCACGCTTCCGGGCCTTTGTTGTGCAGAACAAAATTTTTCCAGTTCTCGTCCTTGGCGTAGTATTCGTGGTAGTTCTGGATATGCTGAACCAAAGAACCCTCTCCGTCACCAAAATCTTGCCGTCCCTCGTAGTTGTCGGGCTGGCCGTTCAGGGTAAAATCAATACGGAATGCGGTCTTGTCGTACCAGCCGCCCGTGTAGCCGTCCTTTTCCCGGTCCGTGTGCTGGGCGGTGTCCAGTTTTTCAAAAACTCGGTTTGCCACGGACAGCGGCATGATTTCGCCGTCCTGCAGCTTGTCGCTTTCACTCCACAGAACCGTGACCGTAGGCTCTGCGGCGGGGTCTGGAATTTTAATGGGCGTGGGAATTTCGTTTGCCTTTTCCGCCGCCTCTTGGAACGCCGCCAGCTTGTCGCCCAACAGGACTTCCGACACTGCGGCTGTCTGCCCCAGCAGAGCAAGAGCTTCCTCTCCGGCATCCGGCAGGGTCAGACCGGGTGCGTCCAGTTGGCCGCCGTCCAGAGCCTTATTATCCGGGCCATACAGAGTGTAGTCATAGCCGGAATCGCAGGTCTGGATGAACAGGGTGTTGCCACTGTCCAGCACAAATGCAGTCTCCTGTGCAGCAGAAAGGTCTGCTTCCCGCTGCTGGCGCAGCTCTGCCAGATGTTCGTCCAGTGCAGAGATCAGCTCATGGGCTGTGCTGCGGATAACTTCCAGAGAGGCTTTCAGTTCCGCCAGTTCCCGGCCCGAACTCCACCCAGCCACATAGCCAAACGAATACTCAGACGTGTCCAGCCCATAGTGCTGGCAGACAGTATAGGCCACGCTTTCGGCCTGCACCTCGCGGGTGCGGCTGTCCGGGCGGTTGGTCTGTTCCGGGTCGTTGGGGTCGATGGCGTGGAGCTTGGCATGGGCAATCTCGTGGATGGCCGTCTTGATGGTCTGTAACTGACTCATGCCCTCTTGGATGGCAATGCGGTTGTCGAGAAGATGAAAGTAACCATGCGCCCCGCCCTCGATGTCCTCAAACCCGATGGGTACCGGGGATGCCTGCTCCAATGCCTTGAAAAAATCTTGGTAGTCCTGCACGCTGCCGGACAGTTCATTCACCGCGATAGAGGGCAGAGGTGCGCCCTCGGTCTGGCTGACATCGAACACGGACACCACCTTGAACGCCGGAATCTGTACCGTTTTTTCCTCGGTCAGCGGCTTGCCGTCCTTGTCCAGAATCGGCTTGCCCTGTTCGTCCAGCTTTTCCATCTTCTGCTTGACCTTGTACGGCGCAGGAGCCAGAATCTTGATGCCTTTTTCGCCTTTCTTTACGGTGCGGTGGAACGTGTCTTTCCACTTGTTGAAGCCCGCCACCAGCTGCCCGCCCTGCATGGCGATCAGCAAGGTGTTGTTGAAGCTGTAATTGTGGAATTTCGCCATCGTGGTGAGGTAGGCCTTGTAGCGGTCACTGTCGAATAATTCTTGAATGCCTGTTTCCAGCCGGTCCGTGATTTCTTTCATGCGTTCCGCGCTGTCCTTGCCGTTTAGGATAATGGGAATAACTTTCTGCGGTTCCGTTTCAGGCTGAACAGGTGGCGGGATGTTGGCCGAATCTCGCAAAACTTCCGGCGCAGGAAAGGACAGTACCCGGTATTCCTCCGGCACAGGCTGGCCCTCGTGGACTTTCTGCCACTCGTCCCCGCTTTTGACAAGGTAGCCGTACTGGGTGAACGCACCCTGTTCCTGCTGAGCCACATACCGGCCAAACTGTGCCGTGTCGATGCCGCCTTTCCATTCTTCCGGCATATTCACCATGCCGGAGCGATTCAGGTAGTAATCTCCTAGCTGGGCAGGCCCGTGCACATCCGGCAGATGCACATAGTAGTCCACGTTTTCGGGAAAGTCGGTGATTCTCCCGATGCTGAAAAGCTCACTCTGCGGGGCTTGCAGGGCGGCGTTCAGCTCTGCGCGTTCCCCGGTAGAGAGGGTTTCCAGTCGTGATGCCAGAAAGTTCAGTTCGTCCACATTGGATGCCAGCACCATGTTATAAGAAATTGCAAAGCGTTTTTCTTCCTCGGCAAAGTAGCCAGAAATGAAAAGGCCCTGCGGATTATCGGACGAAATGCCGATTTGCCGCAGGGCCACTTGTACCTGTTCGGTTGTGGTGGGCAGGTCCAGCCAGACGCCATCTCCGCCTTGTTGCTGTCGATTTTGCAGCTGGATGGAAAATAGTTCGCTCATTTGGTCACACTCCTTTTTTGCTATCCTACGGATAGAGAGAGTCGGTTATGGCAAAATGAATGCTTCACCTTACCATAACCGGCCCTCGTTTTCTTTATCCCTTACGCTCTACCCGGTAATTGACGTACTTGCCTCCCGTATCTGCTAGAAGTACTGTTGCATCATAGGTTTTGCCTGTTTTCTCGGAGTAGAGGCCCTTGACCTTTGCCTTACCGTTTTTGAGCAGAGCGGCGGCGATCTTTGGGGTGAACGCCTTTTTGCGCTGCTCAAAGAAGCGGTCATTCTTCCACATCACGAACTGACAGCTACGATTCCCGCAGTAGAAATTCTTTTTGCCCTCATAGACGTTTTCACCACACCGGGGACACTTGCCGATGATAACCCGTTCCGACTGGAACAGGTTTTGTTTGTCCGCGCTGATGCAGGAATAGGTCTTGACCAGCTGACGCACCTGCGCTTCAATTTCGGCCATAAACTCGTCCGGGTCTGCGCTGCCTTTGGCAATCTCGGTCAGACGGTTTTCCCATTCAGCAGTCAGAGCGGGAGAGGTCAGGCTTTCCGGCAGAACCACCGCCAGATTGATGCCGTCCTTGGTGGGGACAAGCTGCTTACCCTTGCGCTGCACAAAGCCCATTTGCACCAGTTTTTCCAGAATCGCGGCACGGGTGGCCGGAGTGCCCAGCCCCTTACGTTCCGCTTCCTCCGGCATATCTTCGGCCCCGGCCCGCTCCATTGCCGACAGGAGCGTATCTTCGGTGTAGGCTTTCGGCGGGGACGTGAAGTGTTCCGAAACGTTAGCCGTCACGGAAAAACTCTGTCCCTCGGCCAGTTCCGGCAGGGTGTTCAGCACTTCTTCCTCGGTATCTGCTTTCAGGGTGGAGCGGAACCGCTGGTCGATTTCTTTCCAACCGGGAACAAGCACCGTCTTTCCCTTGGCGGTGAACTCGTTCCCGGCGCAGGAGAACACAGCAGTCACAGTTTCGTACTCATGGGGCGCGGCTATCGCGCAGAGCAGTTTGGAGCAGACAAGGTTCATCAGCTTGCATTCACTCTCGGCAAGACCAGTGAAACCCTGCTTTACAAATTCGGACGTGGGGATGATGGCGTGGTGGTCCGATACCTTTTTGCTGTTCAGAATCCGGCCCACTTCCGCAGTCAGCGCAAGTCCTTGGGCAAAGGGCAGCAGCCCCAGCAGATCAGACACAAGATGCTGTGCTGTCTGGCCCATATCCTCGGTCAGATATTGGCTGTCGGTGCGGGGATAGGTCAGCAGTTTCTTTTCGTAAAGCTGCTGGGCATAATCAAGGGTCTGCTTTGCCGTGAAACCGAACAGGCGGTTTGCCTCCCGCTGCAAGGTGGTCAGGTCATAGAGCTTGGGCGGCTGTTCTGTCTTTTTCTCCCGTTTGACAGAAGTACAGACGGCAACTGCACTCGTGCATTTTTCTTTGAGAGAATTTGCGGTTTCTGCATCCGCAATGCACCCACTGTCTGCTTTCAGGCTGCCGGAATGGATGCCGACCGTGTAATACTTTTCTTTCTGGAAGCGCAGGATTTTTGCGTCCCGGTCCACCAACATTTTCAGTGTCGGGGTCTGCACCCGGCCTACCGTCAGGGTTTTGTGATACAGCACCGAAAACAGTCGCGTTGCATTGATGCCCACCAGCCAATCTGCTTTTGCACGGCAGAGGGCCGATTGGTACAGCGCATCGTAATCCGAATCCGGGCGCAGGTTTGCAAAGCCCTCCCGGATGGCGGCATCCTCCATGCTGGAAACCCAGAGCCGCTTCACAGGTTTCGTGCAGCCGGCCATTTGGTAGACAAAGCGGAAGATAAGTTCTCCCTCCCGGCCTGCGTCGGTTGCGGCGGTCACACTGTCCACATCCGGGCGGTTGAGCAGGGCACGCAGAACTTCAAACTGCTGTTTCTTTTCGTCCGGGACAATGAACTGCCACGGCTGGGGCAGGATGGGCAAATCTTCATACTTCCACTTGCAGTATTTTTCATCGTACTGGCCCGCCTCGGCAAAGGACACCAGATGCCCGATGCACCAGCTGACCAAATAACCACCGCCCTGCCAATAGCCGGTTTGCTTTTCAGTGGCCCCGATCACGGCGGCAATGCTGCGGGCCACACTGGGTTTTTCGGCGATCACCAGCTGAAAGCTCATGTTTCGTCCTCCTGTCCGTCCTCCGAATGAATCTCGATTTCAGCCGGTTCCTCGTCTGCATCCTCGTCCTCGCCAAAATCGTATTCGTCCAGATCATCGTGCCCGGTGGTATCGGCCTTGGGCTTGCGGAACTTGAAATAATAGAGGGCCGCGCCGCCGCCCGCCAGAGCCAGCACCAGCAGGATCATCAGACTGCCCATGTTGGACTTGGGCTTTTCCTGCGGCGTTTCGGTGTCGGTTTTCACCGCTTCCGGGGCCGTGCAGTTGCGCAGGCTCTTTTCACACAAGGGGCAGTTTTCGTTGACGTTTCCGGCCTCACATTTCACGGTGCAGGTGCAGACCTCGGCGGTCTGCGGTTCTTCATCCAGCAGAGCCAGCAAGTCGGCATCGTCCACTTGGTTCAGAAAGTGGACAGAAGTTTCCTTGTCCTCGTTGGCGCGGTCAATCAGGATGTAAAAATAATTCCCGGCCTTGGTGGTCACGGTGATAAGCTGCTTGTCGCCGTAAAAATCATCCACCAGTGTTGCGTTGCCTTTGGGCGTGATGGACACGCCCTCCGGCTCCATGCCGCCCGTAGTCGGTTCTTCCTCGGCAATTTCTGGCAGAGGTTCCGGGGCAGGGTCAGTGCCGCTTGCAAAAACAGGCATGGAGAACGAACAGAGGCAGAGCAGGATAGCCAGCAGTCCGGCAGCGAAGCGGTTCCAGTTGTCAGGTTTCATCGGCGGCATCCTCCTGTTTGTGGTACGGGGTGGCGGTGGGTGCAGCATTCAACGCACCGCTGCGCAGGAAGGCCGCGAACTCGTCCGGCTTCATGTTCATGCTGCGCACCAGCTGAATGATCTGCAGGTTTTCCTGTTCAGTCTTTGCAGATTCCAGTTCTTTCAACTGCTGCTGGTATTCGCTGATTTTTTCTTTGAGCCGTTCGATGTCGCGCTCAATGCGGGAAAGTCTTTTTGCCATACAAAATCCTTTCTGGCGTCACGGTAAACGCCCATAGCTGTAAAAATGTTCCTGCCAATATTTTGAGTTGAGGTTTGTGTAAGAGATAGGGTCGCCGCAGTGCAGCATGATGGAATTGCCTACATAGATACCGCAATGGCTCACGCCGGGGGTATCGTAGGTTCCCTTGAAAAACACAAGGTCGCCCGGTTTGACCTGCGCCGTCGAAACAGGAGTACAGAGGTTGTAAAGGCCCTGTGCGGTCTGGCGGCCCACGTTCCAGCCGGAGTGATTCAGCACCCACGAAATGTAGCCGCTGCAATCAAAGCTGGTGCTGGGCGAACTGCCGCCCCACACATACGGGTAGCCGATGTACTTCGTGGCTTCCTCCATCATGGCGGCAAACCTATCATCCTTTAGTGCTTCCGGGGGAATATCGTAGTAGGTGGGCTGCTTGATGGTAGACGCATTGGGGTATTGCGCTTTGCCGAACAAATCCGGCCGGTTGCCCAGTGTGCGCATATAGAGCGAATAGGCACTAAGCTGTTCCTCGGTCAGTACTTCCACGGGCAGGTGGGATAAATCCTTGTTCTTCAGCTTGACCGTGCAGATGTAGTATTCATACGGTTCTTGGTAGGTGATAACTTGCGGCACACCATACGGGCCAATAATGACCATCATTTTTGTACGGTAACGTATCTGCATGGTCACGGTCTCGGTCAGGATGTACTGCTTTTCAAAGAGCATTTCAAGTTCGCCCTGCACCTCGGCCAATGTAAAAACGCCGTCATGGAGCGCGGACAAAATCGAGATCAGCACATAGGGGTCATGCTCGATTTCGTCCAGATAAAAATGGTATTCATCGTAGTTGTGGGTGGCCTCGTAGGTGTCGAGATACCGTTGCAGTTTTTGTTCCAGCTTGGCGTAGGCTTTCTCTGCACCCAGCATATCCTTGTCCTTGGAAAAGTAAGAGGATGCCGTCACGCCGGTTCCAGCGGTGCCCGCCATCACGGTGCAGGACTGCAACCCTGTTATCAGGAGCAGAGCCAGCAGACTGAACACCGCCACGATCAGAATGGTTTTCCAATTCCGGGCCGCAAATTCGGCTACCCGTTCGCCGCCCTCGGCCGCCAGCTTTGTTACCCGGAAACCGTTCTCCGCGGTGGCGGCTGCACCCTGTGCGGCGGCTTGGCCGGCCTGCCGTGCAGCTTTGGCATACTGCTGTTTGATACGCCGTTTCTGCCACATCCGGGAAATGGGGTTGCTGGCCGCCTGTGCAATTTGCGGATTGTCCCGCAAAGACTTCTGATAGAAATACTCGGCGTTAGCCGAACGCAATTCCCGCTCTGCCTTTTCCACGGCCTTGTAGGGCTTCATCTTGTGGTGCCGGATGCCGCTGCGGATGACCTTGGCGGTCTGATGCTCCACAAGTTCTTCACCCTTGTGGCCACCCTCCACACCCACATTTTCGTGTTCGACTTCATGGATTTTTCCGTGAGCGAACAGCAACGCTTCCGACAGCGGGCGGCTGGCCGGGTTTGGTTTCAGGCTGGGCGGGCCTTTGTCCTGCTGCTCAAAGCGCAGGGTGGATTTTGCCTTGCCGCTGGCGGCATCGTAGATTTTTTCCTTGACCGGGACACGTTTTTTCGGCAAAGCAGCGCGGGCCGCATCCAGCTTGTCGGCTTTTGCCCCCGCTTTGTGGATATACGGCTGTAATTCCGGGTCTGCCCGTTCTTCCTCGGTCAGTTCCAGACGGGAAGCAGAGCGGTGCAGGCCATCTTCGCTTTCGGCAGTTTCCGCAGCTTGCTTGGCCTTTTTCTTTGCTTTGTGCTTGTCCTTGATGTCCTCGACCCGTTCTAAGATTTTTTCAGCCTTGCCCTCGGCATCCGTGGAGTAGTCCTGTTCCGCCTCCCGGCTGGAAATGTTCTCCACAGTACCGTCCGCCTGATTTTCCACCACCAGACCGTCACGGGTCATGGTCTGGGTGACTTTGGCTTTTGCCTGCAATTCTTTCAAAGTTCTTCACCTCCCATCGGACAGCGGCCCGTTTCAATGTCCGCAATGTATTTGAGAATCGGGAACACCTGCGGCGGCGAAACTGCATTGCCCAGTGTTTTCATCCGCTTGCTGCGGTTCGGCACATCCTCGGTCAGACGCGGGATGTCGGCGGGTTCTTCGGCCCAAAGGGAATGTCCGTCCATTTGCGCGGGAAACCCATCAGCCACTCTACCCAGTCCGGGTTGAGGTAGGGCTTTTCCAGCGTGGTGGGGGTCATCCGGTAGACCACATGGGAAAGCCGCGCCGTCCACGCCTTGCCATCCTTGTTCATCTTGCGGTAACTGCCATTCGCAGAGATTTGGATGTCCAGCCCCTTGCCCACATCCCCGGTGTCGCTGGCAAGGGGTGTGGGAAGCAGCGGAGCCGATGATGAATACCCGTTTCCGTTCGTGCCACGCGCCAACGGCAGCAGCAGGTAATACGAAAACCCGAACATCGTAACCTGCCTGCTCCAAGTCAATGAGCGTTTTGTCGAGCCCCATACGGAGGAAGCCAGCAACATTTTCTCCAAGCACCCAACGGGGCTGCAATTCCCGGATGACCCGCAGCATTTCGGGCCACAGGTAGCGTTCATCGTGGAAGCCGCGCTGCCGCCCTGCGGTGGAGAACGGCTGGCACGGGAAGCCACCTGAAATGAGGGTGACGGTGCGAAGTCCTGTTTTTTCAAAGAAAGCCTCCTTTGTTACAGTGGTGATGTCCTGAAAACGGGGCACTTCCGGCCAGTGGCTTGCCAGCACAGCGGCGGGAAATGCCGCCCACTCGCATTGACAGACAGAGGTAAACCCCGCTGCTTCCGCGGCAAGGTCGATGCCGCCGATGCCGGAAAACAAGCTGAAATGTGTTAAGCTCATAGCTCCACCACCTCGCTGAGCCGGGTGGTCATGATCTTATAGAGCTGTGTGTTTTTCGGGATGGGGTTGGAAAACGGAAGCACCACGTTTTCAAAAATCAGCAGTCCTTCGCCCGGTTCCGAATTGTCGATGTACTTCTGCTGGTCTGCGGAGAGGTTCAGCCGTTCCGAAAGGATTTTGCGGTCGCCGGATGCCTGATTCAGCAGCGTGATGAAGTCGCTGTTTTCCAGAATGTTCTCAATCTCCGGGGAAGAAAGAAGGTCCTTCACATTTTGGGTGGCACCTGTGGGCACGCCGCCCCATTTGCGGAAGCGCTTCCAAATCTCGGCACTGTACGCGGCGGTCTGTTCCTCTTTCAGCAAAAGGTGGAACTCGTCTGCAAAATACCATGTGGCCCGGCCTTGGCTGCGGTTCTGGGTGACGCGGCCCCATATCTGGTCTTGGATAATGAGCATCCCCAATTTTTTTAACTGTTTTCCTAACTCTTTGATGTCAAAGGCCACAAGCCGGTTGTGGATGTCCACATTCGTTTTGTGGTTAAACACGTTCAGCGAGCCGGACACATACAGGTCCAATGCCTGCGCTACCCGGTCCGCTTCCGGCAAGTGCTGGTCGAGCAGGGCTTGGTGGAGGTCAGACAAAATCGGCATATTCTCCGGGCTGGGATTCGCCAGATAGGGGCGGTAGATGGCTTTCACAGCGCGGTCTATCACGGTGCGTTCAATCGCTTCCAGACCTGTTTTGCCGCCCATAACCAGTTCACAGAACGACAGCACAAAATCCGATTTCAAGGCCAGCGGGCTATCATCCTCGGAGTAGTTCAGGTTGATGTCCAAAGGATTCACATAGTCCTTGCTGGTAGGCGAAAGTTTAATGACCTGCCCATGCAGCCGCTTGACCAGCGGATAATACTCGGCCTCTGGGTCTGAAATAAAAATATCGTCAGCAGTCGTTAAAAACACACTGACGATTTCGGACTTGCAGCTCATGGATTTGCCGCTACCGGGCGTGCCCAGCTTCAAGCCGTTGGGACACCGGGCCTGCTTGCGGTCCAGCATGATCATGTTGTGGGATTTTGCGTTGATGCCGTAGTACATGGCCGCGCCGCTCTGGAAAAGCTCCTGCGTCACAAAGGGCACGAACACCGCCACGTTGGAGGTGGTAAGGCTGCGCTGAATCTTTATCTGGTTGATGCCCAGTGGCAGACTGGACACAAGGCCCTGCTCCTGCTGGTAGTCCAGCCGGACAAGAGAGCAGTTGTACTTCTGGGCCACGCCCGCCGCTTGGAACACATCGTTGCCCAGCTTTTGCTTGGTGTCGGCCACGTTCAGCACCAGAAAGGTCAGCATGAAAAGCCGCTCGTTCCGGGTCTGCAATTTATTCAGCAGCTTTTTGGCATCCTCGCCGTAGGTGGCAAGGTCGCTGGGGAGGATATCCATGTCGTACCCGGAACGGACAGCCTTTTTCTGCTCCTGAATCTTCATGACATCAAGGTCTGTTATCTTCCGCTTGATGGTTTTGATGGCCTCGGTCTGGTCAATGGCCTGCACATGGAGATTGACGAGAATGCCGCTTTCCGTTTTGAGGAAGTCGGCCAGCATTTCGTCCGAAAGTTCCGGCGCAAGGATTTGTAAAAAGCTCACAGCTCCATACTTGCCGCCCAAACCAAAGGTTTTGGCCGTACCGAAACAGAGGGAGGACGGGGCCACAAAATCCTTGGTAGACAGGCCGGAGGGTGCCAGCCAGTCCCAGTCAAAACGGAACGGTTCGCCGTCCGGGTGGAAGATGCCGTGCAGAACTTCCAAACGTTCCCGCCCATCCATGACGTGTGCCACGCAGCCCATGGTCTTAAAGTAGCCCAGCAGATCAAGGCCAATGCGGGTCAGCCGTGACCGTGCGGTTTTCAGATTGTCTGCCTCGATGGTGAAGGTCAGGTATTTCGTTTTGACGATGCCGTTGTTGCCGCTGGCAAGCTGCTTTTGCAGGATGGCGGTGTACTCGGCGCGGATGTCGTCAAAATCATCCCCCTGCGGTGCGATCTCAAAACTTTTTGCGTACTGCACCGGGTCAACCTTGCGATTCAAAAACGAAAGCTGCACATGGATGGAAGCATCCATATAGTTGTACAGGTCGCACAGGTGTTCAAAGATGGCGGTTCTTGTTTCCGGCTGGGCCAGCTGATAACTGATGTCCTCAAAGGCAATGCACTTGGAGAATGTGCGTCGGTCAATGCGGCACACACCGTCCGGGTAGATGGCCTCATACGGGATGGTGGCCTGTGCCGTGCGGGGCTTGCCGTCACCCTTGTACTTGCGGAGAACGGCATCAATTTCTTTTTTCTGGGCGCGGGTGAGCTTTTTGGGCTTTTCGGTTTCGCGGGGTATCGTTTTTCTGGACAATGGCCTTTACCTCCTGTTCCATTTGGTATTGCCGCACAAGGGCGGCGTAAGCATTGTTGGTCTGATAGGGCCTTTCTTTGGGACGGATAAAGCAGCACTGAATCATTTGCTGAATCACCACTTCAAGGGGCTGGCCGTGCCGCTCGAACAGAGCGAACAGCAGCCCCGGCAGCATGGCAAAAATCATCAGCAGGGCTGATGCACTGTTGGAAAGATAGTTCCGGGCCAAAAAATAAAGCGGTCCGCCCGTTAAAAGCGCACCGCCGAAGCAGACCAGCTGCCGCTTGGTCAGCCCGAATAAGACTTTGGATTTTACATGGGTCAAATCTTTGGGAACGGTCACATATGCCATTCAAACGCTCCTTCCTCAATGGGCACCGAATACGGACTTGCTGATGCTGCCGGTCTTGAACAGACAGAAACAGAGCAGAACGGTATAGCCCATGCAGCCCCAGATAGCCCCGGCAATGTCCGCCGCGCCCGAAATGTTGCGTATCAGCACTGCGTAGATGCCAACGACAATCATAATCAGGAACGCTTGGAAACCCAGCGCCAGCAAAGACTTCAAATAGTTCTGCCCGGTACTGCGCCACTCGCTGCTGCCCATGGTGGCAAGCGGGATAGGGCCTAACGCTGTGACCACATATATTTCAATCATGCGGCCGTAGGTCACAAGGAAAATACAGATAGACAGGATGTTCATGGTCAGGCCCACTACAAGGGTTTGGAACCATAAGCTGAGCAGACTGCCGATGGTCATGCTTTCCAGCTGAAATTCCAGTCCGGGTATCAGGCGGTCAAAGTGGATGGACGTTTCGCCGATGATAACGCCGGAGCTTTGGTTAACAACGCTCTGAGTCGCATCGAACACGCCCATGACGATATTCCATGTGTTGCTGACAATGAGGATGGCAAAGGCAGACTTGAAAATCCAGCGGAAGAACACAGAAGTGTCAAAGTCGTGCATATTGTTCTTCTCGGTAATCATCTGGATAAGCTCGTGGCACATCACAAGGGCAAGGATGGCCGCCGCAATGGGCAGCACCACCGTTTCGGAAAGACTGCGCAGCATATTGAAAATGCCGCTGTTCCACGCCTGCGGGGTAGAGCCGACATCCGAAGCGATTTCGCCCACCTTGGCGTTCACGTTATCGAACAGGCCGGAGAGGTTGCCCGTGATGCCATCTATTAAAATGCCTTTTATCCATTTCTCGATGATCTCACTAATCAAGCAAAGATACCTCCTTTCCCGCGCCCTCCCATGTGAGAGGGAGAGCGCGGAGTAGGATTCTAAGTATTAGTCGTTCGGAAAATTGTGGGCAGCAATACAGGACTTAGCCCAGCAGCCCGGACAGCAGCGGGACAAGGGTCACGCCGATCAGGGCAACGCCGCCGCCCGCGACCAGCTGCTTCACGCCCTGACTCTTTGCTAATGTGCGATAAAGAAGTAATAGAAGTGTAAAAAATTTTGCCGTTCCTATCCGGCACTTAGGGCTGTGTCGGATAGGTCAGGCGTTAGGCTTCCGGCAAGTCTATCTTGCCGACAAAGCTGTAATAAATCTCAATGTCCTGCCTGCGGGTGCCGTTCTCGTCATAGCTGCACTCATGCACGACGATTTTCTCAATCATTTCCCGCAAGAGGGTGGGGGTCAATTCTTCAAAAGCAAGGTGCTTTCTCACAATCCCCATGAATTTCTCGGCGTTGACGGTGGCGGCCTGCGACTTGGAAAGTTCCTCCTGCAAAGCGGCAGCCCGGTCTTTCAGTTCCCGCTGCTCCTGCTCATAGTCCGCCGACAGCTCCATGAAACGCTCGTCGCTGATTTTGCCGCTTACATTGTCCTCATACAGCCGCTTGATAATGCGGTTCACTTCGGCAATGCGTGTCTGGGCCTGTTCAAGCTGCTTCGTGGCTGCGGCGGTCTTTCTCTTGCCGCCGATTTCGTTCTGCTGGATGAGCAGCTTTACAAAGCGGCTCTCATGCCTGGCGGCGTATTCCGTCACTTGCCGGAGATTGGAAAGCACGCCCGCCGTCAAAAGGTCGGTGCGGATAAAGTGTGCCGTACAGTCACGGGTACGCTTCTTGTAGCTGCCGCAGATATAACAGTCCTGCTTGCGGTTCTTGTTCTGATACCGCTGCTGATACAGCACATGGCCGCAGTCGGCGCAGAACAGCATACCAGAGAACAGCCCCACTTCATCATAGCGGTTCGGGCGTTTTCGCTGCTTGCGTAACTCCTGCACACGCTCCCATGTTTCCGTGTCGATAATCGGCTCATGGTGATTTGGGAAGATAGCCTGCTTCTCGATGGGGTTCTCAACGCTGTGCTTGACCTTGTAAGAGGGCTTCTCCGTCTTGAAGTTTACCAGACAGCCAGTGTACTCCCGGTTTTCCAGCAGATGGACGACGGTGTTTGTCGCCCACTTGCACTCATAGCCGGGGTGGTAGCGTCGGGTGCTGCCCGTCCTGCGGTATTCCAGCGTCCCCGGCGTGGGGATTTGCTGCTCCGTCAGCATACGGGCAATCTTGGTCGGGCCATTTCCCGCAAGGCAAAGCTGGTAAATCTGCCGGACAACCGGGGCGGCTTCCTCGTCAACGATATAGTTCTCGTCCTTGTCCATGAGATAGCCATAGACTGGCTTGCTGGTTACAGGCTTGCCGCTCATGCCTTTTGCTTTCTTTACTGCCTTGATTTTCTTGCTCGTATCTCTCACCAGCCATTCGTTAAATAAGTTCCGCAGAGGGGTAAAATCATTGTCCATGCCGCCGTTTGCGCTGTCCACGTTGTCATTGACAGCGATAAAACGCACGCCCTTTTGAGGGAACAGCATTTCACTATTATAGACAAGAGCACAAAAAGGATAGGTACGGTGGGGATTAACCCGTCAGATTTTCCATTCAATTTCTACCTTTTCATTTGTTGCCCGGATGACCGTTATCAGTGCGTCCACCACCTGCCTCTTGTCCTCAAAGCTGACATTCTCCCAGTCATCCAGATACCCGGAAATGCTTTCCATCTTCTCCATCGGCACAGCGTCCGCAGAGAGTTTTGCAATCTCATTGGCAATGGACTGCCGCCTTGCGTCCAGTTCCTCAATTTTGCTGTTGGCATAGGAGAGCAAAACAGGGCTTGCGCCCGTCAGCGTGTCAAGCAGCTTTTCAATCTCGCTTTCTACCTGTGCCAGTTCCAGCCGCTTTGCAGTCAGCTTCGGGGAGATTTTTGCAGCCTTGTTCCGACCTGTCAGCGTCTTAAAATCTTTCAGCTTTTTAACCATCGCCCCATAGACTACCGCTTCCAGTTCGTGAAGCTTCACGCACCCGCAGCCGGAACACGCCTTGCTGTCCGCATGGACGGTGCAGCGCAGGTAAAGAATACCGTTGGAGTGCGCCGACATGAGCGCATAGCCGCATTTCCCGCATTTGATTTTTCCCGCCATCCATGTGTTCCGGGCTTTCCTTGCGGGCTGGTAGGTGTGGCTGGCAAGCAGCTTCTTCCGGCATTTCAGCCACAGCTCCGATGGGATAAACCCCTCATGTGGAGCCAGTACCAGCGTCTGTCCTTGCAGGTGCTTGTGCTTATCCTCTGTATTCCCCTTGCCCTGATAGTAATAGCAGCCGTTTGTCCCGGCAAAGTCGGCGGCGTCATTGTAAATATCCGTCCCCTGGCTTTTGTAAAACTCGTATATGTCGAGGTCAGCCATGACATAAATCGGGTTTCGGAGAATAACGCTCAAAGTAGCCCTTGACAGCGGCCTGCCATGATAAGTACGCATACCGTCCGCCGTCAGCTTCTTTGTAATGTCATGCAGCGATACCTGCGGGTCAGCGTACATCTCATACATCTGCCGGACAAAGGCCGCTTCGGTTGGCTCTATTACCAGCTTCTTTGTGCGCACCCCGTCCATCACATAAGGCTCTGTCCGAAATCCGTAGGGCGTTTTGCCGCCCATTTTGAAGCCCCGCTGACAGCGGGAGTACCATGCATCCTGCACCCGCTTCTGTATCGTTTCCCGTTCAAGCTGGGCGAACACGATACAGATATTCAGCATCGCCCGCCCCATCGGGGTGGAGGTGTCAAACTTCTCCGTAGAGGACACAAACTCCACTTCGTACTTTTGGAAGAAGTCCATCATCTTCGCAAAGTCGAGAATGGAACGGCTGATGCGGTCGAGCTTGTAAACCACCACTTTCCGCACAAGGCCGCTTTCAATATCCCGCATAAGCTGTTGGAATTGTGGACGCTCCGTATTTTTCCCGGAATACCCTTTGTCCTTGTACTCTTTGCAGTTCCCGCCTTTCAACTCGTATTTGCAAAATTCAATCTGGCTTTCAATGGAAATGCTGTCCTTTTTGTCCACCGATTGCCTTGCATAGATCGCGTCTATTCTGTTATTCATTTTGTCGCTCCTTTTCTTAAAAAAGAAACGGAGCTGCTGACAGTTCTATTATACCGCCAGCAGCCCCGCAAATCAACGATGGCTTCGGAAAACCTTACGCCCCGGCTTCCTCTTTCTGCCGCTTATCGGCATATTTGCGGAACACCTCATAAAGCCGCTGCTCCAGTTCCCGGCGTTTGGCCACTTCCTGTTCCGGCGTGAACACCGGGGAGAGGTTTTCCAGCGTGATTTCTTTTCCCTGAAAAGTCACGACCTCTGTTTCTTTTTTGTATCTGATATGCTCCATAGAACCTCCTGTATTCAATTTTCAAGGTACAATGCCGCACAGGGACGGCGTAAAAATCTGCTTATAAAATCACCTTTCCTTTGTGTGCCGCTGTTGCCGCTTCAACTCCGCCAGCACTTCCGGCGGGATACGATCAACCAGCCTTTGCATATTGTCCAGTTCGCTTTTCAGCTTTGCCCGTTCCATTGTGTCTTTCATCTTGCCTTTTTCGCTGGCCTTTGCCCTTGCTTCCAGCTTCTCGTTTTCCGCTAACAGGTCATTGATCGTGACCTTGTACTTTTTCAGTTGGCCGGAGAAGTCCTCCATCCGGGGAAACCACTTCTTGAGTAGGGAGAGGGCTTCCTCTTTCTTCTTTCCGGCATTCAGCGGGTTAATGCCGTCCAGCGTGGCTTCAATGGCTCTTGCCTGTTTGGAGAGGGAAACCGCCTGTTTGAAAAGCCGGGTGGGGATATGCTTCCGGCCTGTCTTGCTGGCACTTTCCCCACGCTCCAAGTCAGGATATTTCTCCACCATATAGGCGTGAAAATCGTCCTGCCACTTTGTCAGGTTTGCCCGGTTGCCGATAATCTCCTTTGCACACAGGCGATTGTCCTTTGTCAGCGGAACAAAGGTCAAATGTAGGTGGGGCGTTTTCTCGTCCATGTGTACCACCGCTGACACGATATTTTCCCGGCCTACCCGCCCGATGAGGAAGTCTGCCGCCCTCTGGAAAAACGCTTGTATCTCCTTTGGCGACTTCTTCTTGAAAAACTCCGGACTGGCGGTAATGAGCGTATCTACAAACCGGGTGCTGTCTTTCCTTGTACGGCAACCGGCCTGTTCGATACGGTTTTGAATAAAATGATAGTACCTGCCTTCCGGCTTGACGATATGGAAGTTGTATTTGCTCCGGCTGGTGTCAATGTCGGGATTGCTGGCGTATTGTTCTTTCTGTCTTTCGTGATGGGCTTCCAGCGGCCTTGCCGGGTTGCCCTTGTGTTTCTCAAACCGCAAGATTGCGTGTTGTGCCATTCTGCTCCTTTCCCCGTTCCATTCTTTTCCAGCGGGTTTTCCACAGGGAAAATCCCGCTGAAACTATCTCTGATAGGATTGGAATGGAATAGATATAAATAAAATCGTTTTAATCTCTGTATTTCTATATACCGTCCGGTTTTCGTACTTCAAGAGGATTGATTATCGTACTCTATGAGTGCGGTTTTCAGTCCTCCGGCGTTCCATAACCGGATTTCTTGAAGTCGGTGTTTGAAA